>WNFM01203637.1_pt1 | contig 10106 bp, 8 predicted proteins | sample 5400271 | NCBI WGS metagenome assembly WNFM01 (sample SAMN13153352, study PRJNA577476) | soil metagenome | isolation source: 60 cm saprolite on Douglas fir-dominated hillslope | place: USA:California | collected 2013-09-17
GATGCCGGCCTGGATGGCCGCCCCGACCGCCACCACCTCGTCGGGGTTGACGCCCTTGTGGGGCTCCTTGCCGAAGAACTTCTGGACGGTGTCCTGGATCTTCGGCATGCGCGTCATGCCGCCGACGAGCACGACCTCGTCGATGTCCTTGGCCTCGACGCTCGCGTCCTGGAGGCACTGCTTGACGGGCCCGATCGACTTGTCGATCAGGTCGCCCACGAGCTGCTCGAGCCGGGCCCGGCTCAGCTTCAGGCTCATGTGCTTGGGGCCGGACGCGTCCGCGGTCACGAAGGGCAGGTTGATCTCGGTCTCGACGGTGCTGCTCAGCTCGATCTTGGCCTTCTCCGCGGCCTCACGCAGCCGCTGGATCGCCATCTTGTCCTTGCTGAGGTCGATGCCCTGATCCTTCTTGAACTCGGCCACGATCCAATCGATGATCCGCTGGTCCAAGTTGTCGCCGCCCAGGTGCGTGTCGCCGTTGGTCGCCTTGACCTCGACCACGCCCTCGCCGACCTCGAGCGCGGAGATGTCGAACGTGCCGCCGCCGAAGTCGTAAACGGCGATCGTCTCGTCCTTCTTCTTGTCCAGGCCGTAGGCCAGCGCGGCCGCCGTGGGCTCGTTCACGATGCGCTGGACGTCGAGTCCGGCGATCTTGCCCGCATCCTTGGTCGCCTGGCGCTGGGAGTCGTTGAAGTAGGCGGGAACGGTGATGACCGCCTTGGTGACCTTCTCTCCGAGGTAGTCCTCCGCCGACTGCTTCAGCTTCTGCAGGATCATGGCCGAGATCTCCGGCGGAGAGTACAGCTTGCCGCGGACCTCGATGCGCACGTCACCGTTGGGCCCCTCGACGACCTTGTAGGGGACCATCTTGACTTCCTCGGCCACCTCCGAGAACTTGCGGCCCATGAAACGCTTGATCGAGTAGATCGTGTTCTCGGGATTCGTCACGGCCTGCCGCTTCGCCACCTGGCCGACGAGCCGCTCGCCTTCCTTCGTGAAGGCCACGACGGACGGCGTCGTGCGACCCCCCTCCGAGTTGGGGATCACGGCCGGCGAATCGCCTTCCAGGACGGCCACGACCGAATTGGTCGTTCCCAGATCGATTCCAACTACCTTGCTCATTGCTCACGCCTCCGTGGACCAGTTGTCCAGGCAGAATATAGGATCGGCCTTAGCGTTTGTCAAGCACCAAATCTTAGTCCTCTACACTCAATGTAGAGCGAAGAGACGTCCGGGTCAGTAAACCTCACCAGAATAACGGCTTGAAAGGGAGGGCGGGGCTAAGGGATAATAGGGCACTGAGGAGGACTGTCTGAATCGGGTGCCTGGACCCCCCGGCAGCCCCGTGGGGCCGCCGCCGGAGAGCCCTACCGGGCCTCTGGACCGCAAGCTCTGCCAGGTCGGCGGTGTCAACCAGAACTACTCGTCCGCCGCGGGAACCCTCTACCACATCCAGATCGAGGACCTCGGACCCGTGCTCGACAAGCCCTCCGGGCGCGAGCTGCGCCGGGTGAACGTGATCGTCTACGCGAACTACGGGGAGCAGAACGCGCAGATCGTGCACGGCCGCGACCACGACTACCCGGACATCCGGTCGCACGCGCACAACACCTTCATCAAGTCGCGCATCGCCGACCTCGCCGCGGAGGCGCGGCGCGTCATCGAAGAGGCGGAGCAGAAGCAGGTGATGCGCATCAAGTGCCTGATCCGCGAGTACTACATCACCAAGAGCGAGGCCGTGAAGAAGGAGTTCGAGGAGGCGAACACGGTGTTCCCGTTCCTCTTCTCACGGGCCTTCCTCGAACTGAAGATGGAACGGGCCGCCGCTCCTCCTCCGGCGGCGCCGACACTGGCGGCTCCCGCCCCCGCCGTCGAGGCGCCTCTTCCCGTCTTCGACGAGGTGCGTCCGGCGGCGCACATCCTGAGCGAGCTCACGACGGAGATCGAGCGGATCGTCTCCGAGATCGAGGACGGCATCCAGACCCTCAAGGCCGCGGGCAAGGCGGACGACATCCTCGTCCAGACCTGCCGCAAGCTGGTCGCGCGCGCCCAGGAGACCCTGGCCGAGCGCGCCTCCTCCGGCTTCACCGTGCGCCGGCTGGAGATGACCCGGAACAGCCTGACCACCACCTGGCGCCAGGTCCAGAGCCGGCTCAAGAGCGAGCAGAGGGGCTGATCGTTCTTCAGTCCTTCGCGGCCAGGGCTTCCGCGAAGTTGTAGCGGATCTCCGGGGCGAGCTTGGTGATGCGCATCCCCTCCACGCCCTTGATGCGGCAGGACAGGGCCGCGAGCTCCGGTCCGTCCTCGCGGCGGTAGTGGATCTCGCAGTACCGGCACTCTCCGTTCCAGCAGTAGCGGCCCCAGGCGATGTCCGCGGCCACGAAGGCGAGCTGGCGCAGGAGGAGGTTGTTCTCCGGGACCTCGAAACGGCGGCCCAGCACCTCGATGGGGATCAGCTTGTCGTAAGGCTCGTAGAGTTCGGACACGCGCGCTCGCCCAGATTATAGAATCTGAAGGTCTCCATGGCTGCTGAGCCCGCCGTCCCGCCTAGCTTTACTCCCTACGTCCCGGACGAGGCGAGGCTCCCGGAGCTCAGCGTCCGCGCCGTCGTGCTGGGCTCGGTTCTCGGCCTCGTCTTCGGCGCCTCGTCGGTCTACCTCGCCCTTCGCGTGGGCCTGACTGTCTCCGCGTCCGTTCCCATCGCCGTCCTCTCGATCACGATCTTCCGTGCGCTCTCCCATCGCCTGGGCGGCCGGGCCTCGATCCTCGAGAACACGGTCGTGCAGACCACGGGATCGGCGGGGGAGTCGATCGCCGCCGGAGTGGCGTTCACACTGCCCGCCCTGGTCCTGCTGGGCTTCGAGATGGACTGGACGCGCACCCTGCTCCTCTCGCTCTGCGGAGGGATCCTCGGCGTCTTGATGATGATCCCGCTGCGGCGTTACCTGATCGTGAAGGAGCACGGCCGGCTCACCTATCCGGAAGGGACGGCGGCGGCGGAGGTCCTGGTTGCGGGTGAGGAGCGGGGAGCACAGGCGAAGCTCGTCTTCAGCGGGCTCTTCGCCGGCCTGGGCTACAAGGCGCTGGGCTTCCTGGCGCGCCTGTGGCCGACGACCGCGGAACTGCCCATCCCGCGCTACCGGGCCGCGCAGGTGTCGGTCGACATGTCGCCCGAATTGATGGGTGTCGGCTACATCATCGGCTATCGATCGTCCGCGATCATGGTCGGGGGCGGGCTCCTCTCCTGGCTCGTGCTGATCCCCGCCATCGCGCTGTTCGGTGCGGGGCGTACTTCGGCCCTCTATCCGGGCACGGTCCCCATCGACCAGATGCTGCCGGCAGATATCTGGAACCGCTATATCCGGTACATCGGCGCGGGAGCGGTGGCCGCGGGCGGGATCATCAACCTCCTGAAGGCCATGCCCACGATCGTCGACAGCTTCCGGGCCTCTTTCCGCGACCTCCGGCTCAGCGCGGGTGGGGGAGGAGCGCAGCAGCTTCGGCGCAGCGAGAGGGACATACCCATCTCGATCGTGCTCGTCGGGTCGATCGCTCTGACCTTGTTCATGGCGTTCCTGCCGCAGCTCAAGGCCGTGCCCGGGATCGCCGTCTCCATCCTTTCCGCGGTCGCCATCGTGGTCTTCGGGTTCTTCTTCTCGGTCGTCTCCTCCCGGATCACTGGTGAGCTGGGCTCGTCGTCGAACCCGATCAGCGGCATGGCCATCGCGACGCTCATGGGCGTGTGCCTGATCTTCGTCCTGCTGGGCTGGACGGGCCACGCCTTCACGGCGGCGGCGCTCTCCATCGGGACCGTCGTCGGCATTGCGGCCAGCAATGCCGGCACGACGAGCCAGGACCTCAAGACGAGCTTCCTCGTCGGGGGGACGCCATGGAAACAGCAGGTCGCGCTGATCATCGGCGTGGTGACGAGCGTAGTCGTCATCGGGGGCACGCTTCAGCTCATCAACAAGGCGAACCAGCGGGTGCAGGAAGCCGCCTACACCGTGACCATCGTCCCTCCTCCCGGGGCTCCGACCGTGCGCGGACCGGACGGCGCGGATTACGACGAGGTACGCGTGGGCGGGATGGAGGGAATCCCGGACGGGCGGTATCTCTTGACCAACTCGGGGCAGGTCCGCTACCGCGTGCAGGAGGGCATCGGATCCGAGAGTGCGCCAGCGCCGCAAGCGACGCTGATGAGCCTCGTCATCAAGGGCATCCTGAGCCAGCAGCTGCCGTGGGGCCTCGTGCTGCTGGGCGTCTTCACCTCGATCCTGATGGAGATCATCGGCGTTCCCGCCCTTGCCTTCGCGGTCGGCGTGTACCTTCCCCTGGAGAGCACTACTCCCATCTTCATAGGGGGGCTGGTGCGCAAGATCGTGGACTGGAAGCGCGGCTCCGAGGCGGAATCCGATGCCGGGCCGGGTGTCCTCTACAGCTCGGGCCTGGTGGCGGGCGGGTCGATCATGGGCCTGCTCACATCGTTCCTGGGCTGGCCGGACCCGCGCGTCGAGCGGATCGCGGGGGTGCTCGGAGGACCGGGGCAGAAGTTCCAGACGATGGTGGGCAGTGGGGTTGCCGGGACGCTCGGGTTCGCGCTGTTCCTGGGCGTCGCCTACCTCATCTACCGCGCCGCCGTCCGCGAGCGCCCCGTTCCCACGCTTCCCGTCGTCCTGCAATGAAGGTCGCCTTCATCGGCTCCCACGGCGTGGGGAAGACCACGCTCTGCTACGACCTCGCGGGCGCGCTCAAGCGCGAGGGCGTCCACGTGGACATGGTCAAGGAGGTCGCGCGGCTGAGCCCGCTGCCCATCAACCGCAAGACCTCGCTCGAGGCCCAGACCTGGATCCTCATGACGCAGGTGGCGGAGGAGATCCGCTCCGCCGCCTACCACGAGGTGGTGGTCTGCGACCGCAGCGCGCTCGACAACTACGCCTACATGGCCCTGGCCTGCGGTCGGCAGAAGCCCTACGAGCGCTTCGTCGCGCACTGGATGAAGACGTACGACCTGCTCTTCAAGGTGCCGATCTCGGGGGCCCCGGCCGCGGACGGCATCCGCGACACGGACGAGTTCTTCATGCGCTCGATCGACCAGCTCGTGGACACCCTCCTCCAGGAAATGAAGATCGAGGCGGAGCCGCTGCCTCCGCGCGAGCGCGAGCATTGGAGCGAGATCGTCCGGTCGGTGGTCCTCAAGCGGCCCGAGCTGTCGCGGCTCTTCCACTGAGGGAAAGCTCGTCTCCGGGCTTGGCGTTGGGGGGCGGCTGCAGTACCCTGCGCCGAGTCTCGCCACGAGGTTCGGCCATGGGCAGGTCCCGACCGCTCGCTCTCCTCGGCTCCGGCGCCCTGGTCTTCCTGCTCGCTCCGCCCTCGGCCCGTGCCGCGGAGGCGCATCCGTTCGCCGGCCTCGCGCCCGGGAGCTTCCAGGTCCAGACCCAGCAGATCCCGGTCCGCGTCGTGCTCGTCGGCTTCGGCGACGAAGTCGACACGAGCGCGATCGCGGACGTCCTGCCCGCGGCCTACCAGCCCGTGGTCCGCTACCCTCTCTTCTACGATCGGCGGGGGCGCGATCTCGGGCTGGACTACCGGTTCCATTACCGTTTCGAGCGACGCGCCGCGCTCGCGAAACAGCTCTTTGCCTACCTGAGGAGCGCCGGCACCGAAGGGCCGATCACGGCCTTCCAGGAGGCCTACAACGAGCAGGGAAGGAGCGTCGCCCAGGTGCGGGGGCCGGTCCTCCATATCGATGCGGCCCAGGTGGAGAAGTGGCTCGCCGACCACGATGCGGAGGCGAACGATCGCGGGTACACGCTCTACTTCATCAATTGGTACGGCCAGGCCGATTTCCAGTTCCACGTCTACACGAAGACGGACGAGCCCGATCCGGACACGGGCTACAACTTCGGCCTCCGGCGGGCGACGCGGAAGATGATTTCCTGGGGAGGCACCCACAGCCGGAGCTGGTTCTACGACTTCTCGGCCGGCCCGGAGTCGTGGGGCGGGAGCTACAACATCACGGATGCCGACCTCGACGGCGACGGGAGCCCCGACTACCGCATTCCTCCCGTCTGGGAATACGACAACGGCGGCTATCGGCCGCCGGAGCGGCTGAGCCACGACATCGGACTGCTCGCCCGCTACGTCGCCATCGACCTGCTCTTCACGACTTCACCCCTCTACGATCCGCTCGTGAGCGCGCCCGAGCCCGGGGGAAGGAAGGTGGCGCACGTCGCCATGCTGGAGAACGAGCCCGGCGTGAGCGGCCTGGACTGGTTCCACGGCCAGTTCGCGGAGCGGGCGTGGCGCGCGTTCCAGCCCTACTACCGGTGGAAGGTCGGCGTCACGGACACGGACCCGGCGGATCGCGGCGCGAAGAAGGCCCTCGCCATCTTCAGCGGCACCTCCAGCGCCCAGGACTGCTGGAGCCGGTTCGGCGAGACCTTCGCGCAGCTCTACTGCTATTTCGACGCGAACCTCAGGCGCTACATCCCGAAATACGGGCCCCCGGATTCCGTGGGGCAGGTCTTTTCCTACAGCACGACCCCCGACTCCCTGGGCAGCTTCTTCGGGCTCCTCGGCTTCGCCGACGACAACTGGCGGGACGGGACGCCGACCTACGAGTTCGTCTTCGGAAGCTCCGCCTACCGCGAGCTGGGATACGGACTGAGCTCGACCGTCATCCACGAGTTCGGCCACCACCTCGGCATGTCGCACCCGCACGACGGCTACGATTCCGAATCCGGCGCGGACTACGACGCCGCCGGCGAGACGTACTTCGCCTGGCTGGGCGACGAGAGCGACACCGTCATGCACTACCTGTCCCTGTCCAACGGCTTCGGACGCCACAACCAGGACAACATGTACCGGTGGGAGACCGCCGGCTACCTCAACTGGGCCAACCTCCTCGCCGGCGACCTCCTGGCCAGTCCGGAGGCGCCGCGGGCGATGCCCGCCCTCCTCCTCGCCGACCGCAAGGCGCGCCTGGCCAAGGACGCGTTCGCGTCCTGGAGCTATCTCGAGGCCGCCACCGGCGCGCGCGAGGCCTACGTCACGCTGAAGCAGGCCGCGGACAGCATCGGCGTGTCGTCGGCCTCCCTGGCCGAGTCGCAGCGGCTCGCCGCCCTGGGCATCGGACCGCGTAAGGACGGCTGCCGGCCCCGGTATCCCAAGGAATAGGCGCGTCCCGCGCCGCTCCGGTCAGCGCAGCATCGGAAGGAGGCGCTTGAGCGACTCCTCGCAACGCACGATCCGCCCGGCGAGGTCCGTGTGGTACGTGTACCGCTTCCCATCCGCATCGAGGACGATCCGATAGCCGGGCGCGGGAACCGGCTCTTCGACGCCCCGGCGTGCCACGCACCCGAGGCGCTGATCGGGCCAGGTGCGGGAGTCGGAGGCGACGACGCGTACGTCATGGGCGGGGACGCCGAGCCGCACGGTCAGGTCGCGGCGCGCCAATGACTCCGTCTCCGTCCTCGTGAGCTCCCGCCCCGCTGCCGGCGCCTGGCCCAAAGCGATCAGGATCAAGAGCGCGCTCATCGCCAGGAATACGCGCCGGACGGCGCGCGCATTCCCAGGTCAGCCCTCCTCCCGGATGTCGATGCCGAGCTGCCGGCACTTCTTGTACAGGTGGCTGCGCTCGAGGCCGAGGCTCCGCGCGGCCTTGGTCACGTGGCCGCCGTGGGCGCGCAGGCGCTCGCGGATGACGTCGCGCTCGTAGGCGTCCAAGAGCTCCCGCAGGGCGCCGTCGGCAGGGAGCGCGCCTGCACGCGCGGCGGACGCGGCGCCCGCGGAGGCGCCCGGAAGCGCGGCCCGCACGTCCGCGGGCGCGATCGGGTCGGCGTCGGAGAGGATCAGCACGCGCTCGACGACGTTGCGCAGCTCGCGCACGTTCCCCTTCCACGGCTGTTCCTGGAGGAGCGCGAGCGCTTCCGGCGAGAGCCGCCGGGGGCGCCAGTGATGGCGATGCACGGCGGCGGCGGCGAAGTGGGCGGCCAGGGCCGGGACGTCCTGCGCGTGCTCCCGGAGGGCGGGGGTGCGCAAGCTCAGCGTGTTGATCCGGTAGTACAGGTCCTCGCGGAAGCGGCCGTCGGCCACCAGCGCGTCCAGGTCGTGGTTCGTCGCGGAGATCACGCGCACGTCCACCTTGATCTCGCCCGTCCCCCCCACGCGCGCGATCTCCCCGTCCTGCAGGACGCGGAGGAGCTTCGCCTGCATGGGAGCCGCCATGTCGCCGATCTCGTCCAGGAACAGCGTGCCCCCGTCCGCCTGCTCGAAGCGGCCGCGGCGCTGGGCCACCGCGCCGGAGAAGGCGCCCTTCTCGTGGCCGAACAGCTCGCTCTCCACCAGCTCCGCGGGCACCGCCGCGCAGTTCATCTTCACGAACGGCTGCTCCCGCCGCGGGGAGAGGTCGTGCACGGCGCGCGCGACCAGCTCCTTGCCCGTGCCGTTCTCCCCCAGGATGAGGATGGGCACGTCGGCGGGGGCGGCGCGCTCCACCACCGCGCGCAGGGCCGCCATCTGGCGGCTCTCGCCGATGAGGGCCAGCTCGTCGCGCCAGTACTTCTGCAGCTCCTTGTTCTCGCGCTGCAGGCGGTCCAGGCGCAGGGCGTTGCGAAGGGGGAGGAGCAGGCGCTCCAGCCCGATCGGCTTCTCGACGAAGTCGAGGGCGCCCAGCCGCGTGGCCTTCACCGCCGTGTCCAGGGTGGCCTGGCCGCTCATCAAGATGACGGGGACGTCCGGCGAGCGCTCCTTGACGCGGGCCAGGAACTCGAGCCCGTCCATCTCCGGCATCACCACGTCGGAGAGGATCGCGTCCACCGGCTCTTCCTGGAGGCGCTCGAGCCCGCGCGCGGCCGAGCCCGCGGTGAGCGCGGTGTAACCCTCGAGCGCGAAGGCGCGGGAGAGCGAGGCCAGGGTGCCGGCGTCGTCGTCGACGATCAGGATTCGGGGTTTCATATCAAGGCAGGGGAGGCACTCATAGATGATCCACGATGGCTATTCGCGACCCCCCCTGCAACCCCCTCGCCCGTCGCCGCGGCTACGCGGCGCCGCCGGGCTCTACGTGCCACCGGCCACCTCTATTATCGAGGCCGCCGGAAGCACCAACGTGAAGGTCGTGCCCGCCCCCGGCGCGCTCTCGACCTGGATGCGGCCGCCGTGGTCGGAGACGATGCCCTGCACGATGGCGAGGCCGAGGCCCGTCCCGCCCTTCTTGGTCGTGTAGTACGGTGTGAAGAGGCGCGTGCGCTGCTCCTCGGTGAGGCCGGGTCCGGTGTCGGACACCTCGAGGGCCACGCCTTCTCCGACCGCGCGCGTCTTAACCGCCAGCGTCCCGCCGTCGGGCATCGCCTCCAGCGCGTTCGCGACGAGGTTCCCCAGCGCGCGCGAGAGCAGGTCGCGGTCGGCGGGCACGGGCGGCAAGCCCGGGGCGAGGTCGGTCTCGATGCGCACCGTGGCCGCCCGCGCCCGATAGAGGGCGAGCACGCGCTCCACGAGCTCGCCGAGGTCGGTCGGGGCCAGGCGCGGGGGCGGCATGCGCGCGAACTGGCTGAACTCCTCGACGATCGCGCGCAGCGAGCGCAGTTCGTCGAGGATGGTGTCACTGGATTCCCGGAACAGGGACTGGAAGCGCATGGCATCCTGCGCGCCGTCCTGATCCAGGGCGCGCCGCAGGGTCTCGATCGAGAGCTGGATGGGGAAGATCGGGTTCTTGAGCTCGTGGGCCAGGCGCCGCGCCATCTCGCGCCAGGCGGCCACGCGCTCCGCCTGCACCAGTCGCTCGCGCGAGGTGCGCAGCTCGTGGGTCATGGAAGCGAACGCGTGCGCGAGCTCGCCGACTTCGTCGGAGGCCTCCACCGCGGTGTGCTCGAGGTCTCCCGCGCCCACGCCGCGGGCGAGGGCAGCCAGGGCGCGCACGGGGCGGGCGATGCGCCCTGACAGGATGAGCGCGGTGGTGAGCGCGGCCAGGAGGGCGAGAACGGCGACGCCCAGGGTCAGCCGGCGGACGTCGCCCGTCACGTCGGCCAGCAGCGTGTGCGGCACCGCGACCACTTCCCACAGCGACGCGCCGAGGGGCGCCGCCGCCCAGCGGTACACGGTGCCCGAGA
>WNFM01077465.1_pt1 | contig 10104 bp, 10 predicted proteins | sample 5400271 | NCBI WGS metagenome assembly WNFM01 (sample SAMN13153352, study PRJNA577476) | soil metagenome | isolation source: 60 cm saprolite on Douglas fir-dominated hillslope | place: USA:California | collected 2013-09-17
CTTCGGCCATCGTCCCTCCTGCTCCATCAGAAAACACCGTAAGCCTCTTCTTGTCGACCCTCGAAATAAGAACTGTGCCGGGGATGTCAACAGAGCCATGAACACTTATGAAAAACCCGGGGGAGGGGGTACTGCCAGCGCGGCCCCTTAGCGCTCGCCGATTAGATACCGGCAACCGCCCGGCCCCATGCGCGCGGAGTGTACAGCGCCCGCCGGAACATCGCAGCGTTCACCGGCGCGATACGTGTGCCCCCTGCCGTCCATCGTCTGCGTCATCTCCCCACTCAGAATGATGTGCGCGGTTTCCGTGGTATGCGTGTGATCGGGATACGACGCGTTGGGCGCATCTTGCCAGACGTAGGTATGGCGGAAGCCTTCCTGTTTGAGCGCTCGCGCCAGTTGCTCTTCGTCCATCGGATTATTCTAGCGAACGCCGGGCAATCGGCAGCCCCTAAAACGGCGACGCCCTCCCTGCGGCATTGGGGGACACCGCAGAAAGGGCGCGTCCGTCTTCAGGAGAGAAGGCCGTCACCAACTACAAAATCAGGCGCCCGGGGCCGGAGGCGGTACATCGGCGGGCGCACCTGCTGGCGGAGCACCGTGGAACCCGTGGTGATGAATCCCCGGACCGCCTGGCCCGCCTTCTTTGACCGTGTAATCCGCGGGCACGGTGAACAGCGCCGCCGCAGGCTCGGCGCGCTGAACGTTGGTTAGCGCATAGGTAGTGGTCCCAAAGCGCGGATCAATGCGCGTGCTCTTCACCACGATCTGCAGGTCCGGCGAATACCAGCGCTCGAACACGATCTGAATTGGGTTGTTGTTCCCAATCTGTCCCACCGGAATCGTGCGAGTGATGCGCGTACCCTCGGCGTTCACACCGTTAAACACTTGCGTACCAAGCGATTCCTTTTTCACCTCGCCTGACGCTTCCTCCTTGGCCACGCGCTGCTGCATTTTTTGTTGGAACGTTTGCGCGTTCCCATTGGACGATGCGCCACCCTTGCCACCCGTCGGCGGAGTCATCTTACGCGCCACCTTTTGCTCCGGGTCTAGCAAGTAATGCGCACCGGCCACGGGATCGCCGATCATAATCATCGTGCGCGCCTTTCCGGAGGTTTGCAGCGGTCCGAACCCGGAAAGCGTGACTTCTCTGCGGGAGCGGCCCTGGCTGTCGCGGTAAAGTACGCTCGAAGTTGTGCGATTGATGGTGGTACCGTCCTGCAGTGTTTGCGTAGTTTGCGAGCTTGCCATCGCGGAAAACGGCGCGCCCTTAACAACTTTTCCGCCATGCAAGCCTTCAAAGCCCAGCAACTCGATGCGCTCGCCAAATGGAGCCCCTGGTCCGCCTCCCCCTGGGCCTTCTCCATGGTATTCCAACGCCGGCGGCGGCAGCGGGTCCTGCGCGCTCAACATTCCTGCGCCAAGCAATAGCGCCCTGCCCACAAGCGAACAGGCCCAAATGTTACGATTCATCGTCTCTTCTCCTCTTCTCTCCCGCGCTTCTAAACTCATATCTACAGAAAGCAAACACGCTCTATTGCGATTGCGGCAACCGCACCGCTTTGGGCAGCCCGTCCTGGCCCACCAGCAAATCAACCTGAATCCAATCGCTCACGCGCTCTTCATTCACCGGCAAACCTAGCGCGCTCAGCGCGCCGCGCTGCATCCCTACCCGCACGATGGCGGAATCATCCACCTCCTGCGGCAGGCTTCCCGGCAGCAGTGTAAAATCGCCCACTGCGTTATTGGCGACGAGCGTCGCCTCGTCAACCGTGTCCGTCGCCGGAGACGCCGGAACCACCGAATTCCTAATCACGTTATTTCCGGCCGAGGCCGAAACGCCGGAGTGCTGAGTTTGCGCGAGCCTCCAATTCCACCAGTTCACGCTGGCCAATAGCACGGCCGCCGCCGCGAGCGCCCAAGCCGCAAAAATCGCTGCGGAGCGCGCTTTCGCCGTGCGGTGCCGTATGCCAAATTCTTGCCGTAGCCGCATTTCAACCCGCTGCGGCGTTTCCGCATCTCGCGTCATCTCCCGCAGCCCCTGCAACGCCATCCGCGCCTCTTGCCAGGAATCCTGCAGCGCCGCGCACCCCGGGCACCGCGCGGCGTGCTGCGCAGCCGCATCTCGCAAGGCTGCGTCGAGCTCACTCATCCGAACACCGCTGCGCTCGAGACCAATCGCTTCAAATTCTTCGCACTTCATAACGCACTCCTCTGCGTTGCCGCGCTGACGCGCCGCGGCACATCCCTCAAGATTTCCAGCTTGGCCATCAACAGCGCCCGCCCGCGATGCAGCCGCGAGCGGATCGTACCGATGGGGCAGCCGCTGAGACGCGCTGCTTCCTCGTAACTGAGTTCTTCCAGCTCGCACAGCACCACCGCTTCGCGAAATTCCGCGGGCAGCTCCAGTACCGCGGCGCGCACGCGCTCGCTGCGTTCCTGCTGCTCGGCCCAGTGCACCGGCGTAAACGCATTGACAGCCGTATCGCCGGCGCGAACCCCGTTGCCGTTCCGCGCTTCCATCGACAGCTCCCGCGGCAGCCGTTCCAGGTGCTTCATCACCCGATTGCGCGCGATGCCGAACAGATAGGCGCCCACCGCTCCTCGACCGGCGTCATATTTTTTCGGCTCGCGCATCAGCGTCATGAACACGTCCTGCACTACTTCTTCGGCGGCCCAGGCATTGCCGGTCATGCGCAACGCAAAGCGGTACAGCGCCGCCTGATGCCGGCGATAGAGCAAGGTGAACGACTCATCGTCGCCCTTGGCGGCCCGCCACAGCAGAACGTCGTCCCTGTCTTGCTCTGGGATACTCATCTCTCCTGGTACGGCGTTCGCGGGGCGTAAAGCCTTCCCTGCGTTCTCTTACAATTCCCGGAGGCACGGAAAAAAGTTCCCGTGCGCCCAGCGCTTTGCGGCGTGAGAATCATTTGTATGTAGGATTGGACGTTAGCGGTGCTGGACGCGTGTCAGTAGCGGTTCCCGAACCCTAAGTTCAAGCGGGCTTCGTGGCCTGAGGCCGAAACATACTGGCAGCGATGCGCGTAACGATCCGGCGAGGCACCAACCGCTGCGAGTGCGCACCGAGGTAGTTCCCCATGCCGGAAATCACATAGCTCTTGCCTGCTGTGAGCGCTTGCAATCCGACACGCGCGACTTTCTCGGCCGTCTCCCGATTCTTCCTCGCGGCAACCACGCCGCCTTGGCCGGCGACTACGTTAAACTCCGATTCGGTCGAGCCTGGGCACAGCGCGCACACGCGTATGCCGTGGGGCCTCACCTCTTCTGCAAGTCCCTCAGCAAATATCAGATCGAAGGCCTTGGTGGCGGCGTAGGTGCAGATGAATGGGACGGCCTGGAAGGAAGCAGTCGAAGCCAGGATTAGCACGTCACCGCTGCGCCGTTTCATCATTTGCGGCAGGTACAAACGCGTCAGGTGCACCACCGCGCCGCAATTCACCTGCACCATGTCCAGCAGCCGCTGCGTTTCCGCCGTCGCAAATTCGCCGTAGGCCCCGAATCCCGCATTGTTGACGAGCAACTCGATCTCAATCTGCTTCGCCAGCGTGAAAGTGAAAATCTGCTGCGGAGCATCCTGCTGCGCAAGGTCCGCCGCGAATACCTCCGCGCGAATTTTGTGCGCGGCCGACAGCTCCTGCGCCAATTCTTCCAATCGCCCTTTGCGCCGCGCGGTGAGAACCAGATTGGCGCCGCCAGCGGCCAATTCTCGCGCCAAGGCCACACCGATTCCCGCGCTCGCCCCGGTCACCAACGCCCATTTCCCTGCCCACGGTCCGCTCATGGCCTCTCCCCAAACAGGCTCCGAGCCTACCACGGACCCGCGGCTAGGGGCTTGAGGCGCTTTCTTCGGGAACAGTAGCGCATGGCGAAAGGTCATCTGCGCGTAAACGTCAGCGGCAACGTCCACGGCGATAGGGCGATACGCTGAACGCGACTGCGGTCAAATTGCTCTGATGGTTTGAACTGGCAGCACAGCCTAAGCGCTTTGCGCACGGGCCAGGCCCGCGTCCTCCGCTGCGACCTGGCCGACGACGGACCAGTCGCTCCGCTCGTGCCCGCGCGCCAGCGCCGTCAAGAAGCGGTCGTGCAGCACACTCGCAAATGGCATGGGCACTCTTTGTGCGTCGGCGGCCTGCAACAGAAGGCGCACGTCCTTCAGCCCAAGCGGCAGCGCAAAGCCCACCTCATCGTGTTTACCCTGCACGATCAAGCCGCCATATGTTTTATAGACGGGTGCGTTGAAAAGTGTGCTGGTCAGAAAATCCAATAGCGCAGCCGCGTCTACTCCGGATTTACGCGCGAACGCAAAAGCTTCCCCAAGCGATTCGAGCACCGTGGCAATCAGAAAATTCCCCGTCAGCTTTACGGCGTTCGCCTTGGACTGTTGTTCCCCAATCACAAGCAGCTTCTGTCCCATGGCTTCCCACAGCGGCCTGCAGCGCTCCACCGTCGCCTTCGGGCCCGCGGCGACGACGGCCAGCTTCCCCGCTTCGGCCGCGTCCGGGCGGCCAAACACCGGTGCGGCGATGAACTCCTGCCCCGCGCGACCATGCTCCACCGCCAAGCGATCGCTCAGCGCCACGCTGATGGTGCTTAGCGAGATGTGCGCGCGTCCGCGCGCCAGCGACTTCAACACACCGCCTTCACCAAACACCACGGCCTCGACGGCTGCATCGTCCGCCAGCATGGTCAGCACCGCGTCGCCACGGCACGCCTCCGCAAAGGAGCCCGCCACAGTGGCGCCATCTTTGCGCAGCGCCTCCGCGCGCTCGCGCGTGCGGTTATACACCGTCACTCGATGCCCGGCGCGCAGCAAACTCTTCGCGATTCCTGTACCCATCCTGCCCAATCCAATCAATCCCACGTCCATAACTTCCTCCCGTCCAGGGCTGGCGTGCTCATATCCGCTACTAATTTGGCACGACATCTTCAGGCTATGCGTCGACCGGCACCTTGTCCAGCACTTGCTCTCTCTTGGCGCGATTGAGTTTGCGGATGGAATCCGCTTCACCTGGCAGCGTTGTCCACTTCTCAAATCCGAGATCCAACGATCGCATCGTCTACAACTCTATTCTCTCTGCTTTCTTCTTGACAGCGCACCGGAACTCAAGGTAGCTTCGGGCCACTAAATTAGTTTGTCGAATTATAGTAAGGTTCGCATTCAGCGCATTCCGGGGGTGGGGATGTTCGCACTTAGTTTTTCTACCCGACGGCACACAGCCGCTTTTGCGAATCGACGAATCCTGCAAATCAAAAAACAAAATTGGACCGATTTTGTGGACGGCGAGCATCGTCATGCCCGCAGTAGGGAAGGCGTCCATTCGGCACTAAGTTCTACGTAATTCTCATTCCGGCCCAAAAGAAAGCGAGGGTGCATCTATGAGAGCAAGAAAATCGCAGAGGACGAACGGCGCGTCTCGAACGGCGCAACTTTTTTGCGGAGATTCCTGCGTCTCCTCGCGCATCCGGCCCGCGTGCCGCCACCTGGCTTTCTGGATTCTGTGGAGAACCGCCGTGGCGCTTCTCGCGCTTCTGCTGGTGGGTGGCTCGACTTGGGGGCAAGCCACCACGTCGGTACGAGGCACGGTGGTAGACCCCAGCGGGAAAGCCGTGCCAGGGGCCAGCGTGGTGCTGGCGAACTTCGAATCCAAGACGGAGCGCACAACAACAACCGGGGAACAGGGGGAGTATCAGTTTCTCTTTGTGCCCCCAGGGACTTATAGGCTGTCGGTGACGGCTTCCGGGTTTCGCCGGTACGAGGAGACGGACTTGCAGCTGCTGGTCAATACGCCGGCAACCGCGAACGTACAGCTCAAGATCGGCGGCACAAACGAAACGGTCACGGTCACCTCAGAAGCTCCGGCTATAAACATGGTGGACGCCTCCCTCGGCAATTCCTTCGACGAAACACAGGTGAGCCAACTCCCTCTCGAAGGCCGCAACGTACCCGATCTGCTCAGCCTGCAAGCAGGGGTGGCCTACACGGGCAATCGTATCGGCGATAAGGATCAGGACACTCGCAATGGCGCGGTGAATGGCGCGCGCAGCGACCAGAGCAACGTCACGCTTGATGGTGTGGACGTGAACGACCAGTCCAACGGCTACGCGTTCACCTCCGTATTGCCGGTCACGCAGGATTCCATTGAGGAATTTCGTGTAACCACCACCAACTACGGCGCCGACCAGGGGCAGGGCTCGGGAGCGCAGGTGACCCTCGTGACCAAGAGCGGCACGAACTCCTTCCACGGCTCGGTTTATGAATACCTGCGCAATACCGTCACCAGCGCAAATGATTACCTGGTGAAGCAATCAGAGCTGAATATAGGCGATCCGAACAAACCTCTGCAATTGAATCGCAATATCTTCGGCGCTTCGTTGGGCGGGCCGCTTCGCAAGGACCGCTTGTTTTTCTTCGCCAATTACGAAGGAACACGCGAGCGGGAGCAGCAGCGCGCCGAGCGCGTCATTCCAACTCCATCGATGTGCCAGGGAATTTTTCGGTATTTGGACGGGAACGGCAACCTAATCACACTTCAGCCCGCGGACCTCAAGAACCTCGACCCACGAGGTATCGGGATTGATCCCGCCATGCTCGATCTCGTCGGCCACACCGGCTATCTCGACAGAACATTCTGCACTGGTAAGACGGTGACGAACGATACGGCCGCAGGAGATGGTTTCAACTATGCCGGATTCGTTTTCCGCGCTCCCACCAAGCTGGATAACGACGTTTTTATCGCTCGACTCGATTACCGGCTCACTTCTAACGGCAAGCACCTGTTGTTCTGGCGCGGCGCCTCGCAAGATTTGCGCAACCCGGGGGCCCCCTTCCTGCCGGGCGACCCTCCTCAGCAGACCACCAGCGACCACAGCAAAGGGTCCGCCCTCGGATACACCACGGTGATTAGCCCCACTCTTACCAATTCCTTTGTTTGGGGATTCACCCGGCAGAGCTTCGGCGTCATCGGCAATACCCCCAACAATCAGGCATGGAACACATTTCTGGGCATGGATCAGGGCATCAACTACAGTCACAATTTCCAGGTAGGCCTGCACAACCTGAAGAATGATGTATCTTGGGTCAAGAAAACCCACGCCTTCCAGTTTGGGGCGGCCATTGGCTTGGCGCGCGATCCCCGCGAAAGTTTTCTCCACTCCAACGCTCTCGGCCTGGGAACAACCAACTGGACGTCCCCGATAGGTTTTTCCTTTACCTCGAGCACGCTGGACCCCTTGAACGGCACCGCGCATCCCAACCTCATGATTAACTGTCCGGGCACGCCCTGCGCGCCGGGTACCGCACCGGAGCCGCTGTCCTCGACGGCCTATGACCGCCCGCTCCTGGCTATGTACGGCATGATCTCGGATGTCGTCGCGAACTACAACCTTGACCGCAGCGGCACTGTGTTGCCACAAGGCGCTCCCGTAAAGCGCAACTATGGACTCAACTCCTATGAGTTCTACGGGCAGGACACTTGGCGCATCAAGCCGAATCTCACACTGACCTACGGATTGCGCTGGTCTTTCTTCCCTCCGCCTTGGGAAACCAACGGTTTGCAGACCTCCCCGGCCTTCGGCCTGGGAACGCAGTTCGCGACGAATGTTAAGAACATGCAACAAGGATTGGGCTATACCTCGGAGCGAGCCATGTCTTTCGCACTCGGAGGTCCCGCGAACAATGGGCCCGGCTTCTATCCTTTTGAAAAGACAGATTGGTCGCCGAGAGTTTCCATCGCATATTCGCCTCGACCAGCGGGTGGATTGCTGCGAAAGATTTTCGGAGACAACGACAAGACTGTCATTCGCGCGGGTTTCAGCCGGGTTTACGACCGGGCCGGTTTCGCGCTCTTGAATAGCTTCGACCAGATCGGTTCGGCCGGTTTAACCACGACCTTGCAAAATCCCTGCTGCACATTCAATCAGACGGGAGCAGAGGACCTGCCGCGGATCACCGGTATCAATACAATTCCCACGGTCAATAATCCTCCGCCGGGGATTGCAGTCGCGCAATTCTTGCAACCGCCGCCGACGGGAGGCTTTCCGCAGACGCCTGGCATCGCCGCTCAGGCCAACTTGTGGGGCACTGACAACACGCTCAAGACTCCGCACGCCTATGCTGTTGACTTCTCCATCGGCCGCGAATTGCCCAAGCGATTCTCACTGCAATTGTCTTACGTAGGCCGCTTCGGCCGCGATTTGCTCACGCAGCGCGACCTGACTCAACCCTTGAATATCGTGGACCCTAAGACCGGGATTGACTACTACACTGCCGCGGCGGCCCTCTCGAACTTGGCGAGGAAATTTGCTTCGGCCAACCTTGCCTGTGGACTAGGGGGAAGCGCCAATTTCTATAGTGCGGTCATTACCACCAATACCTCGGTAATCCCCCCGGGATGCCCGCCGGCCAATATTCCTAGCATTACCGCCGCGATGCTGGGACCGACCGCTCAGTACTGGGTGGACATGCTGCCACCGCTGCGTCCCGGTGCCACGCAGTATCAAGACCTCTTCACCGGGTTCATCCCCTCCACGACGAATACCACGGATGGCCTGCTCCAGAGCGTTTTTGATCTCTATTACAACCCGGCCGTTTCCGTCATTGGCGACGAGATCGTTGGGATCGCGGATATCGACGCATACGGTGGGTTGGGGGACAACGCCGGCTCGGGCAGCTATTACTTCAACGGACCTCTGGGACTCAACGGGGGCGCCGGTAAATTCCTCAATGACCAGGCATTCTCAATGTATGGATGGAGTTCCATCGGCAGCTCGGGCTACCACGCTTTGCAAGCGAGCCTGCGCAAGCAGTTCAGCCACGGACTTCAGTTCGACTTTAACTACACGTTCTCCAAGTCCATGGACATCACTTCCGCGGCGTCGCGCGTGGGGTTCTCGGTTTATGGCTATCAAAACATCGGTCTAGTGGGAAGCCGGCTGGCAAATGCCTTTTCCCCGAACCTGGCCCGCGCGGTCTCCGATTTCGATCTCACCCACCAGATAAACCTCAACTGGATTGCTGATGTCCCGATCGGCAAAGGCCGCGCACTGGCACACAATGCCAGCGGAGTTCTAGACGCTTTCATCGGTGGCTGGCAGCTTTCCGGTCTGGCTCGCTGGACCAGCGGATTCCCCTACAGCGTGGATGGTGGGCAGCGATGGCCCACGGATTGGTTCCTCACTGCTATCACCCAGATGACCGCCAAGCCGCAGACTGGCATTTTCCACCTCCTGGGTACCGACGCTAATGGGAAACCTTACGCATTCGTCAGCCCGTTTGCCAACCCAACCGCAGCGCAGAATGATTTCACCCTGCCCCTCCCGGGCGGAGTCGGGTCGCGCAACGTCTTGCGTGGTGATGGCTTCGCCAGTTGGGACATGAGCCTGGCGAAACGCTGGAAGATGCCCTACCGGGAAAGCCACAGTCTGCAATTCCGTTGGGAAGTGTTCAACGTGCCGAACCTGACGCGCTTCAACGCCCAGGGCGTGGGAGCATCACTGCTCACTTCGCTGACGCAGTCGCCAGCCAGCTTCGGCGCCTACACAAGCCTGCTGACCCAGCCGCGCGTGATGCAGTTCGCGTTGCGCTACGAATTCTGACCTCCGAGTAACCTCTCGGAGGAAATCGTTCACGGATGCTAAAAGAGGATCAGAAGAGCTCGCGCTCCCCTACTCCCTAAGTTTCAACGATTGTTTGAGGTCACTTCAGGCAGTCGCGTTTTGCCGCGGACGCAGAGGTACACAGAAGACGTCCGGCTCTGATTGAAAGAAAACAAAACAGAAATTATGGCGGAGAGGGTGGGATTCTACTCGGCCCGCTTGACGGCCTTCTGAGGGGGTTAAGAAGACGTTTTGCTACTAAGTGTCAACCGGTTTATTTTATTGGACTTACAGGGCAACAAACTCAGTTGGTTGCTGCACTTCGCTTTGGGGCTGGGTTTGTCAATTCGCGTGTTTTAAGTAGCAAAAGTAGCAAGCTTCAGCCCTTCTCGTACTGCCTGACCGCCTCTTGCAGCAGTTGGGTAATCAGTTCCTTGTTATCGTCAAAATCCTTGGGGGTCAGCGTGACTCGCAAGTCTTCGTTCT
>WNFM01114122.1_pt1 | contig 10104 bp, 20 predicted proteins | sample 5400271 | NCBI WGS metagenome assembly WNFM01 (sample SAMN13153352, study PRJNA577476) | soil metagenome | isolation source: 60 cm saprolite on Douglas fir-dominated hillslope | place: USA:California | collected 2013-09-17
AAGGGCGGGAATACCTCGGCGCAATCGACCGCGAACAACACCACGGCCATCAACTTCAATCCGACCATCGGAATCGGCGGCAATGTCAATCCGGACAGCTCCGGCAGCGCAACGGCGATCCCCACGGCAACCCAAAGCAATCCGCAAACCTACGTCCCGTCCGCCCCTGCACAACTGCCGTTCTCGTACAGCTCGACGCCATACCGGCCGGCGACGATCAACGCGGGCGACTATCCGGCAAGCCTGCTCGGCGCCAGCCCGGCCACGGGCATCGGCGGCACCCTGAGCGGGTCGGAGTTGATCCTGCTCGGCGGGCTCGCGCTGCTGCTCGTGATGACGATGGGCCACAAGGGCAGGCGGTAAGCGGCGATGGGCGACATTCTCGGCGGCGGCTCGTCATCGTCCAGTAGCTCGACGGCGACGAACAGCACGAATGTCACCGTCAACTCGACGACGCAGGCGACGCTACAGGCGCAAATCATCAATCAGGTCGATTTGACGCCGGTACAACGGCTCATCGACAGCCTGTCGGGTGTCAACCGGGCGTCGATTGACGCTGTGGTGAAGCAGGCGGGCGCGACGGCCGACCTGGCGCAGTCGGTGACGCAAGGGCTTACGACGGTGGCGCTGCAAGGGCAGGCGCAAGCGAAGGCGACGGACAGCCTGGCACAGTCAATTGCGAGCGGTCAGAGCGTCGAGATTTGGGGCGCGCTGATCGGCCTCCTGGCCGCGCTCATCGCGGCCGGGCTGATCGGCAAAAAGAAGGGTTGGCTATGAGCGACGTTGTTCCGATCTATCAGCTCCTCACGTTGCAGCTCGGCGTGGCGCCGGCTGCGGCAATCGGCATGCGCGGCAAGTGGAACTATCTGCGCTTCATCGATTGCACGGACGCGGCCGGCAACTTCTCGCCGGACGGCAAGATCGGCGTGACGGTCGGGCACCGCAGCGAGGATGCTATTCCGATGCGGATTAACGGCCTCATTCGCGGCGAGACGGAAGAATATCAATTCTCGTGGGCGACACAGCCGGGCCTCATCGCGACGTTGATGGCGTCGTGGGTCGATCCGACCGGCACGGGCGGGCTGCAAATCGAGGCGGTGCCGGCAAAGCAACTTGTAACGCAGGCGACGGGCATCACGCTGTCATCGGCGCAGCTCACGGTGGGCGTGGCGGCGGCGGTCATCGTCCCGAAGAGTGTCACGCGGCAGAGCGCGACCATCCGCAATCGCGGCTCGGTCGGCGTCTTTGTCGGCGGGCCAGGGGTCACGACGTCAACCGGAATGTCGATTGATCCCAGCGAAACTTTCACCTTCAGCGGCACGACGGCGGATATTTGGGCGGTCGCGTCACAAGCGGGCGTGCCGGTCCACACGCTGAGCGAGGGGTAAAGGCGATGACGGGATTTGCAGCGGGGCAATCCGGGGGCCGGGCCGGCGGAAGCTTCTTCTCCAGCACTGCGGCGCTGGTCGGCAACACGGTGATCGTCGCCGGGGCATCGAACATCAATGGCGTGGTGGTGCGCTCCGCCTTGCTTCAGAGCAACGGCGCGGGGGCGGCACAGCTCATGACCGGCGCGGTACCGACCACGCAAACCTCAAATCAAACGCTGCTCAACGGGGCGCAGAGCACGATTGGCACAACGTCGCGCGACATCTTCGTGCCGCCGGGGCAGGGGCTGCATCTCTTCTGCTCGGGCGCCACGGGAATCGCGTATCTCGGCTACGACATCCTCTAAGGGGCGAGGCGATGGCGATACGGGTAAGCTACGGGCGGATGGTGTTTGGCAACGGCGCGACCGTCGAGCGCAGCGATTTAGACGACGGCTCGACGCAATGGACGGTGACGCCGGGGCCGCATGGCGAGTTGCCGCCGGGCTATCCCGCTGCGTTCCCCGGTGCGACGGTCAATCCGGCGCCGTGACGTGGACGCGCGAAACCTCTTGCTCGTGCTGCTGCTCGGCGGGGCCGCGTGGCTCTACGTGCCCGCCGAAGGCGGAACGGACTCGCCGGTCTACAACTTGCCAGGGGCGCCCGTGACACTCTCAGCACCGCAAGCGGAAGCGCTCGCGCTCGTCAACGACTTGAATGCCGGCACGTTCGGCGGCTGGTTCGATCCGGCGGACGTGATGGCCTTCATTGCGCAGGAAAGCAGTTTCCGCTCGGCCGTCTACCTCGCTGACCGCAGCGGCGGCAGCTACGGGCTGATGCAAGTGGACTATGCGAGCGCGCGGCAAGTCGGCTTCGCTGGCGCACCCTCCGACCTTTTCGACCCGGCAACGGGTGTCCGGTGGGGGATGGCGTATCTCGTCTGGGTCTGGGGCTATCTGTCGTCGCATCTCGGGCAGCAGCCGACCGAAATGCAGTGGGTCACCGCTTACAACGCGGGCGTCGGGAACGTCGTCAAGGGCTATGCCGACACGCGCTATTACGCGAGTTGGGCGCGCTACCGCGACCAATGGGCGGCGATCCTGAGCGGGACGGCGAGCGCATGATTGACTGGGATTTTTCGCAATTCATCGGCGCCGGGCAGCTCGCGCTCTTGCTCGGCATTTTTCTCCGCATCGGCCGGATAACGGAGGCGGTCGCCGATCTGCAACGCCGCGTCTCCAAGCTAGAAGGTAAGCCCGCATGAATCCCGCTCTCGTCGCATTTATCGCGCGGTCGGTTTTTCGACTGATCCAGGAAGTCCCCTCGGCGCAGGCCGATGTGGAAAAGGCGCCGGACAATTTCTCGAAGGGCCTCGCCGCGCTCACTCATCTCGAAGGGCTGTTCGCCGATCTCTACGGCGATTTCGACGCGCACGCTGCGGCGGTCAACGTGCCCGTGCCGGCGGCGCCGGCCGTCAAGTAAATTCGTTGTTAGAAACCCCTGCCGAATCGGCGGGGGTTTCTACCAGCGATATTTCAGGAAGGGGATTGACATGGCACGCAAGCGTCGCGTTCACAAAAAGAAGCGTCCCCCGCCGCGAACCGCGTCGGGGCGGTTCCGCAAGCGCGCGGGAAAGCGGAAGCGGTAGATGGCGATCCCGTCCTACGCGCAAGCGATGCCGGCCGGCAGTGATACCGGGCCGCGCAACCTCGCCGTCTCGGCGCCGGGGGCGGGCGCTTGGCCGCTATTGGACGAAACGGCGCGGCGCAACATGGATGCGGAAATCCAGGCGATGGGCTACGCGCCGACGCAGACGATTGATTACTCGTCGGATGCGTCGCCGAGTTACCTCCCGACCGCGCTATTTGGCAGTGACGCCATCCCGTCGCAAGCCGTGAGCGGCAAGCCCGCGGTGCCGGCCGGGTCAACCGCGACGGCTTACGGCTCGGCGACGCTGACAAGCGCGCTCGGTCCGAAATGGCCGTTCGTGCTCGGCGGCGCGCTGCTCGTGATCGTGCTACTGATGCGCCAATGAGCGATGTAACCGTCGATCCCGCCGCGTTCGTGACATGGCAATCCGTGGTTGAAAAGGCCGACCGCACGGGCACAATCAACCCGTTCGTCGGTGCCAATGGGGTGGTCTATGCGTCCGATCCCGCCTCGGGGCTCGTGGTGCTCGGGAAATGGGGCGGCGGCTTCATCGGCTCCGGAACGCCGAATGTGCCGGCGCAGGAGCTGCTACCGGGCCTCGCCGATCTCGTCCACATTCAATCGCCTCTCGATCTCACGTGGCTGACCGACTTCATCAACCAATTGCGCGACATGCTTCGGCTCAACCCGTGGCTGGTGGTCGCACTCGGCGGCGCGCTGCTGCTGCTGCTGCTCGAGCGGCGCGACCGGCGGTGATCGTGCGGCCGGCGCGGCTCGAGGAGCTCGAGCAGCTCGCCGCGCTGCTCATGCCGGCGCAACTCGAAATGCCGGCGCTGTTCGCGGCGACGTTGCCGCGCTCGCTGGAGCACTTGCGCGACGCCTACCGCCGGGGGGTGATCCTCGTCGCGACCGTCAAGGGGCGCGCGGTCGGCGCCATGATCCTTTTCCGCCAGCGCGTCCAGTGGGGCGACGGCGAGTTTTTGGCCGATAGCGTGACCTACGTACAGCCGGCCGCGCGGGCGTCTGGGGCTGCTGTGGCGCTGGTGAAGGCGGCGCGGGTAGGGGCGGGCCGTCTCGGGCTTCCCCTCATGCTGGGGCGTCTCAGCGGGCCGGAGAACGGCGTTCTAGATCGCTGGTACCGGATGCAAGGGGGCGTGACGGTTGGGGCACGCTGTTTCTTCCCTTGTCAAACAATTAATTTGCCAAGTAACGAATCAGCATATGGTGGTCTTCATTGACCGATAGGCCAGATTGTGTGACTAATTTCGGGCACCCTGCGGTGGTCTAGTACCACTTTGGGGTTCGTCCCCCGAAGGGATATGGGGGCCGGGTGTAGCAACCCGACCCCCGTTCCCGTCCCGGAGGACGATGCAACCGGGGATCACCTTGGCCGGCTCCCCAGATGCAAGCGCGGTAGCGCGGAGGCGAGATTACCTCAAATCCGTGACAAATAACAGCCGGCCGCAAGCCTTCGGGGGCTGCGAACATGGCGTTGCATCTGTTCACGACAAAAATCTTCGGGGTGGCGCGGCGTTGCGGCCTCGAAATCAAGGCGGAAGGCGGGGTTGTCGTTCTCGCTCTCGTATTGCCGCTCGGGACGTTCGAGCTGGCGACAAGCCCAACAAATGCTGAGGAAGTGGGCCATGATTTGGTGGTCCACGCCGCAAGCGCACGGGTGAACCGGTCGTGACGGTTGAGCGTGGCGAGGGGGGCGAGCTTGCCCCCCTTTGCTGCGATGTTAGCTCGCTCTCGCAAGCTCCCATCGCAACCGGACTGTGCAATTTCCGCGTTCATGAGGTTGACCCGTCATTCGGGTATCTCGTCATCACGGACGGCGCCGGCAACGTCCATGCGCTCCTTATGCCGCTAATCGAGCTGCGCCGGCTGGGGTACGAAATCGTGCGCGGCGCCAAAGCGGCCATGTCGCGCGGGATCGCCGATCCCTATCAGCATGTGCCGTCCGGCAAGGGGCGCGTAAAGCCCTACGCGGACGAACAGGGCAGCAAGCTCCCCGCCCTTGAACGCGCGGCGGCGCGGCGATGATCGCGCGCTTACGGCTGCTCGTCGCGGTGTGGTTGGTTGGCGTCGCCTACCGTCTCGCGCCGTCCTACAAAACGCGCGACCTTCAATTGCGGTCGCGGGCGATCACTTTTCGCTTTCAGATCGGGCGCGGGATGGTGAGTTATTACACCTATCTCGTTCAATCCTTGGGCGGCGAAAGTATTCTAGGTATTGCGGAAGTGTTCATGCCGGCCTGGCTGCGGCCGGCGGCGCGACCTGGCGCAATAACGGAGCGGCCGAATATTCGGATTACTAACCGGCCACTAACGCAGGCGGAGTTTTCCCAAATAGAAAGGCCCCCTGCCGTTCTCGGTGGGGGCCTTCCCGGTCCTGTACGATCATCGCCGTCCCCGGCTGCACCGTGCGCCGATTCTGCGCCGCGTCCCGGTCCTGTGTCAAATATCCCCTTCACCTTCCGGCCTGCTCGGGGCGCTCCGTTCCGGTGGATTGACGCGGGCGACCTATGACCGGCGCCACCCCCCTCGTTACAAGTAACGCCGCTCGACAAGCCCGGTTCCGCGCCAAGCTCAAAGCGCAAGGGATGGTGACGGTGACCCTCATCGTGCCGCGTGGCGCCGTCGCCGATCTTAACGAGCTGGCCGAAAAGCTGCGCAGCAACCCCGATCTGCGGCCGGGGCCGGTGCGCAACGTGCGAACCGGGAAGCTCGGCCGATGACCGCTATGCGCTACCGCGTGGCGGCGCTGCTGTTCATCGCGGCGGGGTGCGTGCGCTTGGCGGCGCTCGTTTGGTTCGGCCGATGACGGGTCAATACGCAAATCCGTTCCGCATGTCTGCGGCGATCTCCTTGATGCGCTCGGCATCATCGATCCGCACCGTGACGGTCACGCGGACCAACCCCTTTTCGGTTAGGCGCATGGGTGTTCGTTTCATTGCTGGCTCCCGTGGTTGTCCGTGCGGACACATACAAACATCGTCCGTGCGGACGGTCAAGCCATGACCGTGATGCCTGCCCCCTTACTAGTTCAGAATTCGCAAATTGTGTTACCCCCCCCTACCTCCCAGGGTGCCGGAAAGGGCGCGGAGGCGCCGGGCTCTGACAGTGAGGACGGGGGGGTAAAGCTAGGCGGGCGGCGGTTCCGCTACCGTCTCAGGACGATGGCCGGGCAGCTCATGCCCCATGAACGGGTGGCGGGCTGTGGCAAGAAGCTTGTCGGCTCGCGTGCCGCGCTGGTCATGCGGCGGGACGGCGGGGCGGCATGGTCCGGCATCGAAACATGCGGCTCGATTTGGCTGTGTGCGGTGTGCGCGGCCAAGGTGGCGGAAAAACGCCGCGCGGAAGTCGAATGGACGGCGGATAGGCATGTCGAGGCGGGCGGCGCCGTCTACATGGCAACCTTCACCGTGCCGCACGTCGCCTTTCAATCGCTGCAAGAGCTGCGCGACGCGATCACGACGGCGTGGCGGAAGTTTCAGGCGGGGGCACCGTGGAAGCGCGCTCGCGAACACGTCGGCTGTGTCGGCACGATTCGCAGTCTGGAGGTCACCGTTGGCCGCAAATTCGGCTGGCATCCTCATCTTCACGTCCTGATTTTCGCCGACAAGCTCACGCCGGAAGCGGAGGAAGAATTCGGCTTCTGGATGTTCGACCGCTGGGCGGCGATGGTCGCTCGCGCCGGGCTCGGCGAGTGCTCGCCAAAGGCGTTCGAAATGCACCGTTGCCGGCGGGCGAAAGAGGCGGCCGGCTATGTCGGAAAGTGGGGCTGCGATAGCGAGATTGCCAAGGCGGGAACCAAAACCGCGCGAGGCGAGAACAAGTCGCCGTGGGGGCTGCTGCTGGCGGCAAACGACGGCGATCCGAAGGCGCGCGAGCTGTTCACGGAGTACGGCATGGCGATGAAAGGGTCTCGGCACCTCACATGGTCCAAGGGGCTGCGCGAGCTGTACGGGCTTCCCCCGGAGCGCTCGGACGAAGAAATCGCGCAGGAACCGGAGGAAGCGGCATTCAACGGCGCGGTCGTGCTCGGCGCATTCGAGGCGCCATTGTGGCGGAAAATCGTCGCTCGCGGCCTCGCGTGCGATTGCCTGGAGGCGGCGGAGCGGGGGGGCTGGCCGGCTGTGCTGGTCATGCTGCGGCGGCGCGGCGTCCTGCCGTGCGCGGTGGACGAAAACGGGGAGTATCGAGAGTGACGGTCAAGACGAAACCAACCCCGCTGGGGACGATGGACTGCGCCTATTGCGGGGCGCCGATCATCGTAAAAATCGCCAAAGGGGGGCACGTCACCGCGACGTGCAACCACACCGAAGGCGGATGCGGCTATCAGCACCACGGCCGCGCCGGCAAAAACGACGAGCTGGTGCTCCAGAGGATCACGACATGGCACGACAACGAAGCCGCGCGAACGCTGCGCGCAAAGTTAAAAGGGTCGCCACCACCACCCCCGAAACGGTCGCCGCGACCGGCGCCGATCCCGAAGCGAGCGGCCTTGCCGCATGGTTCGGGATCGGCGACGGGGAAGCGGAAACCGGAACCGGAACCGGAGGACGCGCTAACGAGCCTGATGCGCGGCCTGGGGCTGGAATAGGCGCGGCGCCGGCCGCGCTGCTGGCGATCGACGTACCGCAGGATATACCCCGCGAAGGCGTGCACGGGCCGGCTGGGGACGCTTCCCAGCCGGCCGCGATGACGCTGGCGCCGGATCACTTCGCCGCGCTCGCCGGAACCGTTGTCAAGGCGGCCGGCAACATGGTGTGCGACAAAGCGCGCGTCACGCGGCTGGCGGACGGCGAGGTCGCCGCGCTGGCGGGCGCGCTGTCGCAGCTCGCGAGCGCGTACAACCTGCTCGGCCAGCTTGACCCGAAGGTCGCCGCGTGGCTGTCGCTCGGGCTGGTCTTTGCGACGGTCGCCGCGAATCGCGAAAAGCTCCCGCCCGTCGAGGACGCGCCGGCCGAACAGGTGGCGGCATGATCCGGTCCATAAATCACACGTTCTCCATCGGGCATGACATGCACGGGGAAGGCGGCGTGCAGGCGGTCATGTCGGGTACGGGAATGAAGCCGGGCGGGGTGGAACGCAGTTTCGACAACGCGCGGCAGGCGTTGCTCTGGCTGGCGCACCAGTACCGGGAGCAAGCGGCGCTTATCGAGATGGAACTACGGCGCACAAGCGCGCCGTCGCTCATCGTGCCGCGCTCGTATACGTAGGCGGGGAACGGTGGCGCTCGCGCCTCTGCCGGCGCCGGATAACCGCGTCTACCTGGGGACGGGCGGGTCTGGAAAATCCACACTCGCCCGTCACCACGCGGGCGCCTTTCCGCGCGTCATCATCTGCGATCCGAACGGCGAGGACGCGGCGGCGGCCGGCGCCGTCACCACGTCCGATCCGGCGGAGCTGCGCGACCACCTCATCATGGCGACGGGTAGCCGTCGCCGCTTGCCGTTCCGGCTGTGCTGGCGCTTCGATAAAATGGGGTACGAAGATGGCTTTGAATTCGTCAATCGCTGCGCGCAAGCGGCCGGTGATCTCGTCATCGTTTGGGACGAGCTGGATATGGTCAATCGCCGCCCCTCTCTCACTGGTACTGCTTTCGCTCTCTGGAACGCTGGCCGCCATCATCGCATTCGGATTTTTGCTTGTGCTCGCCGGCCTCACCGCGTGCCTCGCGACACTACTGGCAATCTCAGCCGGGCTTGCGTGTTCGCGACAATGGAGCCTCGCGATCTGGCGTTCTATGAGGACTTCATGGGGCGCGACGCGGTGGCTGCGGTGCGCTCTCTGGCGCACCGTCACGCGCTGGATTGGACGCCGCGCGGCTGGGCCGTGAAAAAAAGTTTATTTCCCTGAATCGCCCTACGTATACGGGCTACGTATACGGGTTTGCGCGCCGTCCCTGCGCTGCTTAGTGATCTCTCCCGAACGCGCTGTTGCGTCACTCGGGAGTCTGGATCATGGGTCACGGCAAAATCATCCTTAGCGGCGCCGTCGCGGTCGCGCTCGGCATGCTGCTCTATACCAAGTTTCTGGCCAAGTACGTCTAAGCCAGTCCCGTAACCTCGCACGCAAGGAAACGGGAACATGGCCGACGCTTCGGGCAACCCCTCCAATCAGATTTTGCATCGTCGCCGGATCGGCTCGATCCCGTACAACGGCGGCGGTCGTCAGGTGCTCGATATCGACCGCGCGGGCGTGCTCGTCGCCTTGCGGTTGCGATTGAAGTACACCAACACCAACGGCGGCACCCCGCCGACTGGCGCGCTCTTTCAGCAGGCGGCACGCATCGCCAAGCGGATCGAGCTGGTGGCGAACGGGCGCGATACCCCCGTCAATGTCAGCGGTCATTACTACTCGGTGCGGCAGCAGTACGAGTTCGACGGCACCGTGCCCTACGGCATGGAGACGGCGATTGGCGCGGGCGCCTCGGCGGTCAGCAACGTGGATCTCGTGACGGAGCTGCGTCTCGACGCGGTGGACGGTCGCCGCGCCGATGATTTCGGCGTCGATAGCCGGGGCATGTCGCAGCTTCAGCTCGCGCTCTCCTGGGGCACGAACGCGGATCTCTGGGGCACCAATCCGGGAAACGCCACGCTGACCAATCAGGTCTGCACCGTCGAGGGTGAATACCTGATGAATCCGTCGCCGCAATCGATCTATCTGGTTCGTCAGATGGACGAAGTGCAGCGGCCGATCACGGGCACCGCGACGGACTATGACATCATCATCGACCGTGGGTCGGGTGTGGTCTATCGCTCGTTCCTGATGTTCACCACGACGGGTGACGTTGCGGACGACGCGCTGCTGTTCACCCCGAACGGCAACCGCAAGCTGGTCGCCGGCTCCTATACCTACTTCAACCGTGAGGCGGCCATCTGTCGCGCCGAAATGCGCAACACGCTGCGCCTCCCCACGGCGTCGGTTCTGCCGGGCACGTTCTATGACGATCTGACCTACGACGGTCAGAACACGTCGGGCATCGATACGTCCGGTCTCACGGCCGATCTTCGCCTGTTGTCGGACGTGACCTTCTCGGCCGGCAATTCGATGATCACGGTGCAGCGCGAGGCATTCCG
>WNFM01254823.1_pt1 | contig 10104 bp, 4 predicted proteins | sample 5400271 | NCBI WGS metagenome assembly WNFM01 (sample SAMN13153352, study PRJNA577476) | soil metagenome | isolation source: 60 cm saprolite on Douglas fir-dominated hillslope | place: USA:California | collected 2013-09-17
CGACGTGCGGTCCCACGTCCGCGTGCTCCAGGCTGTTGACGATGTGCTCGAGGCCGTCTACCTGCTCGAGATCACGCAAGCCATCCTCGATGACGCCGCCGCGGCCGACCCGCCGTTTCTCCGGTCGCTGGATGCGATCCATCTGGTGACGGCCCTCTCGGTCGGGGACGCGGGGATCGAAGTGATCGCCTACGACAGGCGATTCGCCGACGCCGCGCGCGCGAACGGGCTGTCTGTGGTGCAGCCCGGACACGACGGATCGCCTAAGATGCCCTGAACGATATGAGAATCGTCGGCGGCCGCGTCATCACGTGCAGCCCCGGGCGGAACTTCGTCACGCTGAAGCTCGAGACCGACGAAGGGGTCTACGGCCTCGGTGACGCGACGCTCAACGGGCGCGAGCTCGCGGTCGCGAGTTATCTGAGCGATCACGTGCTGCCGCTGCTCGTTGGCCGCGACGCCCGGCGGATCGAGGACATCTGGCAGTTTCTCTACAAGGGCGCGTACTGGCGGCGCGGCCCGGTGACGATGACGGCAATCGCGGCCGTCGACACGGCGCTGTGGGACATCAAGGGCAAGGCGCTCAACGCGCCCGTGTACCAACTGCTCGGCGGCGCGTCGCGCGACGCCGTTATGGTGTACGGCCATGCGAGCGGCGGCACGATCGACGAGGCGGTGGAAGCCGCCGCGCGCTACGTCGCGCGGGGATACAAGGCGGTCCGCGCGCAGTGCAGCGTGCCGGGCGTGGCGCGCGCCTACGGGATCGGGAAAGGCGATCGCTATGAGCCCGCCGAGCGCGGACCCGTGTCCGAGACGCGGTGGAGCAGCGAGCGGTATCTCGGCACCGTCGCGCCGCTCTTCGAGCGTCTCAGGCGCGAGCTCGGCGACGATGTCCATCTGCTGCACGACGCCCATCACCGCCTCACGCCGATCGAGGCGGCACGGCTCCGCCGCGCGCTCGAGCCGTATCATCTCTTCTTGCTGGAAGATCCCACGCCGGCGGAGAATCACGAAGGCTTCCGGCTGATCCGCCAGCACACGACGACCCCGCTGGCCGTCGGCGAAGTGTTCAACTCCATCCACGACTGCCGGCAGTTGATCGGGGAGCAGCTGATCGACTACATCCGGACGACGGTCGTGCACGCCGGGGGCTTGAGTCACATGCGGAAGATCGCCGCGCTGGCGGAAGTCTACGGCGTCCGGACGGGCTCTCACGGCGCCACGGACCTGAGTCCGGTGTGCCTCGCCGCGGCGCTGCACTTCGATCTCAGCGTGCACAACTTCGGCATCCAGGAATACATGCCACACGCTGAGGACACGGATCGCGTGTTTCCGCACGCCTACACGTTCGCGGACGGCGTCATGCACCCGGGCGAGGCGGCCGGGCTCGGTGTCGGCATCGACGAGGCGCTCGCGGCGACGTTCCCCTATCAGCCGGCCTACCTGCCCGTTGCCCGGCTCATCGATGGGACGATGCACGATTGGTGAGACGTTGGTGAGAAGTTGGTGCGAATGCTGAGAAGACTCGTGGGCGGTTGCGTGTTCGTGGCTGCGATGCTGGGCCAGGGCGCGAGCGCCCGCGCGGAAACCGGCTACGACCTCTGGCTGCGCTACGTCCGGGTGGACGATCCGATCCAGCGCGCAGCGTATCGGCGCGCGGCGACGGCGATCGTGGTGCCGCGGGGGTCCGAGACGGGCGAGGCGATCGCCGCGGAGCTGACCCGGGGCCTCGGCGGACTGCTTGGCATCGCCGTGGCGCGCGTGGATCATCCCCGATCCGCCGGGGCGGTGATCGTGGGGACACCCTCGACGTCCAAGCTGGTGGCGGCGCTCGGCTGGACGGCCGCCCTCGCGCCTCTCGGCCACGAGGGATACGTGATCCGCTCCACGACCGTCGGCGGGCGAGCCGCGACCGTGATTGCGTCAGCAGGGGAGACGGGCGCGATGTACGGCTCGTTTCATTTGCTGCGGCTGATCCAGACGCGGCAGCCGATCGACCACCTCGACATCGCCGAGCGTCCGCGCCTCGCGCGCCGGTTGCTCAATCACTGGGACAATCTCGACGGCAGCATCGAGCGCGGCTACGCCGGGCGCTCGCTGTGGTGGCCCGACCGCACGGACGCGCGGGTGCGCGACTATGCCCGCGCGAACGCCTCGCTCGGGATCAACGGGTCCGTCATCAACAGCGTCAATGCGAACCCGCAGTCGCTGACCGCGCCGCTGCTCGACAAAGCGGCCGGCGTCGCGCGGATGCTCCGTCCATACGGCATCCGCGTCTACCTGGCCGTCAACTTCTCGTCGCCGAAAACGATTGGCGGCCTGGCAACCGACGATCCGCTCGATCCCGGCGTTGCGCAGTGGTGGCGCGCGAAGGTCGACGAGATCTACCGCGTCATTCCTGATTTCGGCGGCGTCATCGTCAAGGCGAACAGCGAGGGGCAGCCCGGGCCGCAGGACTACGGGCGCACCCATGCGGACGGGGCGAACGTCCTCGCCGACGCCCTCTCGCCCCACGGCGGCGTCGTCATGTGGCGCGCCTTCGTCTATGACGCGGAGGTCGACCCCGATCGCGTCAAGCGCGCCTACAAGGAGCTCGTGCCGCTCGACGGGAAGTTCCGCGCGAACGTCTTCGTGCAGGCGAAGAACGGTCCGCTCGACTTTCAGCCGCGCGAGCCGTTCCATCCGCTGTTCGGCGCGATGCCGAAGACGCCGCTGATGGCGGAGCTGCAGATCACCCAGGAGTATCTGGGCCAGGCCACTCATCTCGTCTACCTGGCGCCGATGTGGAAGGAGTTCCTGGACGCCGACACCTACGCGAAGGGACCTGGTTCCGTGGTCGCGACGGTTGTCCGAGCCTTCGCCGGCGTCGCAAACACCGGGATGGACGAGAACTGGACCGGGCACGACTTCGGACAGGCCAACTGGTACGCGTTCGGGCGGCTCGCCTGGAACCCCGGCCTGGGCGCCGCCGCGATCGCCGACGAATGGATCGGGATGACATGGGGGACGTCGCCCGACCTCGTCGCGGCGATCCGCTCGATCATGCTCGACTCGCGCGAGGCGTACGTCCATTACACGATGCCGCTCGGCCTGCATCATTTGATTGGCGGCAATCACTACGCGCCGATGCCGGAGAACACCGACCCCCGCCGCGCGGACTGGTCGGCGACCACGTACCACCACGCGGACGCGTCCGGCATTGGCTACGACCGTACGCGGCGCGGCAGCGACGCCGTGGACCAGTACCGCTCCCCGCTGCGCGAGGTGTGGGACGACCCCGCGACCACGCCCGACGAACTGCTCCTCTGGTTTCACCGGCTTCCGTGGGATTACCGCATGAAGTCGGGGCGCACGCTGTGGGACGACCTCGTCGCCGCCTACGGCCGCGGCGTGGAGGAAGCCCGAGGACTCGAGACGCGCTGGCGCGCGCTGCACCGGAAGATCGACGAACCGCGGTACGAGGCCGTCCTCGCGAAGCTGCGGCGGCAGACCGAGGACGCCGCCGCGTGGCGGGACAAGTGCGTCAGCTATTTCGCCGCCGCGCGCGGCGTGAAGTGACGGCTCGCGAAACTCAGGAAGGAGGGACGTTACAAAAACGTGAATCGCCGCCGGTTCTGTAACGGCGGACCTCCGCCGATGGCCTGATCGTCCGCATTCCGCGCCGTGCGAAGCGGAACAGATCATGCGGTGTGCGCGGGCACATTCCATGAACGTCATGTCCCTCTTCGCCAGCGACCTCGCCATCGACCTCGGCACGGCCAACACCTGCGTCTTCGCCCAGGGGCGCGGCATCGTCCTCAACGAGCCGTCGATCGTGGCCTTCAACACCGCCAAGGGAACGGTCGAGGCCGTCGGCGCCGAGGCCCACGAGATGCTCGGACGGACGCCGCCCAACATCCGGGCGGTGCGGCCGCTGCGCGACGGCGTCATCGCGGACTTCGATGCGGCCGAGACGATGCTCATCCATTTCGTCAAGAAGGCCATGGGGAGCGCCCCGTGGCGCCGGCCGCGGCTGGTGATTGGCGTGCCGTCGGAAATCACACAGGTCGAGCGGCGGGCGGTGCGCGACAGCGGGTTCCGCGTCAAGGCCAGCGAGGTCCACCTCGTCGATGAGCCGATGGCGGCCGCGATCGGCGCCGGCCTCCCGATCACGGACGCGGCCGGCAACATGGTCATCGACATCGGCGGCGGCACGACCGACATCGCCGTCATCTCGATGGCGGGGACGGTCTATGGCCGCTCGCTGCGCGTCGCGGGGGACGCGATGGACGAGGCGATCATTCTGTACATGCGCAAGACCTTCAACCTCCACATCGGCGAGCGCACGGCGCAGCAGATCAAGTTCGAGATCGGGTCGGCGACGCCGCTCGACGAGCCGCTCGAGATGCTGGTGAAGGGCCGGCACGTCGTGGAAGGCGTGCCGCGGACCGTGACGATCGGCGATGGGGACGTGCGCGCGGCCCTCACCGAGCCGCTCCGGCACATCGTCCAGGCCGTGCGCGAATCGCTCGAACGGATTCCGCCAGAGCTCTCCTCGGATATCTACGATCGCGGCGTGGTCCTGACCGGCGGCGGCGCGCTGCTACGCAACCTGGACAAGCGGCTCCGCGAGGAGACGGGCCTGCCCGTGCTGGTCGCCGAAAACCCGCTGACCTCCGTCGTCATGGGCGCGGGCATGATGCTGTCGGATATGGCGTTGCTGCGAAGAGTTTCGGCGAACTGAGCTCGCCTCGCGGTCGCTGGCGCTCGAAGCGGAGCCTGACGCCTTCTCGAGCCGCGTGATGCGCACCTCGTGATCGCTGACACATGCCTGGAAGGCAGCGTGCTCGATCGCGTTCGACACAATCAGCCTGTCGATCTTCTCCGGTCGCGCTCGTCGTCTCGATGACGACTTGGAATGGCTGCGCGCGGAGACGCGGAAGGGGATGGCCTCCGCCTCCGCCACTGAACACGCCATTTGAGCCTGACTCGCCATTCGCTATTCTGCTCGCTGTAGGATCGGTCTATGGCCTTCTGGCGTTCCCGTCTCGCCCGCTGCACTGTTCTCGCCGGCCTCCTCGCCGCCGGTCCTGTCGCCCTCGCCCAGACTCCGCCGCCCGGGCGCGACACGTCCGCGGCATCGGTCGCCTCCTACGGCCCATCGCAGCAGGTGCCCGTCGACCCGGAGGTCCTCGTCGGCACGCTGCCGAACGGGTTGCGCTACTACGTGCGGCCCAACCGGAAGCCTGCGCGCCGCGTTGAGCTGCGCCTGGTCGTCAAGGCCGGCTCCGTGCTGGAAGACGACGACCAGCAGGGCGTCGCGCACTTCGTCGAGCACATGGAGTTCGAAGGCACGCGCCACTTCCCGCGCCAGGGCATCGTCGAGTTCCTGGGATCGCTCGGCCTGGGCATCGGCGCGGACGCGAACGCGGCCACGAGCTACGACGACACGCAGTACACCCTGCGCGTGCCGACCGACGTGCCCGGCGCGCTCGATCGCGCGCTGCTGGTCCTCGAAGACTGGGCCCAGGGCGCGTCGTTCGACCAGGACGGCATCGATCGCGAACGCGCCATCGTCCTCTCGGAATGGCGGATGAACCTCGGCGCGGGCGAACGGACGGCGGACAAGGTCCGCCGCGTGCAGCTCGAAGGATCCCGGTATGCCGATCGACCGCCAATCGGCAAGACCGACGTCCTTCAGCGCGTGCCGCGCGAGGCGCTGACGCGCTTTTACCGCGATTGGTACCGTCCGAACCTGATGGCCGTGATCGTCGCGGGCGACGTGGATCGCGACGCCGTCGTCTCCATGATCAAGACGCACTTCTCGTCGCTCAGCAACCCGTCGCCGGCGCGGCCGCGCCCGGCCTTCGACGTTCCGGATCATCCCGGCACGCGCTACGCGGTCGTGACCGACAAAGAGACGACCGCGACGGAGGTCGAGCTCACCGACCTTCGGCCCGCGCGCAACCAGGGGTCGGTCGGCGGCTACCGCGACGTGATGATGGATCAGCTGTTCGGCGCCATGCTCGGCGCGCGGCTCGACGAGCTCACGCATCGCGAGGCCCCGCCGTTCATCCGGGCCGGCGCGGACCGCAGCCTCTTCCCGATGCCACGCACAAAAGATGAAGCCACCCTGCAGGCGCTCGTCCCGAACGACGGCGTCGCGCGCGGCCTCGAAGCGCTGGTGACCGAGCTTCAGCGCGTCGCGCAGTCGGGCTTCACCGCGAGCGAGCTCGAGCGCGCGAAACGGGAAATGATGGCCAACTACGAGCGCGTGGTGACGGAGAGCCCGGACCGCGAGTCCGCAAGCCGCGCCGACGAGTACACGCGGAACTTCCTGCAAGATGAGGCGCTGCCGACCATCTGGCAGGAGCTCGCCTTCCACCGGCGATTCGTCCCCGGGATCGCGCTCGGCGAAGTCAACGCGCTCACCAGCGACTGGTTCCCCGATCAGAACCGCCTCGTCATCGTCGCCGCGCCCGACGCCGCCGGCCTCGTCCTGCCGGATCAGGCGCAGCTCGCGGCGGCCGTGAAGACCGCCGCGGCGAAGCGGCTCGAGCCGTATGTGGACGCGGGATCGGGACAGGCCCTCATGGACGCGCCGCCGGCGCGCGGCGCGATCGTGAAAACCACCGCGCGCCCGGACGGGACCACCGAGTGGACGCTTTCGAACGGCGCCACCGTCGTGCTCAAGCCGACGACGCTGAAGGAAGATCAGATCCTGTTCCGCGCCACGGCGCCGGGAGGGACATCGCTGGCGAGTGACGTGGATTTCATCGCCGCTCGCGCCGCGGACGATGTAGTCCCCGCGGGCGGGGTTGGCAAGTTCGATTCAGTGATGCTCGACAAGATCCTCTCCGGCAAAGCCGTCGCCGTCAGGCCGTTCATCGGCGAAATCGAGCAAGGCATGGGCGGCGGGAGCACGCCGCAGGACCTCGAAACGCTGTTCCAGCTGCTGTACCTGCGGTTCACGCAGCCGCGCGGGGACCCGACGGCGTTCGCCGCAATGGCCTCGCAGGTCAGAGGGCTGCTCGCGAACCGCAGGGCGAGCCCCGACGTCGTCTTCAACCAGGCGATCGAGGCCGCGCTCAGCCGGAACAGCGCACGCCGGCAGCCCGAGACGCCCGCCACGGTAGACAAGTGGAACCTCGCCGCGTCGCTCGCTTTCTATAAAGCCCGCTTCGCGGACGCAAGCCGCTTCACGTTCGTGTTCGCCGGCAGCTTCACGCCCGACACGATCAAGCCGTTTGTCGAAACCTACATCGCCAGCCTGCCGGCAACACACACGCGCGAAACCTGGCGCGACCTCGGCATCACGGCGCCGACCGCCGTCGTCGAGAAGACGATCGAGATGGGCATCGCGCCGAAGAGCCAGGTGGCTATCGTCTTTGCGGGGCCATTCGAGTATGACGACGGGCACCGGCTGGCGCTGCGGACGATGAGCCTGCTGCTGCAGTCGCGGCTGTTCGACAGCATCAGGCAGGAGCTCGGGGGCACCTACAGCATCACGGCAAACGCGGGCGCGGCGAAGTTTCCGCGGCCCGAATACAGCGTGCGGATCGAGTGGACGTGCGATCCCGCGCGCACCGCGATGCTCGTGCAGCGCGTCTTCGAGGAGATCGAGGCGCTCAAGGCGAGCTACATCTCACGGGACCAACTGGGGCGGATCCGCCAGGGGCTCCTGCGCGAGTACGAGCTGGACAGCCAGGACAACGGCTACTTCCTCAACGAGATCGCACGCCGGTACGCGGACGGCGACGCGGCGGGGGGCAGCAGCCTGCCGGACCAGATCGCCGCGCTGACCGGCCCCGCGATCCAGCAGGCGGCGCAGACGTACCTGAATACGAAGAGCTACGTGAAAGTGACGCTGATGCCGGCGGGGAAGTAGCGGCTCAGGATCGCCGGCGGCGGCGTGGCGCGAGACGCGAGGTGCCGGAGCGTCATGTCGATCTGGAGTCCGACGAGGCTCGGGTCGGGATTCCTTATCGACGCGCGAGGCCTCATTGCGAAAATCAGCGCCTCGTCGGCAGCGCGAGGTCGCTCGAAGAGCAACTGTCACCGACCGAAAAGGTGGCAAGAACGTCGCGATTTTGTGGGTCGACCCGAAGGCGATCGCGTCGGAACGTCCGGTGAAACTCGGCTACGCGGATGGCGGACCGCCGCCTGCGGAAAAGGACAAGGTCTTCGCCATCTCTACGCCGATTCACGATGCGAAGAGCATGATGTCGGGAACCGTGAGCCGCGTCACCGGACACGCGATCCTCTCGAGTGTGCCGATGGAAGAAGACAGCCTGGGCGCGCCGCTGTTCAACGCGCGGGCGAGGTCATCGCGATTACGACACCCGAGGAGGACACGTCCAGCTGGGACGACTTCGCGCCGTACCGCGCCGCCGCACCTCAAGGACGCGCGTTCAACGCGGGCGCAATCGCCGGCGCCAGCCGATTGGCGTTCGGCGGATCCAGCCCGGGGCGCCTCCCGCCCCACCGTTCGGGTCGGCGTGGGAACAGCAGCATCTCTCCGCACTCGACAATGCCGCCGCGAAAAATGGATTGAAGGTGCTGAGAGCCCCGGCGGCCACACGTGGCTCAACTGGCGCAGTTACCCGATCGAGCTCGTGCCGCAGCTCTTTTAGGGCGGACGCGTTTCAGAGCGCTGGCTGTGGTGCGTCAGGAACCGGTGATACGCGTCGTTGTTCTCGTCGAGCTGGAAGCGATAGTCGAGGCCGGACAGGAACGCTTCGAATGAGGCGGAGTCCGATTCCGGCACTTCAAACGCGGCCAGCACGCGCCCGAAGTCCGCGCCGTGATTGCGGTAGTGGAACAGGCTGATGTTCCAGCGCCCGCCCACGGCATCGAGAAACTGGAGGAGCGCGCCCGGACGCTCCGGAAACTCGAACCGGCACACCCGCTCGAAGGCGACGGCCGGCGCACGGCCTCCGACCATGTGACGCACGTGCAGCTTGGCCATCTCGTTGCCCGACAGGTCGGCGGTCTCGTACCCGAGCTCCCGCAGCCGGGCCGCCAGCTCGTGTCCTTCGCCGTGCGACCGCGTGGCGACGCCGACGAAGATTTGCGCCTGCTCGCGCCCGCTCAGCCGATAGTTGAACTCGGTGACCACGCGCGCGCCGAGCGCGGCGCAGAACGCGCGGAACGCGCCGGGACGCTCCGGGATGGTAACCGCCAGCAGCGCCTCGCGTCCCTCGCCGAGCTCCGCGCGCTCGGCCACGAACCGCAGCCGATCGAAGTTCATGTTGGCGCCGCTCAGGACGGCGGCGAGCCGCTGCCCGCGCACCTGGCGGGTCTCCACGTGGGATTTCAGCCCCGCGAGCGCCAGCGCTCCGGCCGGCTCCACGATCGTGCGGGTATCGTCGAAGATGTCCTTGATCGCGGCCGTCGCGCGCACGATGGGGAACGTGTGCTCGCCGACCTGCTCCACCGCCACGCCATCCGCGAATAACCCGACCTCATCAAGCCGCACCCGGTGGCCAGCCACCAGCGACTGTGCCATCGCGTCCGCATCCACGGGCTCGACGCCGATCACCTCCACGCTTGGCTGGAGCGCCTTGATATACGCGCCGATCCCGGCGATCAGTCCGCCGCCGCCGACCGGCACGAAGACGGCGGACAGGTTCGGGCTCTGCCGAAGCATCTCGACGGCGACCGTGCCCTGCCCCGCGATCACGAGCGGATCGTCGAAGGGATGGATGAACACGAGGCCGGCGTCCGCGGCGAGCCGCTCGCTGTGCTGCTGCGCCTCCGCGTATCGGTCACCCGCCAGCACGACCTCCGCGCCGAGCGCCTTGACGGCTTCGACTTTGATCTCCGGCGTCGTCCGGGGCATGACGATGACGGCGCGTATCTTCAGGCGCCGGGCGGAAAAAGCGACGCCTTGCGCGTGATTGCCGGCGCTGGCGGTGATGACACCCCGCGCGCGATCCGCCGGAGACAGCCGCGCGATCCGGTTGTACGCGCCCCGGATCTTGAAGCTGAAAATCGGCTGGAGATCTTCGCGCTTGAGCAGCACGTCGTTGTCCAGCCGGCGTGACAGACGCGGCGCCGGGTCGAGCGGCGTTTCCCGCGCGACCTCGTAAACACGGCTCGTAAGTATCTCTCGCAGCAAAGTGT
>WNFM01203733.1_pt1 | contig 10103 bp, 5 predicted proteins | sample 5400271 | NCBI WGS metagenome assembly WNFM01 (sample SAMN13153352, study PRJNA577476) | soil metagenome | isolation source: 60 cm saprolite on Douglas fir-dominated hillslope | place: USA:California | collected 2013-09-17
AGGCGGGGCTTTTATCACCCTTCGCACGCGTAACGCCTGCCCCTTAACCGCCTCTGTCTTCTCTGGCCACTGGCCTGTCCCTCGCCAAACCTCGGCAGAGTACTGAGCTTCACCCCTTTAACAATGTTACAGGCCTTCGCGCAAGCTGTTGATTTCAGAGTTGGTCGTCATTTTGGCGACGGACAGGAGGATCCCCGACGTTTTCGCGACGCTACGTTGGTTCGGATTAGGCAGCCCCATCGCATCGGTGGTGCAGCCTTCCCAGGCGCACAATGAGAAAGGACGCGACCTGAGTCTATGATGCGAGTTCTTCCGTCTGGCGATCCCTTCCCCAGTCCGAGATGCGTGCGGTGCTCGTAGTAGAGCGAATCTACTCAACAACCGACGTCTCAGGTGGCGTTCGTCAACTGCGATGATGTGATCCAGGAATCTTGGCTAGGAATTGAAAAACCACATGCGCGCTCATTAAATGCAGATCTAACTGAACCGATAATCTTTCGGAGCTTCGGTATCTCTTCTCATTCAGTGGCGAGGAATCGGAATTCCCTTCCGGCCCAAATTAGACTCAAAGAAGAGGGCGGTAACGGCCGTTCGTTCCGTGCGCTGCTTGCAACGTGTTCTCCGAGCAGCAAGAGCGCGGCGTTAGGAAAATAGTGGCTGAGGATTTGCCGGAAGCCGCCGCCCTTATCGGCCATGGCCTTTGCGCCGCGCTGACAGAGGCCGATACCGTGCCCCTGGCCGGCGCCTTCCAGGGTCACTTGCCCGTCTTCTTCGCGCGAAGTGAAGTTGTTGCTCGGCACCGCGTCCCAGCCGAGACGCCGGTCCACAGCGAGTCTTCCGGATTCGCCCTTTGCAAGAAGCGCGGCGTCTTGTGAGGACAATCTGCGGGTCCAACGATACGGATTCCGATAACAGAAGTCACACAAGACCGAAAAATAGGGATACCCACTTCCGGGAAGACCGACGTCGGCAGGAGTGCGCGTGCGTCCGCCGCAACTGCGCGAGAACATAGCCGCAAAGGGCTTATCTTGAAAAGTGAGTACGAGTCCGCGCGTCTCGCGAGCGGCAACGGCAGCGGGGCTGTCCTGAGCCGGGGGCTCGCGCAGGAATTGGCAATGAGTGAGATCACAAAAATCAAAGGCGCCGTGACGACCTCCACCGGCCACAAAGTAAGAACGAGCGACGACTGCCTGGGCCTTCAATGCTTCCGGAGGCGTATCCGAGCCGGACTCAGCCACGACGGCAGAAGCGACCGCGGTTTCCAGGTCCATCGTGATGATAGGCACCACTTCTCCGCGCGAGGCCTTCACAAAAAGTGTGCCGCGATAGGCGCGAGTGATCTTGCCGGGGACAGTAAGAAGAAAAGAGACTGCGCCATTATCGCGGGCCGCAGCGTGGATTTCTGTGGTCCGAAGAAGATGTCCGTCGAAATCGAGAAGGAGTGCGTCATTGGAAATACGGAACGAGGCAGCGGTCGGCGAACCTGGCTCCACGACGAATGTCTGGCCTGCGGCTTGAATGATGACAGCTTCTTTCTGTGAGGCCTGCAGTTTGGCCTCGCGAGGGTGAAAGAGACCGAGGACGCCGATGCGAACATCCTGAGCGATTGCATGGGGATTACAGATCAGAGCAAGGAACAGAAGAAGGGTGGCTCTGGCCAACACGGCTATTCCTCCAAACGATGAAGCATGCGCCCCGCAGTGAGTGAAGCGGTAGCTCCGGGCACGGAGTGAACGCGGACAAGGAGCAGAAGCTCGGGCTGGTTCGCGGGGACCATCGCGACGACGAAGCCGTCACCGGGAGCGGCGTGCGGATGGGTGCACGGAGCGGTGCCGGTCTTCACCAGAGCGTCCGCATGCTTCAACGCGTCGCCGACTCCCTTCCCCGTGCCGTTGCGGGCGGACTGCGCCATTCCGGCGAGTATTTCTCGAACGACGGGCTGATCGCGGCGGCGATTGAGCTCGAGGTAGCCGCGAGCCATTTTGATGGGGGCGATGCGCCAGCGATCGCCAAGGCCCATAAGGGCCGGCCCGGACAAAGCGGGATCTGGAGGATCAAGACCAAAGCGCTTTGCTATCGGAATCAACTGGTCACCAGTAAGATTCTCCGCTAACGCGCGAAAATAGGAATTGCAGGACACAGAAATAGCGGAAACAAGGTCTAGCTTTCCGTGCGGACGCACCTGCCAACAACCGCTGGCTTCGCCCCGGCAGACATGAGTTGGAAACTGATATTCGTGCGTTTCCCCATAGGCGAGCGCTGTGAAGGGTTTGACGAGCGAGCCAAGAGGGATGGGCTTGGCGGGATCCTCCCAACGAGAGGACAAGAGAGTGCCGCTGCGGGCGTCGAACAAAAGATAGGAGATATCGCTGCTAGGGAACTCGCGTTCGAGAACGAGAACGGCAGACTGGCTAAAAAGAGACTTCGCCGCCGCAGGGGAATCCTGGGCAGAGAAAGCCTGCAGCTCTTGATTCCGGGAAAAAGCGGACGTTATCGCGAGCGCCCCGATGAACAGACCCGCGGCTATTCTTAGCGGGACCATTCGTAGGTGACCGTCTGCAAAACCTTATCGCCTGCGTCGCGAACGACAACGGTTTGCGAGGAAACGCCCGCGAGCACGGTGCTGAAGCTCGCGAGATTGTCCGAGAAGAACTGCGGAGAGGCTTCCGATGCCGCAGAGCCGCCTCGGTTTGCCCTCGGTCGGTCGAGGACTTCTGTGAGCCGGGCGAAGTTTTCACGTTCCCGAGCGTGATTAAAACCTGCGACAAGCACGGCCGTTTTCAGCGCGGGCTTCTGGTTCATATTAGCGAGCATTGCGCTGACCACAGACGAATCATCCGAGAACAGCAGGTACTTTCCACGAATCGCGACGCTGAAATTCCACAGACCATCGAGCTCTTGATAGCCGGACTTGGACTGCCATTGCAAACCGAAGTTGCCCGTGGTTAAAGAGAGCCGTAAGAAATCGACAAGGGAGGAACGAACAGAAGTCTCCGGCCAATCCGTGGCAGCCACAAAAGCGATTCCAGAGTGGATGCGCACGAAAACGCCGTCCTTGTCGCGTTCCGTTGCTTGCACGTGAAGAATGGCGCGCACCTGGGCTTTTTGAAAAAGGTCCTTTAGTGGAGTGGCAACGTCCGATGCAGCCGATGTTTTCGACGGGGCTAGATCGATACGCGTTTCGAGGTCCGAGGCAGCGCCGGTTTCGCCGGAAGAGAGCTGAACCACCGGAGCGGCTTGCGGTGCGACAGCAGGGCCCATGTGTGGAGCGAGAAGCTTGGTCTCAAGCACGCTGAAGCAATCCGCGGCCGAAGGAGCGGCCCTTACTTCGTAAGTGCCCGTGTCCGCAGGCAAGAGACGCAGCAGATCAGCAACGGCAGTGGAATCATCACCAGTAGTTGCACTGCTGGCGGTGGCAGATTTCTTTAGCAATACGCGTTCCTCGCGGTACTCCTTACCGGAACGGAAAAGATCAGAAACGGCCGCACTGTACTGGCTCATATCCGTGATGTTGCGCTGAATCCAGTAAGAGCGGAAATAGGGGCTGGGGACGATCTTCTCGAGATTGAGGACCATGCGCAGATCGCCCACCGAACCGCCTGCCGCGACGGCCTGGGACCACCACTGCTCGGCTTCGATGGTGCGATCCTTGCTGCCAGCCATCAGTTGCAGCGCGCCGGCGAGGAGATCCTCGCGCGTGGCAAGGATCAGGTAGTCGCCGTTGACGGCGAAGGCCACTTCGCGCCCGGATTCGGGGTCGCGCCGAAAATAGAAGCTGAGGCCGGCGGCGCTGCGCGCTTCAAATTTTGCACGCGTCTGCCATAGCGTGGATTGCGTCGAGCTGGCCGAAGGAAGCTTCGTAAGGTAGAGAAACTCCAGCTTTCCGATGTCGTAGAGTGCGAGAGCGCTTTCGGTACCGGCTACCTGGGTCAGAAAATTCATATCCTGAGGAAGACCTGCAGCAGCGGCGAACTGGTTGCTAGCGCCCTGCAGGCGCAGGAAAAGGCGAGAGCGGGAATAGACTTCGTAATTTTTGCTCTGCACCCAACTCGCTTTTTGCGGCGAGGCATTCCAATCACCAAGCAGCGCGGAGAAATCCTTAGCCTGAAGATAGAGCAAAGAGCCGGCCGGAACGTAGTGAGAAAGTGGAGGCGTTTCGGGAGCAAGGGTTTGAAATGCGGCCCAACTCGCGCCGATGGAAGCGATGCTCACAAGCAACAGAATGGCGGCACGTTTCACGATCATTCACCTCCGATTGCGCCGGCTTTAGCCGGTGTAGCGACGCGCGCAACGAGACGCGGACGAACGACGCGGTCCTGTTCGAGGTCCTGATGCAAAATCGGCTGGCGCGCGAGATTCAACCGCTCGCGCCGGAGTTCGCTTCTCACCTCAGTGAGCTTGCCGGTGATTTCCTTGCGGCGCGCGGGAACCTTTTCCAGATTTTGGGCGAGTTGCAGATAGGTAAGGGCTTCGTTGCTACGCTGTAGCCGAACCATGGCACTGGCCACAGCAAGCGAGATTTGCGCTTGCTCAGCCGGCGATAACTTCGCCGCAGCGTAGGCTTGCGCTGGAGCTTCCTCGTCGGCGGGGTCCGTTTCCGTATCGCCGGAGCTGACTATCTCCTCTTCGTTGCTTTCGTTGCGCGAAGTGGGGCGGAGCAACTGTTCGCGAAGCAATGGCTCGATGGCCAAAAGGGCGAGTTGGTCTGAATGAATGCTTTCCGCCGCTTTGAACAGTGGGATGCGGGCGTCACCGCGCGCCGGCGTGTCGGCCAGCGCCTCGTTGAGAGGCGGCAACTTTGCCCGAGCGTCCGTGACATTCTCAGCAGCCTTGAGCCGGGCGTCATAGAAGAAAGCGTGGTCGGCGGCAGCGGTGGAAATCGAGTGCGGCCCGCCGGACAAAAGTTTTAGTTCTGCGCTGCCAAGATCGTCGGCCGCGTGAGCGCCGGAGAGAGCAATCGCCGCTTCGACACGAACACTGTACGCGGCTCCCGAGCTAGAAGCTATTTTCGCGAGAGCATCGATAGAAGAGTTCGCGTCCTTCGCGGCTATCCGGGCCTTCTCGAAGCGAAGGCGGTAGGAAGGTTCCCACGGAGCGGATTTCACAAGCTGGTCGAGGAATTCGACGGCTTCGGCCGCGTGGCCGGTTTTTTCGAGAAGGGCCGCAGCGGGATCGAGATTTTCATAAGGATTGCCCACGACAAGGACCAAACGGCGGAGAAGCTCGATCGCACCAGGAGTGTCACCGGCAGCGATGCGAATCTCGGCGAGGCCCAGGAAGTTGGAGGCGACTAGCTGATGATTCTCGATTTCGCGAGCGAACACAAATTCGATCACCTTGCGAGCGGACTGTTTATCGCCGGCGTCGAAAAGCTGGCGCGCTGCCGCTCGAAGAACTTGGGCTGGGGGTGCAGAGGAGGAATCGGCGCGATAGGCAACGATCTTCGTGTCGAGAGTTCCCAGTTGCGCAGCGGCTTGCAATTCGTAAGGAACGAGTGGGGCTGCGTGAGTGCGTTGCGTTTCGACTGGGAGGCTGGCCAGGAACTCAGCCGCTTGGGAAAACTGCCTGGTCTGAATGAGATATTTGGCCCAGCGGACTTGCCAGGAGCGCAGATCTTCCTGCGCACCTTCTTTCTGCAAGCCTTCGGCGCGCGAGAGAGTGTTCTGCTTATTTTCCAGAATGCGCTGATAAATTGGCGCGCGTTGCGCGAGCGGAATCCAGGGGGCGTCCGCAAGATCGGCGAGAACTTGCGTCGGGTCCGGAGCGACGGAAACTAGATCGAGAAGCCATGATGCGGCCGTCGCGGGGTCGCCGGCGCCAAGGTAGGCGCTGCGAAGCGGAGCGTTGGAGCGGTAATTTCCATTGCGACGGAGATAAGCGCGAAGAAGCGCGTCGGCCTCGGGCTTCAATTGCGCAAAGAGGCGGCGCGTCTGCAGATGATTGCAAATGTGCGCATAGTCCGTCCAAAAACTTTCCGGGACGCGGGCGCTGTCGATCTCATGGGTGAGCGAGGACAGGGCCAGTTTCCACTGCGCCAACGCTTCCGAGCGCGAGCCCTGCTTGTAATACACAAGGGCGAGGCGGTCCAGCACATCGGCACGACCGGGCTCAAGTTCGAGTGTGTGGCTGTAATCGCTTATCGCTGACCAATTGTCGCCGCTCTCCGCGTAGTAGTCCGCGAGAGCGAGGTAGCCGGACGCCGTGGCAGGACTCTGCTCGAGAAGCGCGGAGAGGAAATCCTCGGGAGTGCCTTGCTTCGTGACGCCGAGATATTCGCCGTAGCGCGAGCCATAGTAGAACCAAATGTCCCCGGCAAGCTGGGCGTCGCGGTCGACATGATTGCCAAGACGCTCGGCGATAGTGCTGTCCCCTAGCGCCCCGGTGAAAGTTTTGTTTATCTCGGGGGACGGCTCGGCAAAATAAATGCCGACTAGAGCTCCATAGGCTTTGGACCAAACCGGCGGGCGGGCACGGCCGCGCGCAGCTACTACGGCATGAGCGAGTGCCGGGACACCATTGGCAACAACAAAGTCGGCGGCCTGTTGACCCCAAGGAGTCCAGTTCGCGGCGATCTGCACGAGCAGGTCCGGCCTGTGGATCAACAACAACGAGAAAAGGCGCTTCTGATTATCACCGCCCAGCAAATTGGGGCTCACAGAAGCTAGCAGACGCAGCTCGTTTTCTTCGTCGCTCGTAAATCGATAAGCCTGGGCCGCGGCGATAAATGCGGCGTGCCGGTTGCTTCCGTTGAGGCGTGTAGCGAAGCGCTCCAATTGCGGACCGAGGCCGGCGAGAGCAACGCGTCGGCGCTGCAGGTCCATATAGCTGTTCATGTCGCTGATTAATTGCTCAGGCGGCTTGCTTGCGCTCATCAATAGTTCGTAGCGCCAGGCGGCTTCTTGTTCCGCAAGGCCAGCGCTCTGAACCAGGGGAATGGCGAAACTCTCTACCGCACCTGGCCCAATCATCGAAGCACGCAACTTCTGGGCGAATTGCGCGAAGGCCGCTTTCTCCTCCGGGCTAAAGTAGCGCGCTGCGGCGCTGCCCATTTCCACGAGGGCCGCGCGCATCCCTTCGTGCGCGTTTTCCATGCGGATTTCCTTCTGACGCTGGCGCCATTCGCCGTCGCTCGCCGCGCCGATGCCTTGCTTGGCGATCTGTTCTTTGATTACGGGCAAGGAAGAGGACGCGCTAGAAAAAGCGCTCTGCAAAGTTGCGTAAGCAGTCTCCTGCTGGCGGAGCCGCGTCAGAATGCGCGCGTACAGCTTTGCGCCTCCATGGTTTTCCGTGGAAGCCAGGAGCTCGGCGCCCGCGGAGGCAACGCCCTGCTCGGCGAATGCGCGGGCCTGTGCGAGGAAGCCCCAAGACTCCAAACGCCGCGCGGCTTCGAAGAAGTTCTCCCCCTTTTCGGGACGACCATCGATCAACGCGATTTTTAGCGCAGCGACGGCGTCGTCCGCCTTTCCCTGCCTGGCGCGAATCTCCGCGATCCTTTCCATCCATTTCGGGTCTTTGTACGCAAGCTGATACACGCGGTCGTATTCGCCGATCGCCTCATCGAAGCGCATCATGCGTTCGGCGAGGCCGGCGCGGGCGATGCGCAGGTCGGCGCGGTCCGGTCGGATAGCGATGGCCTTCGCATAGGTTTCGATGGCGCCGGGGAAATCTTCCAGGCTGGTCTGGATACGAGCGAGAACCATGGACCAGCGGTAGTCGCGCGGCGATTGCTGAATTGTCTTGGCGTAGTAGTCCGCAAGTTGCTGCTGGCGCTTGTAGCGGGCGGCAAAGAGGGCAGCTTCGGTCACTAGGTTTTCGTCCTCAGGGAAGACGTTGATGATCTCCACGTATTGGTCCACCGCCCCGGCGTAATCGCCGAGCCGAGTGAGCGCGGGAATCAAGCCGCGGCGAAGCGCGGCGATACGCGCCTTGCGTTCGTCGGAGGAGAAAGCCGCATTCCGAAACAACCCGATCTTGTCGAGATAGAACTGCTTCAGCCCTTGCTCATCGCCCGCCTGCGCGTAGGTGTCAGCCGCAGCAGCGAGGTACTGGCTGTCGTAGGGCGAATCCTTTAGTAGCTGAGCGAGTATTTCCCGCGCCTGTGGGAAGAGGCGCGCATCGGTCGATTTGCGCGCGGCCTCAAAGGCGAACTGCCGGGCGAGCTCGGGGTAGGCGTCCTTCGCAGCCTGCTGGAGCACGGCAATGGCTTGAGGATAAAGCTTCACACGCCAGTAGAAATCTGCGGTGGAGCGCACAACGCCGAGTATCTTCGGATTTTCCCGATATAGCGATTCCACATTTCTTTGCGCGGAAGCGAGATCCTTGCGGCTCTCGTACAAACGGGCGAGCGTGTAGCGCAACTGTAGGCGCGTCACAGGGTCCGAAGCCAGGGCCGCCTGCTTTTCCAGGGCATGCTGCCTCACGGCCTCCATGGATTTCTGCTGCGCAAGATTTTCGATCTCGGCAGCCTGTTCAATAGTAGAGGCGCTGCTGACGACGGAATCCAGGAAGCTCACCAACTCCGGTTTCCGGTCTTGTGCTTCGAGGACGCGTACCCGCAAAAGAACAACCGCCATGGGAGCGCCGGCAACAGCGGCGGGCTTCTGTGTTTCGCGGTCGACGAGATCACGAAACTTTGGCCGCCTGGCAAGCGCGAGAAGGCGGAACTCCGCGGGTGATTCCCCGCCCCCAGCCAGCGCGCCTTTCACGTACTCCTTTACAGCGCTGGGGTAGTCGCGTTTTCCCTCATAGATGGCCCCAGCCTCGTAAGAATAGAGGTTGTCATCGGCCAGTTTCTTGCGGCCCTCCACAAGCAGCCGCAAGGCGTTGTCAAAATCAAAATAGTCCCAATAAATCGTCGCGGTCTCGAGATATCCGCCTGCTTCGCCCGGAGAAACCCGCGGGATTCGCTCCCAATAAGGAGTGGCCTTGGCGAAAAGCTCGCGGTCGGCGTAAATGTCCCCGATGCGGGCAAGATTTTGAGTGTTCCCGGGATTCGCGGCGAGGAGATGGTCTGCGACTTTGACGGCCGTGCCAGTTGCCGCGGGATCGAAATACGCTAGCGAGCGAAAGACGGACGAAGCGGTCTGACCCAGTTCGGGATCGGCTGGATACTGTTCCGCGAGGGCCTGCAGGACCGGCGCGCTATCTTCAAAATGAGAGCGCCAGAGATAGGCCTCAGCTAAATACTGTCCCGCAGCGGGATCTTGATCCACGAATTCGCTCCATTTCCCTTGCCCGGGGGCGCCCTGCAGGAGCGCCCTTACTTCGGATTCGAGCCTTCCACTTCGCGAGAGATATTCGAAGAAGCGATTGCGCAAATCCGGCTCCTCGAACCAGTGCTGCCGCAGAAGCGCTTCCCATGCGGTATCGTTGCGGGTCTCAGCTCGCGAGTACGCCGAGAGGAGATTGCGCACAAATACCGGATTGTGCGGGAATCGCTGATTCGCGTACAAGTTCAAGCGAAGGTACATCTCGGCAGGGCCGCCAACAAGAGACTGAAAATAGCGTTCCAGCTCGCTACCCTGGAAGATATGGACGGCGTCCTGCGTCAGTTTCTCGAACTCGGCGTTCCTCTTCTGGCGCAAGTAGAGGCGCGCCAGCTTGTGGTACCAGGAACGGTCTGGAAAGCGCGCGATCGCGCGGCGATAAATCTCCTCCTGCTCCCCACCGAGGCGGTTTTGGTCCAGAAACACCGCGAGCCGCTCGTACAGCCCAGGATCATCCGGGTTGTGATCCAGCTCGCGCCGGAGAACAGCAAGCGCCGCGGGAATCTCCTTCAGCTCGACAAGCCGGGCCAGATACCGTTCGAGAACACGCGCATATTCCGGGGAGCGCGCACCGGTTTGCGAAAGCGTTGACGCCGCACTAACGTCAAACGCAGAGTTCCGTTGTACGCCTGACGGGCGAGCGATAGCGTCACTCGCACCGTCCTCTGCTTCCGATTCCTCGCCTTCGTCCACCCGGTTTCCTGCGGGGGAATCGTAATCCGCCTGCGAAGCACGCGACCCCAGCGGTATTTTGTCCGCCTTCACGGCCAATTCCTGCAAAACGGAATCGTAAATCGCGAACTCCTCTCGAGTCTTCCCCGTCCGTGAATAGGCATC
>WNFM01229682.1_pt1 | contig 10103 bp, 7 predicted proteins | sample 5400271 | NCBI WGS metagenome assembly WNFM01 (sample SAMN13153352, study PRJNA577476) | soil metagenome | isolation source: 60 cm saprolite on Douglas fir-dominated hillslope | place: USA:California | collected 2013-09-17
GTGGGCGGGAAGAGGGCCGGCCGCTGGAGGTGGGGGTTGTAGTAGGGGCTGCCCGCAGTGACGCAGACCCAGGGCACGCGGAGCTTCTCGAGCAGGCGAAGGAGGGCGCGGCAATCGCCGAGCGCCGCGTCCATCCCGTCCTCTTCGAGCAGGCCGAAGGCCCAGCGGTACTCGTCGGCCACCGTCTCGGGGACGCCGACGCCGTCCGGTCCCCTGCGGTAGGGGACCGTATCGAAGACCGACACGCGCACGCCCACTCCAAGGCCCGGGGCCTCGGCCCGGATCCCGCTCACCACCTCGCGCAGGAATCGCGTGCGGTTCTCGAACGACCCACCGTAGCGGCCCTCGCGGTCGCGCGCCGACAGCAGCTCGTGGCCAAGGTAGCCGTGGCAGTGCTTGACGTCCACGAACTGGTAACCCGCCTTCTGGGCGAGGCAGGCGGCGCGGACGAAGTCCCCGACCAGGACGTCCAGCTCGTCGTCGGCCAGGCGGCGGGTGCCGCCGGGGAAACGCCGGTCCAGCACCGGATGTGCGTAGGCGGTCAGCGGCTCCGGGCGGCCCTGGGCGTAGGGCCGGGCGAAGCGGCCGGAGTGCGTGAGCTGCAGGCCGACGTAGAGGTCCCATTCGGCCCCGGGGCCGAAGCGATCGCGGTGCTCGTTCACGAGCACCCGGCGCAGATCCTCGAGGGCGGCAACCGTCGATTCGGCAACCAGGAGCTGGTTCGGGTTGGCGCGCCCGTCGGGCCGCACCGCCGCCGCCTCCCCGCCCCAGATCAGCTTGGCCCCGCTCTTGCCAAAGTTGCGCCAGCGGCGCCGCGTCAGGTCGCTCGGTGAGCCCTCCCGAGTGCCATCCCAGCCCTCCATGGGCAGGATGCAAAAACGGTTGCCGACGCGCACGCCATCGATCTCGAAAGACCGCGCCAATGGCGTGGCGGCAGGCGAGGCGAGCTCGTCGTCGAGGTCGAGGCCGATGGAGCTTGCCGCCAGATGACGACGGAAGGCCTCGGGTGTCTTGAACGAAGCCACGCGCGGCCAGCGCAGGTTGGTCATGGGTGGCCGGAGGCTAGCGCACGCCCGCCGGTGATGTCAAGGGATCATATAGGATATATGACAATTCGATAAGCGTAAGTATTGAACGGAGTTGATGAAGCGGGTGCGGTCAGTCGGGGCGGGCGGTCCGGAGGTAGGTCGTGTAGGCCACGAGCGCGCCCTGGTTATGCTGCTTCACCGTCTGCTCGAGGACGTCCAGGGCGCGCGCCCGCATGGCCCCCAGGAGGTCGCGATGCTCGCTCTGGGCCTGCTCGATCCGATGCACCAGCACGCCCTTGAAGTAGTAGCGGCGCAGGCGGTCCCACCGGGCCAGCACGCGTTCGGTCATCTCGTGGAGCATGGGCATGGCGCTGATGCTGCTGATCGAGAGGTGGAAGCGCGTGTTGAGGTCGGCCCACTCCTCGTGCCGTTCGCCGGAGAGCGCCGCGTCCATGGCCGCAACCAGCACGCGGAGCGCTTCCGCGTCCTCCTCGGTCATGCGCAGGGCCGCGCTGCGGGTGGCCACGATCTCGAGGCCCTCCATCACCGTGAACACCTCGTCGATCGACTCGCGGGAGATCGCGCTCACGCTGGCGCCGACGTGGGGGACGGTCTGGACCAGCCCCTCCGATTGGAGGGTCTGGATGGCCTCGCGCACCGGGATGGCGCTCACCTCGAGCTGCCGCGCCAGATCGTCGATCACGAGGCGCTGCCCGGGGGCGAGCTCGCAGCGCATGATGGCGTCGCGCAGGGTCCGATACACGAATTCCTGCTTGGTGCGGAAGCGCGCGGCCGAGGGCAGGGCGAGGGACATGGCGGGTGACCGGGCCTATGCGATCACGACGCGGGCCTTCTTCTCGATGGCCTGGTTGGCGGCGATGCAGGCGAGCGCCGAGCCGACGGCCTTGTCGGGGCCGCAGAGAAGCGGCTTGCCGGTGCGGATCGACGCACAGAACCCCGACACCTCGTTGCGGTAGGACTCCAGCCGGTCGATGCCCTGCTTCGACCCGGTGGCCCCCCGCCCCGCCGCGTCGGCGGTCCGGCTCTCCGAGGCGTCGGTCACCGGCCCGGATCCCCTGGCCGAGGTCTCCACGGTCGTGGCTTTCTTGTCCCCGCCCTCGTCGAACAGGTAGGCCTCGGTCTCCCCGCGCAGGATCAGGGTCGCCCTGGTGCCGTAGTAGGCCTCGTAGTAATGGTCGGACTCGTTCGATTCGATCGAGGTGAAGACGGCGGTGCGCCCGAGCGGATACTCGAAGGTCGCGTAGACGTGGTCCGGGACCTCGCGTCCCTCGTTCTTCCAGCGGTAGACCCCGCCCGAGCCCAGCACCGCCTCGGGGCTGGCCCCGAAATACCAGTTGGCGATGTTGACCTGGTGGCTGGCCAGCTCGGCCATGAGGCCCTGCGAGTACTTCCAGTAGAGGCGCCAGTTCACGAGATGGTCGAAGGTCGGATAGCCCCAGCGAGAGGGGTCGAAGTCCGGCGAGGGCGGCTCTTCCTTGCGGCGCCAGGAGCCGTTCCGATGCCACACGAGGCGCGCGTGGTAGACCTCGCCCAGGCCGCCCGCCTTGATGATCCCCTGGTAGGCGGCCTGGTAGACCGGATTGTAGAAGCGCTGGTAGCCGATCTCGAGCAGGCGACCGCTCTTCTTCGCCGCCTGCTGCATGCGACGGCAGCCCTCGGCATCCCAGGCCATCATCTTCTCGCAGAGGACGTGCTTGCCCGCCTCCAGGCAGCCCGCGGTGACCTCGGCGTGCAGCCAGAGCGGCAAGGCGAGGACGACCGCTTCGAGGTCCTCCTTCTCGAGCATCGTCTTCCAGTCGTCGTAGTGCTTGGCCGGCGGCGCTCCTGTCTTGGCCAGCACCTCGTCGGCCTTCTGGAGCCGGCTCGGGTTGACGTCGCACATGGCCCGAACCGTCGCGTGCGCCGGGTCGGTCTGGCCGAGAAGGACGCGGCCCTGGCTGCCCAGGCCCACGTAGCCCACCCGGACCGGTCCGCCCCGAACGGGTCCCCGGGTGAGCGCGGCCGCGCCCAGAGCGGCCAGGGCCGGGGTGGTGGCCACCGCTTTGAGGAAGTTGCGCCGTCCCAGCTCCTGCTGTTCGGGGGTGAGGTTCATGATGCGAGCGCCTCCGTGCGCGCCGCGAGCGTCCCTGTCCGGAGCAGGTCGAGGCCGGCGATTCGGCCGGTCCGGAAGCTCCAGAGCACCAGGACCGCCGCGGCTTCGATCAGGTTCTTGTTGACGATGAGGTAGGCCCCTTCGGTTCCCGCTTGCGACACCCCCTGGAGGGGGATGTTTGCAACGTAGAAGAGGGCCAGCATCAGGATCGCTCCCACGCAGCCGGCCTGGGTGAAGAGGCCGAGGAGCAGCGAGAGGCCCACGAGCACCAGGCCGGCCACGACCAGCAGGTCGATCTTGTCCAGCCAGGCCGCGTCCGCCAGCCGATGGAAGAGGCTCTCGAATGGCCCGGTCGCCGCTCTCAAATAGCCGGCGGAGCTCCACCGGCCCAGCGGCGAGCCATCTCGGCTCCATGCGGGCGCGATCGCCTTGTAGTAACCCTCGTACAGGAAATGCCAGCCCACCAGCGTGCGCAGGACGATCAGGCCGACCTGCTGCAGCCGGGAGAGCGGATCAGGTGTTGTCATATCGTGACTCCAGCATGCTCGCCGAATACCCGCAGACGTCCGGGATCAGCCTCCTCGGTGACGAGGGCGAGGGTGCGGGGGTGCGCCGCGCAGTAGCGCGCGGCCAGGTCGGCCCCGCCCACCAGGAAGGCCGTGGCGAGCGCGTCGGCCACCGCCGCCTCGTCGGCGGCGACGGAGACGCTCAGGACGCCCTCGGCCGGCCATCCCGTGCGGGGATCGATCACATGGCCGAAGCGCCGCCCGTCCGCCTCGAAGAACTGCTCGCCCGCCCCGCTGGTCCCTAGCGCCGCGTTGCAAAGCCGGAGCCGCGCGAGGGGTCCGTCGGTGGCGCGGGCCGAGCGCACGTCGACCGGGAAGCCCTCGCGGCGATCCCCGATGGCGCGCAGGCTGCTTCCGCCTGCGGAGACGAGGGCGCGCAGCACCCCCCGCCGGCGCAGGAGGTCGGCCACCCGGTCGACGACGTAGCCCTTGCCGATGCTGTTGAAGCTGAGCCCGACGCCCGGCCGGGTGAAGCGTACCGTGCGCGCTCGGTCGTCGACCCTGACGTTGGCCATGCCCACGACCTGGCGTGCGGCCTCGATCTCGGCGGCCGTGGGCAGCCGCCCCTCGCGCCGCAGGAAGCCCCAGCATCGGCTGAGCGGCATCGACGTCGGGTCGAACGCCCCATCGGTGGCGGCGTGGAGGACCGCGCATTGCCGGAGGAGCGCCAGCACCTCAGGTCCCCCCGCCACCGCGCGCGAAGCGGCCGTTCGGTTGAGCTCCGCCACTTCGCTGGTGTCCCGAAAGACGGTGAGCACCCCCTCCAGCCGGTCCACTTCGTCGAGTGCCTCACGAGCCGCCTCGAGGTGGCGGCCGTCCTCGCCCGGGAGGGTGACCTCGACGCGGCACGCCATGGCGGGACGGTGGACGTGGATCCAATGCCCGCCGTCCTCAATTGCTGACGAGGCCAGGGCCTCGGGCCGGGTTTGCCGCGAAGGCAGGGCAAACCACTCTCGACGACTGAGCGGCTGCCCCGCGCCCATCCGTGCCGGCATCCCCTGGCTCATGTCCGCACCGTTCGGTGGGGAGGCTACACTGGTTACGCGAGCCCCGTCAATGAGTCATATAGGATATATGGCCGACCAGGCTGCCACGCAACCAGGGGTCACCATCCGGGCGGCTTCGCGAAGCCTGCATCCCCGCGCTCCCGCTCGCGCAGGCGGTCCCGGGGCGGCCATGGCCGGGGCAGGACGCCGAGGGCCAGGAGCGCGCTGCGGTATTCGTAGCGCAGCGTGCTCCGGTCGGCGGGGACGCTCTCCGGCTCGAAGCTCACCACCACTGCGTGGTCCTCGGCGCGCGGGCCCCAGCCCGTCCCCGGGAAGGAACGCCTGCCTGAGTCGGCAGTTGAGCGTTCGGCGGGTGCCCCCTCGAGCTTCGCCGCCGGTGCGTCGATGGCTTCCGAAGGCGCCGAAGCGGGTGGGGCCATGGAGCGGGACCGGGCCTCGCCCGCCGAGTCGGACTCCTCGGAGCGTCCGCCGTACTCGCGCCACGGCCGCGGCCGCGCCACGTACCGCCGCTGCTCGCGGTAGACCACGGCCTCGATCCAGCCGATCCGGGCGTTCGCCTTGCCCGACCGGACCGCGTAGGAAGCCCGCTCGTCCACGAACGTGAATTGCCGCACGTCCGCCAACGACGTGCGCCAGCCCCGCACGGTCATCCGTTCCCACGGCCCGAGCACGTACATGCGGCCCGGGGCGGCATCGCGCTCACCGCTGATCGCGTTCAAGCCGTCGACCGTGAGCAGGACGCCGACACGATCGCCCGTCCGATTCGCCAGGGCGACCGCGTAGGGCGCGCGCGCGCGCGCTTCGAGGTAGAAGCGGTCCGCGCCGTCGGGGGAGGGGAAGAGGGGAGCTCGCTCCCCGTCCACCTCGACCGAAACGCCGACCAGGGCGCCGGGGGTCGGCCCCGGCTCCCACCACTGGGCCTGGGCGGCGCACGCTCCAAGGACCAGGGACAGGGAGATCGGAAGGGCTCGCTTCATGTTCCACCTCTCGGCAGTGTTACAGCCCAGGCCGGCCGGTTATTCCCTGACGGGCCGCTCGTTGCGGAGGCCGCGGAGACGCGTGTAAGCTCTGCTCCGCTCCCTCTTTTTCAGAGGGAGCAAGGATGAAACTGCGCCGGTTCTCCGGGCTCGTCCTGGCGGTGGTCGTCCTGGCCGTCGGTGCGATCGTCGGCCTGGGGTTGCGGCCCTTTCCGCCCGACACTCCAGCGGGGCCGTCCGTCGCCCGCGCTCCGGGTGACGGTGGCCTGCGGCGTCCGTTTCCCGCGATGGCGATCCGGCCGGACAATCCCGTGACGCCGAAGCGCGTCGCGCTGGGCCGCCTTCTCTATTTCGATCCCGTGCTCTCCGGCGGCAACGACATGGCCTGCGCTAGTTGCCATCACCCCGACCTTGGCCTTTCCGATGGCCGAGGGCAGTCGATGGGCAGGGGCGGCAAAGGCCTTGGGCCCGAGCGCGCCGGCGGCACGGTGGTGAAGCGCGGGGCCCCCACCGTCTGGAACGCGGCCTACAACCACCGCCAATTCTGGGACGGCCGCGCGGCGGACCTCGAGGAACAGGCCCGCTTTCCCATCACCTCCCCCCTCGAGATGGACCAGAGACCCGACGAGCTGGTGAGCGAGCTCCGGGCCATCCCGGAGTACGTGAGCCTTTTCGACGAGGCGTTCGACGGCAAGGACGGATCTGCGCTGACGTTCGACAACACGACCCGGGCCATCGCGGCCTTCGAGCGGACGCTCGTTTCCGACGCCTCGCCCTTCGACCGCTACCGCATGGGCGACCCCATAGCACTCACCCCGGCGGAGCGGCGCGGGTTGACCCTGTTCCGGTCGCTCAAGACCCGATGCTTCGAGTGCCACGGCTTCCCGACCCTCGCCAACCCGGACTTCAAGGTGATCGGCGTTCCCGACCTCCCGGGACAGGAAAGGGACCTCGGCCGGGCCGAGACCGGCGCGGGCCCCGCGTACGAGCGCGCCTTCAAGGTGCCGACTCTGCGCAACGTGGCCCTGACCGCTCCCTACATGCACAACGGGCGGTACAAGACCCTGGAGGAGGTGCTGGCGTTCTACGCCAAGGGCGGAGGACGGGGCGAGGGGCTCGAGATCAAGAACCTGGACGACAAGATCCGCGCGTTCCCGCTCAGCACCGGAGAGCAGCAGGACCTCATCGCGTTCCTCAAGGCCCTCACCGACGAGACGCGGCTCCCCGAGGTGCCCGACCGCGTCCCGTCGGGCCTGCCGGTCGTGCCCCGCCTCCGCGGCCCGGCCGGCCGGGAGACGCAGCTCGCGAGGGCCCGGGCGGCGCCGAAGGCGCTGCCGGCGCGGGACCCGCGGACGATCACCGTCAGGGCGGGTGGGTCGATCCAGGCTGCGGTGGACGAGGCGCGGCCGGGCGACACCATCGAGGTGGAGCCGGGGAGCTACAAGGAGAGCGTGCTCGTGGATATCGACCGCATCACCCTGCGCGGCCTCGTCCGCGAGGGGCAGCGGGCGGTGCTCGACGGGGAGGGCGAGCTGACCGACGCGGTCATCTCCTCCGGCCATGGCTTCACGGTCGAGGGCATGGCCCTCCGGAACTACACGAGCAACGGGATCACGGTGCACGGAGCGACCGGTGTCGTCTTCCGCGACCTGATGGTGGACAACACCGGCCTCTACGGCGTGTATCCCGTCGAGTGCAAGGACGTGCTCGTGGAGAGAGTGGTGGTGACGGGGGCCCGAGACGCCGCGATCTACGTGGGGCAGTCGCGGGACATCGTGGTCCGGAAGAGCGAGGCCCACGACAACGTGACCGGCATCGAGATCGAGAACTCCGTCAACGCCCTCGTGGAAGACAACTTCGCCCACGGCAACACCGGGGGGATCCTCGTCTTCCTGCTTCCCAACAACCCGTCCAAGGTGGGGAGCGATACCCGGCTCGTGGGCAACCGGGTGATCGCGAACAACCACCCGAATTTCGGCGACCCGAACGCGATCGTGAGCCAGGTGCCGCCCGGGACCGGAATCTTCATCATGGCGGCCGACCGGACCGAGGTGACGGGCAACGAGGTACGAGGCAACGATTCGGTCGGGATCGCGGTGGTGAGCCTCACGAGCGCCTTCCCGAGGGGGACGTCGTTCGACGTCGGCATCCTGCCCGAAGGAAGCCGGATCTTCGGCAACACCCTGGCCGAAAACGGACGAAACCCCGCCGCATCGATCAAGGCGGTGGCCGGACGCGGAGTGGACCTCCTGTGGGACGGCGGCGGCTGGGACAACGCCTGGAGCCAGCCCGGCGCCACGCGCTTCCCCTGGCTGCTCCCCGATCGCTCCTGGCCCGATGTCTTGCGGCGCGCCTGGTCGCGCTTCGTCTCGTACATGGGCGAAAAGGGGGGGTGACCAGACGGCGCCTTCGCCCTGCTTCGACTAAGATCCGTTCGTGATCAGCGCCTCACTCAGGCCGGGGGCCCTTGTCCTGGCTGCCCTGCCCCTCCTGAAGCTCCTCATCCATCTCGCCATGGGAGCTGGCTACGGCTACCACCGCGACGAGCTCTACTACCTCGACTGCGCCGACCACCTGGGCTGGGGTTACGTGGACCATCCGCCCTTCTGCGTCCTCGTTCTCGCGCTGACGCGCGCGCTGTTCGGCGACTCGATCGCCGCCATTCGCGTGGTGCCCGCGATCGCGGGCGCGCTCACGGTCCTGCTGGCGGGCCTGATGACGCGCCGGCTCGGGGGCGGCCTCTTCGCCCAGGCTCTGGCCATGACCGCCGCCCTCGTGGCTCCGTTCTACCTGGCCCTCGACCAGTACTTCTCCATGAACGCCATCGACCTCCTGGTGTGGGCGCTGGCCGCCCGGCTCTTTCTCGAGATACTCCTCGGCGGCTCCGAGCGCCTGTGGCTGGTCCTGGGCGTGGTGCTCGGGATCGGGCTCGAGAACAAGCTCAGCGTGCTCTGGCTGGGGGGTGGTCTCCTGGCCGGCCTGTTGCTCACGCCGCACCGCACCCTCCTGCGGACGCGCGGGCCCTGGATCGCGGCCGCCATCGCCTTCGTCCTGTTCACGCCCCACGTGCTCTGGCAGATCGCACATGGCTGGCCCATTCGCGAGTTCATTCGAAACGTCACCGAGGACAAGCTGGTCCGGCTGGGACCCCCCGCGTTCCTGAGAGCCCAGGTCGCGGGGATGCTTTGGCAGGCCTCGCCAGTCTGGGTGGCCGGGCTGGCCTACACCCTGTTCCTGGCCGGAGGCAGGGGCATCCGTGCCCTTGGCTGGACATGGCTCGCCGTCTTCGTTCTTCTCGCCGCGAGCCGGAGCAGCCGCGCCGCGTACCTGGCTCCGGCCTACGCGTTGATCATTCCCGCCGGGGCGTTGGCGATCGAGGGCTGGCTGAGCCGGTTCGGCGCCTGGCCGCGGGTCGGCATCCTCGGGTGGCTCGCAGTTTCCGGGTTCCAGACCTCTGCTTTCGTCCTGCCTCGTCTTCCGCCCGAGACCCTCGCTTCCTATTCAGTGGGGGTCGCCGCGGAGGAGAGAACCGGCATCAGTCCCCTTCCGGAGTTCCTGGCTCACATGTGCGGGTGGCCCGAGATCGTCGACACCATAGTCGGGGTCTATCGGCAACTCCCCGCGGAGGACCGCGAGCGTGTGGCCGTCCTCGCGCCGAACTACGGAGTGGCCGGGGCCATCGACGTCCTCGGCCGTCCACGCGGACTCCCACGCGCCCTGAGCGGTCACAACAGCTATTGGCTCTGGGGACCGCAAGGCGAGCGCGGGGACGTCTTGATCGTCATCGGACGACGCGAAGCTCAGCTCCGGGAGTGGTTTGGCGAAGTGACGCGCGTTGCCGAGACGGATTGTGACTACTGCATGTCGTACGAGAATCACCAACCGGTCTGGGTCGTCCGCAAGCCCCGGGGATCGCTCGAGTCGCTGTGGCCGCGGCTCAAGTTCTACCTCTGACGATGCGATTGTGAGCTTGACAGGGCCCTCATGGCCGGCGAGCATCGCGGCAACGGGTCTCGTCCCCCTCCCCGATTTCAGCGGGTAGCCTTGCGTCAACCGGCTTCGACCATCGCCATCGTCGGCTTCGGCCTCGCGCTCTCGCGGGGTGCGATGGCGTCCTCTCTTCCTCCCCGCTTCCAGGAGTCGACCGTCTTCGCCGGGCTCTCCTCTCCGACCGTCGTGAAGTTCGCGCCGGACGGCCGGGTCTTCGTGGCCGAGAAGAGCGGGCTCATCAAGGTCTTCGCCAGCCTCGACGCCGGCAGCGCCACCGTGCTTGCGGACCTGCGCCCTCAGGTTCAGGATTTCTGGGACCGCGGCCTGCTGGGGATGGAGCTCGACCCGGCCTTTCCAACCCGGCCCTACGTCTACGTGCTCTACACCCTCGACAAGAACCCCGCCGATGCCACGGCGACCGT
>WNFM01203863.1_pt1 | contig 10101 bp, 3 predicted proteins | sample 5400271 | NCBI WGS metagenome assembly WNFM01 (sample SAMN13153352, study PRJNA577476) | soil metagenome | isolation source: 60 cm saprolite on Douglas fir-dominated hillslope | place: USA:California | collected 2013-09-17
TCATGTTCTGGGCATTTCTCTGTACCACGTTTTTCGATATATGGCAAATATTCCTCTTCAAGAAAATAAGCTACTGTTGCTTGTATTCTTTTTGAAGGCCTCACAGATGGAAAATTCGTCTTTCGACAATAGCCACACGTTCTACAAGAACCTCCTGGTTCGTCCCCAAGGTTAGTAGTGAGATACTGCATATAACAGCCATTAAGCTCAACATAATGTTGTATGTCGCTCAGCTCTTGCCGCTTCTGAAGTTGCACAGTATCATAATCAGAAAAATCTACCTGTCCAAAACGACTGACAGCAGCATATCTACGATTTTTGGAGTTGCGCTCAATGAAACCTTGCTCTTCTAGGTCAGCAAGGATATTACGTAAAGCCGTTTGTGACAGGCCCGTTGTCAACATCAAGTCACGCTCACGTAAACCTTGAAAGCTTTCTTGTAACAGAGATAGCACTAGATTATGCAGACCCAGCGGGCCTGGTAGATGAGGTTTCCGCACATTATGTGCTCGCCGCCCCAACACGGTCGCGTCGTCTGGGAACAGGCGCCGTCCAATATCAACTATGCGGCATATTCGCTATGTCGTTTATGACCGTCTGTGCCAATGCTTTCACGCTGCTTAGAGGATCGTGGAAAGCGAAGGAGAACGTATAGGTGTGGGGACGATTCATAAGTTGTAGATCCGCTTTCATTGTGACGTTCCCGCCTTGCACTGCATTGAGCTGACCGGTGAAGCTCGCCGCTGTCACGTTGACCAGACCGCCCAGGGTGTATTTGGCGATAAACGCCGACACGTCCGCCCATGCACCGGCGGCTGCTTTCGCCGCATCTAACGTCTTGTTGGCGAGCTCTAATGTACCGCTGGCCGTTTCGCGTGCTGCATATAGGCCAGTCATGCGTGGGTCAAGATCGATGGGTGCTGTCTGCGCCGTCTGCTCTAACCCCTGCAATGTGGCCTCTGTTGCCCTTAATGTCGCATCGGCGCCCGCTTTGGCTGTATATAGGCCACCTAACGCCGTGCCCAGCCCAGTTATCTCGGCTCCTTTTTGGCTACCGTACGCGCTCAGTTCAGCCCATCGGTACGTCTTCTCGTACCATGGGGAATTGTCGTACCAGCTCTGTTTGTCGGCGATGTCGCGCTTACGTGCGTCAATCTGCCAGTTGTAGTAGTCGACCTGGCTCTGCAAACTGTTGACCTGGTTCTGGGCGTTGTTCACCGCTTGCTGGGCATCGCGCAGCCGCTGCGCGTCCCGGTCGCGTTCGCCCTGGATCGTTTGGCGCATCGCGTCGATCTGGCTGTTGAGCGAATTGACTCGATCCTGTGCCTGCCTGACCTGGTCCTGGTCAGCGGTGATGTGGGCAGTGGCGGCGTCTGCTGCGGCCTTGATCTCGGTAGTGATGTGCTCCCGCAAATACTCCAACAAGTCGTTTTGCATCGTAGCGGTGATGGTGAACGTCTCGCCATTCAGCAGGTCGCCACCCGTCGCTGTCAGAGTGGCCTGGAACAGGCTGAAGATCTGCCCGCTGATGACGAAGCTGAACCCTTGCTCGGTAAAGCTGACCTGTCCCTCCACCTGCACTCCAAGCAACGCAATCTTGCCACCAAGAAAGAGGCTGGATACATTGTTAGCGCTGACTCCCAGTGTGGCTCTGGGACCCGGTTCTGTCCCCGCCCCGGTGATCTTGAACACCTCGCCCAGCGTGATCGGAGACAGCATGGCCTGGAGTTGCACCGTACTGTTGATCTTCTGCGCCACGAAGGTCACAGTTTGCTGCAACCAGGTACCCGCAATCTTGATCCCCGTATGCGTGACTTCGGCGCTCGCACTTGCCAGGGTGAAGTACCCACCTACTGTGACAGCGGCGCTGCCAGCAATGTAGAGCTCCGTCTCGCTCAGCTGTCCGGTCAGGTGTCCTGTGATACGAAGCGTCGGCCACTTGGGAAACAGATTCAGATCCCCCTCAATGGCGAAGCGATTCTCCGTCAGTTTGAGGTCGCCGATAAAGATGTCGTCGCCCAGCACGACCAGACGGCTATGCCCGCTCAGACTGAATGCATTGGCAGCGTGCGGGTTGATGACTACGATACCCCTCATCTCCACCGCCAGCAAGTCGGTGAGGCTGCCAGAGACGCGCATCCCAGTACTGAAGCCTTCGACCGTGCCGATCAGCCCGAAGCACGCCTCGAGCGAGGCGATGTTGGCCACCGACCAGACGCCCTTGAGGAAGAGTACGAGCCCTTGCTCATCCTGCCGCGGCGTCGGCGGCACGACTTGCAGCATCGTATCGATTGCGCTGTCGACGATGTTCAGTTGCTTGTAGCTGATGGTGCGAAACTCGGCTGGTGTCGTGATGAGCCAGTCGGCCTCCAGGGTCATGCAGGCAAACGACACCTGCTGCTTGCCCACGCGCTTGTCCGGTGGCAGCGCCTGCACGATCTCATTGAGGCTCAACGTCTTAAGCGCGTTAAGCAGATGGGCCAGGCTTGTGTAGGAGCTGACAACGATTTTGTCGTCCTTGGAGCCCAGCATCTGACTGCCCAGGTATTTCGGCAGTTGGATATAATTGGGCCCGATCGTCAGTACCAGGTCCATGTTCTGCGGCGGCGTACTGGCATCGAGCAGGTAGCTGCGGTCAGTAAAGAACTTCTCAAAGTCCGAAAATATCTTGGCCGCATCGCCCATACTGAGCTTTGGCTTGGGGAACCGCCAGTGAGTTTGCAAGGCTAAACCTTCCAGCCCCAAATAGTCCAGGCCAAGCTCATCAAAGAAGAGTGGAAGCGGAATGGGGATGACATCCTCGTAGACGATAACCATGAACAGATTTTCGATAATGAGCGCAGTATTGATCTGCTGGGTGCTGGGCAGAATGGGCAGTTTATCCAGCGGCAAGGCCAGCGCGGCCAGCAGCGTCAGCAGATTGAACTGGTGCAGGCGCATGTTGATCGTGATGGGGATCAATGCCCCGTCCAGCATCTCTCCAATCGAGAAGCCGTAGAGTGAAAGACCGTTGAGTTGTGGCCCAAGTGGCCCCATAGCGGGATAGAGTATCTTGATCGGCTGAAGTGGCTGCACCGTGGGAGCCGTTTGTGCCGCCTGTCCTACCTGTACATTACACCTAAAACTGCCCGTCTCACTGAGCGCGATACTGAAGCTGAACGCCTCGGGGAGCTCGATGTCCAGGTAATCCTTGAAGCTGTCGGGGAGCCTATCGAGTCGATTTTCAAGCTCGCGCAATCCCTGCTCAACCGTAGAGCCAAGGGTAAAGGAGGGGCCGACTAGCTCCTGTCCCAGCGAATTCAGCAGGTCAACGAGGCGTTGACCGTTGAACGTCCCGCTTGCCTTATCATAAACGTCAACTTTGCTGATGGGTATGCTGCGAGGTATCTTATTCGCCAATGCATCCAGGTGACAGGCCTGGAACAGAAGTTTGAGTGGTATCAGTGGCAGCCTGAGTTCTCTGCCCTGGATCTGCTGGAAGGAACCGGCGCAACTGAAATTGCCCGTGCTAAAGCTGAGGACGGGCAGTGTGAACGAGATGGCTCCAAATTCACCCATATCGGCAACACACGCCGTCTGGTCGTTACCGGTGGGTGTTGCTTGAAGCTTCTTGATCGGTGAACTGCGCATCTGCACCTGCAGGCCTGTGCTGGTCACGCCCAGGCGGAATCGAGTGATGGTTGGGTTCTGCGTCATTGCCTGGGAGCTATTCTGTGTTGCGTTCTGCGGTAGCGGCTGGTAGGTGACGAAGAAGTCCGGCGTGTTGGTTCCGCCATTCGGCGAGACTTTCGTGGCAAAGATGTCATTCATCTTGTCCGGCAGACCGATGCCGAAGTCCGCGGATAGCGCGAGATTTTTGCCCAGGGTAAGCTGCATCGATGGGACCTCGATCGCGCCTGTGCCCAGGTCAAGGGTACGGCTGCCAAGTGTGGTTGCTGGCACCGTAAATGGCACAAGCGGCACAAGCGAGCTCACGGCTACTACGGCCCCGTTCTTGTCCACCTTGAGGCTGCCCTTCACGCGCTTATTCTTAGCGGGCACGATCTGCTGGAGGATCTGTGGCTTATCCGGTAGACCGCTGAACCAGCTGTCAATGGTGGCATCGATGGCCCAGGCATGCTTACCATCGTCCTCGGTCGTGCGAATAATGGAGAGGTAATCCAGGCCCAGGTGCGCCGTCAAGGACATAAGCGGTCGTATAAGGATGCCGACCTCGGCAATATCCGGTTGGAACACCAGGCTAAAGCTGTTTGTCCCCTTCTGCAATGACAACATCCCTTTGAAGGAGAGTTCGTCAACGTCGGTGACAGTAATGCCACCCTTCATATTCACGGACCAGGTATATGCACTGGAGTTCAGGCTGACTGCGCCTGTCGCTGATGTACCTGTAGCGCCTATGCTTTGCAGAGCTTTGCTAATGGTTATGGACAGTGCACTGGCGCTCAACGACCAGTTCGGCAAGTGAACGACAGGCTCATTCGAGGCGTAAGTGGCTTGTAACATGAAGGTGCGTACGGCGCTGGTCGTCTGCAGGCTGGCGCCGAGTGTGAAGGGGTGGTCAAACAGCGCAGCGGCCACGGAGCCCATGAGGGACCAACTCTGCTGCGCCTGGTCCAGGGCGAAGGTGAGCTGCATGCCCTGGAAGACCAGGCCCTCGACCACGGTAACCGGTCCTGTAACGTTCAGTGTGAGCGAACAACTGATCTTCCCTTGTTGGGGCTGGCTGCCAGTACCAGGAACAGGCTCTCTGCTGAGGGCGATGTCTACTGTACTCACCGAGAGACCTGGGACGCCAAAGGGCAGGTCCCAGGTGATAGTGCTCTTGCCTTGCAGTGCGAAGGTGCCGGTAGAAGGTGTAACAGAGATACTGAGGTCAGAGAAGTCGATATCAGGTAGTTCATCCGGCAGGGCCAGACCATCTGGCAGTAAGCTGGTGACAATCGACAACAGGTTCACGGTTTCGCCGGGGGTAAGTGCGCCGTTGAACTGCCAGGGAGCATCTCCAGTAACCTTCGTTCCTTGCATCTCGATGATGATCCCGTCGAGATCAACTATCCCCACGAGAGAACCGGATATCTGGCGATGGGCCGAATCAAGCGGTTGCCCAATAAGGAGCGAGAGATCGAACTTGCTCAGCACGAGATAACCGGGTAAAAACGTCCAGCCTTCCGCAGACTTCACCCCCAGCGATACTGAGGATAACGTGCGAGCGCTCGTAAACTGTACGGCAAAGTCGTACAGCATAAGCGTGCCAAGATTGTCTGTTAGCTCCGCGGGGAGGAAGCGCTCCACCTCGTCTCCCCCGAGCAGATGGGCAAGCTGCCGGATGCCTGGAACGACAAAGGTGTCTGCCAGCCAGAGGGACCACGCTCCAGTAGCGCCGGAACGTTCCAAGGCGACGGCGATGCGCGTCTCTTCCACCAGTATTGCCCCCGCTGCCAAGCAGTTTATGCTCGCCTGCCCCTGTGCCGACCCGGTCTGGAGGAAGATAGTGAGGTTTTCTAGGCTCAGATGATCGGGAATGAGCACCCAGGGTTGAGGAGAAAAGAGCTGGCACTGAAACGACACCAGACGCCGGGTACTCAGATCGAGTTGGACTTGCAAATAGTCTAGCGTGATAGAGCCGACTGCATGGATGTCATGAGGCAACACTGTCGCGAGGTCGGCATCCACGAGCAGAGCCAGGTCACCGACGCCGGGCAGCATCAGATTGGGCGAGGCTTCGAGGAGGAGCGGGCCAGAGAGGGGGATAGGAATGGTGACTGCGAGCTGCATCGTACCTATTCTAGCCATCCCGGAAATGGCTCCGCTGTAGAAGGCGGCACCTCTCTGGGCTGATGGAGCCGCTGGTCTGAGGCTTCCCGTCAGTCTTACCTGCTCTATGCTCAATTGCGGCGCTAGCTGCCAGCTATTGGACGAGACGAGCGTGAAATCGGTGTCCAGCCAGGCTGGAATGGTGGGGTCGAATGAAATAGTCAGTGTTGAAAGCGTAAAAGCCGGCATGCTCTGCACTTCTTGTGGCAAAGATGCCGCAACATCGACACCGCTGAGCAGGTCAAGGAGGTCCGTCAGGGACGGCAGGGAGATACCTGGAGGAAGAAGATGTATCTTCCACCCTCGGATTCCCAGCGGGAGATCGATCGCAACAGGAATCTCGATGGTTTTGAGCTTGATCGTCCCCCTGAGGTCAATGCGGTACTGGTTGATCCTGTTCTGGTTGGTGCGAATCAGAATGTGCAACAGCGGATTGGCGATAGCGATCCCGTCCATGCCCGGCAAGGACCAGACTTGCGACAGGTTGCCGGTGACCACCACCTGGCCATCATGGGTATTGGCATCGATATGGACCTGCTCAAAGGAGATCGATGTCAAACCCACAATCCGGCTGGGGTCCAGCGGCACAAGATGAGAGCCGAGCGCGACAAGGCTGAGATGAGGGACGATTGCAGCCACAGCAATGGCCTGTTCCTGTGCGCTTTCAGTAAAGGTAATGGTGATGTCCACGCCATCAACGTCCCAGAACGTTGTCGTACCCTTTACCACGCCGGTCTGGTTTACGGGTGTCGTCCCTTTGGGAGGATCGAGCGTTGCCTGTGACACTGTCAGTTGTGCCATGTTAAGCAGGCTCAGCAGCTTGCTAGCCGTCGGGCCAAATGCCTGGTCAAGCATGATTGCTTGTGTGTGCTCATCGAACCGCTCTTCAAGGGACTGCCGGAGGGGCGGAATATTATTTGTCGTGCTCATGACAGGCAACCTTTCTAGCGTCTTACGTCTTCTGTTTCTTCGTAGGTGGCTCGTCTCCTGTATCTGGGGGCGGAGTCTGTTGTCCTGGAGGCGGAGTCCCCTTGTCATCTGGCACAGGCGGAGTTCCCCCACTGCCTGATGGCGGTTCCACTTCTTCCTCCGGAGGGAGTTCGACGTCCATTTCCTCAACTTTGCTGTACAGGTCGGCAAGACTGAAGCTGCGATGGGGCAGGGCAAAAATAGCGGCAAGGCCTGCAGCATCGAGGCCCTCGTTAAAAGCCGCAAGCCATGTCGAGATGAAACCGGTGCCTTCAAGGAGCATCTTCACCTGCGCCAGCATTGGGTCCATAAATGCTCTGCTTATCTGAAGCGTGGGCAGGGCGAGCTTGAGTGTCTCTATGGCCTCCATCGCTCTCAGGTAGGCATCATAGCGCAGGTCCATGCGCAAATCGTACCCTTCATAGAAGTCGTTACTGGGCAAGGTAATGCGCGGAGCTTGCGTATCGTTGTTGTAATACTTACTGTTCAGTTGGAACAATTCAATGGTGTTCTGCGCGGCCTGGCTGATCCTGGAATCCGCGTCCGGTGCTACTTCGACGAAGATAAAGCTTTGCGTCGAGCTTTGCAGTATCGCCCGAGTAGCCTCGTTGACGACCTCAAATATTACATTATCCTTTCTGACATAGCGAAAGGGGTTGCTCCGGGCCAGTTCGGGGGAATCGGGCCAGAGGTAATCACTTTTATTGAAAGCGGTGAAGTTGTCCCGGCAATCACCGCATACCAGCAACAAAAACTCCCAGTCATCCAAAGAGAGCGTTGTATCTTTCTGGAGGACCCCGGCACGTTTGTGGAACAAATACGCACTGGTGATGAGTCTTTTTTCGCAAAAACTGCAGTACGTGCCGACCATAGAGAGCAGGGCTTTGACAAGCGCCGTATAGGATACCGCGCTGATTGCAGGGCGCGCAGGTCTCACGATGGGCTGCATATGTGCTCCTTCCTCCCCTACACTTTTGAAATAAGTGGCAGCATCGAATGCTGAATATCTGTGCCATGATAGGACCAGAACCTGTGCGGATTGTTGCGCGCGCGAGTATCGAGTTCTTGTACCAGCTTACTAGCAAGGCGGACGTCGTGATGCTTGAAGACGGTGACCCAGACCGAATAAAAGCCCTCTGTTTCAACGCGGCTACAAACAGTGTTCCAATCCCCTCTAGTGAGCGCTACTTTATATTGGTCGGGAGGGCCTCCTATTACCCCTTGCAATCGTGTAAACAAGCCGCCCATGAGCCATTGCTGCGCGTTGGTTTCCACCGTTTGCAAGCCCCTAACAGCCTCAATCGCTTTGAACCACGCTTCTGTACGAGCAAGAACACGCAGGTCGCTGCTGGGATCATTTGACTTGTTCAGGCCAACAATGCGGATCGTTTCAGTCGTTGCGGCCTGTTTACGAGCGTCAAAGGGGGCATTGTTCGTTGGTGCTTGCCGAGTCCTAACTTTAACGCGAACCCACATCAGCCGCAGGGCTCCATTGTCCCAGACCTTTGCTAGAAGGGCTCTACCAGTTCCCCCTTGCAACTGCTGTCGCTCAACTGGCGTCAACTCGAAAGTGTTCTGGAGATGTACCGCATTCGCCATTGGGATAGGGCCGGTTCCCACATCCATGTCCTGGTTGTCTGTCTCCCACAACTCATACTTACACATATAAAACGAGAGACTTTTAGGTTGGTTCACATTGACTCCTGGCCATCCAATGGGCCCACCGTCATCAACATCAGGCCAGAGGGTATATTGCTCAGCAGCATTACGAATATGATAGTAAGGAAGAACGCCAGCGGGTGGAGTGACTATTGGCGCAGGCGCATTATTCTTCGGTGGTGCAACGGGGAGGGCCACAGGAGCATAGTGAAGCGACAGTGCCATTTTTATGCCAAAATTGCGATCTGGTTGGGTGCCCTTGAAGTCGGAGTTGCAGAGGTTGCAGCCCAGGACGAAATTATCCCAGCGCAGCGTCTCCGTACAATACTCTTCTTTGGGAATACGGTGCTCGATTGGGGTGTCACGACCGTTTTGCTGTTTCGTCTCGCAGTAGGCACAATATGATCCCATGCGTAGCATGAGTTCGTTCTTGGCTCCTTTGTAGCCTCGATATTGATAGCGCGCACGTACTCCCGTTCTAAAAATCTCGTCATGAAGGGCATCTTCCAACTTTTTGCGCTCTTGCGCGGTGCCAAATACCACAACCCGGGCAGGCGCGGGAACGTTAACGCTGTTCCACCTGTCTTCACGCAGCAGACGCAGCAACTCTGCTGCTTCGTTCGCGGGTAAAAGAAGGCGGATACGACGAGTGACCTTTATGGGAGGGTTATTGGCTGTTACGTTGCCGGTTTCCTGGATTGGTTGAAAGATCGGGTGGAGGGTGATTTGTGCAGCTGTATTATCGCGATTTGGTACCGGAAACGTTATTGGTGGCATAATAGCATAGTGGGGAAAGACCCCTACGGCATAGGGAGCCAGTGGTTGAATGTCAGGAGGTACTTTGGGTCTCACTCCTCCCTGCTCCCCATTCGGAAATACAAAACCATTGCGGAAAAAGGTATAGATTGCGTCTTTGCTAGTATTATTATGATGCTTGAAGTCCATGAGACTTAGAAGCGGTGCGCCAGTTGTTGTGTCGAACGTTGCGTCGTAAGTGGGGTGTGTGGTACCTTTGTCGTCCAATGGTCGCATAGCATACCTTTCTCTTCTAGCTTGAAGCGTTAATGCACTCTACAAGTTTTCATGGCTTGAGCTTACATTGAAGTTGACCCGTTTCAGTAGAGTCGAGAAACTTGGAAAGCGAACGAGAGATCAACGCTAAGATAATGCTCTCTCGAAAGAAGAATACGTTTAAAAAGTAATGCGGAATGTTTTAGCGTACTCAAATGATAGCATAAAAGATTACATAACGTCAACGTATAATAACGTTTTTCTCAATCCTCCTTACGCCTATAATACCATCGATAGTATGGATTGGATAGCGAGTTCGTATCAGATCGACTACGCGGTGAACAAGGCAAAACTGTGCCGCACATATCCTGTCAGGCTTCTTTCTTCACGCCGGGCCGTTTAGGAGTCATCTCTGGTAGCTGAGTAGGAGTTGTTGATGTTTGATGGGTATCATAATAGAAAGGATGAGCCAGTCGTGGCGTTTGTGTCGCCACTTCTGCTTCCCAGGGCAGGGTATAGTTGTAAGCCATAGCATTCAGCGCATCCCACAGGAGCCTTTCCTCCACGAGATTATCGGGTACCGTTATGTGCATTTGTTTCAGGATATCGTGCCGGTAAAAATCAAAAGCGACTCGCACCAATTGCCCA
>WNFM01219345.1_pt1 | contig 10100 bp, 10 predicted proteins | sample 5400271 | NCBI WGS metagenome assembly WNFM01 (sample SAMN13153352, study PRJNA577476) | soil metagenome | isolation source: 60 cm saprolite on Douglas fir-dominated hillslope | place: USA:California | collected 2013-09-17
CCCAGCGCGTGCAGCGCCTCCTCGATCGGCCAGTCGCGCGTGGCGCCGCCGAAGCCGAGCAGCCGGCTGATCGCCTGGGCCACCGTCTTCATGGCGGCCTCGCCGTTCTCGACATAGAAGAGCGTGCCGGCGGGGGCATCGGCGAGCGCCCGCAGATAGACATCGACGACATCGTCGATATGCACGTTCGACCAGATATTGAGGCCGCGCCCGACATGGATGCCCGCCTTGTGCTGGCGGGCGAGCTCGATCAGCTTGGGGATCTGCAGGCTCTTCGGATTGAGGCCGCTGCCGCGCCCGTAGATCAGCGCCGGCCGCAGGACGACGCTGCGCACGCCGCGCTGCGCGGCGGCGAGCACCATGCGATCGACGGCGACGCGCAGCATCCGCTCGGGCAGCGGCTCGAAGGGCGTATCCTCGTTGAAGACATGGTCGCCCGGNTGCCGCTGGTATGCAGCAGGCATTTGCCCGATCCCTCGAGCGCCGCGAGCAGCGCCTTCACGGCATAGAGATTGTCGGAATCCGCCGTGTTGATGACGGCATCCGCCTGGTGCGCCGCCTCGGCCAGCACGCTGCGGTCGACCAGCGTGCCTGACACCGGCGCGATGCCGCGCTCGCGCAGCCGCGCCGCCTTGTCGGCGTCGCGCACCAGGCCGGAGACGCGATGGCCGGAGGCGATCAGCTTGGCGGCGATCGAGCCGCCGATATATCCGCTCACCCCTGTCATGAAAACCTTCATGGTGACGACTCCTTCGCGAGGGTGGATGGCGACACGCGGCACGACATTGCGGAAGACGAGGATGCCGTAGAGAGGAACGATGAGGGGCGGCACTTGCGTCCTCGGCGCCCGCATGGAAATCTCTCACATGCCGGAGGCGATGGACAACGGCGCCCGGCTTTATAGCTGCTATGAGTTGCGCCGGGACGCGCCAGGTGGAATCATCGCGGCTCCGATGTCCGGGAGGGCGCATATGGCGATCACGGCTTTCGGCCCTGTCCATGCCGATTTCACCCATGTCAGCGTGACGGTCACGCAGCTCGAGGCGGCGCGGGACTTCTACGGCCGGGTCCTCGGCCTCAGCGAGATCGCGCGGCCGGATTTCGGCTTTCCCGGCATCTGGTACGATCTCGGCGCGACGCTGCAGCTGCACATCATCGTCAACGAGGCGCTGACGCGGCCGGCGGCGGAGCGCGACGGCTTCGATATCCGCTACCCGCATTTCGCCATCCATGTCGAGGATGCCGACGCGGCGGCCGAGGCGCTGGCCGCGCGCGGCGCCAAGCTCCACGAGTTCCGCGCCTCGCCGACCGGCTTGCGCCAGCTCTTCGTCAAGGATCCGGACGGCAACATGGTCGAGTTCATCGGCCCGGGCGCCGGCACGCTTCGCTGATCCCAGGGGCCGGCAAGCGGGGCGCCGGTAAGCGAGGGGCAGGCCGGCGGACGTCGCCCCGGCGTCTCAGGCTGGGGTGTCTCAGGCCGGGGCGTCTCAGGCTGGGGAGTTGCCCTGCGCGCCGAAGCGCCGCCGCCAGCCCTCGGCGTTGAGCCCGAGATTGCCGTAGCGGATGAACTCGTAGCGCAGGATGTCGTCCTTGGGATCGAAATTGCGGATCCCGGGAATCTCGTACCACATCCGCATGAGGAGGCGGCATTTGGCCGGATCGTCGTGATCCTCGAAGGCGTTGCGGGTGTGGAAGACCGTGTAGTTGTTGAGGTACTGGATGTCGCCCGGCTCGAGCTGCATGGCGAAATTGATATGCGGGCGCCGCGCCACCGCCTCGATGCAGCCGAGCGCGGCGCGCTGCAGCGGCGGCAGATTCACGCCGCGCTTCTCCGAACCCTTCTCGATATAGCTGTGCGAGATCCGCCAGCTGACTTGGCCGCGCGTATAGGCGATCGCCGGAATCTTGCGGCTGAAGGGCGGCTCGCCCGGTCCCTCCTCGCCGCGCCGCTCGTAGATGAAGCCGTCATAGAGCGGCGGCAGATATTCAGGGTGCTCAGCGAGGATCTCGTTGTAGATCGCCTGCGTGCTGGCGACGAAGGACTCGCCGCCGCTCTTCGACTTGCGATAGCAGAGCAGCGACGCCGCATCGCTGTTGTCGTTGTGGTACTTGAGCGCGGCGCGGCTCTCATAGGCGCGGACATTGTCCTTGAGATAGACGCCGCCGCGATCCCGCACCTCACAGACGAGATCGCCCGCCTTGTTCTGCGTCACCGCCTCGCCGATATGCGTGCCGAGTCCCCAATAGATCAGCGCCACCTCGTCCTTGCTGTAGCGCTCGATCGGCAGGCCGCGCAGCACCGCGATGCCGCGCCCGTCGATCAGCTCGGCGCGTATCCTCGCCAGCCGACCCTCGAGGGCCGGCATGCGGGCGGCGGCGCGATCGATATCGACCATACGCAGCCCGCCGCGGCGCCACGACGCCAGGGCGGCGTCGATATCGGCGATCTCCGCCGCGGTGAGGCGATGCAGCCAGCTCGCGTCGCGCGCGAGATCGGCGCCGCGCCAGGCCGACGGTCCGACGACCGGCGTCATCCGCATGTCCTCCATCGTTCCGCTCCCTCGTCATTGGCAGCCCTTCTTATAGAGCTAGCCGCAGCCTCGCGCGACGGTGGATCGCCCGCGATCGGCCCCGCGCCGTCGATCGGCGCCGCCGCGGCGCGCCGGCGCTCGCGGCCACATCCCGCATGATCGCCGAGAAGATGAGCGTCTTCGCGCGGCATCGCGACCTCTGGCGCCTCGAGCCCGACGGCGGCGCGATCGAGACGCCGTCGAGCTGGCTGCTGCCCGTTCGCCGCCGCGGCGCCGCCGCCATGCTGAAGATCCCGAAGCCGACCAGCGATGAGCGCAACGCGGCAGCGGTGCTTCGCTACCTGGCCGGCGAGGGCGCCGTCCGTCTCATCGCCGCCGATGCCGAGGCGCTGCTGATGGAGCGCGCCGGCGGGCCGCGCTCGCTCACGGCGATGGCGATCGCCGGCGCGGATGATGCCGCCGCCGCCGCGCTCGCGGAGATCGTGGCGAAGCTTCATGCGCCGCGCGCGGCACCGCCGCCCGACGGGCTGATTTCGCTGCGCGACTGGTTCTCGTCGCTGTTCCTGCACCAAGCGGCGTTGCCGCTCCTCGGGCGTTGCGCGCGCGTCGCCCGCGCGCTGCTGGACAGCGCGCGCGATGTGGTGCCGCTCCATGGCGATCTCCATCACGACAACGTCCTCGATGGCGGCGCGCGGGGGTGGCTTGCCATCGATCCGAAGGGCTTGCTCGGCGAGCGCAGCTATGACATCGCCAATCTGCTCGGCAATCCGCTTCCGCATGGCGAGATCGTGCACGACCCGGAGCGGATGCGGCGGCTTGCGACGCTCTATGCTGCCCGCTTGGGCTTGGAGACCGGGCGTGTTCTCGCTTTCGGGCTTGCCCATGCCGGACTCGCCGCGAGCTGGCATATCGACGATTGCAGCGACCCGAGCTTTCGGCTGACATCCGCCGAGATGTTTGCCGCGCTTGTCGCCGAGACCGATTTCGCCTGAGGCTCGCGGCGCAGCCCTTGCGCATCGCGCGCGCTTTCGTCACCTTTCGCGCGGTCGCGTTCCTTTCGGCCCGGCCGACGACCCCGGAGACGACGCTGCAATGAATCCGGCGCCCCGCCTATTGATATCAGGCGCGAGCGGCTTTCTCGGCCGCCGGCTGGCCGAGATGGCGCTGGCGCGCGGCGAGACGGTTCGCCTGCTCCTGCGGCCGAGCAGCCGCCTCGATCCTTCCCTGGACGGCGCCGGCGAGCGCCTCGACATCGTGCGCTGCGAATTCGCCGACGCGGCCGGGCTGGCCCGCGCCATGGCCGGCGTGCGCATCGTCCATCACTGTGCCGGCCTGGCGGCGGATTGGGGACGCTGGGCGGCGTTTCGTGCCGCCAATGTCGATGGCGTCGCGCAGCTGCTGGCGGCGGCGCGGGACGCCGGCACGGTCGAACGCTTCGTCCATGTCAGCACCACCGATGTCTATGGCTATCCCGTCGTGCCGGGCGACGAGACCGACGAGCCGCGCGACACGGGCCTGCCCTACAACCGCAGCAAGCTTCTCGGCGATGCGCTGGCCCTGCGCTTTTGCCGCGAGACCGGCCTGCCGGTCACCGTGGTGCGCCCGGCGACGATCTTCGGCCCGCACAGCAAGGACTGGGCCGTCGAGCTGAGCGAATTGCTGACCGCCGGGTGGGTCGTCACAATCGGCGGCGGCGCGGTATCCGCCGGGCTGGTCTATGTCGACGATGTCGCCCAGGCGATGCTCGCTCTCGCCGCCGATCCGGCGGCGATCGGCGAGGCCTATAATATCGTCGACCCGGCCGTGTTGAGCTGGCGGGACTATTTCGACCGCATGGCCGACGGGCTCGGCGTTGCCCGGCCGCGTTTCGATCTCGGCCCGGCGACGGCCTACGCGCTCGGCGCGGCGTGCGAGGCCATCTATCGGATGCTCGGCATCACGTCGCGCCCGCTCTTCACCCGCCACGTCGTGCGCCTGCTGTCGCGCAGCCAGGGCTACGATTCCGGCAAGCTGCGCCGCGCGGTGCCGGATTTTCCCGCCATCGGCGTCGAGGAGGGATTGACGCGGACCCTTGTCTGGCTCACGGCGAGGAGACCGCAGGGGCGCCGCTAGCCTCGCCCTCTCCCGGAGGGAGAGGGCGGAAAAAAGGTACGTCTCCGAAAGGGAGAAAAGGTACGTCTTCGAAAGGGAAAAAAAGTACGTCTCCGAAAGGAGCGTGAGGCGCTCAGATCGGGCCGCTGCGCCGGCGCCCGATACCCATGATGAGGGTGACCAGGAAGATCACCACGAAGATGAAGAACAAGACCTGCGCGACGCTGGCGGCGGCAGCGGAAACGCCGCCAAAGCCAAGGATTCCGGCGACGATGGCAATGATGAAGAAGACGGCGGCCCAGTAGAGCATAGCACTCTCCCGCAGCAAACGGACCGCCGGGACCGGCGGTTTCGTCAGGTCAACGCCGCCGCCGCCGGATCGGTTCCGGCCGCCCGTCATGCCGTTCGCAGTGACGGCCGCAGTGACGGCCGTTACAGCCCGGCGCGGCCCGAAAATGTCACATTCGGACCCGACCAACGGTCTCTAAACTCCATTCCTTGGGCAATCGGAGGTTGTTCGCCATGAAGCTTGCCGCCTTGGCCTGGTCGCTCGTGGTCCTGCTGGCGTGCGCCGCTACCGCCGCCGAGGATACGAGGATCGGCACGATCAAGACGCTGAAAGGCGACGCCCGCATCATCGCGGGGGGCAGCAGCGTCGCCGCGACGGTCGGCGGCGCGGTGCACCAGAACGACACGCTGGAGACCGGGCTCGACGGCGCGATCGGCCTCACCTTCATCGACAACACAACGCTGTCGATGGGGCCGAAATCGCGGATCACCTTGACCAAGGTGGTCTTCAATCCGGATCAGGGCGACTTCGCCTTTGCCACCAACATCGTCAAGGGCACCTTCATGTTCGCCTCCGGCAGCATCGCCAGGCTGGCGCCGCAAGCCGTGCAGATCACCACGCCGGTCAACACGATCGGCATCCGCGGCACGCGCTTTCTCGTCAAGATCGACGGCTAGATGACGCGTCTCGCCGCAATCCTGACGCTGCTCCTGCTCGCGGCTTGCGCGCAGCCGCAGAACCGCATCGTCCTTCTCGCCAACGAGGACGGCACGCCGAGCGCGCTCACCATCGCCACAGCGGGCGGCACCGCCGTGCTCGACCAGCCGGGCGCCGCCGCCGCCATCGAGCGGGCGACCAGCGCGCCCCAGCCGGTGACGATCGGCGAGGCCGAGATCCGCACGGTCTGGGGCGACGCGCTCGCCTATCATCCGCAGCGTCCGATCACCGTGCTGCTCTATTTCATCCTCGACACGCCCAATCTGACGCCGGCGTCGCGCAGCGAGCTGCCGCGGCTGATCGAGCTCATCCGCCAGCGCCCCGCCCCCGAGGTGGTCATCGTCGGGCACACCGACCGTTCCGGCGACCAGCGCTACAATTACGAGCTCGGGCTGCGCCGCGCCAACTCGGTGCGGCGCGAGGTCGAGGCGATCGGCGTGCCCCCCGAGCTCATCACCGTCACCTCGCATGGCGGCACCAACCCGCTGGTGCCGACGACCCGACCTTACGAGCCACGCAACCGGCGGGTCGAGATCACGGTGCGCTAGGACCTGATCGTTTCGGATTGAATTCTCTGTCTCGTCGCCCTCGCTTGCGCGGGAACGATGAAGAGAGGATTCGACTTCAAACGATCATGCTCCAGGGCCGTCCCGGCCAGCCGGCATTCCCCCAGCATTCCCGGCGCCGCACCCCGATACAATCGCGCCGCCGCGCCGGATTGGTGATATCATCGCGACAAAATGCAACGCCCCGGGGTAGCGCCGCGATGCCGGCGGAGGGGTCACGGTCGAGCCGTGCGCGAGTGGGGGGATGATCATGGCCGGACGATTGCAGCAGCTCTGCCATGCGGCCCTGGCGCTCGCCGCCTGCGGCGCGCTGACGCCGGCGCGCGCCGAATGGCAGCCGACGCAGCCGATCACCTTCGTCGTGCCGGCCGGCGCCGGCGGCGGCGCCGATCAGATGGCCCGCGAGATCAAGGCGCTGGTCGACAAGAACAAGCTCGCGGCGCCGGCAATCGAGGTGATCAACGAGGCCGGCGGGGCGGGATCGCAAGGCTTCCTCGACGTCAAGGGCGACAAAGGCAACCCGCACAAGATCATCATCACCCTGTCCAACCTCTTCACCACGCCGCTGGCGACCGGCGTGCCCTTCGAGTGGACGGATTTCACCCCGGTCGCCATGCTGGCGCTCGACGAGTTCGTGCTCTGGGTCCATGCCGACACGCCCTACAAGACGGCCGGCGACTATCTCGCCGCGGTCAAGGCCAGCCCGGGCAAGTTCAAGATGGGCGGCACCGGCTCGAAGCAGGAGGACCAGATCATCACCGCGGCGATCGAGCAGAAGACCGGCGTCAAATTCACCTATGTCCCCTATAAAGGCGGCGGCGAGGTGGCCGACCATCTGGTCGAGAAGCACGTCGATTCGACGGTCAACAACCCGATCGAGGCGGTGCAGCAATGGCGCGACGGCAAGCTGCGCCCGCTCTGCGCCTTCGACGGCAAGCGGATGGACTACACCGACACGATCGCCGACAATTTGTCCTGGCACGACATCCCGACCTGCAAGGAGGCCGGGCTCGACGTGCAATATCTGATGCTGCGCGGGATCTTCACGACGCCGGGCGCGAGCGCCGACCAGGTCGGCTGGTATGTCGATCTCTTCAAACAGCTGCGGGCGACGCCGGGCTGGGCCGCCTTCATGAGCACCGGCGCCTTCGATCAGAGCTTCATGACCGGCGACGCGTTCAAGACCTGGCTGGCCGAGGCCGCCGCGACGCATCGCCAGCTGATGGAAAAGGCCGGCTTCCTCTCGGCGAAATAGCCGGGGCGGAGCGCGAGGGGGAGCCGCCGGACATGATGCGATGCTAGATCAGAGGCAGGGAGAGACGAGCCCGCCACCAACCGGGACGGCGCCGTCGCCCGGGACGGCGGAGCGGCAGCCCGGCTGGCGGCGCGCCGTCTTCTCGCTGACCAGCATCCGCACCCGGCTCTTCGTCGCCTTCTCGGTCTCCGCGCTGGCGACCATCCTCGCCTGCGCCATCAGCGTCGCGCTGTTCGCGCAGATCGGCGAGCTGTTCGACGCGACGGTGGCGAGCGGCGTGCGTCGCTTCGGCAGCACGGTGCGCCTGCAGGAAGAGGCGACGCAGCTCGCCAATACCGCCGCCGCCTTCGGCAGCGCCGCCGACCGTCGCCAGCTCGACGCCGCGCAGGCGATCATCCAGCGCGGCCAGACCATCGTCGCCGACGAGATCGCCGCCTTGCGCGGGACGGGGCTCGGCGCCCGAGTCGACGAGATCGACGCTTCCTTCCGCGAGCTCTTCGAGAGTTTCGCCAAGCTGCAGACGATCAGCAGCCAGCGCATCGCGACGATGGAGCCGCATGCCGCGCTTGCCGCCAGCCTCCCCGCCGCCACCAACACGCTCAACGGCCTGATCAACCCGCGCTTCTACGGCGATTCCCTCGACCTCGCGATCAGCATCCAGGGCGATGATGTCGAGGGCGCCGAGGCGCTCGCCGCCAAGCGGACCGCATGGGCCGGCGAGGTCGAGCGGCTGCAGAAGATGCTGCAGTTCCGCGTCGCCGCCTCGAACGCCTCGGCGACGCTGGCGGAAGCCTCCTCGGCGACCGACGCCACGGCGTTGCGGGGCAGCGAGGAGCGCTTCGCCGAGCTGAGCCGGACGATGGAGCGCTTCCAGAGCGCGTTCGGCGCCGCCGGCTCGCCGGTCGCCACCGCCAGCGCGGCGCTGATCAGGATCGGGCGCGGCGACACCAACCTCTTCAACCTGCGGCGCGACGAGCTCGTCGCGATCGCCGCCGAGACGAGCATCAGCTTCCCGACCCGCGCCGCCGCCGAGCGCCTCGCGAGCGCGCTCAGCACGCTGGTCGGCGAGGAGCGCGCCGAGATGGAGCGCTCGGCCAAGCAGTCGCATGACCGCCTGGCGCTCGCCCGCAACGTGCTGCTGGCGATCGCCGCCGGCAGCGTCCTCGCCAGCCTGCTCATCGCGATCTTCTATGTCGGGCGGCGGATCACCGGAAGGCTGTCGCGGGTGACCCAGGCGATGTCGCGCCTCGCCGCCGGCGACCGCGAGACGGCGGTGCCGGCGCTGCGCGACCGCGACGAGATCGGCGAGATGGCGCGGGCGCTGCAGGTCTTCAAGGATCAGGCGGCGGCGATGAACGTGCTCACCGAGCGGGTCACCGACAATATCCGCCAGGTCGCGATGGCGGCCGAGCAGGCGAGCGCCGCGGTCAGCCAGGTCTCCGACGGCTCGAAGATGCAGCTCGACGCGCTGCGCCTCTCGGCCTCGGCGCTCGACCAGAGCGCCCATGCGATCGCCGACGTCGCCCAGAACATGGGGCGGGCCAGCGAGCAGGCGCGCAACGCCGCCTCGCTCGTCGCCTCCGGCATCGGCCAGATGGACGAGATGGTCCAGCTGGTGCTGGCGATCTCGCAGAACAGCCTCAAGATCAACAAGATCGCCGACGCCATCTCGCGCATCGCCGCGCAGACCAACATGCTGTCGCTCAACGCTTCGATCGAGGCGGCGCGCGCCGGCATACACGGCCGCGGCTTCACCGTGGTGGCCGAGGAGGTGCGCAAGCTGGCGGAAAGCTCGCGCACCCTCGCCCAGGAGATCGCCGACGAGGTCCGGCGCTCGACCGACCAGGCGGGCAAGGGCGTCGACATGGTCCGCCAGGTCAGCGCCAACATGCACGAGATCGCCGGCGGCGTGCGCGAGTCGGACAAGCTGAGCAACAGCATCGCCACCGCGATGAGCGAGCAGCAGGTCACCGTCACCGACATCAACCACAACGTCACCGAGCTGACGCGGATCGGCCAGGCCAACGCCACCGCCGCCGAGGAGATCAGCGCCACCATGCTGGATCTCGCGCGGCTGGCCGAGAAGACACGGCGCGCCGTCGAGGAGTTCAAGACGCTCGGTCTGTGGAAGCGCTGAGGCGGCAGCGCACGCCGTTGTGGACAAGCGCTGGCCGCCTCGCTTCAATTGAGCCCCCGCGCGCCCGGCGTCGAGCGCGGCACAGTCAGGACGGATTTCAGCAAGGGAACAGCATGACCAGCGGGACGAACCCCAGCACCAATCAGCGCAGCGGCGGACAGGTCCTCGTCGACCAGCTCAGGATCCATGGCGTCGACATGGCCTTCTGCGTGCCGGGCGAGAGCTATCTCGGCGTGCTCGACGCGCTGTGGGACGCGCGGGACGCGATCCGTCTCATCACCACGCGCAACGAGATCGGCGCCTGCAACATGGCCGAGTCCTACGGCAAGGTGACGGGACGGCCCGGCATCTGCCTGGTGACGCGCGGCCCCGGCGCCAGCCACGCCATGGTCGGCATCCATACCGCCTTCCAGGATTCGACGCCGCTCATCCTCTTCGTCGGCCAGGTCGCGCGCGAGGCGCGCGAGCGCGAGGCGTTCCAGGAGATCGACGTCAAGCAGATGTTCGGCCACAC
>WNFM01258481.1_pt1 | contig 10100 bp, 11 predicted proteins | sample 5400271 | NCBI WGS metagenome assembly WNFM01 (sample SAMN13153352, study PRJNA577476) | soil metagenome | isolation source: 60 cm saprolite on Douglas fir-dominated hillslope | place: USA:California | collected 2013-09-17
TACAATCACTGGACCGCCGTGCGCGACGGCCTCATGAACGCGCACGCGGACGTTTTCCCGCACATACCGGTGATCGTGAAAGCATTGCCGAATCCGATCGACCAGATGAAGCTCTTCGAGCTCATCCAAATCATTCCGAGCCCGACCAAGTCCGCGCTCAAATCCGCCAACCTGGTCACATATAGAGTGTCCGATCCGACGGTCATGGCCTATCTGCGCAACAACAGCATCTTCACCTTCGGCCGCGCCGACAGGGCGAAAACGTCGGCGACCTACGGCGAAATTCTCGAGGCGATGTGGCTGTTCAACGACAAATTCGAGCGCGCTTTATCCAAATTCAACGAGATCAAGGCGCAGCGGAAAGGGTGAGATTCGGCGGTCGCCGATTCAGCAAGCCGGTAGGCGGCAGGGGGAATCATTCGCTGCGAGGCATGAGCTCGAGGCGTTGAACCTCGCCGGGCCGGGGCGGGCGCGGCGGCGCGCCCGGCTCCAACACCTCCACGCGCAGCCGCAGCCGGCCGTCGACGATGGCGGATCGCGGGACCGGCACCGTGGCCGTGGTGGAGCGTGAGCCCGGCGCGTAAGGCGCCACCGCGCCGAGGATCTCGCCGTTCTCGGTCGACAGCGCGAGCCGCGCGCCCGGCGGCAGCGCCCCGGTCGTGACCGCAAGCTCGACGGATTCGCTGCCAGCGGCCGCACGCGGCGCGGCAAGTTCGATCACCGCCGCCTCCTCGGCGACGCGCGCACTTGTCGTGGACGCGAGAACGCTCGCCACCAGCGCCGCGATCGCGAGGTACCGCCGCATTCTTGTCGTCAACTCGTCCGCACGGTGATCTTGGCGACCTGGGGCGACGTCGCCGTCGCGCGCTCGCGTGGACCGAGCGCCACGCCGGGCGCCGCTTCGAGCGGGACGACGCGGATGTCGAGGGGAACGCTCGCCCCAGGGGCGGCCGCGGTCACGGCGAGATTTTCCGGCAGCGGCACGGTGAAGGTGGTGGGACCGTGGACGTGATGGCTGAATATCGTGATCCCGCCGGCTTCGATCGGGTTGCCCCCGCCCGCCGGCGCGACCAGGACGCGGAAGCGGCGACCCTGGTCGGCGGGCCCGAGGTTCAACGTGACCTCGGCGACGCGCGGTGGCGCCTGCGGCGCGGCCGCCTCGAGCGCGGCCGCGGGCACCTGCGCGACACCGCCCGCCGGCACGCCGGCGCCGATGGTCGAGGAGGTGATCTGCGCGCTGAAAGCGCGCGTCGCCGGCACCGCCGCTACCGGGGTCCCGGGAGGGGGCACCTCATCCTCGCCCGAGCCGGATGAATAGTCGTAGTCGAAGACGCTCATCGCGGCGTAATCGCCCGCGCTCGTCTTCGCCACAGGCTGGCCGCTGGGATCGCTGAAGAACAGGAACCGCTCGCTCGACCACGCCGCGAGATCCGCGCCTTGCGGCAGCGTCGGACGTCCGAGCGCCGCTTGCCTGCGCGTCCACACGTCCCACAGCCGATCGAGGTTGCCATGGTGCAGGAAGAAGATCGGATCGACCGGCGATAGGAACGACACCATGAAGGCGTTGTGCGCCGCGCCTCCCATCGCGCCGTGCACGTTGTCGTGGGGTTGGCTTTCCAGAATGCCTTCCCGGCTCTGATCGTTGTGGCTTGCCGCCTGCGCGCTGGCAAACCCAGCCGCGTCCCTGCCATTGGCACTGCCGGCGAAGTTCGCCGTTCGCAATGCGCTTCTGATGGTGGGCAGCGCAACCGTCGCCCTCGTGGTTCGATCAAGATCGGGGCTCGCCGGGGTGAGGCCGCGCGCGGCCGGCTGCTCGAAAAACATTCCCGCCGGAGCCGCGGCCACGGCGTTCCAAAAATCCGCCGTGCTGGCGAGCCCGCGCTGCGCCAGCACGTCCTGTTGCGCCGGCGAGAACGCCGCCCACAGCGCGGTGACGGGCGCGTCGAACTGCGGCTTGAACGCCGCGAAGGTCGGGATGAAGGCGGCGTTGTTCGGATCGAGCACGTCGCCGAACATGGCGGCCGGCACGCGCGGCGTCTTGGTCCAATCCCAGTAGGGCAGCGCGAACTCCGTATCGCCGCTGAACTCGCGGATGGTCGCCTCCAGCCATCCGATATAGGCGCGGTGCCAGGCCAGAAACCACCAGTTCTGGTGCGGGCAGTCGAACACATGGAGGAAGGCGTTGCGGTACCAGTTGCGGGGATCCGTCGCCGGCCGGTTCAGCATTTCGCGTATGCCCTTCTTGTAGCTGTCGAGCATGCGCGGCGGCATTCCCGGATCGGAGATCTCAAACCTGCGGAACCTTGCGCCCTGCGCCGGCGCGGCCGACGGCAGCGCGCTAGCCGCGAGCGCAGCAGCGCTCGTGCGAAGGAAACGACGTCGCGTAACGGCCGCGTGAAACAAGGCAGTCATGGCATGCCTCCATCGGATCTGGTCGCAGATCGACACGCGTGGAGCGCGTCCGTGTGAAACGGCATCAGCATCGTCGCAAATAGCCGATGTGCGGTTCTCCATGGCCCGGACATCGTGATAGCTTGGCGTATGATTCCTTTCGTCCCGATTGCGTTTGCCGTGTTGGCGCTTCTCGCTTGGCGCTATGACGCGCGCGCGCGGCGGGCGTACGAGGCGACGTTGAGCGAAGCGGAGAAACGCCAGTTCCGCGCGCTGCGCCGAGTCCATCCCGCGAAATGGCGCGCCGCCATCGCGCTCAAGCACGCCGAGGCCACCGCAACGGCCGCACAGGACGCCGGGCCGCGCCAGCCGAGAAGGATACGCCCGAAACCCAATCCGCCCAACAAGCCGAGAAACCGCCGCAACACGCCCGCGTGACGCGCGTCCAGCGCGGAATAATGGAGACTAGCATTCTTATATGGCGGCAAAGTTGCACGGCGTAGCGGCCCAATTTCACGCCGCGCGCTCTAGCGGAACGACGTGAGGCTGCGTCCGAAACCGGTTGGAGGTCCCACATGCAGCTCAACGCCTTCTTCCCGTCACTCGATATCGGCAGCGATCCGGCGAAGATCCGCGATTGGGCGCAGGCGGCGGAAGAACTCGGCTACGCCTATATCGAGGTCCCCGACCACGTCTTCGGCGCGACGGCGCGGGACGGCTGGGTTCCGCTCTATAACGAGAAGGCGCCCTTCCACGAGACCTTCGTGACGCTCGGCTTTCTGGCGGCGGTCACCAAGACCATCCGGCTCTCGAGCGGCATTCTGATCGCGCCGCAGCGCCAGACCGGCCTCATCGCCAAGCAGGCGGCGGAGGTCGATCTGTTGAGCGGCGGGCGCTTGCGGCTCGGCATCGGCCTGGGATGGAACCACGTCGAGTATGAAGCGCTGGGCGCGCAGTGGACGACGCGCGGCGCGCGCCAAGCCGAACAAGTCAAGGTGCTGCGCCGTCTGTGGACGGAGAGCCTCGTGAGCTTCAAAGGGCGCTTCCACGATCTCAACGACGTCAGCATCGTGCCGCCGCCGGTACAACGGCCGATCCCGATCTGGTTTGGCGGCTCGTCAGACGCCGCGGTGCGGCGTGCCGCCCGGCTCGGCGACGGCTGGATGCCGATCATGGCGGCTGACGCGCAGGCGGAGCAGAAGCTCGCCGCGTTGCAGGAACAGCTCAAGTCGTTCGGACGCGATCCTGCCAAGTTCGGCATCGAGGGCTGGCTGCGCATGCATGGCGCGGATCCGCAAGGCTGGGCGGCGGCGGCGGACGGATGGCGTCGACTCGGCGCCGACATGGTCATGTTGTACCCCATGTACCGCATCTTGAACTTCGACGATCACATCGAGACCTTGCGCCGGTTCAAGGAAGTCGCGAGCGGATAGCGCAAGACGGCGTGCGTCATGGCCGTCGTGCGTTCGTTGGGAAGCGTGGACGGCCGTACCCGTCTCGCATGTTGGGACGCCAAGTCTATGTCTGTGGTTTGGGCTCCGTGGCCCTGTGACGTCGGTGGTTATGACGTTCAATGGGTCTCTCTACTGATGTGATCCTGCAACCAATAGCTTTGCTCTTGCTGCGCGCCCCCTCCAAAAGCATTTTGCTTGTTGCCAGCAGCTCACGGCAGCTCGACAATTCGATAGCGGCGTTTGGTTCTGGCGGGATGCTGACCGAATATGAATTTCCATCTCGGCATAGCGCCTCCCAGACATCGAGCTCCACCGAAGCGCCATTAAATAACGTGCGGATGACCAGGTCGCATTTCGCATTGTTATCTTGGAGCAGGCGCGTGAAGGTTTCGTTCCGTTGATCCTCACTGAGTCCGAACAATGTCTGGCTGACGCTGTTCTGTGCAGCCGCCTGCGACGCAGTCACGGCACACACCAGAAAAGTGAGCAGTAGGCGTATCATCGGCTTTTTCCGCTGAAACTAAGGCTACCAGAAACTGGGAGCCGCCCTGAACCGGGCGGGCCCTTTCATTTTAAAGGAGGGTCAACTCCCAGGAAACAACGCTATGGTAGATTATCGCCGAACCTCAATCGCGGCCGCACCGATTTTCGAAGTACGTGGCCCGCCTTCACGATGATCGCGCAAGCGGGCACCAGCGCGCTGCTCGTCGGTGCGGGTGGATACGACCGAGACGATTGACCAAGCGGCGGCGCAACCGGTTAGGTTGTACTGGCGTCAACGACCGGATACTCTGGCGTCCTGGTGCAACTTGCGATGGGAGAAGTTAAGGACAATGGGTCTCTTCCGAAGAAATGTGCCAATCCACTACATCCCGGTCCATCCGGACAACATCGCCAAAAAGGACTGGATCATTCTATTGGAGGCTGGAACCATCGTCGGCCCATCGGCTGAAAAGCTTCGGGTTGCATTGGCGACCTTGGAAAAGAAAGTCGTCACAAAGTACAATATTTTTATGCGACCCGAGCACTACCTCGTTCTGGAAGGATACGATCCACGGATCCATGCGTTGTATTATTGTCCTCAGCTTTACAGGTATGATGCCGATAAGAAGCTGGCCCCTTTGGAGGGTGAAGAGATCGGAAAATTGGTCGCACAAGCGGTTCAGAACGGCGTCGTCGAGAAGCAGCCGTGGTATGCGCCTTCGGAAATGCTGTCGCGCAAGCCGATCGTCGATGGAAAGATGGACATCGATTTTGACAGCGTCGTTGTCGACGCTCCTCCCGGGCGGAGCTCGCCTGAAATAACCCGATAGTTCCTGCAGCCGGAACGCTCCGTAAGCCCTGCGCAATCGGACCCCCGCCGAGGCGCTTGGCCTCACCACCCCAGCGTCGTTGCTGCCGCCCGTCCAGCTCGTTTGCTGCGGCGGATTGAGTCCGCGATTCGCGCATCGCGTGGGTGCAATGCGAGGCGCCAGCTCGGTCGCTATCGGAGGTATAGCGGACAGCGCGCTGGCGGCGGGGGCCGGTGGAGGCGTCCCAGCTCGATTCAGAACGATTCAGGTCTGCCCCAAGGACCGGCCGATCGGCCTGTGACAGGCTGAGCATGGAGCAGAACCGGCCAGCCGAGCCATCGGCGCGATGGTCAGGTGGTGGGGCTGCACTGCTCAGCAACGGGAGGCGACATTGCAAATGCAGCAGATCCATTACTTCCTGGCGCTGTGCGAGGAGCTCAGCTTCACCCGCGCAGCCCGCCGCTGCGGCATCGCGCAACCCTCGCTCACCACCGCCATCAGCGCGCTGGAGCGGGATCTGGGCGGGGCGCTGTTTCACCGGAAGCCTGCAATCGCGTTGACCGGTCTCGGGCACAGGGTGCTGCCCTACCTCGACGAAATCGTGCGCAGCGCGGATTGCGCCCGCGAGGTTGCGCGGACATTGACGCCGTGTCCGGACGCCGACCGATCAGCGCGTGAAGCAGCGGACAGTTCGGAACACCCATCGAATTGATGCCGCTGACGCTCGGCGGTTGGCACAAGTGGGGCTGCGACGCACGGCAGCATCCTCGCGCAACGGTGTGCTAGGGTGAGGGCGCCCCAGCCCGAGGAGGGGAGCCTGTGAGACGACGTGCGTTCATATCGCTGCTGGGCGGGGTGGCGGCGACTTGGCCGCTTGCGGCACACCCGCAGCAGGCGGGCAAGCTGCCGACCATCGGATTTCTGGGCGCGAGCACGCCTTCAGCGTGGAGCCAATGGACGGCCGCCTTTGTGCAGCGACTGCGCGAGCTCGGCTGGACCGAGGGGCGGACAGTCGCGATCGAATATCGCTGGGCGGAAGGACGTAGCGAACGTTACGTCGATATCGCAGCTGAGTTCGTCCGGCTCAAGGTCGATGTCATCGTTACGGTGGGAAGCGCGGTGGCGGCCACAAAGCAGGTGACTTCGACGATTTCGATTGTGTTTGCGATTGCGGTGGACCCGGTCGGAAGCGGAATGGTGGCTTCATTGGTGCGACCGGGCGGCAATGCCACCGGCATCTCGGTTCAGTCCATCGACCTTGCCGGCAAGCGACTCGAAATCTTGCGCGAGGCGCTCCCCGATTTGCGCCGACTGGCGATCATCGGCGATGTCGGCTATGCCGGCTCGGTCCTGGAGATATCGGAGGTTCAGGCCGCAGCGCGTAAAGTCGGCCTCGACGTCGAGGTGCTCGAAATAAGGCGCGCTGCGGACATTGCGCCGGCCTTCCAGGCGCTCAAGAGCGACGCGCAGGCGCTGTACGTGTGTCCGGGCGCGCTGGTAAATGCCAACTACATTCGCATCAACACATTTGCGCTGGGCGCGCGATTGCCGACGTTTCACGCCTCCCGCGATTTTCTCGGAGCGGGAGGCTTCATGTCCTATGGGTCAAACTATGCGGACCAATTCCGCCATGCGGGCGACTTTGTCGACAAGATTCTCAAAGGAACGAAACCCGCTGACCTTCCCGTCGAGCAGCCCACCAAGTTCGAGCTTGTCATCAATCTGACGGCCGCCAAGGCGCTCGGCCTGACGATCCCGGAGGCATTCTTGCTGCGGGCCGACGAGGTGATCGAATGAAACGCCGCGCATTCATATCGCTGTTCGGCAACGCGGCGATCGCATGGCCGCTCATGGTGCGCGCGCAGCAGGGCGAGCGCGTGCGGACCATCGGGATTCTTGCGTCGCAACCCTTACCGCCGATCCATAGGTTTGCACGCAAGTTGCGAGACTATGGCTATGCCGAAGGCCAGAATATACGACTGGTATCTCGCTTTGCAGAAGGTCGTGACGAGCGCTACCCGGTGATGGCCGCCGAACTTGCGGCGTTTCCAGTCGACCTGATCGTGACATGGGGAACTCCGGCCGCGCTGGCGGCGAAGCAGGCAACCAGCACGATTCCCGTGGTGATGGGCGCCATTGGCGATCCGGTCAGCGTCGGTATCGTCTCGAACCTCGCGCGTCCCGACGGAAATATCACCGGCTTCGCCGCGCAGAATGTCGATTTGGACGGCAAGCGACTGGAGCTGCTGAAAGACCTCCTTCCGCATCTCTCTCGGGTCGGCATGCTGGCGAATTCTGCGAACCCAATACTCGATGTGTCGCTGCAAAAGCTGCGCCCTGCTGCCGAACAATTACGGGTGGCGGTCGACGTGGTTGACATCCAAAGTGGTGCCGGCATCAAGGGTGCTTTGCTGCAACTGGAGCGGACGCATCCGGACGGAGTCCTGGTTGCGCCCGACCTTCTGCTGCTTGCCCAGCGGGGGGAGATCGCGGCTGCTCTGGGGAAGAGCAAGCTTCCGGCGGTGTACCCGTTTCGGGAATATACCGATGTCGGCGGCCTCATCATCCACGGCGCGAATCTCAGCATATTGTTCGAGCGTGCGGCGGGCTACGTCGACCGGATTCTGAAGGGGGCCAAGCCCGCCGATCTGCCGGTGCAACTGGCAACTGAATTCGAGCTGATCATCAATCTGAAGACTGCTTCCATGATCGGCCTGACCATTCCGCCGACGCTGATCGCGCGGGCCGACGAGGTGATCGAATGAGGCGGCGCGAGGTCATCTCGCTGCTCGGCGGCGCGGCCGGTTGGCCGCTCGCGGCGCGCGCACAAGAGGCGGCAGTGCCGGTGATCAGACTACGATATCCTACCCCATGCCCGGCAGCAGCAGCCTTATGAAACAAACCTCAATCGTTCGCTGGTTGTCGACGCTCGGCGTCGCCGCCGTTTTGATGGCAGGGGCCGCATCCGCGGCCGACGTGCGTGTGATGATCTCCGCCGGTTTTTACGGAGTCTATTCCGAGCTGGGCCCGGCTTTCGAGCGCGCAAGCGGTCACCGCTTGGTCACGACGCGCGGTCCATCGATGGGCGATTCTCCAGAGGCGATTCCCACCCGGCTCACGCGAGGCGAGGCCGCGGACGTCGTGATCCTGGATGGAGGGGCCGCGGACGAGCTCGGCAAGCGGGGATTGGTGCGCGCCGACAGCAAGGTCGAGCTCGCTCGCTCGCTGATCGGCATGGTGGTGCGCGCCGGAGTCGCAAAGCCGGATATTAGCAGCGTCGAGACACTCCGCAGCACGCTGCTTGCGGCGAAATCCATCGCCTACTCGGACAGCGGAAGTGGCACCTATCTGTCGACCATGCTCTTCCCCAAGCTCGGCATCGCGGATGAGGTCGCGGGCAAGAGCCGAAAGGTGCGAGGACCTCCGTCCGGCGAGCCGGTGGCCGCGGTGGTCGCGCGCGGCGAGGCGGAAATCGGCTTTCAACAGGTGAGCGAGCTGATACACGTGCCGAGAATTACCTTCGTCGGCGCGATTCCGGCCGAGGTCCAACCGGTAACTCTCTTCGCGGCGGCGCTGACCAGTACGGTGCAGCAGCCGCAAGCCGCCAGTGCACTGATCCGCTTCCTCGCATCGCCCGAGGCGGCGCCGGCGATCTCAAAGGCGGGGCTGAAGCCGCTCTCAGAACCATAGCTCGCACCATCGGTTCGATTCAGGAATGGACAAACTTCAAAAGACGGCCAAGGAGCTCGAAGGCATGCTGCGATCCGCGCTCCAAAAGCAGCACGGTGCGATCATCGATGACCTCAATATCCGCGTCTTTCGAACAAAGGCCGACCTCCCCGATTGGAATGCGGAGATCGTCGGAGGAGGACGCGTCGTTGAAGACGACGTCAAGAACACTTTTGAAAGAGCCAGCCTCGAACTGCAGCGGCAATTTGAATTGGCCGACTGAGAGGCAGCGGCACGGCGCCGCCTCCCTCGATTCAGAACGATTCAGGTCTGCCCCAAGGACTAGCAGCTGATCTTCCGGTCGTTTGCAATCGCCGACGAGGTGACCGAGTAGCATTACGCTTTGCGCACCGCATACGTCGCCTAATGCTACTGAGTGGAATATCGAGGCAAGCTCGCGATCTCCGCTTTCGCCGGCGAAGCGCTCGCCCGCACTCAGCGAACAAACATCAGGAATCCGGGCTGGTCGCCCACGACGGTGATGTGCCCCTTGCAGGGCGAGGTGTCTTCTAATCGAAATACGCTGCCGGGAGGAAGCCGCCTCGTCTCACCGTCGGTGGTGGTGATGGAAAAGATCCCTTGCAGGACGATCCCGAATTGCGTTGCGGGCGTAGGATGGTTGAGGCGGTTTTCCAGGTCCCGAGCGCCCCAGCCCGCGTCAAATCCTCCGAAGAACGCGCGCGAAGCCGCAAAGTCGCTACCAATGTGGATTGGAGGCGCCGGCGGCGCGAAGTTCGTCTTGCGGAGGTCGACCGTCACATCCTGAAAGTGCGTATTTCCGTCGGGTGCGCAATAGAGCCGTGCATAGGTGAAATGCGAAGGATCGCGGCTCTCCTCGCCTCTCGATGCGGTAGACCCCGACAAGACGATGAGGCCGAAAACAACGGGCAACGTTTTAGTCTTCCAGCTCATCGGTGACTCCTTTCATGGTGGGTCTTGGCTGGGCGGCTATGTCGAACCCATCCAGCTTGCTGGGTATGGATTCGACCCCTGCTAGTCATCCACGATCTATAAGCCGGCGCAACTCTTCAGAATTGTGATAGCCAATGCTCGATCGCATGAATTTTTTGCGCGCGTGGTCAATTGATGGGCGGCGCATTCGGCGACGAGCCACAACTCGCCACGTGCGCTTCAATCTATAGCTAAAGACTATGCAGCAAGACGGCACCGGCAGAATTTTACCGCAGCGCCTGTTGCGCGCGGATTATGCCGTCACGGAGACGCGGCGTTGCGC
>WNFM01281081.1_pt2 | contig 10100 bp, 8 predicted proteins | sample 5400271 | NCBI WGS metagenome assembly WNFM01 (sample SAMN13153352, study PRJNA577476) | soil metagenome | isolation source: 60 cm saprolite on Douglas fir-dominated hillslope | place: USA:California | collected 2013-09-17
TGAGCTGGGGCTGGCGCGGCGCTCCAAGGGCGAGTGGAGCCGCCTGACCGTCGCCGACGGCCTGCGCGACGAGCGGGTCAGCTACCTGCTCGAGCGGCGCTCCGGCGATCTCTGCGTCTCCTATTTCGAGTCCCTCGGATTCACCTGCTTCCAGGTCCTGCCGCACGGACTGCGGGCGGTGCAGCACGTCGGCCTCGGCAACGGCCTGCAGAACGGCCTCGTCTACCAGCTTGGCGAAGATCGCAACGGCCGCCTCTGGGTGGGCACGGGGCAGGGCGTCGACGTCTTCGACGCGCACGGCGTCGAGCACTTCGGCCAGGCGCGCGGCATGGCCGGCGACGATTGCGACGCAACCGCCTTTCTCGCTGATGCCGACGGCGACGTCTGGATCGGGACGTCTACCGGCCTCGGGCGCTTCATCGGCGGCAACTACGCGGGGCCGCCCGAACCACCGCACGCCGCCATCGTCGAGGCGTCGCTGGGGGGAACCAAGCTCTCGAGCGGGGTCGTGCAGAGAGTCGACGAGAAGGCGCCAGTCCTCCAGATTCACTTCGCCGGTCTCTCCTTCCTCGACGAAGCGCGCGTGCAACACCAGATTCGCCTTCTTCCCGTCGAGCCCCAGTTCCGCGACACCAGCGTGCGCGAGGCCCGCTACAGCGCGCTCGCGCCGGGCCGCTACGTCTTCGAGGTGCGCGCGCGCATGCCGCCCGGCGAATGGAGCACGCCCGCGCGACTCGAGTTCGTCCTCTTGCCGCAGTGGTGGCAGACGGCCTGGTTCCGCGCGCTGGTCGCGGTCGCTGCCGCAGGCGCGCTGGCTGCAGCGGTGAGCTGGCGCGTGCGCGAGCTGAAGCGGCGCAATCGCGAGCTGGAGGTCCAGGTTCATGTCCGCACCGGAGAGTTGGCCTCCGCCAATCAGGCGCTGCGGGATCTGGCGGTCAGCGATCCCCTGACCGGCCTGAAGAATCGCCGCTACCTCGAGCTGACCATGCCGGAGACGGTCGGTCAGGTGATGCGCGACCACCGGCAGAAGCAACCGCCGCGGAACGCGGACCTCCTCCTCCTGGTGATCGATCTCGACGACTTCAAGACCATCAACGACACCATGGGCCACGCCGCCGGCGACCGCGTGCTGCAGCAGGCAGGCCAGCTGGTGGCGCAGTCCTGCCGCGACTCCGACTCGGCCGTGCGCTGGGGCGGCGAGGAGTTCGTGGTGGTGGCGCGCCAGTCCGACCGCGCCATGGCGGGCGCCGTGGCCGAGCGCGTCTGCGAGCTGTTCCGCAACCACCGCTTCGATCCGGGCAGCGGGAAGTCGCTGAACGTGACCTGCTCAGTCGGGGTGGCGGCGTTCCCCTTTTCGCTCGAGGGCGACCTGTCCTGGGAGGCAGTGGTGGATCTCGCCGACCATGGCCTCTACGCCGCCAAGCGCGCGGGCAAGAACTGTTGGGCGATGGTGGCTGCTGCCGCGAAGGGCGCCATTGCGCTGAGCCCCAACGACGACTTCGCCCAGCTGGTCGCCTCCGGCCAGCTGGTGCTCACGCTCTCGAACGGCCGCTCTCCCGCGGCGGTCGCGGGGCACTAGCTCTTGCTCCGAGAGTTTGTTTCCCGGCAGCAACAACCAGTGCGCCAATGGTTGTGTTTCGCAACCGATTCGGTGTAGTCCGCTCGGGTGCGAATCAAAGAGCCGGTAGGTCTCTTGATCGGAGCCGCCCGCCGCAGGCTGAGGCGGATGGTGCTGGAGCGCGTCGGCGCGCACGGCCTCACGCCGCAGCAGTTCTGGGCGCTCGTCAACATCGACGAGGCGGACGGGCCGTCGCTCGGCGGGATCGCCGAGCGGTTGCGCATGGACGCGCCCACCGCATCTCGCGCGGTGGCGCAGCTCCAGCAGCGCAGGCTGGTGACTGCCGAGGGCGATCGCCAGGACCGCCGCCGCCTCCGCTTGCGACTGACGCCGGCGGGCCAGGCGAGGATCGGGCCGCTCCGGGCGATCGCCGGGGAGCTTCGCGGCGCCTCCATTCACGGCCTGACGCGCGGGGTCCGCAAGATGATCGCCAACCTCGATCGGCTCGCGGGGGGCGCATAGATGCCCGGGCTGGCGAGCGTCCCAAAGGCGAATCCCGGCCGGTCGAGAGTCCATCTCAAGCGCCAGATGCGCGCGTTCTGGCTGCTGCTCTTCGCTTCCGGCTGTGCCTCGATCGCCGAGGGACGCATCGACGGCAACGTCCCGCCCTCGCCCGCGGCCCAGATCCGCGAGGAGACGCGATCTCCGCCCCCGTCGTCGCTGGACCCGAAGCTCCTCGAGCAGCTCGGGAAGGGCGGCACCGTGTCGCTGGCGCAGCTGATCGATTTCGCGCTTCGCACCAGTCCTGCAACCCGCGCCACCTGGGCCGACGCCCGCGCTGCGGCCGCGGCGGTCGGCTCGAAGAGGTCCGCGTACTTTCCCGAGCTCGATCTCTCCGGCGGCTGGGCAACGCTGCACACGGCCTTCACGCCCACCAATACCATTGCCTACAAGGACTGGAACGCGGGCGTGCAGCTCTCCTGGCTCGTGCTCGACTTCGGCGGGCGCGGGGCAGACATCGACGAGGCGCGCGCGCTGCTCGCGGCCGCGAACCTCAACCACGACGCAGCCGTGCAGGATCTCGTACTGCTTGTCGAGCAGGCATATGCCCAATACCAGGGGGCCCGGGCGCTGCTGGTGGCGCAGAAAGCGAGCGTCGAGGAAGCGACCACGGCCCTCAAGTCCGCCGAGGAACGCCGCCAGCAGGGCCTCGCCACGGTGGCCGACGTGCTGCAAGCCCGGACCGCTTACTCGCAAGCGCAGCTCAATCTGCAGACCGCGGCGGGGCAGGTGGCGATTCTCCGCGGCGCGGTCGCCACTGCCGTCGGTGTGCCGGCCAACGTGCCGGTCGAGGCGGAGGAGTTGCCGCGGGCGGACATCGAGCAGCAGCTCGCCCGCATCGAGGACTTGATCGCGCAGGCGCAGCGGGAGCGGCCCGATCTGCAGCGCGCCCGTGCCCAGGCAGAGGCGGCGAGGAGCCACGCGTCGTCGATTCAGTCGCGCGGCCTGCCGCAGATCGTCGCCACCGGCAGCGCGAGCGAGCTGGCCTTCATCCAGCCGGGCTACCCGACGGGCGGCAGCTACACCGCGGCGCTGACGCTGCGCTGGCCGCTCTTCACCGGTTTCCGCGACAGCTACGACGCGGCGCAAGCCCAGGAGCAGGCCCGGGCAGCAGAAGCGCGCGCCCAGAGCGTCGAGCAGCAGGCGATCTTCGCCGTCTGGAGCAGCTACCAGGCGGTGAAGACGGCGGTGCAGCGCGTCCGCACCGCGGGCGACCTGCTCTCTGCCGCGCAGGAGTCGGCGGCGGTGGCGCAGGGGCGCTACAAGGAAGGCGTCGGCAGCATCCTGGATTTGTTGACCGCGCAATCGGCGCTGGCTTCGGCGCGCGCGCAGGAAGTGCAGTCGCGCGCCGACTGGCAACTCGCGGTCGCCTCGCTCGCGCACGACACCGGATCGCTCGGCCCCGCGCCGCAAGGAGAACAGAAATGACCCGCAGAACAATCTCTGCCCGAGGCTGGACTGCGGCGGCGGGGGGCATTGTTCTGCTCTTCGCGTGCGGCAAGCAGGCGCAGGGCGGTGGTGCCTTCCCCGGCGTGCCCGTCACCGTCGCCACCGTGCGGCAGAAAAACGTTCCGCTCACCGTTCACGCCATCGGCAACGTCGAGCCAATCCAGAGCGTCACGGTCCGGCCGCAAGTGGGCGGTGTCCTCCAGCGCGTGGCCTTCCGCGAGGGCGACGAGGTGAAGAAGGGAGATCTGCTCTTCGAGATCGATCCGCGCCCGCTGCAAGCGGCGCTGGCGCAGGCGGCCGCGCTGCTCGCCCGCGATCGCGCGAACCTGCGCGACGCCGAGGCCACCGCGCGCCGCTACGGCGAGTTGGTGAAGAAGGAGTACGTCACCCAGCAGCAGACCGAGACCGCCGAGGCGCAGGCGCTGGCGCAGAAGGCCGCCGTCGCCGCCGACGAAGCTGCCGTGCAGAACGCGAGGCTCAGCCTGGCGTACGCGCAGATCCGCGCGCCGGTGTCGGGCCGTACGGGAAGTGTGCTGATGCACGCCGGCAACGTGCTCAAGGTCAACGACGACAAGCTGGTGGTGATCGATCAGATCCAGCCCATCTACGTCAGCTTCTCGATCCCGGAGCAGGTGCTGCCGCAAGTGCGCGCGCGCGGCATGGCGTCGAAGCTGCCGGTCGAAGCGGCGCCCGCCCTGCAGGACTCGAGCGCCAACCCGGAGCAGCGGGCGAGCGGCGAAATCAAGGGCGAGACGCAGCCGGGGACGCTCACCTTCGTCGACAACACCGTCGACGCCCAGACCGGGCAGATCCGCCTGAAGGCGACCTTCGCCAACCGCGACGAGGCGCTCTGGCCCGGCCAGTACCTCGACGTCACGCTGACGCTCGGGGAACAGCAGGGCGCCATCGTCGCCCCGGCCGAAGCCGTGCAGCGCGGCCAGAACGGCGAGTTCGTCTTCGTGGTCAAGAGCGACCACACCGTGGAGTCGCGGCCGATCAAGGTGTCGCGCTCCGACCAGCACGAGGCGGTGATCGAGAAAGGCCTGCAGCCGGGCGAGATCGTGGTTACCGATGGCCAACTGCGCCTGCAGCCGGGCACCAAGGTGCAGATCAAAGGGGAGGCCGGGTCATGAGCGAGCTCTTCATCAAGCGGCCCGTGATGACCACGCTGGTGATGCTCGGGCTCTTTCTCTTCGGCGTGGTGGCGTACCAGGCCCTGCCGGTCAGCGATCTTCCCAACGTCGATTTCCCCACCATCCAGGTGAATGCGGCGCTGCCCGGCGCGAGCCCGGAGACGATGGCCTCGTCGGTGGCGACTCCGCTCGAGCGTCAGTTCACCACCATCGCCGGCCTCGACTCGATGACCTCCGCCAGTGCGCAGGGCGTCACCGCCATCACGCTGCAGTTTAACCTCTCGCGCAACCTCGACAACGCCGCGCAGGACGTGCAGTCGGCCATCGCGGTGGCGGCGCGCCAGCTCCCGCCGAATCTCCCCACGCCGCCCAGCTACCAGAAGGTCAACCCGGCCGATCAGCCCTTCCTCTATCTCGCGCTCACCTCGGCGACGCTGCCGCTCTCCGAGCTGGACGAGTACGGCGAGACCATGCTGGCGCAGCGAATCTCGACCATCTCCGGCGTCGCGCAGGTGATCGTCTACGGCTCGCAGAAATACGCGGTCCGCCTCCAGGTCGATCCCAAGGCGCTCGCCACCCGCGGCATCGGCATCGACGAGGTTGCCAGCGCCGTCAGCGCGCAAAACGTCAATCTGCCCACCGGAACTCTCTATGGTCCGCACACCGCGTACACCGTGCAGGCGAACGGCCAGCTTACCGAAGCGAAGAGTTATCGAAACCTGATCGTCGCTTATCGAAACGGCAACCCGGTCCGCATGGCGCAGCTCGGGCGCGTCATCGACAGCGTCGAGAACGACAAGACCGCGGCCTGGTTCGTCGACCAGCGCTCGGTGATCCTCGCCATCCAGCGCCAGCCCGGCACCAACACCGTCGAGGTGGCGAGCGCGGTGCTGCGCCTGGTGCCCAAAGTCGAGGCGCAGCTTCCCGCCTCCGTCTCGCTGCACGTGCTCTACGATCGCTCGGAATCGATCAAAGCCTCGGTCGAGGACGTCAAGTTCACCCTCGCGCTCACGCTTGCGCTGGTGGTGCTGGTCATCTTCCTCTTCCTGCGCAACGTGCGCGCCACCGTCATCCCGAGCCTGGCGCTGCCGATGTCGCTGGTGGGCACCTTCATCGTGCTCTCGCTGCTCGGCTACCAGCTCGACAACCTCTCGTTGATGGCGGTGACGCTCTCGGTCGGGTTCGTGGTCGACGACGCCATCGTCATGCTGGAGAACATCGTCCGCCACGTCGAGCACGGCGAAGGCGTGATGGAGGCGTCCCTCAAGGGGTCGCGCGAGATCGGCTTCACCATTCTCTCGATGACCATCTCGCTCGCCGCCGTCTTCCTCCCGGTACTGTTCATGGGCGGCATCGTCGGCCGGCTCTTCCACGAGTTCGCCATCGCCATCGGCGCGTCAATCCTGGTTTCCGGCTTCATCTCGCTCTCGCTGACGCCCATGCTCTGCAGCCGGTTCCTCAAGCCGCACGGCGAGGTGCAGCACGGCAAGCTGTTCCAGCTCTCCGAGCGCGGATTCGACTCGATGCTGCATTTCTACGAACGCGGTCTCAAGTGGTCGCTCAACAACCGCGTGTCGGTGATGATCTTCTCGGCGCTGATCCTCGTCGCCATGGTCCCGCTCTTCAGCATGGTGCCGAAGGGATTTCTGCCCAACGAAGACGTGGGCCTCTTGGTCGCGTTCACCGAGTCGGCGCAGGGCATTTCCTTTCCCGCGCTGGTGAAGAACCAGCGGCAGGCCGCCGCCATCGTGCAGCAGGACCCGAACGTGCAGGAGTTCATGTCCAGCGCGGGCGCGCGCGGCGCGACGGGTGCCAACCAGGGAATCATCTTCATGCACCTGAAGCCGCGCAACCAGCGCGCGCTGAGCGCCGACGAGCTCATCGAGGAGCTGCGTCCGAAGCTTTCCGGCATTCCGGGAATGCGCGTCTATCTATCGGTGCCGCCGCCCATCCGCATCGGCGGCGTGCTGACCAAAGCCGCTTATCAATACACATTGCAGGACGCCGATACCAAAGAGCTCTATCGGGTGGCGCCCATCCTCGAGCAGAAGATGCGCTCGCTGAAGGGGCTGCAGGACGTGAACAGCGACCTGCAGCTGAAGAACCCCCAGGTCGAGGTGAACATCGACCGCGACAAGGCGGCCTCGCTGGGCGTCACGCCGGCGGCGGTGGAGGACGCGCTCTATACCGCCTATGGATCGCGGCAGATATCGACCATCTATGCCCCGACCAATGAATACCAGGTCATCATGGAGCTGCTGCCGGAATATCAGGCGGACCCGTCGGCGATGCAGTTCGTCTACGTGCGCTCGTCCAGCGGAGCGCTGGTGCCGCTCTCGGCGGTGGCCTCGCTCACCACCGATCTGGGGCCGCTCACCATCACGCACTCGGGCCAGCTTCCCTCGGTGACGCTCTCGTTCAACCTCAAGCCCGGGACCTCCATCGGCGACGCGGTCAACGAGGTGAACAAGCTCGCGCTGCAGACGCTGCCTGCGACGGTGGCGACCAGCTTCCAGGGAACCGCGCAGGCATTCCAATCGTCATTGCAGGGATTGGGCGTCCTATTGATATTGGCGATTGCAGTCATCTATCTGGTGCTCGGTATCCTCTATGAAAGCTTCATTCACCCGATCACCATTCTCTCGGCGCTGCCCTTCGCCGGATTCGGGGCGCTGGTCACGCTGCTGCTCTTCCGCACCGAGATGTCGATCTACGCCTTCGTGGGCGTGATCATGCTGGTCGGGCTGGTGAAGAAGAACGGCATCATGATGATCGACTTCGCGCTCGACGTGAAACGCACCGACCCGGGCAAGACGGCGGCGGAAGCGATCTACCAGGCGTGCGTGGTCCGCTTCCGGCCGATCATGATGACCACCTTCGCGGCGCTGATGGGAACTCTGCCCATCGCGATGGGCTTCGGCGCTGGCGCCGAATCGCGCCGGCCGCTCGGGCTCGCGGTGGTGGGCGGCCTGGTCTTCTCGCAGATGCTGACGCTCTACGTGACGCCGGTCTTCTACACGTACATGGAGGCGGTCTCGGAAAAGCTGGGACGCAAACCGGCGGTGGCGCCGGCACCCGTGTCGGGCTAACCCGCCGATCTCATGTTCCGGCGGGCCAGCGCGTGCTCCAGCGCGGCGTCGAGGAAGTCGCCGATGGCGGACTCGCCGGAGAACCAGCCTGCGCATTTTCCGCAGAGATGGACGAAGAGCTGCTCGCCGGAGTCCGGCAACAAGGTGGAGCGCTGCCGCCAGCCGCTGGCGTGGCCGCGGAAGCGAGCGTCGCAGCATGAGCAGCGCATCGGCAGGACGGCGGTCGGCGACGTGTCCATCAAAGATCAACGCGCGCGCGTGGGCGCTATTTCAGCGCGCCCTGGCGGCATCGGACCCGATGATCGGCGAAGCTATTTCGTCGTGGGCGGAGGTTGCGCCGGAGCTGGTGCCGCTGCCGTCACCGGCGCCTGCGAGGGCGGGGCGTCCTTGGGCGGGTCGCTGACCAGCGGGCAGCCGGTCTTCGGCTTGGGGATGCCGAACCAGCGATTGATCTCGTGGCAGGTATACCGGCAGATGCCGGTCTCGGCGCGGCCCTCGTCGGTCATCACGCACTTGCCGGGATTCTCCAGCTCGAGGATGGCTGCTTTGATCAGGCCCTTCTCCTGCTGGTCCGTCTCCGTCGCGTAGGCCTTCTCCAGCTCGGGTTTCGCACCCATCTCTTTGTGGTTGCGGATGTACTCGAGCATCAGCTCCTTCGCCTTCCACTCGCCCTCGGCGGGCAGCATGGACGCGAGCTGCGGCACGGTCTTCCAGCCCGGCGTGCTCATCAGGCGATAGAGCGCGCCCAGGTAGACGTTCTTGCGCACCTTGTCCTTGTTGGTGAGCGCCTTCTCCATCGCGGCGATCGACTCCTTGCCGCCCTGGGCCGCCAGCGCATCGAGGGCGAAGCAGGAGTAGACCGGGTACTCGTCCTTCACCACCGGACACTTCTCAAGCACCTCGGCGTAGACCGGCACGGCCGCGGCGCCCACCGCCTTCACCAGGCGGAGGACGGTGGCAGGCTGATTGCCGCGGATGCAATCGTGCTCGATGGCGCTGCGACGGGTGACGTCGTTCTCCAGTTCCGCCTTGCTGCGCTCGTCGCGGCTGATGGCGATGGAGAAGAGCTTCCCGTTCAATCCCTTGGGGAAGCAGTCGGGCGGCTTCACGTCGGGCGCGAGCGTCTCGATCTCCTTCAGCTCGCGCGCGTTCTTCGAGTCGTCGCTTCGATAGTCCATCACGACATATCCGACCAAGCCGACGACGCCGACACCGATGAGGACCGTGGAGATTTTCATGGGCGCGGATGCTACTTCCGCGGGCGCCTCACCGGCTACTGCAAAGAAGAGGGCAGAGGTTGCACGACCCGCGCCCGCCTCCTTCCGGTGTGCTACTCTCCGCCCCCTTTTATGCTGCACGTTGCCGAGATCGCAGAGGGCGGGGAGCGCTGGGCGGAGGCGCTGGAGCGCGGGAAGATCGTGCACTTTTCCCTCTGCCCCATCGCGCTGCCTCCGCCCGGGGACCAGGACTTCCTGCGCGAGGGTCTGGCCGCTTCGCTGAAGGCGAAGAACGTGAGCTGGTATCCGCGCGCCGACAAGCTGACCGGCCTGAGATCCTCTGCCGGGCTGGTCGATCGAGCGCGGCGAATCCTGCGCGAGCATTCCCTGCGGGTGCGGTCGTTTCTCGAGGGAGCGATGCCGGCGTTCACGCGCGGCTGGGAGCCGGGCACCTCGAGCTTCCGGCCCTTCGAAGAGAAGGGGCGCGGCCTCTCGGCCCACGCCTCCAACGAGCTGGTCCACGTCGACGCGGGCGCTTATGGAGCCACGCACGGCGACCGCATCCTCCGCTTCTTCGTCAACCTCAATCCCTCGCGCGACCGCGTCTGGATCAGCAAGGGGAGCTTCGCAGAGTTGTGGAAGAGGCACGGCGCGGAAGCGCGCGTCGCCGAGGGAGGCCTCGCGCCGGCGCTGCCGGAGAAGATCTGGTCCGGGCTGCTGCGGGCGGCGACCGGCGCGTTCCCGATGGCGCGCGTGATCGACACCAGCCCCTACGACCGCCGCATGCGGCGCTTTCACAACTGGATGAAGGACCCGCCCTCATTCCAGGACGGGCCGAATCAGCGCTTCGCCTTCGCGCCGTTTTCGGCGTGGATGGTGCTGACCGACGGCGTCAGCCACGCCTGCATCGAGGGACAGCACGCGCTGGTCGACACCTTCATCGTGCCTCTGCGCAACTGCCGCTTCGAGACTCCGTACCAACTCCTCCGGGGCGGGGCGCGGTAGGTGCCGAACCAGACCGTGCTCGTGCTGCGGTTCAGCGCGGTCGGCGACGTCGTGCTCACCGCGCCGGCCATCGACGCGCTGCGCACGG
>WNFM01004922.1_pt3 | contig 10099 bp, 8 predicted proteins | sample 5400271 | NCBI WGS metagenome assembly WNFM01 (sample SAMN13153352, study PRJNA577476) | soil metagenome | isolation source: 60 cm saprolite on Douglas fir-dominated hillslope | place: USA:California | collected 2013-09-17
TTGGGCCTCCTCAATGATTTTGACTGCGGTCATCTTTGAGCACGCTCCCAATCTTCATGAATCCAGACAGGTGCGTGCGATGCCGATAGCGGCAATCGTCCGCGAATCATATCGGACGCCTTCTCAGCAATCATGATGGTAGGCGCATTAGTATTGCCGCTGACGATTATCGGCATGATCGAGGCGTCCACGACACGAAGTCCTTCGAGGCCATGCACCCGAAGTTGCTCGTCAACGACGGAGAGCTTTTCTTCCGCCCTGCCCATCTTGCATGTGCCTACTGGGTGGTAGCAAGTTTCGAGCGCTTGCCGGATCCAGGCATCCACCGCTTCGTCCGACCGGACATCAATCCCCGGAAAAATCTCATCAGCGGCAAATGGTTGCATAGCTTTCTGTGCGAGAACCTCGCGGGTCAGCCGAACTGCGGAACGCATATCGGCGCGATCAGCAGGATCTTTCAGATAGTTGAATCGGATCGAGGGCTGCTGCCGAGGGTCGCCGGAGCGCGCCTTTACGGAGCCCAGGCTTTTTGGCCGCATCAAATCGATATGCACTTGAAAGGCATGTTCAGGAACACTGTCCACCGAGCCCGGTTTCACAGCCAGCGGCATAAATGTGAGCTGCAAGTCGGGATGCTCGACGCCGGCCCGGCTACGGATGAAAGCGCCGGCCTCGAAATGGTTGGTAGAAGCGGCGCCCTTTTGGTCCAAAAACCAACGGAGGCCGGTCATCCATTTGCGCGGACCTCGCGTGACCGGATAGAGCGTTATTTTCTGCTTGCAGCGATGCTGAATGACGAGGTCGGGATGATCGTTTAGATTCTCCCCAACGCCGTGGAGTTCATGTGTTACGGCGATATCAAGGGATCGCAAATGGTCTGGCGCACCGATACCGGAGAGCTGTAGCAATTGCGGCGAGTTGATCGCGCCACCAGAGAGAATGATTTCCCGGGTTGCCTCCACATATTCTTTCTGGCGCCCTACCGCATAAGTGAGCCCGCGGGCACGGCGGCCCTCCAGCTTCACACTCAACGCCAGCGCCCCCGTAACAACGGTGAGATTTGAGCGCTTCATTGCGGGATGCAGGTACGCCTGTGCCGCGCTCCAGCGTTTGCCATGTCTTGTCGTGCGATCGATAGGACCGAAACCTTCCTGTTGGCGGCCGTTTACGTCATCAGTGTATGGATAGCCTGCCTCCAAACCGGCCGAAATAAATGCATTGCTGAGGATGGCATCGGCCATATCCGGACGCGATACATGCAATGGTCCGTCGCCCCCTCGATACTCGTTTCCTCCGCCTTGCCGGCCTTCCGCTCGTTTGAAATAGGGCAACACATCGGCATAACTCCATCCACGCGCGCCCGATTGCGTCCAGGAATCGTAGTCGCGGGCGTGTCCGCGAATGTAGACCATGCCGTTGATCGAAGACGAACCGCCCAGGACGCGGCCACGCGGATGCGTTAGGCGCCGGTTGTCGAGATATGGTTCCGGTTCTGACAGATATGACCAATTGAACTGAGTCGATGACAGAAGTTGGCCCATCCCCGATTTCCAGCTTTTATCCTGGGGGCCTGCTTCCAACAGCAGCACCGTGCACGCCGGATCTTCAGTGAGTCGCGCCGCCAATACACAACCGGCTGAACCGGCGCCGACGATTAGGTAGTCAAACGCCTGCACGTTCATTCGCGGATCGCCTGATAGCAAAGTTTATGAAAGTGGTGCACCAGATGCTCGCTTTGGTTCGCATGTTCGGGATCGATCAAGTAGCGACCCTGATGGAAGCCAATAGAATGTAAGCCCTTCTGATTGCTGACGTTCAACGAGATGTCTTCCGGTCCCAGTTCCTTATTCATCCAGGCAATCGCCGATTTTGTAAGTTCCGGTGTCGGCCGATTTTCTGGCGCATAATACCCAAAGCGTAGCACTGATTTCTCAGCCCCCACCGGGATCATGACAAACGTGCCGACCATGTCAGTGAATGGGAAGCAATAGAAAGATGTGTTAGGCCAAAGCCCAATATTGAAAAACCAGTCGGTCTGGTAAGTTGCGCCATTGATGGGGAGCCCGTAGGCATCTTTGGCGTCTGGGTTAGGTGGCGCCATATAGGTCCACCATTCCCCGTGCGGCGTCAGCCGGTAGGATGCGAAGTCGATCAGTGAGGCGAGATGCTTGTGCACAGGGCCAGAAAGGTCGAAATGATAACCTTCGATTGCATTCTCCTGGATAACTTTCCAGTTCGCCGGCACGACAACGTCAACTTCCTCGACTAGCTTCAGATTGTCGAGATCCGGCAGGAACTTGCGCATCTCTACTTCAGCACCCGATGCCATTTCGGCTACAGGCTTGGCATCGCTGTTGAGGGTTACGTAGACAAAGCCTGCATAAATTTCGAGACGCACGGGCTTCAGGCCGAAGAGAGCCTTGTCGAAATCCTTCAAACATTCACCGCGAGGAGCTGAGCGCAATCCGCCGTCCAAGCCATAGCACCAGGAGTGATAGCCACAACGCAGCACTGCCGGGATTTTGCCGCGACGTTCTGTAATAAGGCGGTTGCCGCGATGCTGACATGCATTGTGGAACGCGCGAATTTTTCCTCCGTGATCGGCAACGACAATGACGCTTTGTTCGAAAATATCTTGGCTAATAAAGCTACCAGCCTCGCGAAACTCATTTACATGCCCAACAAGATGCCAGCACCTGAAGAAGATCAAGCGCTTCTCCTCGTCAAACACCTGTTGATCATAGAAGAAGGGAGCCGGCAATGAGTAGCCGGTTGCAGGGTTGCTGTAGTCCCAAGTCATATCTTTCATCTTCAGCATCGCAGTTTCCTCTCGTGCCTCGGATTGGCTTTGCCGGATCATCTATCGCCAAATGATGAGGATGTGGGGAGATTTCACCGGACCAAACCGGTCAAATCTACGAGAAGAATGTCGATCGCGAGGTGCGCCACAATATATTGTTTTTATTGATTATTATTGTGCGCAAGCGTGATGCATATTTTTCAGCTTATAGGGCTTGATAAATTCGGACGATAAATTGGCAGGCTAAATCATATACGGGTCAACGATTTCCGACCGAATGTAAATCTAGCGAAATGAGCCCAACAATGCAGACCCTCGATCTAGACATTCCCCATCACCTTGCTTTCATCGCCCTGCCCGATTTTTCAAATATGGACTTAGCTCTCGCCATTGAGCCCCTCTTTGGCGCGAACTGGTTGGCGCAGAAGCAACTCTTCCGCTGGTCTATACTTTCAATCGACGGACTTTCGGTTCGGGCGAGCAACGGCATGCATTTACCTGTCGACGGCGCATTGGGGGAAATTGGCACCTACCGGACCGTTGTCGTCGTCGCTAGTTCTGGCGTAAAGGCTCATGCGGAGGATCACCGCCTTCTCAATTGGCTACGGCGTATGTCACGGTTTGGCGCGGACATGGGCGCCATCGGAACGGGCAGCGAAATCCTTGCGGCAGCACACTTGCTAGATGGTCACCCGGCCGCCGTGCACTGGGATAATCTTGAAGGCTTTCAGGAACGATATCCGAATGTTGAAGCTACGGCGCAGCTCTTCACACTTGGTCGTGGTCGGATGACGTGCGCCGGCGGCAAGACCATTCTCGACATGATGCTTTGGTGGATCGCCCAGCAGGCCGATTCCGAGCTTTCGCATGAGGTCGGTCAGCAGCTCCTTATCGGCGGGCAACGTCCAGCGATCCAGGGGCAGAATGCCCCACAAACAGATGTCGATAGCTATGCAAATAAGAAGGTGCAACAGGCTCTTCAGATCATGCAACAGACTACCGACGAGCCTCTTCTTTGCCATGAGGTAGCTGAGCGCGTGGGGCTCTCGGAGAGGCAGCTGCAGCGGCATTTCCAGCGCTATGTTGGAAAGAGTTTAGCACAGCAATATCTCCAGTTCCGCCTCGCTAAAGCTCACAGACTTCTTCAGCAAACCGATCTGCCGGTAACTGAGATTGCAATATCTGCCGGCTTCGGGTCGCTGGAGAATTTTTCCCGCACCTATCGCCGTCATTTTGGCTGCTCCCCCAGCGCCGATCGTCAGCAACTGACGACCGCGCCGGTGTTCCGACACAAAGTGACAAAGCGCATAGTCAGCCCATAATCAGAGGAAGCCCCCAGTTTCTAAACTCCGCGCTGCTATCGCCGATGTAGGCGCTCCATCCCGCCTTCTAGAGTGCGAGTTATTGCATAGCAGAACCAGATCATCAGCGTCGGCAACGGTCGACCTTACGGATCAAAACAAATGCCCTTTGATCATTTGGCCGGATAATTGACCCTTTTCATCAAGTTGGATGTTGCTTGCCACCCTAGCCTATCCTAGCTGCTGTCATTTGGTCGGCTCCTCAAACAAAAGGACGACGATCAAGATGTACAATGCGAAAGAGATGAATACGGGCCATTGGCGACACAACGTCTGCTGCCAAGGAGCGTCACAAGAATAACAATAACTAAAAATATCCAGGGAGATTGCCATGGGAGTTCTGAAGACACTGAGGACGATTAGTCTCTCAGCGCTACTGCTTTTGACGGCGTCTCGCATCGCTATCGCCAAAGAACTCGGAGCGACGTCAGAGCCTATAAAACTAGCGATGCTGGAATGGACCGGGCAACACGTCACCACCCATATCGCCGGAAACATCCTAGAGAGCATGGGTTATAATGTCGAGTATGTGACAGCGGGTAATTTCCCTCAATTCTCCGGCCTCGCCGATGGCACACTCAGTGCATCTGTCGAAATCTGGATGAATAATGTGGGCGATATCTTTAGCAAAGCGCTCAGCGCGAAACAGATTGAAAACATTGGCCCGCTGAAACTGGAAACTAAAGAAGGCTGGGTCTATCCTTCCTACATGACCGAAGTCTGCCCAGGGCTACCCGACTTCAAAGCGCTGCGAGAACCCGGATGCATTCAGGCACTGGCGACGCCCGACACATTTCCGAACGGCCGGCTTCTCGACTATCCCGCCGACTGGGGTTCACGAGGCGCTGCTATTATTCGGAACAACAACTTACCGTATACCGCAATTCCAGCCGGATCGGAGGGCTCATTGGTTGCCGAGCTTGAGTCAGCGGTCGCTGCTCACAAGCCCATCCTTATGATGTTCTGGGCGCCCCATCCGGCTTTAGCCGGAATCGACGCGAATTGGGTAACTCTTCCCCCTTGTGACGACGCCGACAAATCCCAATGCATTACACCGCCTGACGTCGCGAAGATTGTCTGGTCCGGCTTCAAGGATAAATGGCCGGCCGCATATGCGTTCTTGAGGAATTTCGAGATGAACGCTCAGGAGCAGCAAAAATTGATGATGCGCATCGAAAAGAAGGGGGAGAAGCTCGACGCGGTAACGAAGGAATGGGTTGAGTCCAATAAGGCTACTTGGCAGCCTTGGGTGGATGCCGCGAAGGCAAACTAAATCCAATTTCATTGATTCAGCGCCCTGGCAACACAGCCAGAGTGCTGACCTTTGCTGAGAACCGCCATGAAAACCGAGAATCCAGCAGCGCAGGTGAAGCTTTCCTGCAGAAATCTCTGGAAGGTCTTCGGACCAAATTCAAGCGCGATGTTGCGAGGCTACACAGATCAGGTCGATAGCCGCGATGTCTTAAAAAGCAACCTGCGTGCGAGCGGTCATTTTCCAGCTGTTATCGGCGTTTCCTTCGACGTCCATCCCGGCGAGATCTTCGTCATTATGGGGCTATCTGGATCCGGTAAGTCGACATTGGTCCGTTGCCTGTCGAGGTTGATTGAACCTACGCACGGACACCTGCTGCTTGACGGTGAAGATCTCCTAACTGTTAGCAAGAAGCGCCTCATCGAATTGCGTAGGCGTTCAATAGGAATGGTCTTCCAAAGCTTCGGGCTGCTGCCTCACCTAACCGTTCGCGAAAATGTCGCTTTCCCACTCAAGATCCAAGGCATCCATGAAGCAAAGGCCAGTAAGCGTGCAGAAGAAATGATTGCTCTCGTGGGTTTGTCCGGGAAGCAGAACTCACTTCCGCACGAACTATCCGGCGGGCAGCAGCAACGGGTAGGCATTGCACGCTCACTTGCTGTCGGCCCGGAGCTTTGGTTCTTGGACGAACCGTTCTCGGCACTCGACCCTCTCATCCGCAGACAGATGCAAGATGAATTTTTGCGACTTCAGGCGATGCTTAAGAAAACCATTGTGTTCATTACACACGATATCGGTGAAGCCTTCCGACTAGCGGATCGTATTGCGATTATGCGGGATGGCGAAGTCATCCAACTCGGATCCCCAGCCGAGATTGCCTTAAAACCCGTCGACGGTTATGTCGCCGAATTTACTGAAGAGATTTCTCTTGCTCGCGTCATAACGGCAAACGATCTTGTGAATCGCGGCATGCACGGCAATTTAGCCGTGACATCGGGCCCTCTCATCTCATCCGACGCCACTCTCGACGAACTGATTCCTCAAGTTGCCGCAGGCACACCCGGCTTCACCGTTCAAGGAAAAGATGGCCAATTTTGCGGCCATATCGCTTCACAAGATATCATCGCAGTACTGGAACAGGATCGTCTTCGGAGACGGGTGACATGACCGTGATTGAGCTGGCGTCCGCTCCAAATAGATACAGAATGCAGCAGAACCCTGCGATTGTGGCTATCGGCATTTTTATATTGGTGGCAATCTGCGTTGCTACCCGGAACCACATTTCTTGGCAAATGAAGTTGCCTGGCGACTTCGTGCTACCGATACCGACTTGGATCAATATCGTTAGCGATGCCATCTCAGGGACCCTGCAGCCAATTTCGCGTTCATTTGCTTGGATGCTGAGTGGTCCGATGAGTTGGCTCCGCAGTATGCTGATTTGGATACCCTGGCCAGCCTGTGCCGCTTTCGTGGCATTGGTCTCCTTCCGGGCGGCCGGCTGGGGCTTAGCATTTTTTTCACTCGCGGTCTGCGGCTATCTACTGCTCACAGGTTATTGGCAAGCGACCATGAATACGATGGTCCTGGTGCTCCTGGCCGTTCCGATTTCAGTCGGCATTGGATTTGTCATAGGTATCTGGGCATTCTTTGCTCCTAGAGCACGTACAACAATCGAAGCGACGCTTGATGCAATGCAGACAGTTCCTGCATTTGCCTATCTTATACCTCTGCTTGTTTTGTTCGGGTTCGGGCCGGTCGTTGGTCTCTTTGCCAGTGTCATTTATGCGGTGCCACCAATGGTCAGAAACACATTGTTGGGACTGCGCCAGGTCCCAGTGGTGATCAAAGAGTCTTCCTTGATGTCCGGATGTACGATCTGGCAGCAATTTTGGTTTGCTGAAGTCCCCTCAGCAAAGCCGCAATTGTTGGTAGGCTTAAATCAGACGACGATGGCTGCTTTTAGTATGGTCATTATCGGATCTCTTGCCGGTGGATCTGACGATATCGGCTGGGAGGTTCTGAGCGCAGTGCGCCAAGCCGAATTCGGCCGCAGCCTGATGTCTGGATTAGTGATCGCACTCGTTGCGATCCTAATCGATCGGATTACGATTGGCTTCGCAAACAATCAGAAGGAACTTCCCAAGCGCACGTTCAGGTCGGCGCCATTTGTTGCCGCGCTAATCGGCGCCCTCTTATTGGGAATTGTTCTGCGATCTCTCGTAGGAGACGCTGATTGGCTCTACGGTTCGACGCAATTTATCCACATCAAATTGGCCGACGACTTACTCTTGGGCTTTGTTCGCGACTACGCACCTGCCATCGAAATCGTGAAGAATACAGCGATCTCCTTCGTGGTTCTTCCGATACGGATTGGTTTTGCAAACGCCATCTCCCCCTTTACTTGGGGGATCGAGTTAACGCCACTTGTTATCGCTATCTACGCTGGCTTGGTTTTAATGGCCACTTTTATGGCCGCTCGAGTTTGGGGATGGAGGGCCAGTCTGACATCGCTCTGGGCTGGCATGTTTCTCTATGTCGGGGTAACCACATTTCCTTGGACCGGCCTTATGATCGCAATCACGTTCTTCTGCTGGCGTCTAGCGGGGATCAGATATGCCATCTTCGCTGCGGCTGCATTAAGCTTCGCCCTCTTTTCCGGCCTTTGGCAGCCAATGGTCCAGTCGCTTTATCTCTGCGTACTGGCTGTCATCCTGTGTTTGATGATAGGTGGTGCTCTCGGATTATGGGCTGCTCACTCAGAGCGCGTATCGACCGTGCTGCGGCCAATATGTGATGCACTGCAAACGATGCCACAGTTTGTATTTCTTATCCCCGCTCTCATGTTTTTCAAAGTTGGAGACTTAACCGCACTGATCGCGGTGATGCTCTATGCAATTGTTCCGCCAATTCGGTATGTCGAACACGGCCTTCGACACGTTCCAGCACATGTCATGGAAGCAGCAACTCAAGTAGGCTGCACCTCGAGTCAACTTCTCTGGTCGGTCAAAATTCCTCTGGCATTGCCCACGGTGATGCTCGGCGTTAATCAAACAATCATGGCCAGCCTTTCGATGCTTGCCGTCGCGGCACTCGTCGGCACGCGCGACCTTGGGCAACAAGTCTATATCGCGCTTGGGAAGGCAGATGCCGGCATGGGTTTGGTAGCGGGCGTGATGATCGCTCTGATCGCGATGGTATCAGATCGAGTTATCCGCACTTGGTGTGCAAGGCGTCAAGGAAGTGCAGCCGAGTAACATCTTCTTCCTTTTCCGAGCCATACTACAATGATGTTCGCTATGTAGCAGCGCGATGGTGATGTTCAAATCTTCGAAAGGTCTACTGGTATCATGGCGGCCTCAACGCAATAGAGGATGAAACGTATCGGCTGTTGCCCTTGGATTTCCAACCTGAGAAATCAGCGGCCGTCACTAATCTGTCCTGAGCAAGCGCCTTTCCTCTTGAGCTACTTTGACCATTCCCCATGGGTTTCCGCTACTGTATGCGAAGCTGTACAAGGTAATTGCCATGCAACTCACGGCTACTTGACCCCTCCCGGCGCGCGTCATTGGAGGACCTTGCGTCGCTACTCAGGCCGACGCCCTACGGTGTTTAGAAACCACAGATTCCGCCGCCATCGATAGAAAGAATTGCCCCATTTATGAAGCCTGCTTCCTTCGAGGCCAGGTAAAGAATAGCATCGGCCACCTCCTGCGGCTTTGCCATTCGCTTCACGGGAGAACGATCATGGGCAGCCCAAAGGTAAGCCTGTGGATCCCCAGACGACTGTGCGGCTTGCTGGATCATATCGGTATCGACATTGCCTGGGCATACACAGTTAATACGAATCTGCGTTGCCAGCTCCAACACCATTGCACGAGCGAGGTTCACTACGGCGGCCTTAGAGGCTGAATAGACCGCGCCAAGTGGGTAGCCGATAGTCCCAGCATCCGACGCTACATTGACAATATTTCCACCGCTTTTCTTCAGAGACGACAATGCTGCTTGCGAACAGAAGAAGGTTCCGGCGACGTTCGTATCCATTGTGCGGTTCCAATGATCCTGATCGACATCTTCGACTTTTACTTCGGCAAAATATCCAGCCGAGTTCACCAGGATATCGAGGCCGCCAAGGGCATCTATCGCCTGATCGACAACCTTCCTTGCCTTTGCCTGGGAACCAACTTCACCAACTGCAGGCATCATGCTCAACACGGGAGTGGATTTTAAGAATTCCTCATAGGATTCCTGGGAGCGAGCGCCGATCGCTACCCGGGCACTTCATGCAAGAAGCTCTTTGCCACGGCCGCACCAATCCCACGAGCTCCGCCCGTAACAAGCACCCTTTTTCCTGAAAAACGCATCGCAGAGTCCTAACTTTCATGGCTTGCATTGGCGATAACGATGCGCCGGAGTTCGATGGAAAATTCTGATTTCGTCGAACTCCGGCCGCATATTGGACGCTTAGTAACTATCTAGTCGTCCGTGAAGATTTCGTAAGCCTTTGATTTTGCATCTGCTGGCCTGGATTTGTATGTCGTTGAGTTGCCAGTTTTGAGGTGATGGCGGGATTTTTCTGGCGATTGCGTGTTGGGGATTCCCTGGCGCATCGACCTGTGTAGGAATGAACGGACTCGCGAGACATCTTTCGTAGAATCCCATGTCTGGGCACGGAGGATGGATCGATGG
>WNFM01358747.1_pt3 | contig 10099 bp, 7 predicted proteins | sample 5400271 | NCBI WGS metagenome assembly WNFM01 (sample SAMN13153352, study PRJNA577476) | soil metagenome | isolation source: 60 cm saprolite on Douglas fir-dominated hillslope | place: USA:California | collected 2013-09-17
GCGCGCGCCGAAGCATTCAATCTGCTGAACCACCCGAACTTCAACTTGCCGGTGACCAATTTTTCATCGAGCAACTTCGGGCAGATCACGACCGCTAACGATCCGCGTATTATGCAGGCGTCGATGAAGCTGGTCTTCTAGCTTCTAGCGCCAACACTGTTCACTTAAAGTAAACATGCATCGGCGTGGCGTACGCACTCATGCGTGCCGCGTCGAGACTCATCTCGACGCCCGTGCCGCGCGTATCACAAATCTCAGTTCGCGAGACCCATAGGAGCGGACTTGTCAACAGCACGTGATCGCGTGCGCTTGCGCGCCGACTGGAATGGGAGGATCCTCAAAAGGATGAACGGTCCAACCACCTACGGAACGCGTATTGCCGCGGAAAAGGACATCTATCGGGATTGTCTCGAAGTGCACAGCTTGCCCGAGATTTTTCATTACTGGTCGAACCGGTACGTGCGGCCTAAGCTCGAAGCGCTTGGTTTCAGCAGTCCGGTCGGGATGTTCATGAAATACCTTGCGGAACAATGCCAGGCACGGAAGAACGGCGCAAAGCGCTTCGTCAGTATTGGCTCGGGCAATTGCGACCTGGAAATTGACCTTGGCTCCCAGTTACGCGCTACCGGGCGCCACGATTTCGTCATCGACTGTCTCGATCTGAATCCCGACATGCTGGAGCGGGGCCGCGACGCCGCCCGGAAGAATGGAGTTTCCGCCCACCTGAACTTCGTTCAAGCGGATTTCAACGATTGGATTCCCGCGCATGAGTATGACGCCGTGATTGCGAATCAGTCTTTGCATCATGTCTTGCAACTCGAGGATTTGTTCGCCCGAATCAAGAGCTCTCTCAAGCCCCGCGGCTTGTTCATCGTCTCGGACATGATTGGGCGGAACGGCCATCAGCGATGGCCGGAGGCGCTGGAGATCGTGTGGCAATTCTGGCGGCAATTGCCGCCATCCTACCGATTCAACCGGAAGCTTCAACGTTACGAGGAGCTCTTTGAAGACTGGGATTGCTCGGCGGAAGGTTTCGAGGGCATACGGTCTCAGGACATCCTTCCGTTGTTGCTCCAGTATTTTCATTTTCAGCTTTTTGTCGGTTTTGGCAATGTGATTGACCCATTTGTCGATCGCGCTTTCGGTTGCAACTTCAACGCAGGGGAGGAGTGGGACCGGAATTTCATTGACCGCGTACATCACCGCGATCAAGAAGAAATGGACTCCGGCCGCATCGGGCCAACTCACATGTTGGCGGTAATGGGAACCGACCCCGGCGCCCCGATGATTTGCCACGAGCCCTTGACGCCGAAATTCTGTTTACGGGACATATCTCGTGCGGCGTCCACAGCCCGGATCCCTCAGGAAGCCTATGAGTGGCATACGTGGCCGCATCCGGCGCAAAGCGAGTTGGAGATTGTCTGCGGAAGGCTAAGAGAGGCCGAGGTCCGGATCAGGGAATTGACCACGCTGGCACAGCGATACGGTGAAGAGCTCAACGAACGAACGGCTTGGGCGCTTGGACTGGACCGGGAGCTGGAGGAACGAACGGCTTGGGCGATGCAGCTCAAACGTGAGCATGAGGAGCGGACGGCCTGGGCGTTGCGACTGAATCGGGAGCTTGAAGAAGAGAGTGCTTTGGCGCTGCAACGAACCAACTGGGCGCTACAACTCGACCGTGAGCTTGCAGAACGAGCTGCCTGGGAGCTGCAACTGAACCGCGAGATTGAAGACCGGATTGCGCGCGAGGCGCAACTGTCCAAGGAGTTGGAACAGCTCTCCTGGGCGCGGGCGCTCGATAGGCGCTTTCATCGCTCGTTGCTCATAGGCTTTCGGATGGTCCGTTGGTTTCGCGACCGGATCAGAACAGTGCTGCCCGGCGCTATTTTTCGCCGGGATCCCAAATTGTAGCGCCGATGTAGCGCTCTTTGTCCTTCGCCTCATTGAAGTAGTACACAGTGACCAGCTTCCCGTCGGGCCGCTGCACCGTGCGTGTATAGCCGAGGTCCCAGGCGCCTCCGTCGCTTCTCAGAGAGATTTCGTCGCTCCAGGTTTCGCCGTTGTCATTGCTCAGGCGGGCGCGAATGCCGAAGGGCGCTGAGCGATATCCATACGTGATGGCCAGCCGGCCATCCTTCAGGCGCAGCATGGAAGGCGGATTCCCGCCGCCCGTGTCAGGCGCGGGTTTGGTGACGAAGCGCCACGTCTTGCCATCGTCGTCGGAACGGTAGGCGTCGATGAAGGCGCGATGCCGGATCGCCGTCAGGATGCTGTTCTTCGAGAGACGCACCGAAGACGGCATGATGGCGAAATCGTTACCCTCCGGCTCGGGCCCCACGAAGGAGACCAGGCTCCAGGTCTTGCCGCCGTCGGGCGTGCGGACTTCGATCACGCGCCCTTCCTTCCCGTTCGACTTCGCGGCGGTGAGAAACATGGTGAGGTCGTGTTTGCCGTTGACCAGGTAATCGGTGCGCGCGGCGATTCCCTTCTGGCCGAAGTTGGGAATGCGATAGGGGCCGTTCCAGGTCTTGCCGCGGTCGGTCGAGTAGTAGAAGCGTGACGGTCCGATGTGGATATCGGCCATGCGCGCGGTCAACGCGAAATCGCGGTTGCTGAAATCGATGCCGCCGGGACAATCAACGGGTTCCTTGCCGCCTTCTTCGGTCGGCACGCCGGCGACCTTGATTTGCGTGGGCGGCCGCAAACCATCGGGCTTTTCGATTGTCCAGGTCTCGCCGCCATCCAGGCTTCGAGCCAGCACATGCTGGGCCGGGCGGGCGTAATCGATAGCGTGGCCTTGGGCCTTGTCTTTGAAGAATCCGGCTTCGAAGCCGACCAGGATTTCATTGCCCCAGGACCAGACGCCATGATTTGCCGGCCAGCCGCCGAATCGGCCTGCTTCCTGGTACACAACAACATTCTTGATGGGGCGCGCCGGCTCCGCGGCGCTGGCGTATGCCAAGACTACGCCCGATAACGCAATTGCAATTTGAGTTTTCACCATGTCACCCGGTCTTCATCATGTCGTCCCAGGTGGTTTCGCGCTTGCGGTCAATCGCCATTTGGCCCAGGATCGAGGTCAGGGTGCTCTCCGCGGCGCGGACGCCGACGTTCTCGGGTTTGCCTTCCGTCACCCGCGTAACGAACGCCTGCAGGGAGTCGATCGTGATATCGTGCCCCGATTTTTCGGTGACCGGCCCCGCGCCTGTGTTGTAGGTCCAGTATTCGCGGGCGGTTTCGATGAATCCGTTGTCGCCGATGTAGCGCTCTCGATTCGAGCGGAAATACCTCGGCGTCATCTGCGATCCGATAAATGTCATCTGCACATTGCCCGGGTAGTCATAGGTCACGCTCAGGTGATCGAGCAGATCGCCGCGCTTTTCCACGGTCCTTCCACCCGTGCCGAGCGCCTTCAGCGGATGCGCGCCGAGAAACCAGTTGATCGCGTCGAGGTTATGGACGTAGGTTTCGACGATGACTTCACCGAAGGTCGAGCGCCAAAGCTTCCACTGCTCGAGCTTTTCTTTCTCGTTTCTCGGAGCCGGAAGAACCGGCTCATCGCCCTTCAGCGCGAACTTCAGGAACTCGCCATGTACTTCGCGGACCTTCCCGATTGCGCCGGAATCGAGCATCTGCTTCGCTTTCACGTACACGCCGCCATAGCGCTGCTGGAAGCCGAACGTGATGTTGATCTTGCGGTCGGCGCTGTCAGCGGCTTTCATCACCCGCTTGCATCCCGCGACATCGAGGCCGGCGGGCTTCTCCATATAGATATGCTTGCCGGACTTCACGGCCGCTTCAAAATGTTCCGGATGCAGGTACACCGGCGTCGCGATCATCACTGCGTCGACGTCGCTCGAGAGCACGTCCTGGTAGTTCTTGTAAGCTTTGGCGTCCGGCGCGCCGATCTTTGTCTTCGCCTTGGCAATCTGCTCATCCACGACGTCACAAATGGCGACAACCTTCGCTCGCGGATCCTTCGCGATCGTCGACCCGGTGTAGGAGCCTCGGCTACCGGCGCCGATGAGGCCGATTCTAATTGCGCTATTCTGCGCGCTGCCGCGCACCGCTTGGAACGGTACCAGGGCCGCTGTCTGCATGATTGTACGACGGGATAAATTCAGCATAACGCTCAGAGCATACCACAAGCTTCAAGCAGGACTTCCTGCGTCATCAGATCGTGTTCGGCGCTATACGAGGGCGATGCGCCCTTGCGAATGACCGCTGCCATTTCAGCAAAGTCAGGAGTGTAAGCAAGCCCGGGCGGACCGTGCGGTTCGAGCGTCTGCTGGCCGGCGCGATACGGTCCGGCGGGCTCCTTCAGATCGACCGCCAGGCGCACGGGGCCAAATGGCTGTGCCTTCGCGGAGCCAGTCGTTCCTAAGATTTCCACGTAACGATGCTCGTTGCCATGCGGATCGAAGCCGGCCAGCGAGATCTCGGCAATCGCCTGGGCGTACTCGAGCACGATCAGCGAATTGTCGGCCAGACCGTCGGTTAGCGGCGAATGATGCCGGATGAATCCGGTGACCTTTGTCGGCTTGCCCAGCAGCGCGGTCGCCCGATCCACCAGGTGGCACCCTTCAGAGAACATCATTCCGCCGCGGTACTTGGCTAATTGCCGCCGCTCGTCGGGCTCGATCGGTTTGTCGATGGATGCGCGAAATCTGTAAACGCGTCCGAGCCAGCCCTTGCGCGCCGCCTCCATCGCAGCCTGCATCGCCGGATGGTACCGCCACTGGTAGCCCATCTGCACGATGCGTTTCCGCCTGCGCGCATCTTCGAGTAGCGTGCGCAAGCCAGACAGACTCGCCCCTGGGGGTTTGTCCAAATGGACGAACTTGCCGGCGTCAATGCTTCGCTGCGCATACTTCAAATTGCGTTCCGCATCGGCGGACTCGGCTGCGACGAGCTCGATCGATGTGTCGGCCAGCACATCCTGTAATGACAGCGACGGAACTTCGCCCATTGCCGGATCATCCTGGTCGGGACGGCACAGACCAACGAACTGGTATTCCGGCATACTCCGGAGCGCCCGGATTTTGCTGGCTGCGTGGCCGTGTCCGAAGCCGATCATCGCCACGCGAATTTTCTCCGGGGTCGTGGCCAGCAGCGGCGCCGCGGCCATGAAGGAACGCCGTGTCATGGGGCTTGCACCTGAATGATTTCGGCCTCGCCACTCACCTCGAGTTGCGCGGGGCCGGTGATGAAGACTGTGTCGCGCTCGCCCGCCGAGTAGGAGACCTTTTTGTCTTTTACGGTGATCGCTCCGCGCCAGACGAAAAGAAGCTGCTCGCCTTCAGCATCAACCTTAGTGTGAAATGTTTCGCCGCGTTTGAGGTTTCGGTGCGAGCCGGAAGCCCTGTTGGAACCCATCTCCGGATTGGTGAAGGAGCCGTTCTTCTCCTGGAAGTTGAGATACTTCACCGCGCCGGGCGTGATGACGCCCTTCGGAGCCGCGGCGCCGGGCCGTTTCGAATCTCGCGCTCCCGTATAGAGTATGAGGTCCGGTGGATTTTGGAAGCTGATCATGGTGGCGTCGCCAGTGCCCGCGGTGACCGTTCCGTGTATCTGGCCTGTCGGAACAAAGGCGCATTCGCCCGCTTTGAACAAGTGAAGCGAGTCGCCCTGGCGAAGATTGACCTCGCCATCGAGGACGAGTATCGTATCGTCGGAATAGTCGTGAACGTGCTGCGCGAATTCCGCGCCGGGCTTCGATACCGACAGGTTCAGCGTGGTCTTCTTTGCGCCCAAGCCAGGATGGATGATGCGACGCGAAGTGACGTCGCCCATGCGGAAAGGCTCGCTTTCCGAAAAGCGCACGACACGTATATTCTGTGCGGTCGCGTGGTGAGCGAGAGCGGTAACGACGGCGATGAGGAGTATACTACGCATTCATCATTTCGTCCCAGGTTACTTCGCGGCGCCGATCCATGGCCATGCGTCCGAGTATGGCGGTCAGCGTACTCTCCGCGCACGCCCGTGTTCTCGGGCTTGCCATCGCTGATGCGCTGCACGAACGCGGCGACCGAATCGATGGTGATGTTGCGCGGAGACTGTTCCACCGTCTCCTGCCGCGGCCCACGAAAATGCCGCCAGTGATTCTCCGACGTCTCGATCACGCCCGATTTGCCGAAGAACTGCTCCACCACGTCACGGTAGCCTGGTGGCGCAAGGGTCGCGCCCGATAACTGGCCCTGCACGCCGTTCTTGTATTCGAACGCGACGAAATTGTGGTCGCGCATATCGCCCTGCTTCGGCGTCGTGGACCCGCCGGCGCCGATCGCGCTCAGGGGACGCCCGCCGAGAAACCAGTTCAGGACGTCAATCAAGTGCACGTTGTTCTCGACAATGAGATCGCCCGACAGATCCTTCCACCCGTGCCAGCCGACGATCTTCTCTGTCTCGGTCTTCGGTGGGGGAAGCTTCTCCGACTCGTTCCACGCCGCGCCGCTCTTGATGAAGCGCGCGAACCCCATGTGGATGGGACCGATCGCGCCTGAGTCGGCGAGCTGCTTCGCCTTCAGATAGACCTGGCCATAACGACGCTGGAATCCGAAGGTGATATTGATTTTGCGATCGGCCGCGTCGGCTGCGCGCATGATTCGCTTGCAGCCTTCCACGTCCGCCGAGGCGGGCTTTTCGATGTAGATGTGCTTGCCGGACTTGACGGCCGCCTCAAAATGCTCGGCGTGCAGAAACACGGGCGTGGCGATAATGATGGCGTCGATATCGCTCGCCAGCAGCTTCTGGAAATCTTTGTAGAACTTCGGATTCTCAACCCCGATGCTCTTCTTGGCCTTCTCCATCTTCTCGTCGAAGAGATCGCACAGCGCCACCACCCGCGCGGACGTGTTCTTCGCCAGCATCGTCGTGACGTACGTGCCGCGGCTGCCCGATCCCAGCAGACCGACGGTGATTGCTGAATTTGCGGCGGTTCCGCGTCCTGCGCCGGCAGACGCAATGGAGGCCGTGATTACGCTTCGGCGAGACAAATTGTTCGTCATTACGCTATTTCTCCCGATGCTCGCAACAATGTTTCGTGGAGCAGCAGCTCGTGATCGTAGGAGTGCTTTAGCGGCTTGCCTGTCTTGATTGCGCGAGCCAGTTCTTTGAAGTCTTCGACAAATCTTGGTTGCGGGGGCAGCGTGATGTCCTGCCATCCGGCTTTGTAGGGGCCCTGCGCCTTGCGCATCTGCACGCGCATCCTGGGCGGATTCGACTCCGGATGCACGAGGATGGTTCCGTCCGTACCCAGAATCTCGAACGACCGGTGATCCCCTGAGCCCGACATTTTCGCGGCCTGGGCGATGACCGCCAGCGCCTTGTCATACTCGAGGACCGCGAGGTTGTTGTCGGCGAGGTTGTCGGCGACACTGGTGTCGTGCCGCAGCCAGCTCTTGACCGCTTTCGGACGGCCCAGCAGCTCGACGACGCGGTCGATGACATGGCCGCCGAGCTCGAACAGCCCGCCGCCGCGGTAGCGCGCTTCGGTGGCGCGTTCCCCCGATCCGCGGTCTGAGTTCATCGTGCCGCGGACCATGAAGACCTCGCCGAGCCAGCCTTTCTGCGCGGCCTCGATGGCTGCCATCAGGCCTTGATGCCAGCGCCACAGGTAGCCGGTCTGGACGAGCAGGTTCTTGCGGCGGGCCTGGTCCATCAGGTCTTTGAATGGACCCCACTCATTGCCGGGCGGCTTCTCCAGATGCAGATGTTTGCCCGCGGCGATGACTTTTGCGCCCCACGGCAACGCTTCCCAGACGCGGCATTCGACGACGATCAAGTGGATGGAAGGATCTTTCAGCATCTCCTCCTCGCCTATCCACTTGAGTGCGGAATAGTGCGGATCGCGCTGCAGCCGCGCTTTGGCGGCGGGATCGTTTTCGACGACGCCGGCTATCTCGTAGTCCGGCGAGTCGAGCATGGCTTTGAGCTTGCCGGAGAAATGGCTGTGCCCTGTTCCCAGCATGCCGGTGCGCACTTTGGAGATTGCCGCGTTCGCCGTCAATGAGGCGAGCATCGCGGCGCCCGAGTGTTGGATGAAAGTTCGTCGGTGCATTTTCCGTACCAAGATACTACAACAGACACTGCGCATTCTGAGCCGCGACAGTAATGGCGCGGTCCGGCTATGGGCCGTTATCGACGGGAGCCGGACCGCGCCATTACTGTCGCGGCTCAGTAACGGGCTTACGCTTCCTCGGGCGCTCCGGCTCTACGATTGAAAACTGCAGCTTGCGCTCGGCCGGGTCGATTCGATCCAGGCAGACGCGCGCCTTGTCGCCGATCGAGAACTCCCGGCGCGTGTGTGCCCCGATGATTTTGCGCACGTTCTCGTGATACGTGTAACGGTCGGCGGGAAGCGAGTCGATCGGGATCAGCCCTTCGATAAACAGCTCCTCCAGCTCGACGAACAGCCCGAATCGGGTCGTGCTGATGACCATGGCGTTGAAATGGTCGCCGACACGGTCGATCATGAACTTCACCTTCTTCCACTCCACCAGCTCGCGCTCGGCGTCGGCGGCGCGACGCTCCGATTGGGAGCACTCTTCCGCAATCGCCCGCACGAGCGGCTCGGCGATGGATGCCTTGTCATCGAAGAGCGCCGCGAGCAGCCGGTGCACGATCAGGTCCGGGTAGCGGCGAATGGGCGACGTGAAGTGCGTGTAGGTCTTGGCTGCCAGCGCGAAGTGGCCGGCGTTGTCCACGCTGTAGCGCGCCTGCTTCAACGAGCGGAGCATGAGGAAATTCAGGATGCGCTCCTCCGGTTTTCCTTCCAGCTTGGCGATCAGCTTCTGATAATCCCGCGAGACGACGCTGAACGAGGAGTCCGGCAGCGCAATCTCTTTGCGCACTTTATGGCCGTCGCGCTTCTTATCGGCATACGCGAATCTCTTCACGGGAACGCCGCCGAGCGAGTAGCCGAACTGCTTGGCGGCGTCCTCGAACTCCATCACGCGTTTGGGATCGGGCGTCTCATGAATGCGATAAATCGCCGCAACGCCGGCGGACTCGAGGCGCGCCGCCACCGCTTCGTTCGCGGCCAGCATGAACTCCTCGATAATGCGGTGCGCGATATTCCGCGGCGAGCGCGATACGCCGGTCATCGCGCCCCATTCGTCGAACTCGATCAGCGGCTCCGGCAGGTCGAAATCGATCGATCCGCGGCGCTGGCGCTTGCGGTTAAGAATCATAGCCAGCTCGCGCATGCGCTCGAAGCGCGCTACCAGGGGAGCGTAGCGCTCGCGCATACCCTGGTCGCCTTCGAGCAGCAGGTGGACGCTCGTATACGTCATGCGCTCCACGCTGCGGATGACGCCTCGCGTGAACTCCTGGTTCACCAGATCGCCCTGGCGGTCGAACTCGAGCAGCGCCGACATCACCAGCCTGTCCACCTGCGGCTTGAGCGAGCAGATATTGGTCGAGAGCTCGAAGGGCAGCATGGGGACGGCGCGGTCCGGGAAGTAGACGCTGGTTCCGCGCAGGCGCGCTTCGACGTCGATGGGCGTTCCGGGACGCACGTAATGGCTGACGTCGGCAATGACCCAGACGGCGTCGTCGAAATCGCGCGCGGTTTCGCCGTCAATCGTTACTACGTCCATGCCGCGAAAATCGCTGCGGCCCTCCGTCTCCGCGTGCGTAATGGCGACGAGTACATTCTCCGCCTGCTCCACCGCATCTGGCGGGAAGCGATGCGGCAGGTGGTGCTTGCGAATCACAATCTCGACATCCACGCCGAAGTCGTCGGGACGGCCGAGGATTTCGATCACACGCCCGACGGCTGACTCGCTCCGGTCCGGAAACTCGAGCAGCTCCACGTTGACGATCAGCCCTTCCATTTGGGTGATGTCGGTGACGACGATGGGCTCGACGCCGACGCGGTCGATGGACTTGCCGGCGGGCGGAATCTCCATGCCTTCCGGGATCTCGATCCACTCGTGAATGCGCTCGTCATGCGGGACGACGAAGCTGCCCCGCTGCCGGATACGGAATTCGCCAACCACCGTGGGATGGGCCCGCGCGAGGACTTTCAGAATTTCGCCGTCGGCCCGGCCGTCGCGCTCGATGCGGGCGATCCGGATCAGAACGCGGTCCCCGTGCA
>WNFM01220881.1_pt3 | contig 10097 bp, 10 predicted proteins | sample 5400271 | NCBI WGS metagenome assembly WNFM01 (sample SAMN13153352, study PRJNA577476) | soil metagenome | isolation source: 60 cm saprolite on Douglas fir-dominated hillslope | place: USA:California | collected 2013-09-17
GCGCGCTTCGAGTTTCCCGGGCGAAACATCCTCTTCGCGCTGGTCCTGGTGCAGTTGATGGTGATGCCCGACGTGCTGATCGTCGAGAACTACCGGACGATGACGGTGATCGGGCTGAAAGACACGATTCTCGGCATCGGCCTGCCGTACATGGCGAGCGCGTTCGGCATCTTCCTGCTGCGCCAGACGTTCAAGGGCGTGCCGCGCGAACTCGACGAGGCTGCCCGGGTCGAAGGCTGCACGCCATTGCAGGTGCTGTGGAAAGTGTATGTGCCGCTCGCGCGCCCGACTTATCTCGCCTACGCGCTGGTCAGCGTAAGTTACCATTGGAACAATTTCCTGTGGCCGCTCATCATCACCAACTCCGTGGAGGCGCGTCCCGTGACGGTGGGCTTGCAGGTATTCTCCGCGACTGATCAAGGCATCGATTGGTCGATCATCACGGCCGGCACGCTTTTGACGACCGCGCCATTGCTGATCGCATTTCTCCTTTTCCAACGCCAGTTTGTCCAATCCTTCATGCGAGCCGGAATACGAAGGTCGACCCCGCGCGCATCGTCACCGAAGCCAAGCGCCAGGCCGATTTCGACGTGCTGTGCCTGCAGGAGATCGCAGACAATTACCCGCATCCGCGGCTCGCGGGAAGCGCCGGCGAAGACCAGTTCGCCCTGCTCGGCACGCTCCTTCCGGGCTACGTCGCCATTCCCGGCGTTGCGGTCGACCATCCGGCCGAAGGCGGCCGCCGCCGGCGCTTCGGCAACATGATTTTCAGCAGGCTTCCGGTGGTGCAGGTCTTCCGGCATCTGCTGCCCTATCCGGCCGACCAGGATTTCATGAGCATGCCGCGCATGGCGCTCGAGGCCGTCATTACCAGTCCCATCGGCGATGTCCGCGTCATCACCACGCATCTCGAGTACTACTCGGTCGCGAAGCGCACGGCGCAGATCGAGGCGCTGCGCGCGATTTACTCCGACGGATACGGTTACGCCCGCGATCCGCGGATCACGGGCACCGACGGCGGGCCGTTCGAGACTTATCCGCGGCCCGCGGCGACGATCATCACCGGAGACTTCAATATGAACGACGCCGATCCCGGGCACGCGCGAATGCAGGTGCCGTTCGCGGACGGGACGCCGTCGCTCACCGATGCGTGGGAGCACGCGCACCCGGGCGTCCCGCACGCGCCGACGATGTGCATCTACCAGAAGATCGACCCGACGGCGCCCGGTTACTGCTGTGATTTCATTTTCGTCAGCGAGAACGTCAAGGCCAGGGTCCGCGATGTCACCGTGGACACGCAACTGCAGGCGTCGGATCACCAGCCTGTCGTGCTGACGCTGGACTGACGCGGGGCTGACGAGCGCCCCTCGCCCAGGGCGCGCGCCGCTCGCGAAACGCGGGCGCAGCACCCGGCTTTTCACAGGGACGGCTACAATCCCAAGTTGCACGCGGCTGCCTTCGCATCCGCGGCCCTTTCTCTCAAGCCGGCACCGCCTTGGCCCACGTTGCCCCAGTTACTCCAGCGCTGACCTTCACCGGCGAGCGATTCACGCCCGAGGTGCGCGGTCCGATCTGGTACGAGCATTGGCACCGGTATGCCTTCGCTGCGGCGCTCGTTGGCAATCGCACGGTGCTCGATGCCGCCTGCGGCGAAGGCTACGGCAGTTTCCTGCTTGCCCACGTTGCAGCACGCGTGACCGGCATCGACATCTCGCCCGATGCCGTCGCGCACGCGCGGGAGCGTTACCGGTTGCCGAACCTCGAATTCGTTGCGGGTTCGGTCACGCAACTGCCGCTGCCTGATGCCTGCGTCGACGTCATCGTGTCGTTCGAGACCATCGAGCACCTGGCCGGCCAGCGCGAAATGCTCGCAGAATTCCGCCGCGTGCTGGCCCCTTCCGGCGTGCTCGTGATTTCGTCACCCAACCGTCCGGTCTACAACGAAGCCGGCGCCGTCGAGAATCATTTCCATGTGAAGGAACTCGACCGCGCGGAATTGACGTCGCTGCTCGAGCCAATGTTTCCGCAGCAGGCGTGGCTCGCGCAGCGCGTGGTGGCGCAATCCGCGCTGTGGGCGGACGGCGGCGACAGAGAGGGGCCGCAATACGTAAGCCTTGCGGGCGATGCAACGCGGGTCGAGCCCGAGCCTGCGCCGCCCATGTATTTCGTTGTCGTGTGCGCCGCGGCTGGCGTTGCGCTGCCGGCGATGCCCGCCCTTTCGCTGTTCGATGACGGCGCGCTCGCGTTGTGGCGCGACTATGCGCGCGCGCTGGGCCGCGAAAGGCAACTCGGCTGGGACGAACTCGACGCGCGCGCAATTGCGCAGGACCGGCTGTCCGAATTGATCGCGGCGGTCAACGCGCTGGCGAGCGAAAGGGAGGCCGGCGTCGCGAAGGACCGGCGTATCGCGGAGCTCATCAAGGTCGAGGCCGCGCTGGCCCGCGAGGTAAGCGCCCATGCCGCGACGCGCGAGCATCTCCTCTACCGCGAATCCGCCCGCGGGTGGCTGCGCCTGCCCTTTTCGCTGCTGAAGCGCCGCGTGGCGAGTTCGCGCTGATGCCTCCCGTCGACGTCATCGTTCCGGTCTATCGCAATCTCGCGGCGACGCGGCGCTGCATCGAAAGCATTCTCGCTTCATCGTGCCGCACGCCGTACGAACTCATTGTGATCAACGATGCCACGCCGGAGGGGGAGCTCACGCGGTTCCTGCGCGACCTTTCGGAGCGCGGCCACGCCACGTTGATCGAGCAGCCGTCGCACCAGGGCTATACCGCGGCGGTGAATCGCGCGTTCGCATTGCACCGCGACCGGGATGTGGTGGTCCTGCAGTCGGACGCCGAAGTCGCGAACGATTGGCTCGACCGGCTCGCGCAGCACGGTTCGACGCGCGGCGTGGGCGTCATCGGCACGTTCACCAACAACGCCGGCGCCGCCACGTACCCGCTCCCGCGCAGCGACAACGCGCTGCCGTCGGGAATGACGGTTGCGATGCTCGATGCGCTGTTTGCGCGTGCGAATCTCGGGGGTTCGGCCGCCATGCCGACCCTCGACGGACCCTGCCTCTATTTTCGCCGCGAATGCCTCGATGTCGTCGGCGCATTCGATGCCGCCCCGCTGGGCAGCGACTACGGCGTCGAGGTCGATTTCTGCCTGCGCGCGGGCAGCGCGGGATTCCGCAACATTGTCGCGGGCGATGTGTTCGTCGGCCACGAGGGCCACGCGACGTTCGGCGTCCGCGAGGCCAACGAGATGGCCGGGCGCACGGAGTTGGCCCTCGCCAAACTCTACCCCACGTACGCCAATCAGAAGGCGGACGCGCTCACTCGCGACCCCGGCCGGCCGTTCGCGCGGCGCGTCGACCTGCTTCGCTTGGCGGAAGCTCCCGGGCGTCCGCTGCTCTTCATCTCGCATCCGTGGGGCGGTGGTATCCGTCGCCACATGAACGATCTCGCCGCACTCGTCTCCGATCGCTGCGAGGTGCTCTATCTCGAGCCCGCGACCGGCGACACGGTGAAGCTGTACTGGCCCCGCGAAGGCGAAAGTTTTGCCGTTTATTTCACGCTGCCTGGCGAATTGCAGGAATTGGCCGCCCTGTTGCGCACCATCGGCGTCGAGCGGCTGCACTTTCACCACGTGCATCTGCTGCCGCGCGCCATTCTCGAACTGCCCTCGGCCGTCGGCGTCCCCTACGATTGCACGTTGCACGACTACTATGCGATCTGTCCGCAATACCACCTCGTCACCGAGGACGGGCACTACTGCGGCGAGCCCGACGCGACCGGATGCGCCGCGTGCCTCACCCGGCGACCGGGACAGTGGGGCCTCGACATCACCGCGTGGCGCGGAGCCTTCGGGCAGCTCTTGCGCGGCGCCGACCGCGTCATCGCGCCGTCGCACGACGTGGAGGTGCGCGTGCGGCGCTATTTCCACGACCTTGCGATCCAGGTCTGGCCGCACCCGGAAGTCGCGCCCGACGCTCCGCCCCGCGTCGTGCGCGTCGCCGTGCTGGGCAACCTGTCGCCTGAAAAGGGCTTGCATGTCGTCGCGGCCTGCGCGCGCGAGGCGAAGGCGCAGGGCCTTCCCCTTGTATTTCGGCTGCTGGGCTCCACCACCGAACCGATCCCGCAATCGCCCGACCTGCCGCTGACGATTCACGGCCAATATGTCGATGCCGACCTGCCGCGGCTGATCGGCGCCGAAAAGCCCGACGTTCTGCTGTTTGCTGCCCAGGTTCCGGAAACCTATGCATACACGCTGTCCGTCGCACTGGCTTCCGGACTGCCGATCGTCGCATCGGCACTCGGTGCGTTTCCCGAGCGCCTGGCCGGCCATCCGCGTTCGGCAACGGTCCCGTGGAATGCGCCACCGTCGGCATGGAACGACGCGATGCTGGCCGCGGCGGGTTTGCAGTCGCGCCCGGCCGTTGCGGTTTCGGTGATTCAACTGAAAGTGACGACCTGATGGACCCGGCAAAGTACGTCGCGTTGTATCTCGCGTCGCTGCCCGCGGGTTCGCGCGGATCGCGGCCGGCGGGCGCTCTGCCGTTGCTGCCCGAGCGTCACTATTACCTCGCTGAAGGCCAGGTCGAGGCGCCTCCCCTTTCGCTGGATCAGTTGTTTTCCGCCGGCGTGGACTGCGGTCATACGGAGGCGCGCAACGAACTGAAGCGCCAAGTGGCGGTCGTCGATCTGCAACTCGAGGAATTTCGCGCCATTCGCGACCGCGCGAAGGGCGATCGCGAGCACCTCGCGGCCGAACTGCTGATGGCGCAGCGCGCTCTGATCCAGATGCAGATCCACATGGGGTACGACGAAACGTCGCTCGCCACCGCGCGCCATCGCATCCACGAGCTCGAATCGTCGACGACCTGGCGCGCGACGGCGCCGATTCGCAATGCCGGCCACCGCGTCAAGGTAATGGTCGCGAAAGGGCGGGCGCGCTGGGCCACGATCCGCCGCACGCCGCAGTTCGCGGCGCTGATGTGGTCGATCGTGCGCAACGAGGGACCTGCGGCAGCTTTCCGCCGGGCTTGGGGCAAATTGAGAGGACAGGGGCGGTTCAAGGCGCCCGGTGCGGCGATATTCGAGCTCGAAGAGGCCACCGCGCCCCTCGCGTTCGCGGCGAGCGATGCGCCGCGGGTCTCGATCGTGATCCCCGTGTTCGGCAAGCCGTTGCTGACCTTCACGTGCTTGAAAAGCGTGCAGGCGCACGCGCCTGCCGGGCAATTCGAGGTCATCGTCGTCGACGATGCATCGCCCGAACCGGTCGCGGAACAGCTGAAGGACGTGACCGGCGTGCGCTTTGTGCGCAATCCGGCCAATCTGGGTTTCGTCGGCTCGTGCAACCAGGGCGCCGCAAACGCCCGCGGCGACATCGTCGTTTTCCTCAACAACGACACCATCGTCACGCCGGGCTGGCTCGATGCCATCCTCGCAGTTTTTCGCGACCACCCGGATGCCGGTCTCGTCGGCGCCAAGCTCATCTATCCGGATGGCAGGCTGCAGGAGGCAGGCGGGATCGTCTGGCGCGACGGATCGGCCTGGAACTGGGGCCGCGGCGACGACCCCAACAAGCCGGAATACAACTACGTTCGCGAAGTCGATTACTGCTCGGGCGCGTGCCTCGCCGTCCCGCGTGCGCTATTCCATGACGTTGGCGGCTTCGTCGCCGCCTACGCGCCGGCGTACTACGAAGACGTGGACCTCGCATTTTCCGTGCGTGCGGCCGGTCGTCGTGTTTTCTATCAGCCGATGGCCACGGTCGTCCATTTCGAGGGCCAGACGGCCGGCACGGACGAGACCGCGGGCGTCAAGCGTCACCAGGTGGTGAACCAGGCCACGTTCGCCGCGAAGTGGGGCGAGGCGCTCGCGCTCCACCGGCCGAACGGCGTGCATCCGGAACTCGAGCACGACCGCGGCGCGCAGATGCGCGTGCTTGTCATCGACGCGTGCATGCTGACGCCTGACCATGACGCGGGGTCGCTCAGGATGCAGGCGATCGTCGAGATCCTGACGTCGCTTCGCTGCAAGGTCACCTTTGTCGCGGACAATCTCGAGTACCGCGAGCCTTACGTGTCGCAGCTCCAGCAGCGCGGCGTCGAGGTCCTGTTCCATCCTTTTGCCAGCTCCATCACGGAAGTCCTCGCCCGGCGCGGCAACGAATTCGACATCGTCGTGATGTCGCGCCACTACGTTGCCGTCAAGCACATCGACGCGGTGCGCTCGTTCGCGAACGGCGCGCTGGTCGTGTTCGACACCGTCGACCTGCATTTCCTGCGCACGGAGCGCCAGGCGGAGCTCGAGGGCAGCACGCTCGCCCGCGCCGCCGCGCGCGCCAAGCGCGAAGAGGAGCTGGCACTGATCCGCAAGGCCGACGTGACGCTCGTCGTGTCACCCTTCGAGCAGACATTGCTCGCCGAACTCGTGCCAGACGCGCGCGTCATGGTGCTGTCGACGATCCACGAGCTCTTGCCTGGGGGCAGGCCGTTCGCCGAGCGCGAGGGGTTGGTGTTCATCGGCGGCTTCCAGCATCCACCGAACACCGATGCGGTCCTCTGGTATGCGCGCGAAATTCTGCCGAAGGTGCGCGAGGCGCTTCCCGGCGCCAAGACCTATATCGTCGGCAGCAAGGTTCCGGCCAACGTGCGCGCGCTCGCGGCCGAGGACTTCATCGTCACGGGCTATGTCCCCGACATCACCCCCTATTTCACCGGCTGCCGCGCATCGATTGCGCCGCTGCGCTACGGTGCGGGCGTCAAGGGGAAGATCAACCTCGCGATGAGTTACGGCTTGCCGGTGATCGCGACCACGCCTTCCATCGAAGGCATGCATTTGAACCCCGGCGACGATGTGCTGGTCGCGGACGACCCGGCAGCCTTTGCGGCCGAGATCGTCCGGGCCTATCAGGACGAGGCGCTGTGGCAAAAACTCGCTGCCGGCGGCCGCGACAACATCCGCAAGCATTTCTCCCGCGATGTCGCGCGCAGCACGATCACACGCTTGATCGCGCTCGCACGCGGCGGCGGAATGGTGAAGGCGGCCTGAAAAATCGGGCGTCAGCGGCGGCGGAACACGATGTCGTGCACGCCGTGACCCAACGTCAGTCCCCGCGTTTCGAATTTGGTCTGCGGTCGCCACGCGGGCCGGGGCGCGAAGGCTGGGGCGGTGTTCGCGAGCAGCGGCTCCCGCGCGAACGTCGCCAGAATTTCCTGCGCGTAGTCGTCCCAGTCGGTCGCGGCGTGCAGGTAGCCGCCCGCTACAAGGCGCTGCGAGAGCGCGTGGACGAAACCGGCCTGCAGGAGCCGCCGCTTGTGATGGCGCTTCTTGGGCCAGGGATCGGGGAAATAAACGTGGACGCCGGAAAGCGAGTCCGAAGGAATCATCTGGGCGACGACGTCGACGGCATCGTGCTGGACGACCCGGACATTGGTCAGTCCCGCGGCATCCACGCGATTCAAGAGCGCGCCGACGCCGGGGCCATGGACTTCCAGCGCCAGGTAATTGTGCTGCGGATTTGCCGCGGCGATGGCGGCCGTCGTTTCGCCCATGCCGGAGCCAATTTCCAGAATGACCGGCGCGACGCGGCCGAAGACGGCAGGCCAATCGAGCGGTGCCGGCGCAAAGGGAATTCCCCATCGGGGCAGTAATGTGTCGAGGGCGCGCTGTTGCGCCGGGGACATGCGTCCCTGCCGCAGGACGAAACTGCGCACCGGCCGGTGCGCTTGCGCAGCGACGGCGAATTTGGTCGCGGTCATGGCCCAGTGCGGGACCCCGCGGGCTGCCAGACGGCGTCGGCGAGCCGGCGTTCGACGGTTTGCGGCTTGTCTGCGTCTTTCGGCGTGTATTCGATGATCAACGTTTCCGCGTCTTTCCACTGCACCGTCACGTCGGACCAATCCGCGCCGGGTTTCCAGCCGGATTCCTTGCGGATCCCGTCACGCGCGATGCGCCACACCGAGACCTCGCCATCGCAATTCGCACGGCAGAAATCCGCGACGGCCAGGCGCTGCCGGTTCGGCGACAGCGACGGCTCGGCCGCGATCGCCGTCAACTGGCCGGTCGTGCGTTGCAATACGGCATAGCCGATGCGATCGAGATCCGTCGTGAACAGCACGACGACGTTGACGGCGCTCCAGTAATCCCACAGCGACCACGTCTTGGCGCCGTGCAGTGATTCGACATCGACGAAGTCGCGGATGCCCGAGGGGTACAGCAGCACGGTGAGCGTTCCGCGATCGCGGATGGCGAGGTTGGGAAGCGCCTTCAATTGATCCGCCTCGATCAGTCGCCCGCAATGGGCCGGACCTTCGGCCTGCGCGCACAGTTCCGTGACGCGCGCCGGAGTGACCGGCGCCGCGCGAATGGAAACGCACATGGCGAGCGCGACCGCACCGACCACTGCGAGCGGTACGCGCCGCCAACTCATCACGATCCTGAAATGACTCCTGAGGTCGGAGAACTCGGGCTGCCCGCGTAGAGTTTCTTCGGCATGCGGCCGGCGAGAAAGGCATCGCGCCCGGCCTCTACTGCGAGCTTCATCGCGCGTGCCATCCGCACCGGATCGCGCGCCAAGGCGATCGCCGTGTTCATTAGCACGCCGGCGCAGCCCAACTCCATCGCGGTGGCCGCATCGGAGGCGGTGCCCACCCCCGCATCCACGAGCACCGGCACCTTCGCCTGCTCGATGATGAGCTTCAGGTTCCACGGATTGAGGATGCCCATGCCCGAGCCGATCAGCGAGGCGAGGGGCATGATCGCCACGCAGCCGATCTGCTCCAATTCCTTCGCGATGATCGGATCGTCGGACGTGTACACCATCACCTTGAAGCCATCGGCCACGAGCTTCTCCGCGGCCTTCAATGTTTCGCGGACGTTCGGAAACAGCGTTTCCTTGTCTCCCAGCACCTCGAGCTTGGTCAGCGCGTGGCCGTCGAGCAATTCGCGCGCGAGTTTGAGCGTGCGTACCGCGTCGTCGGCCGTGTAGCAACCTGCGCTGTTCGGCAGGTAGGTGAATTCGGATGGCGGCAATGCGTCGATCAGCGACGGGGCATTCGCATCCTGCCCGATGTTCGTGCGCCGGATGGCGACGGTGACAATCTGCGCGCCCGATGCGTCGATGGCCTCGCGCGTCTGCGCGAAATCGCGGTACTTGCCGGTTCCGACGAGAAGGCGCGAGCGGTAGGCGCGTCCGTCGACGACGAGCGGATCGGCAAGCACTTCGTGTTCGGCGGGGGCATTCATGGGCGCTATTTTACGCCCGGTGCGAGGTGCAGACCTTAAGGCGCGGAATCGCCCGGTGCGGGACTATCCGCCGCCGACCGCGGCCACGACCTCGAGCCGGTCGCCGGCCGCGACGCGCGTCTGCGCATAGCGGCTCTTCGGGACGATTTCGCCGTTCATCTCCACGGCGATGCGCTTGCCCTCGAGATTCAGCGCACGCACGAGCTCAGCGACCGTCGCGGGCGGCGGGTCAAAGCGATGCGGGGATCCGTTGAGCGTCAGTTGCATTGACGCAGATGATAGCGCGACGCGGCCACGAGGGGCCGGCAGCCGGTCAGCCGCGGTACTTGCGCATCGCCTCGCGCAGGAAGCGCATCTGGCGGTCGAACTGCGCGCACGCGTCGCAGGCGGCGAGATGGATGCGCAGCTTCCATCGCGCGAAAGTGCCGAGTTCCCGGTCCTGTCCCTGGGAAACCAGGCGCGAGATGTCCTTGCAGGTGAACATGTGCCCGAGGGCCCTTATCAGCATGGCGTTGGTTAGGATTGGGGTTGCTAGGGCGCGGACGCGGAAACGCCCGTGCCCGAGCCAAGGTCACCCAAGGGGTTATTCGCTGCGGGGAGCCATTTCCTTACAAATTTCCGGGCAAGACGGCCACCGGACAGCCGGCAGGATTTCCCGAGTCCGGTCGGCCCGGTAATATTCGCCTATGACCGACCGCTGCGAACACTTCAGCGACATCCAGAACGTCGACGCCCGCTCGAATGGCTGCGAGGGGTGCCTTGCGCTGGGCGACCGATGGACCCAGCTTCGCGTATGCCTCACCTGCGGCCATGTCGGCTGCTGTGAGGATTCGAAGAACGCGCACGCCCTCGCGCACT
>WNFM01323400.1_pt1 | contig 10097 bp, 8 predicted proteins | sample 5400271 | NCBI WGS metagenome assembly WNFM01 (sample SAMN13153352, study PRJNA577476) | soil metagenome | isolation source: 60 cm saprolite on Douglas fir-dominated hillslope | place: USA:California | collected 2013-09-17
CATGTAAGAGGTGAGTTAATCGGCGAAGAATATAGCCGAGCATTAAAAGGTTTAGTTGGACGCCGAGTGAGAGCAATGGCTAGAAGAAAAGTAAAGTAAATATTATCTCCAGGAAGTAAACCAATAGTATGAAGTATCGAGCCATTCTGGGACTTTCAGGCCAATATAGTGCGGGTAAAAATAGATAAATACTAGAAGTGCGACTGGTAAGATTACACGCGCTCCTGGGAACTTTCTTAATACATACCCCATTGCAATAGCAAGAAATGGAATTGACGGTAGATAATGATACAAGAACATTATACGAGGTGAAAAAACCCATGGGGCAAAAAAGGCAAAATATGCAAAAACTATTAATCCTAATTTTTTATAATTTCCTCGGATCGCAAAATAAACTGATACTAAAATACTTATAAATCCCCCCCAGAAAATAATCGGGTTCCCAATTGCATAAATATTAGAGACCATCTCCTCTGTGACACCACTCGTATAAAGATAAATTGGACGAAGTAGTAGTGAAGGCGTGTGTGGTACCACCACATTTGCTTTTGCACCTCAATAAAATTAGCCCAGGTGTGACCTGTCGTAAACATCGGGATATAGCTGGCTAGATATACTAAAGGCGGCAAGACCATAAACCAAACGTAATCTACTTTTATTTTTTTCTTTAATGCAAAGTGGGCTACAAATAAAATTGGTATTAGCCAAAGCGCACTCCACTTTGACGATAATGCCAATCCCAAACACAAGGCCGAGAAGAAATTTTTGTTTTTAATAAATAATAGAAAGCTTGCTAAGGCAAAAAATAAAATATATGAGTCGTTCATTCCAATTCTACTCATCACAAGAGTTAATCCATCTAGAGCGAAAACGGCTGATGCCAATACTCCCATTAGCTCATCATTAAATAATTCTTTGCAGATGAAAAATATTAAGATTACGCTCCCCACCCCAAGCAGTGCCCCTGGTAGGCGGTATCCAAATGCATTTTCACCAAAGAGAAGCATCCCAATAACCATTCCTTCTTTGGCAACTGGTGGATGGGTCCATTCGTATGCAAAACCAGTGGGATTTGGGTTCCACCATTCCCAAGCTTTTGGGTTCCCTTCAAGCATGTGTTTTGCTGTAAAGGCATGGTAGACTTCGTCAAAATATTCGTTAGGCGGATTTCCCAAATTAAAAATACGTGTTACAAATGCAAACACAACTACAGTTATAAAAATAATTCTAATATTCCTGGATGATATTTTTGGTTTTTCAAATTTATAATCAACCGTATCTTTTGTTTTTAGTTTAAGCTTCCTACTTTCCAAAAATCCAATAAATTGATTTTGCAATTTGGCTGGTACTGCTAGTAGAAACAAAAGAATAATATTTAAGCTACTTATCGCGCTAACCATAAAACCATTAAAAACTGCCCTAAAATTTTCATTTATCCATACGAATGAATAATAAAGATTCAAAACGTAAGTTACAGATAGTCCAACCAAAGAAATTAACAAAAATGGTTCCAAGATTGAAATTATCGTAAGAGGCGCAAAAATTGGCAACAAATGTCGCTCGTGCATCCGAGTCATAAATAAAAAGCTTAAGCCATAAATTACAGATAGAAGATAATATTCACTGCCCTTCTTTTTAAGTAAAAACGAAGTGAAAATGAAAAACAGAGTAATTAATATAATTATCCCGACAATGTTTAGGCCAATATCTGTTCTCCAAAGCCCAGATAACCCCCAAAAATTAAAGGCATTCACTGAGGTATATGGATATTGATTTAGAGTTGAACTAATCCGCTCAATGATAAAACCGATAAAATTACTGTTACCGCTATAAAACGGCAAGAAAATTCCCATGAAAGTTAGGGCTGAAACTAGAATATAAGTCACAATTTTCTTTATTTGGTATCGGTTTTTTATCATTAAAATAAAAATCACGACTGCAGTAAGAGCCGCTTGAGGCTTGACAGCAGTTCCAATTGCTAGTGTAATTGCCGAAAGAATTGGATTAATCGGGAGAAGAAAAATAGATAAAATAGAAAAAAGTGAATTTACAGAATCCACCTGTCCCCAAAGAGTTGAGTTGCCTAGAACTGCCGGATTAAATAAATAAATCGCAGCACCAATCAAAGCCATTTTTTCATTTTTTAGTTTCTTTAGCACTTTATATATTAGAAATGTGGCCCCAAGGTCAGCTAAAATTGCAGGAAGCTTATATAAAATAGTTGGGCTAATTACGGCCATACTATTTATTTTTCCTAGTAAAAATAAAATGTATAAGTAACCAGGTAGATAATCGCTCCAACCTGAATAAAACCCTTTAAAGCCTGTTTCACTTAATCTTTGGCTCCAGGCAATAAAAGTATTTTGATCTATAGTTAGTGTCCCAAAGTTGGCTAAAAATAGCCTGACTAGAAATCCACTAAGCAAAACAATTAAAATAGGTGGTATGGCACGCAAAAGATTCCTCTTATTTTTGATAGCTGTTCTAATATTTTTCATTTCGTTTCTAACTTACAAATTAATCTATCCTCATCCCAGGGACTGGTATGATCATTTTCTCTATTTATCCCGAGCTCTCTCATCTGGGCATGTCAATGTTACCAATCTTCCTTCATTTTACCAAGATGTAATCATTAGAAACAATAAAGTTTATCTTCCTTTCCCACCTATTCCAGCTGTTGTTATTATTCCCTTTCTTTTGGCCATTCCCAAAGTTACTCAGCAACAAATATCAATTTTAGTTGGTGCTCTAGATGTTTCCTTAACTTTTTTATTACTGTCCAGGTTCACTGACCTTAAAAAATCATTTCTTCTTTCTATTTTTACAGGAGTCGGTACTGCACTTTTTTGGGCAAGCGTAGTTGGAACTACTTGGTATTTTGCACATGTTGTTGCTTTTTTATTTATGACACTTTCTTTAATTTTTCATTTTAGGAAAAATGATATTTTGAGTGGGATTTGTTTTTCTTTAGCAGTACTTTGTCGCTATCCGATACTTCTAGGGGTAATTTTCTTTTTACTTGAATTAAGGAAAGATAGAAAAAGACTCATTAAATTTTTAGGAGCTTCAATAATGCTTGCACCAATTCACTTTATATATAGTTACATTCGTTTTGGAAGTTTTTTCCAAACTGGATATTACGAGGTCTATTTAAGCTATGTCAAGCTATGTCAAAAATAATTACCCTTATACAATCTTACAATTAATTAATCCAAAAATTCCTCTTTTTGGATACTTGGACCCACGCAATATTCCCCTACATTTATTTACCTTCTTAATAGAGCCACCTATTGTCACAAGTAGTCTTCAAGTTAGTCCATCTCCTTATGGAATGGGAATTTTATTTACCACTCCACTTCTTTTTCTAGCTCTTAAACCGTATTTCAAAAAGGGAGTGGAAACAAGCCTAATAATAGGGTCCCTTGCAATTGCCTTAATTGACTTTATGCATTACATGCAGGGCTGGGTACAGTTTGGGTACAGATTTGTTCTAGATTTTTTGCCATTTTTATTAATTCTTCTCGCTATCCGTTTTAAACTAAACAAAAAGAATTTATTTTTATTATTAGTTAGCATCATTGTAAACTTTTGGGGAGTAATACAGGCTATTAATTTAGGTTGGTAAATGAAAAAATTAATTTTACTTCTACCGCTTCTTGCCTTCATAGTTTACTTTCTAACCACAAACGGAGTAACCCCTTTTAATCACTTTACGCTTTTGGCTAATGCTTTTCTAAAAGGCAAGCTTTATATTTCAGCTATCGCCCCCTGGCTTGAAAAGATACCAATCGATAAAAATAACTTCTATGTAGCCAACCCTCCAGGACCAGCCATTTTAGCTATTCCTTTTGTGTTAATTTTTGGCAAAGACTTTCCTCAAAACTATATCGCCTACATGGTTGGCGCAGGGATAACCTTTAGTTCAATGCTTTTAGCAAAAAAGATTCATAACGATAAAAAGACAATTCTTTGGGTCGGAATATTGGCAGGCTTTGGAACGATTACTTGGTTTATGTCATCGGTTGGCTCAACCTGGTACTTGGGTCAACTAGTGGCTGATCTATTTTTAACCTTCGCTTTAGTTGAATCATTTTCTAAAAAAAGGGTATGGATAATTGGAATTCTTCTTGGGTTTGCCTATCTTTCTAGAATTCACACCATCTTATCTTTGCCGCTATTTTTATATTTACTTAAAGATAAATTTAGAAAAATAGATAATATTTTTCTGTTCATAATTTCTTTGGGGACGTTCATCCTACTGAATGCTTTTTATAATTACGCCCGCTTCGGAGTCTTTTGGGACAAAGGTTATCTCCTTATTGCTGGGGTGTTAAATGAGCCGTGGTATTCCAAAGGAATAATTAACCCCGCTTATATTTTAAATAACTTACGTGTGTTTCTTATGTCTTTTCCAGTATTCACAAATACGCCTCCGTTTATTAAGCCCAGCTGGGGAGGATTGGCCATTTGGATAACTACCCCAGCTTTTATTTTTGCATTTTTCGCTCCATTTAAAGAAACTTTAGTTAAATTTAGCTGGCTAACAACTATCTTAATAGCAATTTTTGTCTTTATGCACGGGGACCCTGGCTATGCTCAATTTGGATACAGGTTTGCAGTTGATTTTTATCCATTTTTAATGCTGTTAACTATTAAAGGCGTTGAGCGAACCGGCATCAAAAAAATTCACTGGATACTACTATTAATAGGAGTTGTTATTAATTTGTGGGGAGTGATTTTGATTAATAAACTTAATTGGGTTGGCCCCTAAGGAAGATTGTTTTTAACCCAGGCTTGGACATCTGACCAATTTCCCTTTTTTGGTAAGAAAATATATTGATTTTGATAACTCATTGATAAAGGTGGATTATATAAAAGGTCACTGGGGATAGCTTGCGGATTAAGATTATTTCTCAGGTCGAGAATAAAGCGTCCGATAATTGCAACCTCACTAGGCTTCATATCAGTTTCAATTGATTTATTGGCATCAGCAATAATTGCTCTTACTTTATTAAGATTTAGAAAAATTTGTGGTGTAAAGGCTTTTGCAACTATCCCTTTAATTACCTTTTGCTGCCGAGCCGATCTTGCCAAATCTGTTCCCTCGTCACCTTCAGCGTGCCTCGATCTTACAAACTTCAAGGCAGTCTCTCCGTCCATATGAGCTAACCCTGCCGTGAATTCCACAGTTTGATATCTACAAGACAAAGTCTTATCTCCATTACATAAGTCAGCCTCGTGCCCTGGAAGTGGATATAGCTTATCGACAAAAGATCTATCGATTGTGACATCAATTCCTCCCAGATCATCGACAATATCCTTAAATCCTGAAAAATCAATTACAATTGCGTAGTGTACTGGGACACCCAAAATTTCCTCAACAGTGGACTTTGAAAGAGTAATTCCACTTCCCAAAGTTCCTCCTTTTTGTTTTCCATAATAAAAGGCAGTATTAATTTTCGCCTTCATGCTATCAATCCAAATGTCCCTAGGAATTGAGATCATCGTTATTTTTTTATTAATTGGGGAAATCGAGGCAAGAATTATCGTATCAGTTAAGTCCGGTGAATCCCCTCCCGCTCCAGATCTACCTAAAATTAATATATTGGTTCTATTATCCGACTGTTGGACAACTCCACCAGGGGTTACAAGGAAATTTCTGGCAAGGGCAAGATAGTAAGGCACTTGAGTCCTCCTTATTAGAATTCCAATTATAAAAAATAATACTACGGCTAGAGCTAGTAATAATAAAAGAAATACTGACCTTACTAGCCAGATTTTAGAGAAAAATTTTCGTCTAAACGTGTTAAAATTTATCTTACCCATGAATCCTATTCTAGCAAATTTAAACACCTCACAGTTAGAGGCTGTTACTTATGAGTCAAATAAAAATGCTCCACTACTAATTCTAGCTGGAGCTGGAAGCGGGAAAACACGAGTACTAACTTCCCGCGCTGCTTGGTTTATTGAAGAAAAAAAGGTACCTTCTTCAAATATTTTGCTTTTAACTTTTACTAATAAAGCGGCGAGTGAAATGAAAGCGCGAATTGCAGCCTTGACTGCCGATACTCCGGGATTCGCTGGCACTTTTCATTCATTTTGTGTAAGAGTACTTAGAATTGATGGAAATGTTATTGGAATTGATCCTAATTTTGTAATTTTTGATGAAAGTGACATTAAAGAAGCAATTAAAGAAACCCTTAACGATCTTAATCTTTCGACTGACTCGTATAACCCAAGTGCCATTAGTAATGAAATAGGTAACGCCAAAAACCAAATGCTAACTCCTCTTATGTACGGTGAAATTGCACAAGGAGATTGGCAGGAAACTATTTTTAAAATTTACAACGCATATGAAAAATTATTAAGCGAAATTCACGCACTCGATTTTGACGATTTACTTAATAAAACTGTAAAACTTTTCAAGGAAAATCCAGAAGTGCTTTCCAAGTGGCAGCATAAACTCACCCATATTTTGGTCGATGAATGGCAAGATACAAATAAAATTCAATATGAATTAACAAGACTTTTAGTAGGAAGGATTGGAAATTTTACAGCAGTTGGTGATGCTTCCCAATCAATTTACAGTTGGCGTGGGGCGGACTTTAGAAATATAAACAATCTCATTCGTGATTATCCTGGCACTAAAGTCATTAATCTAGAACAAAACTACCGTTCAACTCAAATAATTTTAGATGCTGCTAATGCTGTTATTTCGAAAAATAGTTCACACCCAGTTCTTAAATTGTGGACTGACAATATCCGCGGAACTAAAATCAAAATTCACAGTGCTAAAACTGGTTTTGATGAAGCAAGCTTTGTTATTAATGAAACTCGCGAACTAACCCGCGAAGGAAAGAGTTTGTCTGATATTGCAATTCTATATAGAACCAATTCTCAATCCCGGGTAATGGAAGAGGCATTACTCCATACAGGCATTCCGTATATTTTAATAGGTGGCATGAAATTCTATGAAAGAAAGGAAATTAAAGATATCATTTCCTATCTTCGTTTAATTGCTAACCCTAAAGACAGAATTTCTGAAAAAAGAATCATTAAGGTTGGTAAAAGAAGGTTCGACAAATTTACAGAATTTAAAAGTACTCTTGAAAACATAGAAAAATATACTACTTTGGATCTTATGGACGGGGTTGTGAAAGCGATAGATTACCTGACACTCTTTACCAAAGAATCGGAAGAAAATTTAGCTAGGCTTGAAAACATCAAAGAATTAAGATCAGTCGCCACAGAATTTCCCAATTTAACTGAGTTTTTAGAAAACGTCGCTTTGGTTGAAGCTGTCCAAGAATTAGATAAAACTGCTGCCAATAAAGTGACTCTCATGACCCTTCATGCTGCAAAGGGACTGGAATTCCCTGTCGTATTTATAGTTGGCATGGAGGAGGGAATTTTCCCCCACTCAAGAAGTCTTTTTGACATGAATCAGATTGAAGAAGAAAGAAGATTAGCTTACGTTGGCATAACGCGAGCTAAGGAAAGATTGTATTTAACATACGCGAGCCGTAGGCTTTATTTTGGCCAAAATACCAGTAACCCACCGAGCAGATTTATAATCGATATCCCTGAAAATTTAATTGAAGCCCAGACAATCGAGTATAATTACAATAAAGAATATAATTTTGATGACATTTATGAGTAACATACATCCATTACAATCTCCGGCTTGGGAAGAATTCAGGAAAAATTGGGGCAATGAAACAGCACGAGTTAATGATAATTTATTAACTCTTCATAAAGTTCCACTTGTAGGTAAAAAGATTGGGATCTTTGAAAAAGGGCCAATGCCAACTTCTAAAATGCTAACTGAGCTTAAAGCTTTTGGTAAAAAAAATAATTTAATTTTCATTAAACTTGAACCCAACTACGTTGTTAAAAAAAATAACATTAACTGTGCTGATAAAGAAAAGGTAGTTAAACTATTAAAGAGTTTTGGCGCAGTTCCTGGAAAAACTTTGTTTACTCCAACCACTTTTTGGATTGATTTAACAAAAAGTGAAGAGGAATTATTGAAAAGCTTTAAGTCTAAAACTCGCTACAATATTCGCTTAGCTCAAAAGCACGGTGTGACAATTACTGAAAATAATAGTTACGGGGCTTTTAATAAACATTTAGAGCTGCAAAACGAAACTACCAAAAGGCAAAACTTCTATGCTCATAATGAGAAGTATCACCGCCTGATGTGGGAGACTTTAAGAAAAGCTGACATTGCCCACTTACTAGTCGCCAAATACAAAGGTGAAATAATTACCACCTGGATTTTGTTTGCTTATGATAATTTTTTATATTTTCCATATGGTGCTTCAACTGATAAATACAAGGAGGTAATGGCACCAAACCTAATGATGTGGGAAGCTATTAAATTTGGTAAAAAACTGAATTTAAAAACCTTTGATTTATGGGGAAGGGAGCCTGGAAAGGGTTTTACCAGATTTAAAGAGGGATATAGTCCAGAAGTTATAGAATTTTTAGGAACTTGGGACCTTGTAATTAATAAGCCACTTTATCATTTATATAAAAGTGCTGAAAAATTAAGATGGCTATACTTAAGACTAAAATCACAGATCTAAGACAAACTTCTGAATGGGCAAACTACCTTACGAGTATCGGCTGGAAAGTCGAATATATTAATAATAACTATTACTTTCTAAAGCATTTACCAATACTTGGCTATTTTCTCAAAGTCCAGAGGCCCAGAGAAATTGATTTAAAGGCCATTAACCAATTATCCAAAAAATACAAAGTTTATAAAACAGTAATTGAGCCTGGAGAGTCAAAGACTCGACATCCTGAGCTTGCCGAAGGAAAATTATCTAAGTCCTTTTATTTACCCACCAAAACTATTCAAATTGATTTAACCAAATCAGAAAAAGATATCTTAAAACAAATGTCTTCTAAAACTCGTTACAACATTAATCTTGCTAAAAAGAAAGGTCTAAAAATTGTTAGATCAAACGACATCGAAAAATTTACTAAATTTTGGAGAAATAATTTTGAAAGAAAAAGATTTCCGTTTTTGTCACAACAAAAAAATGTTCTTGCTTTGTTTAAAGCTTTTGATAAAAATGCAGATCTATTATTTGCTATAAAAGAAAATCAAATAATTTCAGGGTTATTAATTTTAAGAACGAGAGACTGCGCGTACTATATGTATGCAGCTAGTAATAATCTTGGCCGTAAACTATTTGCCCCGACACTTTTAACCTGGGCAGCTATCAAGTTAGCAAAAAATCCGCCCTCTGGCGGAGGATGCAAAATTTTTGATTTTGACGGGATTTACGATGAGCGCTTCCCATTAAAAAGCTGGATTGGATTTACCAAATTTAAAAAGGGATTCGGAGGACGCGTAGTCGAATACCCAGGTTGTTTTGTTAAAACCAAGTTAGGGTTTAGAATATAAAAATGCTATATAAGTTTATATATTCACTTTTGTCAGTTTATTGGAAAATTTTTCATCCAAAAACATTAGGTGTTCGAGTCTTAATTATTAAAGGTAAACAAATTTTACTCGTCGAACACACTTACGGGGAAAGTTATTTCCTACCAGGTGGTGGAGTAAAAAAGTTCGAAAGTTTTGAGAATGCAACCAAAAGGGAAGCTATCGAAGAAACTGGTCTAAAAATTGATAATCTAAAACTTTTCGGAGTTTTTCAAAACACAAAAGAAGGAAAACTAGATACTGAAGTAGTTTTTATTACAAAAACCTCATCACAAAAAATAGAAAGGGAAAGTTGGGAGATCAAAAACACAGAATGGTTTAATTTAAGTAAGCTACCAGAAAATTTAAATCCAGGTTCAAAAAGAAGAATTGAAGAATTCAAGTCAAATGCTTATCCAACATTCGGGAAATGGTAAAATCAGAAAGAAAACTTGGATGCCATATTTTCAAGAAATTCTTGATGGCAATAAGACTTTTGATGTACGTCTTGCAAATTTTGAGTGCAAACCTAAAGACATATTAGTTCTTGAAGAATATGATCCAAAAACCAAAAAATATACAGGGAGGGTTTTAGAAAAGAAAATTACTTTCGTTCTAAATACCAAAAATCAAAAGTTCTGGTCTCAAAAAGATATTCAAA
>WNFM01204002.1_pt1 | contig 10096 bp, 6 predicted proteins | sample 5400271 | NCBI WGS metagenome assembly WNFM01 (sample SAMN13153352, study PRJNA577476) | soil metagenome | isolation source: 60 cm saprolite on Douglas fir-dominated hillslope | place: USA:California | collected 2013-09-17
GCGATGAACAGCCCCGCGGTGAACACGATGGCGGCGTTTTCCTTGCGCATCGCCTTGGCTTCCGCGGGCGGGCGAAACCGCATCGCCGCCAGCTCGAAATATTGCCGCCCCTGCAGCCATGCGGTCGCGATAAAGAACGCGAGAAAACCCGCGCCGGCAAAGAACACGAAGGGCAGCGCGATCAAATAGACCAGGATCGTCAACAGCGCGATCTTGATGCCTTCGGTCACGGCAAGCCCAAGCGGCAGCGCGACGCCGGGGCGTTCCGCCGGATAATATTCGCGCTCGACATGGTCGGCGACTTCGTCGACGAACACACTCGCCACCAGCGAAGTGATCGCGGGCATCAGCATCACTGCGCCGAACACGACGCCGAGACCGGCGGCGATCGAGACGATCCATGCCAGCACATTGAGCGGTGTCTGAAAGCCGGGACCCAGCATCGCCTCGGCCCAGCCTGTGCCCGACGTTGCAAACCAGCTCAAGAGCCGCTGCAAGCCGATTGCCAGCACCGTGATCAGCACCAGCGCCAGTCCGATTGAGCGCCACAGGATGGAGCGCATCGGCGGCGAGGTGATTTGCGAAAGCGCCTTGACGGCGGCATCTAACATGGTGGCTTTATCCCTGTATTGCGATCCCTGTATTGCGGCGACGCCTTGAGAAGTCTAGCGCGCGGATCATCCTTGCAACGCCGCGCGAAGGTTCCCGACTTTCGCCTGCACTTGTTCGACGGCAGCGTCCTTGACCGGGCCGTATCCTCGTATCTCCATCGGCAAGGCCGCGATCTCGGCCAGCGGCCCGACAGTCCCCGCATGTAAACGGGGAAGCAGCTGCGTCAAGAGCTCTTCGTACCACGCGATCAATTTTCGTTCCATCTGACGCTCGCGTGTGTAGCCGAAGATGTCCAGCGGCGTTCCGCGCAAAACCTTCAGACGCGCCAACATTCGAAAAACGGGCTCGATCCAACCTCCGAACTCCCGCTTGAGCGGCCGGCCGCGCGCGTCCTTGCCAGCCGGCAGGATGGGCGGCGCAAGATGATATTTTATCTTAAAGTCGCCATCGAATTCGGCTCGCAGCCGATCCTGAAATCCGGTCTGCATATGCAGACGCGCCACTTCATACTCGTCCTTATAGGCCATGAGCTTGAACAGGGAGCGCGCCACGGCGATGGTGAGCGACTGCGAGTCGGGTATTCGATCGTGCTCGGCGGCGCGAACGCTGTTCACGAATTGGCGATAGCGTTCGGCATATCGGCTGTCCTGATAGGAGATGAGAAAATCGGCGCGGCGCGCGATGATCTGATCCAGTGTCTCCTCCGTCGGCGCTTGCCCCAATAGCGACGCGGCGAAATCGTTGTCGGTGATCGCGAGGCGTCCGCACGTGAACGCGCGCTTGTTCTGTTCGACGGCGACGCCGTTCAGTTCGATCGCCCGCATCAAGGCTTCAGTCGAAACCGGAACCAGACCCTGCTGCCAGGCGGCGCCGAGCATGATCACGTTGGCAAACACCGTATCGCCGAACAGCGCGTCCGAAATCCGGTTGGCATCAAAACTCCTGATATTTTCTAGCCCAATGATGCGCTCGATGCTTTGCAACCGCATTGCTCCGGCGAGGCTTGCATCCCTGTTTCGCACGATGTCGCCGGTCGGCATTTCCGCGGTATTGACGACGGCGCGCATCTCTGCGCGATAGGTCGCCATCGCCTTGGACGAGGAGCTGACGACAATGTCGCAGCCGATCAGGCCGTCGGCTGAGCCCTGATCGATCCGAACCTGATTGATGTCGCCGGGATTGGCCGAGAGCCTGATAAAACTCATGACCGGGCCAAATTTCTGCGCAAAGCCGGTGAAATCGAGCACGGAAGCGCCTTTGCCCTCGAGATGCGCCGCCATCGTCACCAAAGCGCCGACGGTGATCACCCCGGTGCCGCCGACGCCGGTGACGAGCAAGTTATAAGGTCTCGTGATCTCAACGTATCTGGGCTCCGGGAGCGCGTCAGCGCGAGCTAGCACATCAATGTCCGAACCTTGCTTCTTGCGCCGTGTTGCGCCTTCGACCGTGACAAAACTCGGGCAAAAGCCGTTCAGACAGGAAAAATCCTTGTTGCAGGAGGACAGGTTGATCTGGCGCTTGCGGCCGAACGGCGTTTCCTTCGGCTCGACACTCAGGCAGTTCGATTCGACCGAACAGTCGCCGCATCCTTCGCACACGAGATCGTTGATGGAGGCAAATTTCGGCGGATCGGCCAGCTGGCCGCGCTTTCGCCGGCGGCGCTTTTCGGTGGCGCATTCCTGCTCATAGATCAGGACGCTGACGCCGGGAATTTCACGCAGCTCGCGCTGAACCGCGTCGAGATTTTCGCGGGGATGGAACGTCGCGCCAGCGGGAAAATCGCGCGCGTTGAATTGTTCGGGATGGTCCGACACGAGCGCGATCCGCGCGACGCCGTTGGCGCGGACTTCGTGGGCGATGCCATGGACGCTGATCGGCCCGTCGACCGGCTGGCCTCCCGTCATCGCAACCGCGTCGTTGAACAGGATCTTGTAGGTGATGTTGGTTCGCGCCGCGACCGCCTGGCGGATCGCCATCGATCCCGAATGATAATAGGTGCCTTCGCCGAGATTTTGAAACACGTGATTGCGGCCGGTGAAGAGTGAGGAAGCCGCCCAGTTGACGCCCTCGCCGCCCATCTGGATCAGCGACGTCGTCTCGCGATCCATCCAGCTCGCCATGAAATGACAACCGATGCCGGCAAGCGCCTGAGAACCTTCCGGAACTTTTGTCGACGTATTGTGCGGACAGCCGGAGCAGAAATACGGCGTGCGGGTCGCGCCGGATATCTCGATGATCGCGGCGTTTTTCGCAACGAGCTTTTCGGCCCGGGCGTGAAGGTCGAGGCCCGGAAATATCGCATCCAGGCGCCGCGCCACGATCGGCGCCAGCAGGCGCGGTGACAATTCGCCGACCCAGGGCACCAATGGAGCGTTGTTCTCGTCGTATTTGCCGACCATCCGCTCCGGCTTGTGGCCGGGATAGTCATAAAAATACTCCTTGAACTGGCTTTCAATGATGCCGCGCTTCTCCTCGATCACGAGGATCTCGCGTTTCTCGCGCACGAATTCGAGCGCATCGTGATGCGCCAGCGGCCACACCATGCCGACCTTGTAGATATCGATGCCGAGCCGCCGGCATTCGGTTTCGGTAAGACCGAGCAGCCGCAAGGCCTCCATCAGATCGAGATGGCCTTTGCCGGTGGTGACGATCCCGTAGGTGGCGTCCGCAATGTCGTAGATCTTGCGGTCGATCGGGTTCGCCGCGGCGAAAGCCAGCACCGCATTCTTCTTGTGCTCGAGGCGTTGCTCGATCTGCGGGCCGGGAAGATCGGGCCAGCGGTAGTGCAGCCCGCCCGGTGGCATGTTGGTGTCGGGCCGGACAAAACGGCGCCGCGCGGGGAGATCGACCGACGCGCAGGATTCCACGGTTTCCGAAATCGCCTTGAAGCCCGCCCACATTCCGGAAAAGCGGCTCAGCGCGTAGCCATATTCGCCAAAGCTTAGATATTCGGCGACGCTTGCCGGATTGAGCGTCGGCATGAACCACGCCATGAAGGCGACATCCGACTGGTGCGGCATCGACGACGAAACACAACCATGATCGTCGCCGGCGACGACCAGCACACCGCCATGCGGCGAGGAGCCGTAGGCATTGCCGTGTTTCAGCGCATCGCCGGATCGATCGACGCCGGGGCCTTTGCCGTACCAGAGGCCGAAGACGCCATCGACCTCGCGTTTCGGATGGCTCTCGACCTGCTGCGAGCCCAGCACCGCGGTCGCCGCGAGGTCCTCATTGACGGCGGGCAGAAATTCAATGTGCTTCTCTTTGAGAAATTTCTGCGCGCGCCAAAGCTCGAGATCGACGCCACCCAGCGGCGAACCGCGATAGCCCGAGACAAATCCGGCGCTGTTGATGCCGTCAGTGATATCGCGGTCGCGCTGATCGAGCAGGATGCGCACCAGCGCCTGGGTGCCGGTGAGGAACACCCGCCCGGGTTTTCGCGTGTAGCGTTCTTCAAGTGAATAATCGTTGAGTCGTGCCTGCGGCGTATCGGAGATGTCTGACATGTTCATCCTCCCGCGCTGGGGATACCCATAGAAAGTATGTGTCAGATCGGCCGGTAGAAAATTCCTATTTTACCGGTCGGCGGCGATTTTCGGGTAGGATTGTCCGCCGGTGACGATAATCTGGATAAATCATTCAAAGCAGGAAAACCGACACAATGATCGACCCGCTTGATGGCCGGCTGTTGCTGCATCTCCAAAAGGACAGCCGTCAGAGCAACCAGCAACTGGCTGACAGCGTCAACATGTCCTCGTCGGCCTGCTGGCGCCGGGTCGCCGCGCTGGAGGCAGAGGGCGTCATCACGCGATACACGGCCTTGGTGGATCGCGAAAAGGCCGGATTTTCGATGTCGGCCATTCTTCATGTCTCGCTCGACCGGCACGACGAGAAATTCGTCTCGCAATTTGTCATGCGCGCCCGAAAGCGGCCGGAGGTTCTCGAATGCTTTGCGACGACGGGCGACGCCGACTTTCACTTGCGGGTCGTCGTCAGCGATATGGCGGCCTACAACCGGTTTCTCGACGACTTCATGTTCAAGCTCCCGGGCATCCGCCACGTCCGGACCAACGTCATCCTCAAAGAGATCAAATACGACGTCGCGCTGCCGTTCTAGGCGCGATAGTTTCAAGTTGAATCGGTGTCTACGCGAGTTCAGGTCACCTCGCCCCGCTTGCGGGGAGAGGTCGGATTGTGCCGAGCGATGCGTAGCATCGTCCGAAGCAATCCGGGTGAGGGGGACTCACCGCGCACTCTTCGTCTTCAGAATTTGCGGAAGCGGCCCCTCACCCCGACCCTCTCCCCGCGAAGAGCGGGGCGAGGGAGGGCGGATCGCTGCGCCTCAACCCAACTCATCCCGCTCTGGCGACTGCGGCGCTAGACGGCGTCGAGCGGTTTGCCGCGCACATTCGGACCGAAGGCCGCGATTGTGATGATCACCAGGATCATGGCTGTCGTGATCAGGCCGAACACGCCGTTGACGCCGGCGACGCGCAGCATGTAGGCGACAATAAAACCCGAAAACATCGCGCTGATCCGGCTCATCGAATAGACGAGACCCGACGCCCGCGCCCGGATCGAGGTCGGAAACACTTCGGTCTGATAGGCGTGATAGGCGTAGGACATGGTCATGTTGGCGGCCGTGAGCAGCACGCCGCTCAGGATCAACAGCGCGGGAGCCGCGAATTGCGAAAAGGCTATTCCGAACGCGATGATCGCAACGCATGCGCCGCAGATGATCCATTTGCGCTCGAGCCGGTCGGCAAAGCTCGCGGCCAATAGCGGCGCGATCGGATAGGCGAAGGCGACGATGAAGGAATATTGCAGGCTCTTTGTAACGGTGATGCCCTTTTCGACCAGAAGCGTCGGCACCCAATTGGCAAAGCCGTAAAAACCAAAAGCCTGGCAGAAATTGAACACCATGAACAGCACGACGAGCGAAAGGTATGGCGGCTTGAACAAATCTGCAAAACTCGTCTTTGTCACTGTGCGCGCCGGCGATGTGCCCGGCATCCTCTCCGGACGCGCGGCAGTGGCGCCAGTAGAGGCCTCCTCTAATGTCCGCAAGACTTTGAGGGCCTCGTCCATTCGACCATGGCGCGCGAGCCAGAGCGGACTTTCCGGCACGAACAATCGCAACACCCAGATCACCATGCTGGCGGCGGCGCCGATCAGAACCACCCAGCGCCAGCCATCGACGCCGTAAGGCGACAGCGGCACCAGCCACCAGGCGAGAAACGCGACGACGGGGACCGAAATGAACATCACGGCCTGATTGACCGCAAACGCGCGGCCCCGCATCCAGCTCGGCACCAGCTCAGTGAGATAGGCATCGATGGTGATGATCTCGACGCCGATGCCGATCCCGGCGATGAAACGCCACAGCAACAACCCGCCGGAAGTGGTCTGGCACGCCATCACCACCGACGCCGCCGAGTATCCGAGCAGCGCATAGGTGAAGATCGCCCGCCGTCCAAAGCGGTCGGCCAGGAAGCCGAGGAAGAACGTGCCGACGAACAGTCCGGCAAAGGTCGCGGCGACGAACGCGCCGATCCCCGAAAAACCGAAAAAGGCCTGTGTCGTGGTGGTGAGCAAGCCGCTGTGGTTCAGCCCCGGCGCGATATAGCCGGTGAAAAACAGGTCGTAGATTTCAAAGCAGCCGCCGAGCGACAGCAGGATCACAAGCCGCCACAGATAGGATGAGGCGGGCAGGCTTTCGAGCCGCCGCGATATTTCGTCGGCCCGGCCGCGGCTGGCCGCAAGATCAAGTCCGGCGTCGATGCCGATGGCGCTCATGATGTCCTCCCCGGTATTTTTCTTTTTGCGCGCGGAATGCATTGCAGCATTGCCTCGCGCGCTTTTGGTCGTCGCTTGCCATGTTTATATTTAGCAGATAGCGCTCGGAAGCCTAATTTGTCCTTCAGACCCAAGTTTTGGGGAACCCCGGGAGACGCCAATGAGCACGCAGGAACTGCCGTTGACGGGGGTGCGGGTCATTGAGATGACCCACATGGTGATGGGACCGACCTGCGGCATGATCCTGGCGCAGTTGGGGGCCGAGGTCATCAAGGTCGAACCATCAGCAGGCGACAAGACCCGCACGCTCGGTGGCATGGGGACGTCGTTCTTTCCGCTGTTCAACCGGGGAAAACGCAGCGTCGTGCTCGATTTTGCCAAGGCCGAGGACCGCGAGACGATGGACCGGCTGCTCGCCAGCGCCGATGTGTTTCTGGAAAATTTCCGCGATGGGCAGCTGGAAAAACAGGGCCTTGGTGCCGACGAGCTGCGTCGAAAACATCCGCATCTGATCGTCGCCGGCCACAAAGGTTTTCTGTCCGGCCCCTATGAGCATCGCCCGGCGCTCGACGAGGTCGTGCAGATGATGTCGGGCCTCGCCGCCATGACCGGGACAGTAGCAAAACCGCAGCGGGTCGGCTCATCGGCGAACGACATCATGGGCGGCATGTTCGGGGTGATCGCCATCCTCGCGGCGCTCTATCAGAAGCGCGGCGGCGCCAAAGGCGCCGACATCCGCATCGGATTGTTCGAAAACTGCCTGTTCCTCGTCGCGCAACACATGGTCGAATATGAGATGACCGGCAACAAACCGCGCTCGATGCCAGAGCGCGAACATGCCTGGCCGATCTACGATATCTTCGAGACGGCTAGCGGCGAGCGCATGTTCATCGGCGTCGTCACCGAAGGCCACTGGCAAAGCTTTTGCCGGGAATTCGGCATGACGGAATTTTTGGACGATCCGACGCTGCGCACCACCACCGATCGTATCCTGGCACGCGGGCGGATCATTCCGCGCGCTGCCGAGGTGATCAAAAAATGCAACGCGGCCGATCTCTCGGCAACGCTGGACCGGCTCAACATCTGCTTCTCGCCGATCAACCGCCCCGAAGATTTGTTTAACGATCCGCACGTGCTGCGCTCAGGCGGCCTCGTCAACAATACCAATGCCAATGGCGAGCCATTTCGCGTGCCCGCACTTCCGATCGAGTGGAACGGGATGAGCATCGGCGAAGGGTTGAAAGTGCCGGCGCTTGGTGCCGATACGTCGGCCATCCGCGCCGAGCTCGAGGGCCAAAAATTTCCTGAAGGCAAAGAATTTTCTGCAACCGGCAAAACCGCGGCGAGGCTCGCATGACCCAGGTCAAAGACGTTTATCCCGACGATCGCGTCAGCTTGCGTGAAGTGGGTTTGCGCGATGGCCTGCAGCTCGTCAAAAAATTTCCCTCGATCGCGGGCAAGCAGCGCTGGGTCCGCGACGAATACGGCGCCGGCGTGCGGCATTTTGAAGTCGGCTCGTTCCTGCCGGCGAAAACATTTCCGCAATTCGCCGATGTGCGCGATGTCGTCAAAACCGTGGCAACGCTGCCGGGCGCGCATGGCATCGCGCTGGCGCTGAACGAGCGCGGCGTCAACGAGGCGTTGGCGTCGGGAGTTGCCGAGATCGCTTCGGTGGTCTCGGCCACCGAAGAGCACAGCCAGGCCAATGCCAACCGGTCGCGCGAGCAAGCCATCGCCAATGTGCGGCGGCTCTGCGAGTTGCGCGACGCGAGCGCGCACAGACCGATCGTCAATGCCGCGATATCGATGGCGCTCGGTTGTTCGATCACCGGGCCGGTCGACCCGCGCGAGGTGATCAAATTGGCCGAAAAATGTCTCGAGGCCGGCGTCGATTTCGTCGCCGTCGCCGATACCGTTGGCTATGCCGGGCCGAAGCAGGTGGGAGAATTGACTAAAGCGATCGTGAAAATGTCCGGCACAAAACCTGTCTGCGTTCATCTGCACGACACCCGAGGCATGGGCATCGCGAACGCGTCCGCGGCGCTGGATGCTGGCGCGCGCATCCTTGATGGCTCGCTCGGCGGCCTCGGCGGCTGCCCGTTCGCGCCGGGCGCCACCGGCAATGTCGTGTTCGAGGACCTGGTGTTCCTCTGCGAAAGCAAGGGATTTGCGACACGCATCGATATCGAGAAATTGATTGCGGTACGCTCGATCCTGCGATCGGAAATGCCGAATGAAGCGCTCTACGGAGGGCTCGCGCGCGCCGGGCTTCCGGCCGGGAAAACCAGCGTGGCCGCCTGAAGGGAAGGCACGTGCTCAATGGGCTTCTATAGCGACATCATCCTGCCAAAACTTTGCGATCTTGCGATGCGCAACAAGCAGCTCGTGCCATTTCGCGAACGTGTGATTGGCGCGGCGGAGGGCCGGGTGCTCGAGATCGGCGTCGGCTCGGGAAGCAACCTGCCGTTCTATCGCCCGCCCGTTTCCGAGGTGCTGGCGCTCGAACCATCACCGCGGCTTGTCAGCATGGCTCGAAACGCCTCGCGTGCGACCAGCATGCCCGTCAGCTTCCTCGAGGCTTCCGCCGAGGCCATTCCGCTCGACGAACATAGCGTCGATACCATCGTCACGACCTGGACCTTGTGCTCTATCCCGCAGGCTGCTGTGGCGCTCGCAGAGATGCGGCGCGTGTTGCGGCCGGGCGGCAAGCTGCTGTTCGTCGAGCACGGTCTCGCACCCGATGCGGGCGTGCGCCGGTGGCAGGATCGGCTGACGCCAGCCTGGCGATACGTTTGTGGTGGCTGTCACCTCAACCGCCCGATCCGCTCGATGATCGAAGGCGCGGGTTTTGGTATCGACCGGATCGAGACCGGCTATATCCCCGGGCCGAAGCCGATGACCTTCATGTATGAAGGCAGCGCACGGCCGAATTGACGATCCAGTCAGCGGACAAGCCGACTGATTTGCCCGACGGGCTGTTTGGCAGTTTGTCTGTCCAGTCCCCTTCGCAAAAATATTTCTGTTCACTCCTGACCCAAATCACTTCATGGGTCCCGCCGTCCCGTCCCACAGAGGGGCGGCTCGCGATCGTCACGGACGCGGGGCGGGATGCGATGGACGCAGGCGGCGCTGCTGACGAGAGCGCCTACTTGCGGACGATGAAGTCGTGTGGTCCTGACGCCTCGACGCCGGCGTCAAGTCCAGCGGAGGCAACTCCGCTAGATGACGGTGACAAGAACGCCCGATCACTGGGGAGAGCACGAAGGAAACCGTTAAAACCATTGCGTGCGGGAATGCCGGGTGATCCTGGTGCGACCGTGGTGACTAACTCGCGTGCTTTCTACTTTTGCACGCGAGGCTGCGGGTGCATTGGGCGCCCGGCATTCCCCACGCCCTCTGTTGGGCGAGAGATTCATGCACGACTCGGGCGCATCACGTCGCGGGAATGCGGATGCGCGTTTGAAATTAGGACCACGTCATTGCGAGCGAAGCGAAGCAATCCAGCTTGGGCGAACTGAGGCAGAAGCTGGATTGCTTCGTCGCTTCGCTCCTCGCAATGACGGTCGCAAAATCGAGTTGGCTGTCGAAAACTGAATCCGTATTACCCGCTACGCCGCCATCACCCGCTCGCGCGGCCGCGCGCGGCGCTCGGGAACATATTCGACGACCAAAAAATGCTCCGAGA
>WNFM01287142.1_pt3 | contig 10095 bp, 10 predicted proteins | sample 5400271 | NCBI WGS metagenome assembly WNFM01 (sample SAMN13153352, study PRJNA577476) | soil metagenome | isolation source: 60 cm saprolite on Douglas fir-dominated hillslope | place: USA:California | collected 2013-09-17
GGCCGCCCGCCAGGTCGCCAGCTTGTCCGGATCGGTGGAGGCTGGGTTCGCCTCCAGGGTGACTTCGGCGTCGGAGTGGAGCCCGAAGCGGGACCTGATCAGGTCGAGAAGGCGGCGTATGGACTCGGCCGGCATCAGGCTTGGGGTTCCACCGCCGAAGTAGACGGTGGCCAACGGACCAAAGGAAAAGCGCTCCGCCGCGTAGCCAAGCTCCCGCTCGAGAGCTTCGACGTAAGGCTGCATCAAACCATCGAGGCGGGCGTAGGCGTTGAAGTCGCAGTAGCCACATTTGTGTCGGCAAAACGGTAGGTGGACGTAGAGGTGGTGGAAAGTGTCCATGTTAAGAAGCTCGCCGGCGATGTCCTGGGTTGCCGGCGAGGTCACCGGTACAGCTTCTGGAGCTCCGTCTCGACGAGCTCGACCAGCTCTCCGATCGTCGCGCTGTCGAAGGCCAGCCTGACGCCGGTGGCTTCGAAGAGACCGGGCAAGGGTCGGGTTGAGCCCAATCCGAGCGCGTAGCGATAGTCGGCGAGGGCGGCCGCCTGGTCGCGCAACGCGTTCCGCCAGACCTGGAGCGCTCCGAGCTGCGCGATGCCGTACTCGATGTAGTAGAAGGGCACCTCGAAGATGTGCAGCTGCTGGTACCAGCGGGCTGTCCATTCCGGGTGAAGTCCCCCGTAGTCGATGCCCCGCTCGAAGCGCTGCCTGAGCGCCAGCCAGGCGGCGTCGCGGGCGTCGGCGTCGGCCCCTCCCGGATCGGTGTAGATCCAGTGCTGGAAAGCATCGACAGTCGCGCAGTGGGGGAAGAACAGGATGATTCCCTCGAGGTGGTCGATCCGGGCGCGCCGGTAGTCTTCCTCGCTGTAGTAGCCGCCTCGCTCCCTGCTCCAGTAGGGCGCCGAGAGAAGCTCCATCGCCATCGATCCCACCTCGGCCATCTCCGCGCCAGGCCAGCGCTGGCAGAAGAGAAGGTCGTTGTCGAACTGCTCAAACCCGTGGAAGGAGTGGCCCGCCTCGTGAACCAGCGTCACCAGGTCGTCAGCGATCCCAGCCGCGTTCATGAAGATCAGCGGCCGCCTCTTCTTCGCCAGCTCGGTCATGTAGCCACCGGGAGCCTTGCCCTTCCGGCTCTGGAGGTCGAGCAAGCCTTCGTCCTGCATCGTTTTGAAGTACCTGCCGAGCACCGGGTCGACCTGTTCGAACACCGAGACGCCCTTTTCGATGAACTCATCCGCCGTCCGGAATGGCCTCAGGGGAGGCCTTCCCTCGGGGTCGGCCCCGACATCCCACGGTCGCAGGACCTCGAAGCCCATCCGCTTCCGGCGGCGGTCGAGGATGCGGGCGGCCGCCGGCACGACCCTCTCCTCGATCGAGGCGTGGAAGGCGTAGCAGTCCTGCGGCGTGTAGTCGAAGCGGTGCTTCTCGATGTGGGTGTAGTCGCGGAAATTCGCGAATCCCGCATTGCGAGCGATCTGCTGCCGCACGCTGTACTGCTCGGTGAAGAGGCCGGCCAGCTGGTCACGCTTTTCGACGTAGGGCCTTCGGTGGAGTCGCCACGCCTTCTCACGGACGCTGCGATCGGGGTCGAGCATGAAGGGCCGCAAGCGGGGGAGCGGGATCTCCTCCCCGTTCCATTCGGCCGTCATCGCGCCGGTGACCTTCTGATACTCGGCGTTGAGCCTCTCGACCTCGGCCTTGAGGGGGACGTTCTCCTCCCGGAAGATCTCGTTGGTGGTCCGGAAGCGCCGCAGCGACTCCTCCAGATCGGGCGACGTATAACCGACTTCGAGCAGCCGCCGGCTCAGGCGCACCCGCTGCTCCGCGGCGTTGGGCTCGATCTCGGTCTGGAAGCGCAGGTTGTCGGCCTCCTTCTGGCTGTTGGCGGTGTCGCAGGTGTAGTCGAAGTAGGCCTGCTCCCGGGCTTCCCCGAGGAGGTCCTCGAAATCCGACCAGTTCCTCAGCCATTGCCTGGCGTTCTCGAGTGTCAGGGGGCGGAAATAGAGGTCGTTGTAGATGGGCAGGATCTCGTCCCAGGTGAGCTTCGCGAACGCTCCAGAGGATTCCGGAAGGGCGATCATCGGGTCTCCTTCAAGTGGCTACGGCCGACTCCGTTCGGTTCGTCCAACGAAAGTCGGATTCGATTTCCCAACTTTTAACCTACGCGCACCTCAGGCCTTGAGGTCCGCCGGGACCCCACCCGAGATCTCCAACAAGCGCTCCGGGGTGACCGCGAACAGCGCATCGGGACGGCCGGCCGCTGCCCACAGCACAGGATGGCCGAGCAGGTCACGGTCGACGTAGACCGCCAACGGCTGGACGTGCCCGAATGGTGGCACTCCCCCGATCGCATAGCCGGTCGCGGATCGCGTGGCCTCGGCGTCGGCTTTGATCACGGGTTGACCCGCCAGGCTTCCGAGCCGGGCCGTGTCGAGCCGGTTGGCGCCGCTGACGAGCGCCACCACCGGGCGCCCGGCCGCCACGAAGACCAGCGACTTGACGATCTGCCCCAGCTCACAACCGACCGCCCGAGCCGCATCCTCGGCGGTCCGGGTGCCCTCCGGGAAACGCTTGACCTCGAACTCCTCGAGGAGGTCGGCTAACCGGGCGGCCAAGTCAGCTGCCGCCCTCCGAGAACGTGGAGATGGACGTGGTGGATCGTCTGACCGGCGTTCGGGCCCTGGTTCACGACCAGCCGATAGCCTCCCTCCGCGACGCCCTGCTCCCGGGCGATGTGGTGCGCGGCGGCGAAGATGCGGCCGAGAAGGTAGTCGTCGTCGAGGTCCGCGATCGTCGCAACGTGCTGGCGCGGCACGACCAGGAAGTGCACCGGCGCCTGCGGGTTGAGGTCGGCGAAGGCGATCACATCCTCATCCCGGTAGAGGGCCGTGAACCCTGGGTCAGCGATCAGGCGGCAGAAGATGCAGCTCGCCAAAGAAACTCCTCCAACTCCGCCAGCCCATCCACCTGGACCGGCACGTCGACTCTGCAGAACCCAATTCTCGCTGACCGCGCGAGTCCGATCCCGCCCTCAGTCGAGGGAGAGGACCGCCATGAAAGCGTCCTGGGGGATCTCGATGGAGCCGACCCGCTTCATTCGCTTCTTGCCCTCCTTCTGCTTCTCGAGGAGCTTGCGCTTGCGCGTGATGTCGCCTCCATAGCACTTCGCGAGCACGTCCTTGCGGAGCGCCGAAACCGTCTCCCGGGCGATGACCTTGCCGCCGATCGCCGCCTGGATGGGGACCTCGAACATCTGGCGGGGGATGATGACCTTCAGCTTCTCCACCAGCCGCCGGCCCTGGGTCGCAGCCTTGTCTCGGTGGACGATCATCGAGAGCGCGTCCACGGGAGTCCCGGCCACCAGGACGTCCAGCTTGACCAGCTCAGCGGCGCGGAAGCCAATGACGTCGTAGTCCATCGACGCGTAGCCCTTGGACCGCGACTTGAGAGCGTCGTAGAAGTCGTGAATGATCTCGGCCAGGGGTATCTCGTACTCCAGCACCACCCGCCCACCGACCTGGTGATCGAGGTTCCGGAAGGTTCCCCGGCGCTCCTGGCAGAGCTCCATCATCGCCCCCAGGTACTGGCTGGGGACGATTATCGAGAGACGCACGTAAGGCTCCTCGATGTGCTCGATGGTGCTCACGTCGGGCAGCATCGACGGGTTGTCGATCTCGATCAGCTCGCCCTTCTTCAGGAGCACCCGGTAGGCGACCGTCGGCGCGGTTGTGATCAGCTCGAGGTCGAACTCCCGCTCCAGCCGCTCCTGGACGATCTCCATGTGGAGCAGGCCGAGGAAGCCGCAGCGGAAGCCGAAGCCGAGCGCCGCCGAGTTTTCCGGCTCGTAGACGAGAGCGGCATCGTTCAGCTGCAGCTTCTCGAGCGCCTCCTTGAGGTCCATGTAGTTCTCGGACACGGTCGGAAAGAGGCCGGCATAGACCATCGGCTTGACCGCCCGGTAGCCGGGCAGGGCCTCCGCGGCAGGGCGGTCGGCGGAGGTGACCGTGTCCCCCACGCGCGCGTCCGCGACGTTCTTTATGGCGGCGGTGAAGTAGCCGACCTCGCCCGTGCTCAGATTGTCGAAGGCCCGCATGGAGGGCGTGAAGACGCCCACCTCGTCCACCTCGTGGACGCTGCCGGTGTTCATCATCCGTACCTTCATGCCGGGCGCGATCGCCCCGTCGACGACGCGGATGTAGACGATCACGCCCCGGTAGGCGTCGTAGTGGGAATCGAAGACGAGCCCACGCAGGGGGGCGTCAACCACACCGCTCGGAGGCGGGACGAGGCTCACCACCGCCTCCAGGATCTCGCGGGTGCCAAGGCCGAGCTTGGCGGAGGCCAGGATCATCCGCTCCCGCGCGATGCCGGTGACCTCGGCGATCTCCTCGGCGACCAGCTCCGGCTGGGCAGCATCGAGGTCGATCTTGTTGATGACCGGGACGATGACCAAGCCCGCCTCCACCGCGTGGTAGAGGTTGGCCAGGGTTTGCGCTTCGATCCCCTGCGCCGCGTCGACGACCAGCAGCGCCCCCTCGCAGGCGGCGAGGGAGCGGGACACCTCGTAGGCGAAGTCGACGTGGCCGGGGGTGTCGATGAGGTTCAGCTCGTAGGTCTGACCGTCGGCGGCCGGGTAGCTCAGCCGTACGGCCTGCAGCTTGATGGTGATGCCGCGCTCCCGCTCCAGGTCCATGGTGTCGAGGACCTGGGCCTGCATGTCCCGCTTGCTGATGGCCCCGGTGAACTCGAGCAGGCGGTCGGCCAGAGTGGACTTGCCGTGGTCGATGTGGGCAATGATGCAGAAGTTTCGAATACGATCGAGGGGAGTTTGCGGCACGGGTGTCATGGTAGGATGCCGAGCCAGATCGACCGCCACCAGCGGTGGCTACGAGGAGGAGTGAAGTGATCCGACTGTCGAAGGTCGTTGCATTAGCCACCGCCGGGGTTCTCTTCATGGCAGCGTGCGGAGGCAGCACCACCAGCAACACAACCACCACCACCTTCAAAGGGACCAAGAAGGTGGGCATCACGCTCCCGCTGACCGGGCAGTCCAACCTCTACGGCCATGCCAAGAGCCAGGCGCTCCGGCTGGCGGCCGATGACATCAACGCCAAGGGCGGCGTCAACGGCTACAAGATCGAGATGGACATCCTGGATGACGGCACGACGGTCCCCAAGGCGGTCGACAACACCAACCAGCTGATCCTCCAGGACCAGGTGGTCGCCATGATCGGTGACGTGAGCTCGGCCCAGTGCGCGGCCCAAACTCCGATCCTGAAGCAGAACAAGGTCATCTACATCGACTCGACCTGCAACAGCTACCAGCTCACCCTGGAGCCCGATCTCCTCAACCCCTACTGGGTGTCGATCGTCCCCAACACCTTCATGGAAGGCACCTCGGCCGGCGCCGAGGCGGCCAAGCTGGGCGCGAAGAAGATCTTCATCGTCTCCCCCAACTACCTCTTCGGGACCTCGGAGACAAACGCTTTCGTGGCGGCGCTCGCCAAGACAAGTCGACCTGGTACGTTCCCTTCCCGACCAACCCGCGCTGGGACTCGACCATCAACGCGATCCAGGCCTTCCAACCCGAGCTGGTCTACTCGAACATCTTCAGCCAGGACCAGGTCAACTTCGTCAAGCAGGCGCTGGCGGTCGATCCCGCCTTCTTCACCAAGTTCCCGATGGTGACTCTTTCCAGCATCGACGACTTCAACGCCCTCGGCGCCCTCTACCCGCAGGGCATGCACGTCTACATGCGGGCGCCCTTCTTCCAGCTCAGCAACCCCAAGCTCGACGCCTGGGTAGCCCATTACAAAGGCCAATACAACGAGTACCCCTCGGACTGGGCAATGATGGACACCGACGCCCTCAACGTCTGGGCCCAGGCGGCCAACAAGGCGGGGACGTTCGACTCCGACAAGATCATGCCGCAGATCCTGGGGAAGAGCTTCTCGAGCCTGCGCGGCTACAACTTCACGATCCGAGCCGCCGACCACCAGGCCAACGTGGGCGAGACGATCGGCACCACCACCGACTCGGCCGGCAAGTATCCATTCGTGATCCTCAAGGATGCCACCAACCTCAAGGGCGACGACATCATGATGAGCACGACGCTGATGCAGGAGATGTTGGACGGCAAGTGCGAGAAGGGCGGCGATCCCAAGACCGCCAACTTCGCTCTCTGCCCAAGCTGGAAGTAGCGAAGAAAAAGAGCAATCCCTGACAAGATGCTGGCCCGGTAGGGGTTCGGGTGGACCCCGGTAAGTTCCTGCTGTTCGCGGTGGGCGGCCTCTCCTTGGCCGCCTACCTCTTCATCGTCACCGCCGGGCTTTCCCTCGTCTTCGGCGCGCTGCGCGTCATCAACATGGCGCACGGCTCGCTCTACATGATCGCAGCCTTTGTCACCGTGGTCGTCGCCAACCAGATCGGCGTCGCCGCCGGCTTCTGGGCGGGCCTACTGGTGGCCATCCTGGCGGCCGGCGCCGTCGGCGCCGTGATCGAGGTGGTCGTCCTCCGCCGCGTTTACGGCCAGGAGCACCTCGTCCAGCTGCTCGGCACCTACGCCGTGGCGCTGATCATCTCGGGACTGGTGCGCCTGATCTGGGGCGCCAACTACCGGACGATGCAGGAGCCGAGCCTGTTCAGCGGCAGCGTCCAGCTCTTCGGCTACAGCTATGCCCGCTACAACCTCTTCATGATCCTGGCCGCCGTTGTCATCGGGGCCGCCGTCTACCTGATGCTCTACCGGACCGGTCTCGGCCGCAACATCCGGGCGGCGGTCGCCGACTCTGAGCTGCTGGCTGCGACCGGAGTCAACGTGAAGATGCTCTTCACGACCGTCTTCATGATCGGAGCCGGGCTGGCGGGGCTGGGCGGCGTGATCGTCGCACCCAGCCAGGCCGTCGGCTCGTCGATGGACAGCGACATCCTGGTTTACGCCTTCGCGATCAGCGTCATCGGCGGACTGGGCAGCATCGTCGGCTCTCTCGTCGGCTCGCTGATCGTGGGTGAAGTGATCTCCTTCGGGCTCGCCAACCCGGCTACCAACGCCTTCGCCCTGGCCTTCGTCTTCCTGATCATGGTGGCGGTGCTGACGGTGCGGCCCTGGGGCCTGTTCGGCATCCCGGAGACCCAATGACCCGGCTCCGGTTGCCGGCGGACGGGCGGCTCCGGGTGGCGGCCACCGCCGTCTTCCTGCTCTTCGTCCTCGTCATCCCTCAGCTGGCGACGCTGCAGGAGAACCTGAATCCCGACTACAGCGCCCGGTTCACGGTCTTTCTCGCGACCTCGGCCCTGATCCTGGCGCTCTGGGCGGTGTCCTACAACCTGATGCTGGGCTACGCGGGGATGGTCTCCTTCGCCCACGCCGCGTACTACGGAATCGGCGCCTACACCGTCGGCTATCTCTTCTCCCGCTTCCAGCTGACCGCACCCATCGGCCTGATCGCGGTGCCGCTGGTCGGCTGCTTTTTCGGCTTCGTCACCGGGCTGATCGCGCTCCGCGCCGTGCGCCTCTACTTCTCGCTGCTGACGCTGGCGATCTCGCAGGTGCTCTTCGCGATCGCGTTCAGCTGGCAACCGCTCGGTGGCGACAACGGCATCCACGCGATCGCCATCCCGGACGTGCTCACCGATCGGACCAACATGTACTACTTCATTCTCGCGATCACCATCGTGTGCCTGCTGGTGATGTCGACCATCACCCGGGCGCCCTTCGGTGCCGCGATGCTGGCGATCCGGGAGAACCGGGAGCGAGCCCGCTCGGTCGGCATCAATGTCAAGGCTTACGAGCTCGCGATCTACACCCTCGGCGCGATCTTCGCGGCGATCGCGGGCGGGCTGTTCGCGGTCTTCCAGCAGGAGGCCTACCCGGAGATGCTCTACTGGACAGCCAACGCACAGCCCGTGGTGGTCTCCCTTCTCGGTGGCATCGGGACCTTTCTCGGACCGGCGCTGGGCGCCTTCGTCTACACGCTCCTCGACAACTGGATCACGAGCCAGCTTCCCAACCTCGCAGCCGGGCTCGGCGGACCGGACATCAAGAACCAGGTCGGCCAGCTCTTCGACCTCATCCTCGGCATGATCGTGCTGACGATCGTGCTGGTCACACCCGGCGGCCTCGCCTCCCTGCCCCAGCTGTTCTTCCGGCTGCGCAACCGCTACCGCAAGGAGGACCTGCCGGCCGTCGTCGAGAGCACCGGCGAAGCGATCGAGAACGTCGAGATCGCCACCATCGCAAGGGTCGAGGCGGTCCGAGGCGACCTCATCGTCGAGCGGGGCCAGCCCCTCCTCACGATCCGGGGGCTGGGCAAGTCCTTCGGCGGGCTGAGAGCGGTGCACGGGGTCGACCTGACGGTCCACGCCGGGGACCGGCACGCGATCATCGGTCCCAACGGGGCCGGCAAGTCAACGCTCTTCAACCTGATCACCGGCCGGCTCAAGCCCGACCGCGGGACGATCGCCTTCGGCGACCGCGACATCACCGGCAAGCCTCCCCACGTCATCGCCAAGGAGGGGATCGGAAGGGCATTCCAGATCACCACCATCTTCCCCCGGCTCACGGTTCTCCAGAACCTCCAGTACGCGATGCTCGCCCACCGTGGGCTGACGACCCACCTCTGGGGCGTCGCCGACCGGATGTTGGCCGGCCAGCTCTCCCACGGCGACCAGCGCGCGATCGAGATCGCGATCTCGCTCGCGCTCGGCTCCCGCCTGGTGCTGCTCGACGAGCCGACCGCCGGGATGTCGACCTTCGAGACCCAGAAGGCGATGGAACTGGTCCGCCGGATCGCGACCGAGAAGAAGCTCACCCTCCTCTTCTGCGAGCACGACATGTCGGTCGTCTTCGGCAACGCTCGGACCGTGACCGTGATGCACCTGGGGGAGGTCCTCACCGAGGGCACCCCGGAGGAGGTCCGCGCCAATCCCCAGGTCCAGCTGGTTTACCTGGGCGAGCTGGAGGAGTCGGCATAGCCGTCCTGGAGGTTTCCGGCCTCAATGTCCGCTACGGCAAGTCACACGTCATCTTCGACCTGGGCCTGGCGGTCGAGGCCGGCGAGGCCCTTGCCTTGCTGGGCCGCAACGGGGCCGGCAAGACGACGACCATCACGGGGATCCTCGGCCTGCTGCCAGGAGCGTCGGGAACGGTCAAGGTAGCCGATCGGGACCTGAGCCGCTTCCCTGCCTACCGCCGGGCCCAGTCGGGGCTGGCCTACGTTCCGTCGGGCGCCCGCTGCTTCCCCAACCTGACGGTGATCGAGAACCTCGAGGTCGCCGCGCGTCGCCGCCCGGCGAACGGCGGTGGCTGGGACCGGACCAGGGTCTTCGACATCTTTCCCAAGCTCGACCAGCTCAAGGCCAACCTCGCGGCCGGGCTGTCCGGCGGCGAGCGGCAGATGCTCGCGGTCGGGCGGGCCCTGATGAGCAACCCGGCCGTAATCCTGATGGACGAACCGACCGAGGGCCTGGCGCCGGTGGTCGTGCAGTCGATCGGAAGGCTGATCGTGGAGCTGAAGAAGACCGGCGTGAGCATCCTGCTGGCGGAGCAGAACTACAGGATGGCGCTCAAGGTCGCCGACCGAGCGGCCTTCATGGAGAAGGGTCGCGTCGTGCACGAGATGAGCGCGAGCGAGGCGGCGGACAGCGAGGTGCTGCAGAGGGTCCTCGGCGTCTGACCCCGACCGCTACTGGAGCGGGTAGGGCGACTGCCACCACCAGGGCACCGGCTCCGGGCGCAGCTCGACGACCCATTTGACCCACCAGAACCCGCGCTGTCCCGGCGCCACGAGTCGGACCGGGTGACCGTTGCCGGGTGACAGTGGCACACCGCCGACGCCGGTGGCGAGGAGGAGCCGCGAGGCGTCGGCGACGTCGAAGCGCCTCGGGTAACCGGTGGAGGAGAGGACCGCGAAGCTGAGAGCTCCTGCCAGCTGCTCGGGCGGCAGCAGGCGCGCGAGCCAGACCCCCTCCCACTCCTGCTCCGAGTACCAGCCGCCGGTGCAGTCGATGACGGCACGCGTGCGGTCGGAGAACGACGCCAGCTCGGCGTAGCTCCAGCGGCGAGTGCCAGCCAGCAGGGACCAGCTCGCCAGCTCGACC
>WNFM01093633.1_pt1 | contig 10093 bp, 12 predicted proteins | sample 5400271 | NCBI WGS metagenome assembly WNFM01 (sample SAMN13153352, study PRJNA577476) | soil metagenome | isolation source: 60 cm saprolite on Douglas fir-dominated hillslope | place: USA:California | collected 2013-09-17
ACCAGACAATTGGCGTAGCGACGGTGAATGGAGCGCTGTGTCTATTGCATACAAGCCATACGCCGCCACAGGGACTACTCGAGAAAACGCAGAGCGTCCAGGGCGCGCAGGCAACCGCGACGAATGCTGTCGCCATCGGGGCGGGCTCGGTCGCGAGCGCGCCCAACACGGTCTCAGTCGGCTCGCCCGGCAACGAACGACGCATCACCAATGTGGCACCCGGCATCGCACCGACCGATGCCGCCACGTTCGGACAGCTCACCAGCGTCGCGACGGGAATCCAGTCGCAGATCAACAATGTGGATCGCCGACTGCGTGACGGCGTGGCGGTCTCGATGGCGGCCGGCGGCGTCCCCGCGGTACCGCAAGGCCGAAGGGTCGGTGTCTTCGGCAACATCGCAACCTACGACGGGCACGGGGCTGCCGGCGTCGGGCTGACCGGCGTCCTTTACGAAACACGGGGCTATCAGGTCCAGGCCAATGGGGCGGTTGGAGTGGGTTTCGATACCTCTGTGGTGGGCGCCCGCGGAGGGATCGGTGTGTTCTGGTGAGCCGTCGATGCCCGGACGAACGACCTGGCAAGTTCGCGCCTCGGCATTCCGCGGCGAATACGGTGTCGGCTTCCAAGAGGCGAGCTTAGTCGAGCTCGCCGTGCGATGCATGACATGGGGTGTTGCGGCGGCAGGCCTATTGCCGCTCCCGGCCGCCGCCCAGCAGACGGAATGGGAAAAGCTCCCGCGCATGCAACTTGAGCGGCAATTCGCCGGCCCCTTGCAGGACACGATCATCCAGCGGTGGCGCGATCCGGCCGATGGAACGATCTGCTACATCTATCTGCCGATCTCGGCGCAGCACTCGCCGCCGACTCAAGCCGGCTTCGTGCAGTACGGCGCCAATACGATCGGCTCGATCAGCTGCGTCGGCGGCGCCCACGCGCCCGCTCAGGCGCCGGCGCCGAAGTAAACCTCGCGCCACAGGCGATTCGATCTCGCGCGGGCGGCTGCTCGCGAGTTTTCTCGCTGCTAGAGGTCGCGCTGGCGACGGCCGCTTCTCCGTGCCCATGTATCTGTTGATGACAATTGGTCTTCAGCTTCACTTGCTCCGGTTACTACAGGGTGAACTTTTCCCGCAGGGACGCTGTTCCATAAACTCAACTGTGCTTGTCCGACTCCCGAACATTGGAACTTTTCACTTCTTCTGTTGCCCTGTCGCAACATGGGTTGGCGAATCGCGAGCGGTACACCCGGATACCGCAGAAGCAGGTCGGCTCTGTGATGTAGATTGGGCACTGGGAAACTCATCGGGGGATAGTCATGCGTCACATCGCGACTGCACTGCTTGCAACAACGGCGCTTTTTGTCGGTTTGGCTCAGAGCGCTTCCGCTGCGGATAGGGGAGTGCCCTACAGGGCAGCACCGCCGCCGCCTCCAGCGCCGGTGTTTAGTTGGACCGGCTTCTACGTGGGTGGCCATGGCGGCTGCGCACACGACAGGAAGAATTACACACCTGGGCCCTTCCGTAATGCTGATCCGGCTGGTCCCTCCGCTTTCACCATCGACACGGCAAACGGCGGTGGATGTTACGGGGGCGCGCAGGTCGGCTACAATTACCAGGTGGCGAGTTGGGTCTTTGGCATTGAAGCTGACGGCTCTTGGGGCAGCATCAAATCAAAGACCAACCTGCTCGAAACTGAACCGGGTGCAATCGAGACTCTTGCTCTATACGACCAAAAGCTGACTTCGTTCGGGACCGTTCGCGGTCGCTTGGGCTATACATGGAATTGGGGAACTACGCCGACCTTGTGGTATGTCACCGGCGGCTGGGCCTGGGCGAGGAACGAGCTAACGACGACCGCGCTCGATGGCGTCGTAAACACTTTGACGGATTCTCAAAGTCACACCGGATGGACCATCGGCACCGGGCTCGAAGTCGCGCTCGGCTGGAATTGGTCGCTTAAGGGCGAGTATCTCTACATGGACCTCGACAACAAGACCTATGCCACCGCCTTTATCACCGACGATGGTGCCTTACCTGGGACCAGGATCGCCAATGTCGATCTGAAAATTCACACGGTCAGAATCGGTCTGAACTACCGCTTTGGCGGCTACGGCTACGGCGCTTACTGATCTTCGCAAACCTCCCGTCTAAAACTGGGCCGCTTGCACCCGCGAGCGGCCCGGACTTGAAGCCCCGGGCACCGTCACCCTCCGGGGCTTTTCTTTTGGCCGCCTCAATTGGCGGCCTCGTCATGATGGGCTCACGATCCATGCCGACGCATAGCCGCAAGCGCAGCGTGTGCCCGCCACTCGCCGCCGGGGCCCTCGAGCTGCGGTGGCGCTATCCATGATGCTGTAGTCCGGCCGGCCATAGGTTAATCTGAACCGCCACGGCTTTGGCGTACACGTATTTGGCGAAGCGTGCCCGCGTGATTGACACCGGGTCAGCGCGAGCGCCGTCGAAGGTCATCACCAGGCGTGAGTCCTTCTCCCCGTGCACGCCTTCGGAGACGCGGCGCGCTTCCAGCTCTCCACCGAAGAGCAGGACGTAGATTCCCTCCCCCTCGAAGGCGCGCACTTCGCGCGTGGTAAGCGTGGCGCCGGCGGGCATTAGCGGCCCCATCTTATCGTCGCGTACCGTGAACACCCCCAAGGTGGGCGCCGCCGTTGACGTCGTCTGTCGAGTCATGGTCGTAGTCTCCGAGTCTCCTGGCGGGCGCGGCGCCCTATCTTGTCCAACAGGTCTCGCGTTACCTTAATCGAAGCTTTAAGGAACGCCGCAATCTCCGCATCGGCGGACCCAAGTGCGCGAAGCTCGGCCTCTTTCGCTGGAAGGTCGTGCTGTGTGTAATATTTCCACAGCGCTTGGGGATCGCGGGCGCCCGCTTTAATTGCCTCCAAAATGGCTTTGGCGCACTTCTTGCCGTGCTCGGTTCCTTTCTTCCGAAAATCCCCCGATCGTAGCAGGTCCGTCAGCCATGACGCGCCACCGCATGGGCCCCGCGCGTTGCAATGGCTGTTACTATCCGCGCGCGCGATTCCGTCATGTCATGGATGGCGTTATCGTCCATGGCATCGACGGTGTTCTGCAGGGTCACGACGTCGGCCCGAATGCTCCCGAGAAGCACACACGATGCCGTCGGCGGATCATCCCATAGGTAATGATCAAGCAATTCCAACTTCGCCATAACCTCATGGAGGTCATAGGCGGGCGTTGCGGCGAGTCGGCGAGCGAAGTCGTCGGCGACGTTCCTCAGCTTTTGCGCGGAGCCGTTGGCCTTTGGCGCCGCGGCGCGCGCGCTCTCTAGCTTTGCACGCGCTTCGAGCCAGCCGGCAAAGAGCTGTGCAAACTGACCGCCCCTGTCGGGGCTCAACGTGCTGAGCGTCACCACCGAGTTAGTTTTGCGCCTGCCAACAGGCTGCTCACCTTACCGCGCTCCACGCTGATGCCTCGTGAGTTTCGTTTGATGAGGTTCGAGAGCTAGAGTATCCTCAAGCCAGGCTGCTCCCACCTTCGTCTCATGCTGCGCGCCGCAGTGCGGGCATTCAAACCGCACTGAATTGGACCAGATGCGGGCTAGGGTCGCGTAGTCAGTGTAAAGCTGAAGATCAACCGGCTGTTGGGTCTCCGGGCACCGACAAATGAGTTTGCGCATCGCGTCGCCCCAAATCTCAAAAAAAAGAAATAGGGCTACTTGCTCGCGGCCTTCTTGCTTATGACCCCCCGTCTCTGGGGTGGGGGGTGTATCGCATGCTCTTCACGGTGACTGCATGACGGCTTCGGCCTTCACTGCAAGCCGGCCTTCCGCATCGTCACGCCCTTCCCTTACGTCGGCGAGCTGGTTGCGATAAAAGTTGAGTACGAAGAGACGAATAGCCGATGACAGATTGCCCTGCCGCCGCTCGGAATCGATCGCGGTGACTAGGTCCGACAAGCTAATGTTTCGCCCGCTGGCGATTTCCTTCAGGCTATTCCAGAATGCATCTTCAAGACTAACGCTCGTCTTGTGGCCAGCGGCCACAATAGAGCGCTTGGCGACCAGAGATTTCATGGCAACACCCCACCCTGTTGTAGTAAATTCGTAACATCGGAACAGAAAATTGGTCCTGCGGTGTGGCTGCCTGAAAAGAATTCTAGAGCGTTGCAAAAATCACACAGATCAGTGCAACAGGCCATCGCTTGACCGCCGCTCGCGCTACGTTTTCATCATTGCAATTCGCGCAAGCAGTTCGAGGCAGTGGTACCAAAGCAAGGAACTCGGTGCGCTCGCGCAGAAGGTTACGACCGAGACCTAGGCGGTGAAGGAAAGCTTCAAGGCGTGCAAGAAAGCAGCGTGAATCTCAGCCTGCCGCGGAGCCACCCCAATGCACGATGCTTTTTCCGCCGCAGCACGAACCCTTTGCTCTGGTGTTTTCGTGTCTGCCGGGCCTGATTGATTCAGGGAAAGATAAAGCGTGACATCCGCGCGGATTCAGCTACCTCAATCAGCGACTTCAGTCTGCGTCGTCGACGATCTCATCAGTGCGGACGCAACCATCGGCTCGCTAACGCATCAGATGGCATGCTACTTTTTTGAGAGTGTGCCGTAAGCGACGATTGTGTTGGCTTCGATACTGCCAAACCAGAACAACGCCAGATCGTTACCCGCTCGCGCAACCGTGATAGTTCCGTCGGGACAGCGCCCACCCTTGTCGACCGCGCCCTTAGTGATGATCTCGACGAAGAAGACATAGGATTTCGACGCCCCGGCGCGAGCAAGCGTTCCCGTGCAGTCGAGGTCAGGATACCTCGTCTCTGCCCCTCTGGGGCCGATGACGAGCTCGAATTTATAGGGCGTTTGGCTGCCGACCTGGGTGAGTTGACCGCTCCAATTTCCGACGATTGATGGGCCTGGAGGCGCAGGAGCCTTCTTGCCTTTCGGCGGGCCGGGGACGGGCTGAGCTTCCGCCGGCGGCGTTGGAAGTGGGGGAGGCGGTGGAAATTGCGCGGTCGCGGGAGCAATTCCGCAGATAGCAAGAACCAGGACGACAGCGCAGTAGAGGAATCCCTTAGCCATGAGTTGCTTCCGCTGGTTGCTGGACATCATTCCTCGATCGCTGCCATTTCTCCCACACCCGCTGTCCGTGCGCGCTCAGCTTCGACGACCGCCCGATAGGCCTTTGGGTCATCTGCAAAGCCGGCTTGTGACGCTAGATAGCGCTCGTATAGCCCGCTGAAACCCAATGCTTTGGTTTCCTGTTCGTATCCGTCCCAGAGACCGATCAGCACAAGAAGCACAAAGCCGGTGAGCGCAAAGGCGGCCAAGCTAAGCAGAATGCGACAAATCATCCTCGTCCGTGATGATCACGTCCGCGAATCGATCTTCGATCACGATCATTAATTCCAGGCGGTCGAGCCAGTCGGCCCCCAGATCATCAGTGAAGTGCGCTTCATCCGTCACACGTTTGACGTCGACGCCTAGCTGGTTGGCAATGAGAGTGCGGACATCATTGCAGGCAAGGACTTCTCTCGTAGCCGCTGCCTTCGGACTCGATTTCAAGCTGGCGATGCTCATGACAAGGCCCCCGAATCGGTAGAAAGCCGGCAGCGGACCATGAAATCCGCCCCGCAATGTGGCTCGGGGGAACTCCTGCTCGCCTACCGTCCGATCTACACGCTGTTATGCACCTACAAATCGTCGAAGCAGACAGCCAACTTACCCGGCGGTATGTAGCAAGCGGGCCACACTGCTGAACAATGTGATCGGGGTTACAGAAAGCCGCAGCGCGGGCGGAACTGACCAAGCGGCCGGATGTTAAGTGGTCACGTTCGGGCCTGGGGGCGATACCACTCCCGAATATTGGATCGATGGGCGGCGAATCTGGGCCGCTCGGAAGGCGCCATAGCGGAAAAGGCCGTGCCGTTCCCGGGCGCTGTCCGTCGATCCCTAGTCGTTCTTCGTTTCGCTGCGCTCGACCCATTTACGCGGCGGGGTTTTCTGCGGTTGTTCCTGCCCATGCTGGACGACTTCTAGAACGTCGGGATCACGTCGCTCCGACACTTACTCGTGCGATTGCTTCGATGACACGGTGTCTCCATCGGGTGAGAATAAACGGATGTCTCCATCGGCTGGTCAGGCACCATCGTTGAGTTCGAAGCAGCTCGCACGACAATCGAGGATGTGGGTTTGTCCGGCCTGGCACAGCTCCACAGCTAGAGCGCGTCGTGCAATCCTCGTCACCGCGCTATGTGCTGCAGCCCCACTGGCGCACGCGCAGCTGCTGCCCAGCATCGAATCTCTGAAGGAGTCCTATGTGGCCTGCGTGCAGAGCGCCTTTGTGCGCCGCCTGGATGACTTCGCTGTGAACGGGAACCTGCCACAAGCGGCCGAACGCGCGTTTCTCGACTGCCAGATTGAGGAAAATGCCCTCTACACAACTGCGGTAGCCTCGGGGCCCGGGCATGCTCAGGCAATTGCCCTGATCCGTGCCGCGGTCCAACAACTCAAGGCCAACCTGAAGGCCGAAATGCTTGCACCGCCACCGGCGATGCCCCCAAAAATATAGCACCAGACATTCGCAAACCTCAGTGCCCCATCCCCACGCCGTGCTCGGTTTTCCGTTCGGCCGGTTCACACTCGCGTCGCTCGCCATCATGAATGGCAAAGGGGTATCACTGTGTGTGGCGCCCGCAGCGCGCGCCGCCCGACAAGTGCCTTCCAGGAGGCGGGGTTGCACTCAGGACTTTGCGTCAACACGGAACTGCCCGCTTACACGAGCCCCAGAAATCCCGGAGCCCTGTCCGGCGCAAGCCAATCTATTAATCGATTGTTAGAGATTGTGAGCCCGACTCCCAAGCGGCGCTAAGCGCTGGCAGTAACCGACGCTGAGCGAAGTCAAGGATTTGACCGCCGCGTCCTTGAATGCGCCACGTTGCAAACCAATGCTTGCGTGTGGAGGTAGAGGATGGCTTTCCGCACGGCAGTTGTCATCGCAAGTTTTCTGGTTGGCCTTGGAGGATTGGCGCGCGAGAGCTTTGCGCAGTACTACCCACCGCAAGCATACCCGCCGCCTTATCCACCTGCGGGATATCGGCCGCTTCCGCCAGTTGATGCGGACGACGATGCACTGCTGCCGCCTTCTTATTACGATTTGCCAGCCGCCGGTAGATCCCACACCGGCGCAGCCGGTCCTAGTCAAGTTGATCCCCTGGCGCCAGGAGTGATGCGCGGCGATCAGCGCAACATGGCGGCGCTGCCGCCCGAGGTGCGGCCCGAGACCGGCCCGAAGAAGGAATTGCCGCCGCAGTTCCGTCGCGCCCTGGTCGATTACTACACAAAGGAATCGGCCGGCACGATCGTCATCGATACGCTCAACACCTATCTCTATCTCGTGCTCGGCAACGGCAAGGCTCTACGTTACGGCATTGGTGTCGGCCGCGAAGGCTTCACTTGGTCTGGCGCCGAAAGGATTTCCAGGCTGGCGGAATGGCCGGATTGGAATCCACCCGAACAAATGATCGAACGCCAGCCCTATCTACCGCGCTTTATGGCCGGTGGCGAGGGCAACCCCCTCGGGGCGCGCGCGCTTTATCTGGGCGACACCCTCTACCGTATTCATGGTACGAACCAGCCGTCGACCATCGGAACCTTCGTGTCCTCGGGCTGCATCCGGCTCACGAACGAGGACATTATGGACCTCTACAAGCGAGTAAAGGTCGGCACGCGCGTGGTGGTGCTTCCGTCGAGGCCGCCGATGACTGCGGCGACGGGGCCGGTCGGCTCGCGTAGGGGGATGTCCGAGGTTACGCCGTATGGCCTATCTTCGGCTTCAGACATGCCGAGGAAGAGATACAAACCTGAAGAAATTACCGCGAAGCTGCGACAAGTTGACGTGCTGGTCGCTCAAGGTCAGAGCATTGCCGATGCGAGCCGTCGGGTCGGAATAACCGAGAGCAGATATTATCGCTGGCGCCACGAGCGCGGGGCGTTGAAGAGGGACGAGGTGAAAAACCCGACAGAGCCAGCGCATGAAGCTCCAAAGGGCTTGGCTCAGGGCGAGGCCAGCGCAGTTCGGGACAACGCCCGTCAGATGGAGTTCAAGCCGGAACCCGCCGGCTTCGAGGAGTAGTGGCTCGCTCCACCTTCGTTATCGCTATACCCTGAGCATTCCGACTCGACGCAGTTGGGCCGCCTGCTGCGCGCGCGCCGCCAGCGGCCACGCGGCCGCGCCGCCGAGCAGCGTGATGTCGCGTCGCTTACCATTTTGATGCGTAGCTGTGGTCACGTAGGGGTGGGAATCGGCATCGGTCAACGATGGAAGCACACAATACGCGACGCCCTGGCGTCCGTCGGCGCAAATTCAATCAACAAGTCATCGACATAATTATGGTCAACTCTTGATCCCTAATGCCGGTGCCGGCGGCGGAATCATGCCTTACGCGAATTGGGCAGTTCGTGGTAACGGGCGAGCCCATCGCAGTGATGGGCGGCGGAGCCCAATCGGCCGTTGGCAAGGCGGGCGGTGCAAGCCAACCCGTACTTTATGTGGAGTTCCGCAAGGACGGTATACCCGTCCGATCCAGGCCCGTGGTGGGCTGCAAACGAAGGCCAGAAAGTTCGCGGATGATCATGCGAAAAACTTCCCTGATTCTCCTCGGTGCGGCGGCAGGCGTGGCCGTGACGCTGATCGCAACCCAGCCTCGCATCGTGCTCGATGGGGCGCGCGCACAAACGGCCGACGCCGATACCTATCGCCAGCTCAGCCTGTTCGGCGACGTGTTCGAGCGGCTGCGGGCGGACTACGTGGAGAAGCCCGACGACAGCAAGCTCATCGAATCGGCGATCAACGGCATGCTGGCCGGCCTCGATCCGCATTCGAGCTACATGGATTCCAAGAGCTTCCGCGACATGCAGGTGCAGACGCGTGGCGAGTTCGGCGGCCTCGGCATCGAGGTCACCATGGAGGACGGGCTGATCAAGGTCGTGGCCCCGATCGACGAGACGCCGGCGGCCAAGGCCGGCATCATGGCCAACGACATCATCACGCACCTCGACGATCAAAGATCAAACTCAAGATCATGCGCAAGGGCCAGGACAAGCCGATTGAGATCTCCATCACCCGCGCGCGCATCCAGGTGCGCTCGGTGCGCTCTCGTCTCGAAGGCGACGACGTCGGCTTTATCCGCGTCACTCAGTTCAACGAGCAGACCACCGAGGACCTGAAGAAGGCGATCACCGACCTCTCCACCCAGGCCGGCGACAAGCTCAAGGGCTTCATCGTCGACCTGCGCAACAATCCGGGCGGATTGCTCGATCAGGCGATCTCGGTCTCCGATGCGTTCCTGGAAAGGGGCGAGATCGTGTCGACGCGCGGCCGCACCGCCGAGGAAACCCAGCGGTTCAATGCGCGCGGTGGCGACCTCACTAAGAACAAGCCGGTCATCGTGCTGATCAACGGCGGCTCCGCCTCGGCCTCCGAAATTGTGGCGGGTGCGCTGCAAGATCACCGGCGCGCAACCGTCATTGGCACGCGCTCGTTCGGCAAGGGCTCGGTGCAGACCATCATTCCGCTCGGCTCCGGCAATGGGGCGCTCCGGCTGACTACCGGGCGTTACTTCACGCCGTCCGGACGCTCCATCCAGGCGAAGGGTATCTCGCCCGACATCGAAGTGCTGCAAGAGGTGCCTGAGGAGCTCAAAGCGCGCACCGACACGAGCGGCGAGGCTTCGCTGCGCGGCCACCTCAAGGCCGAAGGCGACGAGCAGACCGGCTCGCAGTCCTATATCCCGCCGGATCCCCAGGACGACAAGGCGCTTCACACTGCGCTCGATCTCATCCGCGGCATCCAGAAGAACTCGGCCTACCCGCCGAACCCCAAGACGGGGGTCCCGAACTAGACTGGACAGGCAGCGCCGAGCCATCGCGACGCTGCGGCTTCGGAATCTCAGCGGCCGAACAAGTAGCCGCAGCTCCGATCGGCGGGGTCACGCGCCATGATGCGATCGTAAAGGCCACCCCTGTCCCTACCGCAAACTCAAAACGGCTGACCGCGACCGCGAATCGGCTGATACTCGCTCCCGATGAGCGATCTTTGCAGCTTGATCTGGTGGGCCTTGA
>WNFM01320262.1_pt1 | contig 10090 bp, 12 predicted proteins | sample 5400271 | NCBI WGS metagenome assembly WNFM01 (sample SAMN13153352, study PRJNA577476) | soil metagenome | isolation source: 60 cm saprolite on Douglas fir-dominated hillslope | place: USA:California | collected 2013-09-17
CTCGCCGTCGAGGACACAGCGAGCCGGCAGCGAGGCCCGCAGCGGCGCGCCCAGCTCCGGGAAGTAGCGATCGAGCGGCTTCAGGTCACGCGACTGGATGTAGGTCTCGTCGCCGTCCCGGAAGACGATCGCCCGGAAGCCGTCCCACTTCGGCTCGAAGAGCCAGCCGTCACCCTCGGGCAGCCCATCGGCGGCCTTCGCGAGCATCGGCTCGATCGGCGGTTCGAACGGCAATCCCACGTCGACACGGTATCCGACCCGATATCGAAGCGGATCGCCGCATCTTCGCAACGCCGCTGTCATGCTGCCCGCCTAGGTTGGCAGCGAGGACAAGGAGGCATGCGATGCCCGCCAGGACCGAGAAACAGCGCCGCTTCATGGGCGCCGAGCTCGAGCGCAAGCGCGAAGGCAAGAAGACCCAGACCGGCATGACCGAGCGAGAGCTCGAGAAGTGGGCCAGCAAGCCCGACGGCAAGAAGAAGGGCTCCTGATGCCGGCGATGGCGATCCGCTGGGTCGCCGATCGGAGGTCGATCCCGTCCAGCGCGGCGAAGCCTCGCGGTCTCCTTCGCATCTAGCGCGAGGCCGCGGGCTACGATCCCGCGGTGGAACCCGAGACGGCCGAAGGCGAGCCGCGCTACGACCGTCTCGCCGAGGGGTACGCGCGCCACTGGGGCCCCGTCATCCGACCCGCGGCAGAGGCGGTCCTGGAGCACGCCGGCCCCGGGGACGGACCAGGCGCGCCACGGGACGTCCTCGACATCGGCGCCGGGACCGGTGCCCTCTCCATAGCCGCGCTCCATCGCTGGCCCGACGCCCGGGTGTCGGCGCTCGACATCTCGTCGGCGATGCTCGAGATCGCCGAGCGCGAGGTCGGGCGCTTACCCGCGTCAGACGCGTCGCGCCTGACCACGACGGCCGCGCCGGCCGATCGCCTGCCATTCGATGACGGATCGTTCGACCTTGCGGTCTCATCGTTCGTCCTGCAGCTCGTGCCGAGCCGGAAGGCGGCCCTCCGCGAGGCCCGTCGCGTGCTCCGGCCCGGCGGCCGGATCGCGTGGGTGGCATGGCTGGTCGGGGGTGAGCGCTTCGGCGCCGACCGAGTCGTCGACGACGTTCTCGACGAGTTCGGCTTCGACCCGCCCGAGATCGGCCAGCGCTCCGGCGACCTGGCGTCGGTTGCGGCTGCGGCGGACGCGACGCGCCGCGCCGGCTTCGGCGAGGTCCGCGCGACCGCGGGCGAGCTCACTCACCACTGGACGCCGGAGGCCTACCTCGGGTTCATCGGCGAGTTCGACGAGGAGAGCCTCTTCAGCGACCTCGACCCCGGGGAGCGAGCCCGGGTCGAGGCGAAGCTCCTCGCCGGACTCCGGAACCTCTCGGAAGGCGACCTGACGATGCGCCTGCCAACCGTGTACGTCAGCGGACGAGTCCGATAGGTCGGGCTAGCTGTCTGAGGACTCGCCCTCTGGGGCACCCTCGGCCCCAGCCTCGGCAGCCTCGCCCTCGGGGGCCTCGCCCTCGGCGGCCGGTGCGACCTCCTCGACCTCCTCGACGCGCGGCGGGAGGACCTTCGCGACGATCTCGCTCGGATCGGTCAGCAGCGTCGCGTCCGACGGGATGACGAGGTCGCTGACGTGGATGAGGTCCTCGAAGGTGAGGAGCGACGCGACCGAGTAGTGGATCGACTGCGGGAGGTGATCCGGCAGCGCCCGGACGCGGACGTGCTCGGTGACGTGCAGCAGCGTGCCGCCGAGCGTCTCGACCGCCTCCGATTCGCCCTCGGCGACGAGCGGGACCTCGACGGTGAGCTCCTCGGTCATCCGGACGACGTACAGGTCGACGTGGAGCGGCTTCCGGGTGATCCGATGGAGCTGGACACCGTGGATGAGCACCGGCGCCGGCTTCTCGCCATCGATCGACAGGTCGACGAGCGTGTTCGGGCCCGCATGACGGCGGAGCGTCTCGAGCTCATGCGTATCGACGGAGACGCTGGCCGACTCGAGGCCGCGGCCGTAGACGACGGCCGGCAGGCGGCCGTCGCGGCGCAGATAGGCGACCTTCTTGCCGGTCACCGAGCGGTGAGCCGCGGCGAGCGTTGGGCGAGCGCTGGACATGCGGAAGTGGGCCTCCGGATCGTTTGGTCGGCGCACACCTTACCACGAGGTGCCCCTCGGACCCGATGTAGGATCGGCCGATGCCGGCCACGATCCTCATCGTCGAAGACGAGCATGCGGTCGCGCGCGGCATCCAGTACGCGCTCGAGCAGGAAGGCTACGAGGTCACGGTCGCGCGTTCCGGCGAGGAAGGCCTCGAGATCGCGACGACGCAGGCGCCCGACCTCGTCCTGCTCGACGTCCGGCTGCCGTCGATGGACGGCTTCGAGGTCCTCCGCAGGCTCCGTGCGGCCGGTGGCAAGGCGCCGGTCCTCATGCTCACCGCCCGCGACGAGGAGGTCGACAAGGTCATCGGTCTCGAGCTCGGTGCCGACGACTACCTGACGAAGCCATTCGGGCTCCGGGAGCTCCTGAGCCGGGTCCGGGCGCTGCTGCGTCGGGCGTACGGCGACCTCGCCGACGCGGTCGGTGGCCGGGTGATCCGCCACGGCGATCTCGTTATCGACCTCGACCGCCGACGGGTCCAGCGGGGCCAGCGCCGGATCAGCCTGACCCCGACGGAGTTCGAGATCCTGCGCCACCTCGCGAGCCGGCCCGGCCGGGTGTACACGCGTTCGGAGCTCCTCGACCTCCTCCGCGACTACGAGGCCCTCGATCAGGATGAGAAGACGATCAACGTCCACGTGAGCCACCTGCGCGACAAGCTCGAGGACGACCCCGCGAACCCGGCCTTCGTCCAGACAGTCCGGGGGGTCGGCTACGCCTTTGCCGAGCGCTGAGCGCTTCGTTCCCCACACCTTCCAGAGCCGCTTGACCGGGGCGTTCGTCGCGGTCGTCGCCGTGACGGTGGCCCTCGTCGCCGTCCTCGTGATCAACCGGCTCGGGGCGTATTTCGACCAGCAACAGCGCGACGACCTCACGGCTCGGGCGAACGGCGTCCGGTCGTCAGCCCGCTCGACGTTGCGAACCCGGGCGTTGTCACGGAGCTCTCCCGCTCGAACCAGCAGCGGATCCTCGCGGACCGACTCGCCCAGGCCGATGTCCGGATCCGATTGGGTCGGATCGTCGACCAGCAATTCGTGCCGGCCTCGAATGGCGACCTCCTCGCGCGCCAGCAGGAAGTCCCGCTGGCCGGCCAGCTGCGCGAGCCGATCACGAGTGACTCGCTCGTATTCCCGGTCACCGCGCCGCTCGTCCCGTACGCAATCGAGGTGACGCTCTCGAATCCCTACACGTTCCGGGCCACGGCCATCGCGAACATGACGGGCCTGATCGCGATCATCGGCCTTGGGGCGCTCGGGGTCGCGGTCGTCGTGTCGGCCACGCTCGCCCGTCGCTTCACGATGCCGATCCGGCGCCTGACCGAGGCCAGCCGCGACCTCGCCGAAGGCGATCTCGCCCGGCGCGTGCCCTCCGACGCGCTCGGGTCCGGGTCCGTCGAGCTCACCGAGCTCGCCCTCCAGTTCAACGCCATGGCCGAGCGACTCCAGGAGAGCGTCGACCAGATTCGGCGCGACCGCGACCGGGGCCGCGAGTTCCTCGCCGACGTCTCGCACGAGCTGCGGACGCCGATCGCGGCCCTCCGGACGTTCAACGAGCTGCTCGTCGAGGGCGCCGCGAACGACCCGACGACACGGGCCGAGTTCCTCGAGTCGAGCCGCGCGCAGCTGGAGCGGCTCGACTGGCTCGCCCAGAACCTCCTGGAGCTCTCGAAGCTCGATTCGGGCCTCGTCCTCCTCGATCTCCGGCCCGACGACGTGCGCTCGGCCGTCGAGCAGGCCGTCGAGCAGGCCACGCCATCGGCCCGCCGCCGTGGCGTCCATCTCTCGGTGGACCTCCCGCGAGAGGCCATCCGGGTCCGGCACGACCCGGTCCGGATCGGCCAGGTCGTCACGAACCTGGTCGGCAACGCGCTGAAGTTCACGCCGCGTGGCGGGATGGTCGAGGTCGCCGTTCGCGGCACGCGCGAGGGTGGCGCTGTCATCGAAGTCGTCGACAACGGGGTCGGGATCGAGCCGGCCGACCTGCCGAAGATCTTCGACCGCTTCTTCCGCGGCTCGCGGGCCAGCGAGGCCCGCGGGAGCGGGAGTGGCCTCGGGCTCGCGATCGTCCGAAGCATCGTCGAGATGCACGGCGGCACGGTGACCGTCGATTCACGTCTCGGTGGCGGCTCGACGTTCACCGTGACGCTCCCGCGCGAGCCCCGTGAAGCCGGCGGCGAGCCGCCGCGCATGGCGGAAACTTCATCGTCGGTCTCATCAAACCTGAACCCGTCGCCCGCACCGTAGTCGCGATATGACCGACCCCAGCGATCCCACCGACGTGCCCGATCCCGAGCCGGCCGTCGAGCCGGAGACGCCGGCACCTTCGTCGCTCGACGGGCCCCCCGCGACCGCGCGCCAGGGCAGCCTCCGGACGATCGTCGTGGCGGCCCTGCTGTCGGCGGTCCTGGCTTCGGGCGGGACCGTGGCCCTCCTCGACGCCACCGGGGCCCTGAGCCCACGCGTCGTGCCCGGCTCGTCAACCGGTGGCACCTCGAGCGTCCACCAGCCGGTCACCATCGACGAGTCGTCGGCCGTCATCGACGTCGCCACGAAGGTCAGCCCGGCCGTCGTCCGGATCACGGCGACGGGCGACACCACCGACTCGCTCGGCGGGACGATCCCCGAATCCGGTGTCGGCTCCGGGATCATCTTCGACGCCGCCGGCTGGATCCTGACGAATCGGCACGTGGTCCGAACCTCGAGCGGCCAGACCGCGTCGCAGCTCACGGTCGAGCTCAAGAACGGGACCCAGTACACCGGCCATGTCTACGGCATCGACACGCTGACCGACCTCGCGATCGTCCGGATCGACGCGACCGGCCTCCCGGCCGCGGCCCTCGGCTCCTCGAGCGACTTGAAGGTCGGCCAGCTCGCGATCGCGATCGGGAGCCCCCTCGGGACCTACACGAACAGCGTCACGAGCGGGATCGTGTCCGCCACGGGCCGTTCGGTGACCGTCGAGACCGGCGTCCGGCTGAACAACCTGATCCAGACCGACGCGGCGATCAATCCCGGCAACAGCGGCGGGCCGCTGCTCGACGCGGCCGGCAATGTCATCGGCATCAACACCGCGGTGGCCCAGGGCTCGAACGGCATCGGCTTCGCGATCCCGGTCGACATCGCCAAGCCGATCATGAGCCAGGCCCTCGCCGGCGAGGAGCTCACCCGGCCGTATATCGGCATCCGGTATGAGGAGATCGATCTCCAGGTCAAGGCCGACAAGCACCTGACGGTCGACCAGGGCGCCCTCATCGGGCCCGGCACCGATGCGTCCGGCAACTCGACACCGGCCATCGCGGCGGGTAGCCCGGCCGAGAAGGCCGGCCTGCAGTCGGGCGACATCGTCATCTCGATCGAGGGCCAGGCGATCGATACCGAGCACCCGCTCGATGCCGTCCTGTCGGGGTACTCCCCCGGACAGACCGTCCACCTCGACGTGCTGCGGGGGACCTCGACGATCACCGTCGCGGTGACCCTCGGGACCCGACCCTCAGGCCTCTGAGCCTCGGCCCGAGCGCTGTCGCCGGATCTCGACGCCGGCGTAGTCGAGCGATCCGCCGAGCGCAACCTCCGGCTTCCGGACACGGACCGTGACGTCCCGGACCCGAGCGTGCTCGCTGAGGAGCTCGTGGCAGATCGCCTCGGCGAGGGCCTCGATGAGGTTGTAGGTCGTCGACTCGACGATCTGGCGCACGGTCTCATAGACGGGCCCGTAGTCGACGGTCCGCTCGAGATCGTCCTCGACGGCGGCCGGCTGGAGGTCGAGCCCGAGCTCGACGTCGACCTCGAACCGTTGGGCCTCGACCTTCTCCCGATCGGCCACACCATGGCGGGCCTGGAAGACCATGTTCGAGAGGACGATCCGGTCGCTCATCGCAGGACAGCGTCGGCCATCCGTGCCGCCCGGACGTTGGCCCGGACGTCGTGGACGCGGACGATGTCGACGCCCGCCGCGATCCCGATCACCGTGGTCGCGAGCGTCGCCTCGACTCGCTGATCGGCCGGCAGGTCGAGAATCATGCCGAGCGTCGACTTCCGCGACGTCCCGAGGAGGATCGGCCGCCCGAGCACCTGCAGGCGGGCGAGGTCACGCAGGAGCGCGAGGTTGTGCTCGGCGGTCTTCCCGAAGCCGAAGCCGGGGTCGACGAGGATGTCCTGCCGGGGTACGCCCGCGGTCAGGGCTCGATCGATCGCGGCTTCGAGGTCCGCGATGATCTCGGGGATCAGGTCGTCGTAGCGCGCCTCGGCCCGGTTGTGCATCAGAACGATCGGCACGCCCCGCTCCGCGACGAGGCGCGACAGGGAGTCGTCGGGAGCGACGCCCCACACATCGTTGACGAGGTCGGCCCCCGCGTCGATCGCGGCCGCGGCCACTGCGGGCTTCGTCGTGTCGATGGAGAGGGGCATCTGCGGGAGCGCGGCGCGGACCGCCGCGACCACCGGGACCACCCGGGACTGCTCCTCCGCTTCGCCGACGGGTGCGTGGCCGGGCCGCGTCGACTCACCCCCGATATCCAGGATGTCGGCGCCGTCCGCGGCCATGGACCGGGCTTGCGCGACGGCCGCGGCCACCGTGCCGGCCTCGTCGCGGGCGACCAAACCGTCGCCGGAGAACGAGTCCGGCGTGACGTTGAGGATCCCCATGACGAACGTCCGCGTGCCCCACGCGAAGGTGCGTCGCCCGATCGTCGTCTCGCCCAGTCGGTCGAGGGTCGCTGTCACGGCGGCGGTTCCTCCGGGTCATCGAGCAGCGGATCGGGCAGCCAGCGCCGGCGAGCCTCGCCGACGAGGTAGAGCGAGCCGGCGACGACGATCGGGCCGGTCCCGGTCTCGAGCGCCCGGTCCAATGCCCGGCCGACATCGGCGACCGCCTCGACCGAGACGTCGGGCACGAGGGTACGCCAGCGCTCGGCCAGGTTCTCGGCCGGCATGGCCCGAGGCAGGTCGACATGGGTCGCGATGATGCGCGCGTCGGCGAGCGCGGCCGCTCCCGCGAGGGCCGCCACGATCCCGTCGACGTCCTTGTCCGCCATTGCGCCCGTCACGAGCGTGAGCGCGGACGACGACCGGGCCGCGGCGCCAGTGAGGAACGGGCGAAGGTCGTCGAGGGCCTGGGCGAGGGTCGCTGCGCCGGCCGGGTTGTGGGCCCCGTCGAGCAGCACGTCGCGGCCGCGAACCGTGAGCAGCTCGAGCCGGCCCGGCCAGCGCGCCGCCGCGTAGCCCCGCCGTCGCGCGTCCGCGGGCACGCTCGCGATGCCGGCGGCCTCGAGCGCATCGAGCGTCGCGTCGGCCACCGTGACGTTTGCCGCCTGGTGCCGGCCGCGCAGCCCGACCCGCGTCGGGCCGAGGCGCGGCAGCTCGACGTCGATGCCATCGCGGTCCCAGCCGAGCAACGGCGCAGGTGCGACTTCGGCCAGCGGCACGCCGAGGTGGGCGGCACGCCGCCGGACCACCACGAGCGCCTCGCCCGTGGCGCCGGTCACGGCGAGATCGCCCCGCTCGAGGATCGCCGCCTTCTCGCGGGCGATCGCCGGGATCGTCGAGCCGAGGCGATCCATGTGGTCCAGGGCCACGTTCGTGACGACCGCTACGCCGCCGTCCCAGGCATGGGTCGCGTCGAGCCGGCCCCCGAGGCCGACCTCGACGATCGCGACATCGAGGTCGAGCTCGGCGAACCAGCGAAAGATCGCGGCAGTCAGGAGCTCGAACTCGGTCGGCGGCCCGAGTCGGCTCGGCACCCGGTCGGCCGCCCGCAGGACCTCGCCGATGAGCCGGGTGAACATGTCAGGGTCGATCGGCCGGCCATCGACCTGGAGGCGTTCGCGGTACGACACGAGATGTGGCTTCGGCGTCTCGCCCACCCGCAGGCCCGCGGCCCGGAGCGCGCTCGAGGCGAGCGCGAGCACGCTGCCCTTGCCGTTCGTGCCCGCGATGAGCGCCCCCCGAAAGGTCCGCTCCGGGTTCCCCAAGGCCGCGAGCAGAGCCCGCGTCCGCCCGAGGCCGAGGTGGATCCCGAACCGGCCGCGCTTCCCGAGTGCCCGAACTGCGGCCTGATACGTCACGCCGGGCCCCTCTTCCCGCGTCAACGCTGCGACAGGTCTTCCTCGTAGAAGACGCACTGGTTGAACCGCGGGGAGAGGCAGACATCGTTCACGTAGCTCTGCTCCAGGTGGACGCCACCGCGGAGCTGGCAGCGCGAGACCGCGCTGTCCTGGCGGACGAGGCCCTTGAGCAGGTGCGGCGCGTGGATCGGCAGGGCGCCGCGCGCGCCGGTCACGTAGAAATGGGGGCAGACGTTCCGGCGCAGGTTCGGCAGGCCGAACGCCCGCGTCCTGGCGGGGTCGGGTCGCTGCGCGTAGCCGCGCTGGGCGTACGTGGTCCCGTAGCCGGCGTTGATCGACGGGCCGATCCGCGTCGGGGCCTCGGGCCGGTCGGAATCGTCGGCTCGGTAGACCGTGCTGACGCGGGCAATCGGCCCGAGCCCGAACGGCGGGCGGCCGGCCACGCGAGTGGCCCGACCGAACTTCGAATCGCCGCCGTGCATTGCCCGGCACATTACACCCCTGCCGCCCTCGGCCCGAGCGCCGCGACATGCGACCATAGGTCGAGATGACGAGTCCCCGCGCCCGAGCGTCCCACGTCCGACCCCGACCCCCGAGCACGGGCCGCCCATCGAAACCGACCCGCGCCGTGCGCCCGGAGACGCAGCGCGTCCGGCAGCATCGCGGCCTCGATGCTCGTCGCCGGCGGCTCCCCCTCCCGACCCGGCTCCTCCTCGCCCTGTCCGTGCTGGCCCTTGGCGGGGCGGTCTTCCTGACCGCCACCGGTGGCCTCGGGCCGATCGTTGCCAACCTCGGAGGCACCTTCGCGAACGCCCTCGGCAAGCTCACCGCGACCGCGCTCCCGAGCGAATCGATCATCGTCGCCACGAACTCGCCGATCATCGGCCAGCCCGAGTCGGCCTACACGAACCAGGCCCAGATCAACCTCCGGATCACCGTGCCGTCCGACGCCCTCGGCGACGCGACCGCGAAGGTCCGGGTCTATCTCGCCCTCGAAGGGCTCAAGCCGTCGCCGATCGACGATGTCGCGATCGAGTCGTCGCTCACCGTCCTCGCCCCGGTCGCCCTGACGAACGGCCGCAACGACTTCACCGCGACAATCATCCATTCCGGCGTCGAGTCCGAGTCCTCGCCGGTCGTGACCGTGTTCCTCGATCAGGATCCGCCGACGATCACCGTGAAGTCACCGAAGACGGGCTCGACCGTCAACGACCCGGTCGTCACGATCACCGGCACGACCGAGGCGAGCGCGACGCTGATCGGCCTGAACGCCGCGAACAGCACCTCGATCAACACGACGGCCGGGGCCGACGGCACGTTCACGTTGATCCTCTCCCTCGAACCGGGCACGAACGCGATCCACCTCGATGCGACGGACCTCGCCGGGAACACGAGCGGGCTCGACCTGTCGTACGTCCAGGGCTCCGGCAAGATGACCGCGAACCTGACCTCGTCGCTCTACCGGATCTCCGTCTCGAGCCACTCGGGCTCGCTCCAGCTGACGGTCATCGTCAGCGACCCGACCGGGGCGCCGCTGGCGGGCGCCAGCGCGTCGTTCACACTCCAGATCCCGGGCCTCGGCCCGATCTCCGGCTCGTCGAAGACCGGCACCGACGGCCGGGCGTCGTTCACGACGCCGCTGGTCGGCGCGATCGCCGTCGGCGACGGCGCCGGGGTGGTGCTCGTGACCCATCCAGTCTTCGGCCAGACCACCGACCGGGTCGCCCTGACCTTCGTCCCGTAGCCCGTCGAAATCGATGCGCCGCGGCGGCCGCGCGCAGCTACCATCGGGCTATGCCCATGTGGCGGTGCCCCCATTGCGGCACTCCGCAGGCAGAGACGGCTCGGTGCTGGGTCTGCCGGCGATC
>WNFM01024072.1_pt1 | contig 10089 bp, 8 predicted proteins | sample 5400271 | NCBI WGS metagenome assembly WNFM01 (sample SAMN13153352, study PRJNA577476) | soil metagenome | isolation source: 60 cm saprolite on Douglas fir-dominated hillslope | place: USA:California | collected 2013-09-17
CCCCCGGCTAACCTCCTATTGCCGCTGCCGCGGCAACGCTCTGCGATCTTCTCTCGCCCTTAAGTTAGTGCGTATGCTCCCACCGGGAGAGGGTGGCGCCAAGCGCCGGGTGAGGGGTCGTGACTTGTGCAGAGGTTCCCTGGCAACTAACTAAATGTTTCCTACGACGACTCCGCCGCCGAACCGACTGCTCGTCTTTGCGCGTCTGCCGGAGCTGGGGCAGGTGAAGACGAGGCTCGCGGCGGCCGTCGGTGACGAGCGTGCGTTGGCCGTCTATGAGGCCATGCTGCGCGACGTGCTCTCGGGCATCGGCACATCGACGGCAACGACCGAGGTCGAGGTTTGCTGGGCGCCAACCACAGCGGCGTCGGCGGAGACCCTGGCGAGAGCGTTCGGGAATCATGTCCTGGCGATGCAGACGGGGACGACACTCGGCGATCGCCTATCGATGGCCTTCTCGGAGCGCTTCTTTTTCCACCGCACACAGAAGATCATCGCCATCGGCGTCGACGAGCCGAGGATGACGCGAGCGGAGATCGACCACGCCTTCTCGTTGCTCGACTCGTGCGAGTGGGTGATCGGCCCTGCTGAGGATGGCGGGTATTACCTCATCGGGTGCAGGGCGCAGGTGTTCGACATCTCAATCTTCGCCGGAATGAACTGGGGCACGAGCGATGTGCTGCCCGCCACCATCGAGCGCATCCGCACCGTGCAGAACACGGTCGCAGTGATGCCGTCTCGCTACGACATCGATACTCTGGAGGATCTGGAGCGGTATGCTGCGGAAGGTCATCGCGGAGCGCTAGCCGAATTAGTTGTTGGATGCTAGTTGCTGGATGCTAGTTGTCTGTACTCATGGGTCGCGTTCTTGGCGAGTCAATTGCTGCGCCAGCAGGTGTGAAGCGAAAGGTGTCGAGCGTCATCCGGCAAGAACGCAACCCGTGACCTCTGACCTCTAGCAACTAGCGACTAGCAACTTGAGAAACAGCCACACGCGCTACGCAAATGAAAATTCTCACCTCCCAGCAGATGAAAGCCATCGACCGGCGGGCCACGGAACGGTTCGCGGTGCCGTCGCTCGTTTTGATGGAGAACGCGGCCATCGCCGTCGTGGATGCGATCTTCGAGCACTACGCGGGCTGCGAGCGTGCGGCCATCATCTGCGGCACGGGGGCGAATGGCGGTGACGGACTGGCGGTGGCGCGGCATTTGGAGAACCGCGGCGTCGTGCCGCATGTCTTCATCGTCGGCGACCGCAAGGCGATGGTGGGCGACGCCCTCACGAACCTGACCATCTGTGAGCGTCTGGCCATCCCCATGTTCGACGTCACCGACATTGACTCGCTGGGCGATGCGCTCGTCCACGCGGCAGACTCCGACCTGGTGATCGACGCCCTGTTCGGCACGGGTCTCAACCGCGCGCCGGAGGGGCTCTTCGCGGAAGTGATCCGCTCCATGAACGAGCTGTCGCTGCCGATCGTCGCCGTGGACCTTCCCAGCGGCGCGAATGCATCCTCAGGCGAGACGTTCGATCCCTGCGTGCACGCCGAGCTCACCGTCACGTTCGCCGCGCCGAAGCTCTGTCACGTCTTCGAGCCGGCCGCACTGGCCTGCGGCGAAGTGATCGTGGCCGACATCTCCATCCCCCATGCGGCCCTCGAGGACGAGAATGTCACGCTGTCCCTCACGACGCCGGGCGATGTCCGGCCACATCTCGGACCTCGTCTCGCCGCCACGCACAAGGGAACCTACGGCCATGTGGCCATCGTCGCCGGCTCACCCGGCCGGAGCGGCGCGGCAGTGCTGGCGGCGCGCGGCGCAACTCGGATCGGCGCAGGGCTAGTCAGTGTCGCCACGGACGAGGAGACTGCGAGGCTCGTCCATGCGGGCTCGATCGAGTCGATGACGTATTCGGGCAGCGACGTGCTGGGCTTCCTGACGGGCAAGGACGCCGTGCTCGTCGGTCCCGGCCTGCACGACGACCAGGATCATTACCCGCGCGTTCGCGCGCTTGTCGGTGCCATCGAGCTTCCCCTCGTACTCGACGCGTCAGGCCTCAACGCCTTCGCCTCATGCGCGTCCGAGATCAACCCGCACCACCGCCTGCGAGTGATCACGCCTCACCCCGGCGAGATGGCGCGCCTCCTCGGTATCGAAACGAATGCGGTAAATGCGAATCGCATCGAGGTGGCGCGCGAGGCGGCGCGCCTGTGCCATTGCGTCGTCGTGTTGAAAGGCCATCAGACATTGATCGCCGATCCCGAGGGCCACGTCAACGTCAATCCCACCGGCAACCCCGGCATGGCCAGCGGCGGCATGGGCGACGTCCTCGGCGGGATGATCGCCGCCTTGCTGGCCCGCGGCCTCGACCCCTTCGACGCCGCGATGACGGCCGTCTATCTGCACGGCTTCGCCGGCGATTTGCTCAAGGACGAGTTTGGCGACATCGGACTGGCAGCGCTGGATCTCGCCGAGCGGCTGCCGGCGGCGATCGCGAAGCTGCGGTGATCAGCGATTCCCGTTCAGGACGACGTTGAGCGGGATGTCAGTCACTCCGCCGAGGGCTTCATTGACGAGAAAGCGGCCGTCGGCGGCGACGTCGTAGGTGTTGCCCATCATCGGATCGAGGCGAAAGTGGCCGATGGCGGGCGAGATCTGGAAGAGCAGCTCCGGCTTGCCGAAGGTCCCGCCTTGAATGGTCACGGCGTTAATGCGGTTCTCGCCGTCGAGAAAGTAGATCTCCGCTTTGTTGCGGCTCCACACCGGCTCACGGCCGCCGTTGGTCGAAAGGTCGAGCCGCAGCACGTAGAGCTCATCGGTGCCCGACTCCGCTGACGTGAATGCGACAGACCGTCCATCAGGCGAGAACCTCGCGTCGCGTTCGGGCGTGGTGCTCGCGGTGAGACGCGACGCTTTCCCGCCAGGGGGCAAGAGCCAGATCGTTGAGGGACCCGGATAACTGGTCAGGTAGAGGATGCGACCGTCGGGCGCCCAATCCGCCGGGGCGGCGAGGTAGTTGCCTTTGACGAGCATGCGGTCGACCTCATTAGGGCTCCCGAACGTTCGCAGATAGATGTCGGGCGGCCCGACCCGGTCGCCGGCGAATGCCAGAGTGTGACCATCGGGCGACCAGACCAGCGACGAGTGGGAATAGCTCGTGTTCGTGAAGCGCGAGTCGGTGCCGCGATCGAGATCCGTCACCCAAATGTCGGCCGCGCCGTTGCGGACATCGCGCAGCGCGATCGCTACCCGGCTGCCATCGGGGGAAATGCGGACATTGCCGATGTCGCGCGGTCCCCCCACGGTGCCAAGCTGGCGCCCATTTCGGTCTCTCCATACCAATTGCGACGGCGATGTCCCCCGCTGAAAGGCGAGTACACGTCCGTCGGAGGAGAGCGAGAACGCCGCATTGCCGGTGTGTAGGAAATACGAGACGTCATTCGCTACGGCCACTGGCTCGCCGGTGAGACGCAACGTGGAGGAATCGAATGACTGCGACAGCAACGTCGCGTCGCGCACGAATAACAGCTTCCCTCCGACGAGTTTGGCGATGCTGCGCGCACGGGTAACCTTCTCGATCTTCGACGAGTTGGTCGAGGCCACTTCGAGCCAGGCATCCGGCAGAACCGGGGTGGCATGCAACACGAGAAACCGCTTGCCGTCGGGAAGGAACTGTTGCGCGTCGTACCACTCCCCGGAAGGCAGAGCCCGAACAACAAGAGTGGGAGTGCCGCCGGTCAGACCCGTCTTGTAGACGCACGAATCCCGGGAGAACAGGATCGTGCCATCGGGCGACCACGCGGTGCCGTAGTCGGCGTCGGTCAGAGTCTGCGGCGGCCCGCCGTCCGCCGAAATCACCTTCAACTTCTTCGCGGCGACGAACGCGATCTTCGTTCCGTCGGGCGACCAAAGAGGACTCAGAGCGTCGTCGGTGCCCTCGAGGGGCTTCGCATCCAGCGAGTCGAGGGGCCTGATCCACAGCCGTCGCCGCCCGTTCTCGGTGGCCGAGATCGCCAGTCGCGTTCCATCAGGTGAGACGGCGAACGTCGTTTCCTCGGCGCGCCCACGAATCGCTGTCCCGGGCGGCGCCTGCACGACGAAGCGTGCGGTGATCGGCTCCTCGCTCGTTCTGTGGAATCCCGCCCAAAGCAGCGCCAAAAGGGCCGCAATCACCCCGGTCGCAGCGACGATCCACGGCATTGGCGACGAGCTCCGCTTCTGCGGGCGAAGGAGCGGGGTACCGCTTTCCGAAGTCTCCAGCAACATGCGGACATCGTGCGCCGACTGCCAGCGTTCATCCGGATGCTTGGCCAGACAGCGACCGATGATCTGCTCGAGGATCGGCGGGACGGGCCGGATGTTCGAGATCGGCTCCGGTTCCGACTCGAGGATGGCGATGGCGATCGTGTGCCGCGAGGTGCCGTCGAAGGCGCGCCTCCCCGCGGCCATCTCGTAGAGCAGTAAGCCGAGGGCGAAGATGTCGGAGCGGGCATCGACGGGACGTCCCTCCAACTGCTCCGGCGGCATGTAATTGAGTGTTCCCAGCACTGCCCCTTCGGCGGTCAGCGGCTGATTGTTCGGAATCACCGTTGGGGCATCGTGCCCCGCCGCAGGCTCCTGCAGCTTCGCCAGACCGAAGTCGAGCAGTTTCGCGCCGCCCGGGGTGAGCATCACGTTCGACGGCTTCAGGTCGCGATGCACGATTCCCTGCGCGTGCGCACGCTCCAGCGCCCCCGCGATCTGCGCGCCGACCTTCATCACCTGGGGCAACGGCAGCGGCCCGCGCTGCACGCGGTCGGCGAGCGTCTCCCCTTCCAGGTGCTCCATGACCAGAAAGTCCATGCCCTGTTCGTGGCCGATGTCATACAGCGCACAGATGTGCGGATGATTGAGCGCCGAGATGGCCTTTGCCTCGCGTTGGAAGCGCTCACGGACCTGCGGGTTGGAGTGCAGGTGAGCCGGCAGAAACTTCATCGCCACGATTCGATCGAGGCGGACGTCGCGGGCGCGGAAGACTTCCCCCATTCCGCCCGCGCCGATGGCCGCCAGGATCTCGTAGGAACCAAAGCGATCACCCTTCGACACGGCCATCAGTGACGCAAGAATAGCGCATGGGCTACGATCGACCTTTATGACGACATTCGTCTGCGAGACGGAAGAACAGACCGCTGCTGCCGGCCGCGGCATCGCTCGCACCCTTCCGCGCGACGCCGTCGTGCATCTCGTCGGCGACCTAGGCGCAGGCAAGACATTCCTGGCCAGGGCAATCGCCGCGGAGTTGGGAGCCGACCCGCTCGAAGTCGCCTCGCCGTCGTTCGCCATCATCCACGAGTACCCCGTCCCCGGCCGCCCACCCATCATCCACATCGACGGCTACCGGCTGTCGGACAGCCGCCGCGAGTGGCTGGAGATCGGCATCCCCGAAATCCTGGCCGGCCCCGGAGTGAAGCTGATCGAGTGGCCTAAGGAGGCGTTCGCGGAGTTTGAGGACGCGCACATCGAAGTCACGATCGGAGTGCGGGAGGATGGGGGGCGGGTAGTTCGCGTTTCATCCTGAGAGCTCGCCGTTTACCCCGAGCGTGGGGTGGCGTGTGGATGGGAGCGAGGGGTCAAATCGCGGCGCCAGGAGTTGACGCTCGTAACATCCACTCTTCGCGCCGCGCTCCAAGGCAGATCACGAAGACGCGAAGACGCGAAGGAAAGACGCGATGGTTTGTTTCGGAAGCCCTTGGGAATGCCCCTTCGTCACCCTCATCCTACAAACTTGTACCCCAGCCCGTGTACCGTCACGAGGAACTCCGGTTTGGCGGCGTTGCGCTCCAGCTTCTGACGCAGTGAGGCCACGTGGACGTCGACAGTGCGTGTGACGGGCATGGCCTCGTAGCCCCATACCTTGTCGAGCAGCTCATCGCGGGACACGAGGGCGCCGCGGTGCTCGACGAAGTACTTGAGCAGCTTGAACTCCAACCCTGAAAGGTCGATGGCCTGGCCGTCACGCGTCACCACGGCACCGCGAAAGTCGACACGCACGTCGCCGAAGGTATAGGCGTCGGCGCCGTTTTCTCCCATCGTCCGCGAGCGGCGGAGGAGGGCCTCGATGCGGGCCAGCAGCTCGGCGGAATCGAACGGCTTGGTCAGATAGTCGTCGGCGCCGAGCTTCAGGCCGAGGACGCGGTCGATGATCTGGCCGCGCGCGGTCAGCATCATGATCGGAGTCTGGATGCCCCGGCCGCGTAGGTCGCGGCAGACGTCGAAGCCGCTGCGGCCCGGTAGTGCGACATCGAGCAGGATAAGGTCGTACATCGTGCGTGTAGCCGTCTCCAGACCCGCATCGCCATTCATGGCCACGTCGACTGCGTAGCCCTCCGACGTCAGACGATCGCGGAGGGTGAGCACGAGGCTCTCCTCGTCCTCCACGATCAGGATCCGGCGATCAGGCATGCTGCACCTCGGCGGCGGCAGACGTCGATGCCGCTGCCTTCAGCGTGAGCACGAACGCCGTACCCCGGGCGCGCCGCTCCACGCGAATGCTCCCGCCATGCGCGAGCGCCACGCGCCGCACGATGGCCAGTCCGAGGCCGCTGCCGCGCACGCGCGACGAGTGGCGGCCGCGGAAGAACGGCTCGAAGATGCGCCGCGCGTCGCGTGGAGCAATCCCCGGCCCGCGGTCTTCCACGCGGATGACGACACGCCCCGCTTCAGCGCTCGCCTTCACCCCCGCCCACCTCCCTTCGGCCCCATGACGAATGGCATTCGCGACGAGGTTTTGCACGGCGCGCGTAAGGGCCAGGGGATCGCCTTCCACGAGTGGTAGGTCGTGTGGCACTCGTTCCTCCAGCACCACTCCATGCTCCTCGGCCATCCACCGGCACTGCGCGATGGCGTCGCCGATGATGGTCGCCACGTCGACGGGCTCGCGTTGCGGTGCCCGTTCGCGCTGCTGCAGGCCGGCGAAGTCGAGCAACTGCGTGACGGTATCGGATAGCCGCCGCGCCTCCTTGGCGATCAACGCGCCATAACGCGACACCTGCGCCGGCTCCCGCACGATGCCATCCGCCAGGTTCTGTCCCGCTGAGGTCACTGCGGCGATGGGAGTGTTGAGCTCGTGCGTGATGGCGGCCACGAACTCCAGCTGCTGCAGCCGCATTCTCTCCGCCCGGCGGGTCAGCACGACCAGGACCACGATGCTTCCGATGAGCAACAACACCACCGCCGCACCGATGGCCAGGTTTCGTTCCCTGGCCCGCTCGACGAGGTCACCCACGGCGCCGCTGTGCTGCCGGACGACCAGGCGCCACGGCGCATCGCCGCCATCGGCGCGACTCCGCAGTGCCAGGAAGGGCGCGTCCGCCTCGCCGTGATCGCTGACGTCGAGCGGCCACCTGCGGTCCGAGCGCGAGAGAACCTCGCGACCGCTGAAGACAGCGACGTCTTTGTCTGCTCCCAGAAAACGGGTGGCGAGATCGGGGACGAGGACGTTGACCAGATAGGCGCGGTCGAGCTGGGCGATGAGGATGGCCGGCCGAGGTGGGCGCCGTTGACGCGGCTGCGGCGCCGGCCGTTGCTGGGCCAGAGTGGTCTCGGGCGGCGGGAACTGTTCCTCTTCGGGCGGGGGTGGGCGGCGGGGCGGACCGCCATCGCGAGGCCCGAGCTCGCGGCCACCGGGCGGAGGTCCGCGTCGATCGAGCGGCTCCCTACCCCCCGGCAACCACCGGCCCTCGAGTGGCGGCATCACCGCAGGGCGCGGTGGGGGGGCGGGATCAGGCGGCCCCATCGGCCGCACGGGCATCACCAGCGCGGGGACCGCGGTAATCACAGGAGGCCTGCGTTGCTGCTGCGACTCCGGCACGGAGAGGAGCGTCTGCACCGCGGCGAGCTCGGGCGGCCATTCGATCGGAACGAGCTTGCCGGCATCGACATCCAGCCGGGTCAGCGGGACGAGTCGCGCATCACGGGCGTTGCTCCGCCATTCCCTGGCATGCCTGGCCAATTCGTCGGGATCGGCCACGGCATTCTGGAAGTTCACTTGAATCCGGCTGACCTCGTGGTCGACTTCCCCTCCCACTTCATGCGTGCTGAAGCTCAGTGCCGCGCGCATGCGCTGCTGCTCGGCCTCGCTGAGCTCCCCCAGCCAGCGGTACTGCATGACGGCCAGCACGGCGAGCGCCGCGACCATCGTCGTGACGATCAGGAGCAATCCCGCCGTGGAGCGTCGCATCGGGGCGAGTCTAGCATCCGGATCTCGCGCAAACCCGCATGGCCATTGAGGTTTTACGTTCCTTACAAACCCGTTGCGGCGACATGAAGTCTGACCGCGAATGGGCGCGTATCGTCACCGGCATGAAAGGAGACACAACCACCATGCGACGTTTCGGAATCACCGCCCTTTTCATTGCCGCAATCGCCACCTCGCTGGCCGCACAACCGAGGCGGCCCATGGACCGCCACGACGCTCCGCCACCGCCGAACGGCGATGCCATCGTGAATTACCTCAACCTCACCGCCGATCAGAAGACTGCGTGGACGGCCGCACGCCAGGACTTCGAAACTTCCGTCGCGCCGGTGCACGACAAGATCGAGTCGACACAGAACCAGCTTCGCCAGCTCATGGATGCCAAATCGAACGATGCTACGGCCATCGGCACGTTGATGATCTCCATCCGCGACGGGCACGACCAGATCAAGGCAAAGCATGACGCCCTCGACACGAAACTGGAGAGCGTACTCACCGCCGATCAGAAGACGAACTTCGCGGCCTTCCGCGCCGCACGGGCCGCCGCCGGGCCTGACGGACCGCCGCCACATCCTCCGATGGGCCCGCACTCGTAGCAATCTGCGTCCAGAGGTTGTGTCAACGTCCGCCTACATTTTCGGAGGAACGGCTCACGCGAAGACGCGAAGCCGCGAAGAAAGACGCGAAGAGAAGAACCGGCCTGTCCCCCATCACCCTTCGCGTCTTTGCATGTGACGTGGAGAAAGCGTTGCTTTCTTCGCGCCTTCGCGTCTTCGCGTGAGCCGCCTCTGATCGTGGCGCAAAGAATCAGTGCCTCCAGCGACGACTCCCATAGAATCGCCCCATGGACGTCACACCTTCCGTCGTTGCCTCACACGGGATCACCCCAGACGAGTACACGCGCATCGAGCAGATCCTCGGCCGCGCACCGAACTACACGGAGCTTGGCATCTTCTCGGTGATGTGGTCGGAGCACTGCTCCTACAAGTCGAGCCGCGTCCACCTGCGCAAGTTCCCCACCAGCGGCCCGCGAGTGATCCAGGGGCCGGGCGAGAACGCTGGAGTGATCGACATCGGCGACGGCTGGGTGGCAGCGTTTAAGATGGAGTCGCACAATCACCCCTCCTACATCGAACCCTACCAAGGCGCGGCGACAGGCGTCGGTGGCATCCTCCGCGACATCTTCACGATGGGGGCGCGGCCCATCGCCTGCCTCGACTCCCTGCGCTTCGGTGAGCTCGATGCCCCGCGCATGAAGTATCTCGTCGATGGCGTCGTGCGTGGAATCAGCGGCTATGGCAACTGTATCGGCATCCCCACCATCGGCGGGGAGACGTCGTTTCACCGCTCCTACAACGGCAACATCCTCGTCAATGTCTTCGCCCTCGGCGTGACGAAAGCAGAGAAGATCTTCAAGGGCACGGCCAGCGGCGTCGGAAACCCGGTCATCTACGTCGGCTCGAAGACAGGGCGCGACGGCATTCACGGTGCGACCATGGCCTCGGCCGAATTCGACGAGGCCTCGGAAGAGAAGCGGCCGACGGTGCAGGTCGGCGATCCCTTCACCGAGAAGCTCCTGCTGGAAGCGTGCCTCGAGATCATGGACTCCGACGCCGTCGTCGGCATTCAGGACATGGGCGCAGCGGGACTGACCTCGTCCTCCTTCGAGATGGCTGGACGCGCAGGAACGGGTGTGCGGATGAACCTCGACCGCGTTCCCGTGCGCGAGAGCGGGATGAGCCCGTACGAGATCATGCTCAGCGAGTCCCAGGAGCGCATGCTCATCGTCGCTGAGAAAGGGCGGGAGGGGGAGGTCGTCGGTGTCTTCGAGAAGTGGGACCTCAATGCTGCCGTCG
>WNFM01025034.1_pt1 | contig 10089 bp, 9 predicted proteins | sample 5400271 | NCBI WGS metagenome assembly WNFM01 (sample SAMN13153352, study PRJNA577476) | soil metagenome | isolation source: 60 cm saprolite on Douglas fir-dominated hillslope | place: USA:California | collected 2013-09-17
GTCGAAACCGACGGCGTCCTGGGCCACCACCTTCAGGCCGGCCGGCTTCCCCGCCGCGAACACTTCCTCGTCGATCTTGTCGCGCAGGGTGGTGATCAGGGCGTCGATGCCGCCCTTCACCTTCTCCAGGATGAGGGGGCGCGGCGGTGGCTCGACGTGGTCGTAGACCTCGAGGTCCCAGCCCTTGTCGCGCAAGCGCTGCAGCGCTTCCTGGCCGATGTCGGTGGTGGAGAAGATACGGAAGGTCATGAGGCCGAGTATAGGCCGCAGAAATCGCGATGCCCCGGCCCGGGGGTTGGTCGCATCTCTTGGCCCGCTTGGCTAATTAAGCTAAACTGTTTTGGCTTTATTAAGACTTCACCTTAATCAAGTGGCGCACTTCGAGGTACAGACATGAAGCGAGGCCCGAGCGGCCGATACGTGGTCACTTCCCGCGTCGGAGGCGAGACGGTGCGCGCCTTCATCCCGCACCCGCTTCCGCCGCGCCCTGGGTTGGACGAGACGCCGGATCTCCAAGAGCGGCATGACCGCGCCCTGCTCGCGCTGGGACGTCTCGACAGCGTATCGACTCTGCTGCCCGACACCCAGCTCTTCTTGTACACCTACGTTCGGAAGGAGGCCGTGCTCTCGTCTCAGATCGAAGGAACCCAGTCGTCCCTCTCCGACCTGCTCCTTTTCGAGTTGAAGGAGACTCCCGGCGTGCCTCAGGCCGACGTGAAGGAGGTCTCGCGCTACGTCGCGGCCCTCGAGCACGGGCTACGCCGCGTACGCGGCGGCTTCCCTCTCTCGACGCGACTCATTCGAGAGGTGCACGAGATCCTCCTGGTTAAGGGGCGCGGATCAGACAAACAGCCGGGCGAGTTCCGTCGCTCCCAGAACTGGGTTGGGGGCACGCGCCCAGGCAACGCCGTTTTTGTGCCCCCCCCGGCCGTCGAGGTTGCGGCGTGCATGGGCGATTTGGAGAACTTTCTCCATGACAAGAACCAGCGCACGTCACCGTTGGTGAAGGCCGCCCTTGCTCACCTGCAATTCGAGACGATCCACCCTTTTCTCGACGGCAACGGGCGCATCGGCCGACTTCTGGTCCCCCTCCTGTTGTGCGCGGAGGAGGTGCTTCGCGAGCCGCTCTTGTATCTGAGCCTCTATCTGAAGGAGCACCGGCCGCAGTACTACGACCTGTTGGACACGGTGCGTCGGGACGGCGACTGGGAACGATGGCTCATCTTCTTCTCCGACGCGGTACGGTTCACGGCCGAAGCCGCCGTTGTGACGGCGCGCGCGCTCGTCGGGCTCTTCAGCCACGACCGCGATCTGATCGCCGGGCTCGGACGATCCGCGGGTTCCGCTCTCCGTGTTCATCACGAGTTGCAGAAACGTCCCCTTTCCACCATCCCGTCTTTGGCGGCGACAACGAAGCTGACCACGCCGACCGTGGGCAAAGCGGTGGAAGGTCTGGTCGCCCTCAAAGTGGTTCGGGAGATCACCGGTCGACAGCGTGATCGCGTTTTCGCCTACACGCGCTATCTCGATCTCCTCAACGAAGGGACCGAACGATCCTGAGGCCGCGCGCCTACGTTCCCACCACCGACGCGATCCGCCGCAGCGCTTCCTGGATGTTCTCCATGCTGTTCGCGTACGAGAAACGCAGGTGCCCCTCGCCGAACTCGCCGAAGGCGGTGCCGCTGAGGCAGGCCACCCCGCCCTGGTCGAGCAGCTTGTCGGCCAGGGCCTTGCTCCCGTAACCGGTGCGCGTGATGTTGGGGAAGACGTAGAAGGCCCCCTTGGGCCGGGCACACGTGAACCCGGGAATGGCACGCAACCCATCCACGATGGCGTCGCGGCGACGGCGGAACTCCGCCACCATCGCGTCTACCGAAGACTGGTCGCCGCGCAGGGCCTGCACGGCCGCGAGCTGGCTGAAGGTCGCCGTGCACGACGTGGCGTTGGTCTGGAGCTTGGCCACTACCTGCGCCATGGGGGCGGGCATGATCCCGTACCCCAGCCGCCATCCCGTCATGGCGTAGGTCTTGGAGAAGCCGTCGAGGACGATGGCCAGCGACTCCATTCCCGGCATGCCCGCGATCGACTTGTGCCCCGTGTCGTAGAGGATGCGCGAGTAGATCTCGTCCGAGAGGACAGGCACGTTGTACTTGGCCGCCACCTCCGCGATTGCGCGCAGCCCGCTCTCCGGGATGATGCCTCCGGTCGGGTTGTGGGGATCGTTCAGGATGATGAGGCGCGTCTTGGGACCCACGCGGTCGCAGAGCTGTCCCACGTCGAGGGTGAACGCCTTCTCCTCCAGCAGCCGCACCGGTACCGGGATGCCGCCGATGTACCGGATCATCGACTCGTAGATCGGGAAGCCGGGATTGGGATAGAGGACCTCGTCGCCTTCGTCCACGAGGGCGAGGATCACGAAGAACATGATCGGCTTGGCGCCGGGCGTGACCACGACCATCTCGGACGTCGCGCGCACGCCGCGCCGCCGCGTCGAGTCCTGCGCGATCGCCTCCCGCAGCTCGGGCAGGCCGGCGGACGGACCGTAGTGGGTGGCGCCGCCGCGAAGGGCGGCGATGGCGGCCTCCGTGATGTGGCCGGGCGTGTCGAAGTCGGGCTCGCCGATCTCGAGGTGGACGACGTTGCGGCCCTGCGCCTCCAGGGCGCGCGCGCGCACGAGGACCTCGAACGCGGTCTCCGTTCCCAGCCGCGCCATCCGCTGCGAGAGCCTCATGTGGGAAACTTTATCGCGAACCGCGCGGGCCAGGCAGCCGACCAGGAGCGCGGCGCCCGCGCAGCGGGCGGCGCAGCGGTGGGGGGTTTCAGGGGGGGCCGCGAATGCCCATCGGGATGGTACGTGAGTGCCCCCCCTGAGATAAATTACTCGTGTGAGAACACGATTCTTCCTTGTGTCCGCGCTGGCCGTCGCTCCGGCCATCTTTCCGTACGACGCGCCGTCGCCCAGTCCGCGGCCCGGCGCCAGCGCCGCGCCCGCCGCGACGACCTACCGGCTGGAGGACCCGCTCCCCTTCGACCCCGCCGTCCGTCGCGGCCGGCTGCCGAACGGGATGTCCTACTACATCCGCCGCAACGCGCGGCCCGAGCACCGGGTGGCGTTGCGGCTGGCCGTCAATGCCGGCTCCGTCCTCGAGCAGGAGGACCAGCGCGGCCTCGCCCACCTCCTCGAGCACATGGCCTTCAACGGCAGCAAGCACTTCGCCCCCGGCGAGCTCGTCGGGTTCCTGGAGTCCATCGGCGCGCGCTTCGGCGCGGACGCCAATGCGTACACCAGCTTCGACGAGACGGTGTACATCCTCGAGGTGCCCAGCGACCGCAGCGGCCTCGTGGAGAAGGGTCTCACCGTCCTCGCCGACTTCGCGGGCGGCTGGACGCTGAGCAAGGACGAGATCGACAAGGAGCGCGGGGTCGTGCTGGAGGAATGGCGCCTGGGCCAGGGCGCGAACTCGCGCCTGCAGCGCCTGCAGTTCCCCATCCTCATGCACGGCTCGCGTTACGCCGAGCGCCTGCCCATCGGCGATCCCGACGTCATCAAGAGCTCGGACCCCGCCCGGCTGCGCGCGTTCGCGCGCGAATGGTATCGGCCGGACCGCATGGCGGTGGCGGTGGTCGGTGACGTGGATCCGGTCAAGGCCGAGCGCTGGATCCAGGACAAGCTGGGCGAAGTCCCGGCGGCCGCGCCCGGTGCCACGCGTCCCGTCTACGACATCCCCAGCCACCCCGAGACGCTGGTCAGCGTCGCCACCGATCCCGAGGCCCGCGTGTCCGGCGTCTCCGTCATCTTCAAGCATCCCAAGCTTCCGGAGGGCCGGGTCGGTGATTACCGGCGCAGCCTGGTCGAGACGCTGTTCCACTCCATGGTGAACTCGCGTCTGGCCGAGATGGCGCGCCGCGGGGACGCGCCCTTCCTGGGCGCGTCGTCCTCGGGCGGCACGATCGGCCGCGATACGGACACGGAGGTGCTGGGCGCCGTCGTCGCCGACGGCGGCATCGCGGCCGGCCTGCGCGCCCTGCTCACGGAAGCGGAGCGCGTGCGCCGCCACGGCTTCGCGCCCGCCGAGCTGGACCGCGCGCGCCGCGAGCTGCTCGCCCAGTACGAGCGCGCCTGGCAGGAGCGGGACAAGAGCGAGAGCAGCTCGTACGCCCGGGAGTACGTGTCCAACTTCCTCACCGGCGAGCCCAGCCCCGGGATCGACGTCGAGCTGGCGCTGGTGCGGCAGTTCCTGCCCACCATCACCCTCGACGAAGTCCGCGACGTCACCCTGCGCGACATCCACGAGGACAGCCGCGTCGTCCTGGCCGTCGCCCCCCAGAAGGAGGGCGTGGCCGTGCCCACGGAGGCGGAAGTGCGCGGCGTGCTGACGTCGGTGACGCAGGTCGCGGTCACGCCATGGGAAGACCGCACGGCGGGGCGCCAGCTCCTCGAGAAGCCTCCCGCCGGCGGCACCGTGGTGTCGCGCCGGAAGATCGACCCGCTCGGCATCACGGTGCTGACGCTCTCGAACGGCGTCGAGGTCTGGCTCAAGCCCACCGACTTCAAGAACGACCAGGTCGTCTTCGGCGCCGACGCGTTCGGCGGGGCCTCGCTCGCCGCTCCCGAGCACGTGGTGGAGGCGCTGCTCTCGCCCGTCGCCGTGGGCGAGATGGGCGTGGGGGGGTTCACGCCGGTCGAGATCGAGAAGCTGCTGGCGGGCAAGCTCGCTGAGGTCTCACCGGAGGTCCAGCACTACACCCACGGCATCTCCGGCTCCAGCACGCCCGCGGACCTGGAGACCGCGCTGCAGCTCGTGTACCTGGAGCTGACCTCTCCCAACGACCGGCCCGAGGGCTTCGAGGTCCTGCGCCACCGGCTGGAGACGGCCATCGCGCATCGCGCCAGCGACCCGGGCTCGGTCTACGGGGACGCGATCGTCGAGATCAACACCGCCGGCCATTACCTGTACCGCCCCATCAAGCCGGAGGATGTCCCCGGCCTGAAACGGGACGAGAGCCTGCGCTTCTACCGCGAGCGCTTTGCCAACGCCGCCGATCTCACCTTCGTCTTCGTCGGCAGCTTCGACGTGGAGACCATCACGCCGCTCCTGGCCCGCTATCTCGGCGCCCTTCCCTCGACGGGCAAAGCGGCCTCCCGCTTCGAAGACCGCGGGGTGAAGTTCCCGGAGACGGTCAAGAAGACGGAAGTGCGCAAGGGACGCGAGCCCCGCAGCACGACCACGCTCACCTTCTTCGCCGACGCCGGGAACAACGAGACGGATCGGCAGCAGGCCTTGACCGCGGCGGGTGTGCTGCGCAACCGGCTGCGCGGCCTCCTCCGGGAGGAGATGTCCGGCACCTACGGCGTCTCCGTCAACGTCCTCCCCCGAGAACGCGGCCAAGCTGACCTCCGCCGTGTTCGACGAGATCGACCGCCTGCAGTCGGCGGGCTTCGGACCGGAGGACCTCAGCAAGGAACAGGAGATCGAGCGGCGCGAGCTCGAGGTGGCGGAGCGCCAGAACGGCTACTGGCTGGCCGCGCTGCGGCGCATGCACGTGCTCGGCCGCGATCCCGTCCTGCTGCGCCGGCGCCGGCAGGAGATCGACGCCATCACGTCCGACTGGCTCCAGGCCGCCTTCCGCCGCTACTTCCCGGCCCGCCGCTACACGCAGGTGACGCTGATGCCGGAGACCTCGCCGGCCACCGGCAAGTAAGGGTTGAGGCCGTCGCTCCGCAACCGCCTCGAGCTCGTGGCGGGCGCGGCCCTGTTCTCCACCGCGGGCGCGGCCATCAAGGCCTGCGCGCTCACGAGCTGGCAGGTGGCCAGCTTCCGGGCGGGAGTGGCCGCCCTCGCCGTCCTGTGCCTCGTCCCCGCCGCCCGGCGCGGCTTCTCCGCGCGGGCGGCGCTGGTCGGTGTCGCCTACGCCGTCACGGTGGTGCTGTTCGTGCAGGCCAACAAGCTCACCACCGCGGCCAGCACGATCTTCCTGGAGGCGACCTCTCCCCTCTACATCGTCCTCCTGCAGCCCCTGCTCCTGAAGGAACATGTTCCCCGTCGCGATCTCGGCGCGCTGGCCGCGCTGGCGGTTGGCCTGGTCCTGGTCCTGCTCGGTGCGCCCGATGCGGGCCCGACGGCTCCCAATCCCGCGCTGGGCAACGTGCTGGCCGCGGTGAGCGGGTGCACGAGCGCCATCATGATGGTCGGACTGCGATGGCTGGCCCGCGGCGCCGACGACACCGCGGGCGCGGCCCCGGCGGCGGTGGTGCTCGGAAGCCTGTTCGCGTTCGCGGCCACGCTCCCGATGGCCCTCCCCGTCGCGCCCGCGCGGCCGCTGGATTGGACGCTGGTCGTCTACCTCGGCGTGTTCCAGATCGGCGTCGCCTACGCGCTCCTGCTGTCCGCGCTGCGGCACGTCGCGGCCCTGGAAGCGTCGCTGCTGATGTTCGTGGAGCCGGTGCTCAGCCCCGTCTGGGCCTGGCTGTTCCACGGCGAGAAGCCGGGGACCTGGGCCCTGGCCGGCGGCGCCGTCATCCTGGCCACGACGGCGGTGCGCGGATGGTCGGAGCGTGCCGGGCCGCTGCCGATCACTCCTCCTCCGGAATAGCGCCCCCTCAGCGCGAGGCCGTCAGGCGCGCCCGGGCCAGATCGGCATAGTAGGCGCTCTCGACGACATAGTCCGCGCGCGGCGGGGTGTCGATACATTTGCGCAGGAAGCCGCGCCCCTCTTCGGCGAGGCTCGCATCGCCGTCCAGCATGGCGTCGCCGAGGAAGAACCAGGTGACGGGGTTGGTCGGCCCCAGCGCGTAGGACTTGCGCAGGTGCTCGATCGCCTTCGTCTTCGACACCCAACCCGTGATCAGGGGAATGCGCGGAGCCTGGTGGTGCAGGCGTCCCAGCACCCGGTCGCCGCCACCTTCCTCGAACGCGGGATCGAGCGCGATCACCGTCTCCGCGAGGTTGCGCAGCCGTCCGGCCACACCGGAACGCGCGGCCGCGAACGTGCCGCGGGTCAGCGCCCACTGTCCCAGATGCGCCGCCGTCCAGTAGTAGGCGCCGGCCGCGCCGGGCGTGGCGCGCAAGGCGGCCAGGCGCTCCGCCGCCGACCTCGCTTCCCCGCCCTTCTCCAGGCGGTCCACGGCGGCCTGGCCGAGGAGCCGTCCCTCGTCGAAGATCCTCTTCTGTGTCGGAAGGTCCGCCCCGCAGAACGCGCCGCGGAAGTGAAGGGCCCGTAGCAGACGGGACAACGCGTCGAGATCGGCGGGAGAGGCGGCCAGCGCGCGACGATAGGCCTGGATCGCGAGGTCGGCCTCGCGTGGATCGGCGGTGCCGCCGCGAGCGCCCTCGGCACGGCGCGCGTAGTGCGCGTCGCCATCGGCGATCGCGACCGCCGCCCCGTCCGCCGAATGGACCGTGGCCGGCGGCGCGGGCAGGAGGGCGCCCATCAAGGTGATCGCGAGGACGCTCCGCCGCGCGGCGCGAATGCTATCCGCTCCGCTCGGAGGAGGCGGCGGCGGCGCGCTGGCCGTCGGCAATGGTGTCGGGCAGACCGGTCCCGCGCAGGCCCGCGCCGGCCAGGAACAGTCCGGGCCGGCCGGCCACGATCCCGTCCAGCCGCGCCATGCGCGCGAGGTGGCCCACCTCCATCTGCGGAGTTGCCCGCGGCCATCGATACACGCGCTCGAGCACGGGCGCTGCGCGCAACCCGAGCACCGGACCCATCTCCCGGCGCGCGACCGCGAGCAGATCCTCGTCCGCAAGAGAGAGCACGTCCGGATCGCGCGTCCCCCCGAGGAATGCGCGCAGGAGGACGTGCCCCGCCGGCGCGCGCCCGGCGAACTTGGTCGACACGAACGTGCAGGCGGTGCACCGGAGGCCCTCCCCGCGGGGCACGATCAAGCCGTAGCCGTCGAGGCGATGCGCGACGTCCTCGCGCCGGTACCCCAGCGCGATGGTGGCCGAAGACGCGAATGGGATCGATTCGAGGAGGCCTTGCGCCTCGGAGGACAGCGGCCCCATCAGGGGCGCGGCCGCGAGCGGGGGAAGGGCCAGGATGACGGCCTTCGCCGAGATCGACGTTCCGTCCGCGAGCCCCAACGTGAAAGCGCCGCCCCGCTGTTCCAGGAGCGTCACGCCGGCGCCCGTCCGACGCCGGGCCACGGGCAAGCGCGCCACCAGCGCATCCACGAGCTCTACGAGGCCTCCGGTCAGGGAGTAGAAGGCGGATCCCCCCTGTGGCGCCCGCCCTCGGGACGCCCACATCCCGCGGATGAGGCTGCGATGGCGCGCTTCCAGATCCACGAACCGCGGGAACGTCGCGCGGATCGAGAGGCGCTCCGGATCGCCGGCATGGATGCCGGCCATCAGCGGCTCGCCGAGCCGTTCCACGGCCTCCTCCCCGAAGCGGCGCCGCACGAGCGACGCGATCGACTCGTCGTCGGTGGGGCGCCCGCGAGGCAGGACGAGATCGAGGCCCATGCGCAGCTTTCCCGGCCACGAGAAGAGCCCGCTGCGAAGGAAAGGGCCGATCCGCGTCGGCACCGCGAGCATCATGCCTTCCGGAAGCGCGTGCAGCCGGCCACGGCGGAGGACGAAGATCGTGCGCGTCTCGGGGTTGGTGGGGATGAGGCGACCGCTCAACCCGAGCGTGCGACACAGCGCGAGACCTTCCGGCTTCTGGGCCAGGATCGAATCGGGTCCGGCCTCGACGACGAACCCGCCCGTCGTCTCCGTGCGAATCACCCCGCCGTAGCGCGGCGACGATTCCAGCAGCAGGAAGTCGCGCCCCGCCTCGTGCAGGGCAAGGGCGGCGGCGAGACCCGCGATGCCGCCACCCACCACGACGACGTCGGCGCGGGCGCTGGTCACGGCTCCCGGACGAGGTCGGCCAGCGCGCGGATGAAGGTGGGCGAGGTGTTGAGCGATTCCGTGCGGCCGACCTCGATGCCCAGGCGCTGCGCGGCCTGCGCGGCCTGGACGTCGATGTCGAACAGGATCTCCGTGTGGTCGCACACGAACCCGACGGGCACGGCCAGCACCCGCCGCGCGCCCTCGGCGGCCGCGGTGGCCAGGGCCTCTTCCAGCGGCGGCCCCAGCCAGGGTTCTGGCGTGCGGCCCGCGCTCTGGTACGCACGAATGTAGTCCGTGACGCCCGCGCGCTCGGCCACGCCGCGCGCGGTGGCCGCCACTTCCTCGGGATAGGGGTCGCCCTGCGCGACCACGCGCAGGGGCAGGCTGTGCGCGGTGAAGAGCACCCGGTCCCAGGGCCCGGCGGCCCGCGCCGCGCGCACCTTCTCCGCGAAGGCATCCAGCAGGCCCGGATGTTCGTGCCAGGAGCGCACGAAGCGCACGGCCATCCCCGGCGGGCGCGACGCCTCCACCGCCTCGCCGTACTTGGCGACGCTGAGCGTCGAATACTGTGGCGCCATCGGCACCGCCACCATCTCCCGCACGCCCGCGGCGGCCGCCTCCGCGAGCACGTCGGCAATGTAGGGTCGCCAGTTGCGCATGCCGACGTACACCGGCATTCCGTCCAGCGCGGAGGCGAGCGCACCTGCCTGGGCGAGGGTGATGTCGGTGAGGGGCGAGCGCCCGCCGATGGCGCCGTAGTTGTGTCGCATCTCCTCGATCAGCTCCGGCGAGGGCGGGCGGCCTCCGCGCACGCGCGTCAGGTACTCCGGCATGTCGTCGAGCGATTCCGGCGTGCCGTGTGCGAGGAGCAGGACGGCCTTCACGGCCCGGCCACCGGGGAAGCGGTCACGGCGTGCACGTGCTCGACGACGGCCTTGACGTTTTCGATGGGCGTGCTGGGAAGGATGCCGTGCCCGAGGTTGAAGACGTGACCGGGCCGGCGCGCAGCCCGACGCAGCACGTCGTCCACGCGCGCGAGCAGCCGATCGCGCGGTCCCAGCAGCAGCGTCGGATCGAGATTGCCCTGGACGCCCACCTGCGGGCCGAGCCGGTCCCATCCCGCGTCGAGCGGAGTCCGCCAGTCGAGGCCGATGACGTCGCCGCCCGCTTCGCGCTGCGCCTCCAGCAGATGGAAGGTCCCGGTGCCGAAATGGATGACGGGCACATCGGTGCCTTCGAGCTTCGCGAAGAG
>WNFM01204148.1_pt1 | contig 10089 bp, 12 predicted proteins | sample 5400271 | NCBI WGS metagenome assembly WNFM01 (sample SAMN13153352, study PRJNA577476) | soil metagenome | isolation source: 60 cm saprolite on Douglas fir-dominated hillslope | place: USA:California | collected 2013-09-17
TGGCGCAGTGAGCAGAGCTTCGAACTGGCCAAGGGCGAGGTGGGACTGGACCCGTACGACGGGGGGATGGCTGGTCTCGCCAGATGACCTTGGCCCTGTGCGCGCTGGCCTCCCTCGCGGTCCTGCGTGTCCACCTGCAGGCCCACGAGAAGGCCCAACCCGCACCTGCTCGTCGCCGCGGCCACACGACCGGCCAGACCAGCAAAACGCAGGTCGCAAAAGGGGGCCTCACCAGCAGCCGATCGATTTGAGTGTCGCCCTCTTACCGCTGACCGTGCCCGAGATTCGCCATGGGCTCTGGGCGCTGGGGCAAGCTGCCTCCGCGGAGGCGGCCACCCAGGTCCTTGCCTGGTCAGCGTGGCGGCGACGCCACCAGGCGCGGGCCCGACGCTGTCACTACCAGCGTCATCTCGCCCTCGCCTGACCTAACTGCAATTGTAAAACTAAGTTGCTTATGGCGCGCTTCGATCCGCCCAGAAGCGGGCACCTAGACGCCGAAAAACGCCGAATCGGGGGGTTACGTAACGCCTCAAGGGCATAGTAAGCGCAAGTGGCAACTCACTGTGACCTGAGACGAGCGAGCACCATCTATCCTTCCCGTCTGTGCCCAGATCACTTGTCTCCGCCGCTTGTACTATACGCATACATATGTTATAGTATGGCATACCCCCCCGCCCACAGGAGAGCACCATGATGCCGAACAAGACGATTTACGTCGCTGATGCGGATGTCCCCGTCTTTGAGAAAGCGCAAGCTCTGGCTGGCGGCAACCTGTCGGCCGCCATCGCTCAAGCCATACGGCACTTCGTCGTAACCGCTGACGTGGAGAGCGGCGAAGGCGAACACGTTGGGGAAGTCGTCCTCACCGTGTCGGACGAGGGCATCCCCATGAAGAAGCGCTTTCGCGGGCGTCTGATCGCTGCGCAACGTGTGCCGACCACCACTGGAGAGCGCGATCTCCAGTATCGGGTCTATCAGTCCGAGAAGGGCAAGTTCGTGGTGTGGAGTAGGTCTGCCCCCGACTGGTCTGGGTCTTGGTGGAGCTCGTGGGCTCAGCGCCCCGACGTCTGGCACGGCGCCTGGTGGCGCGCGCAGACGCGTCTGGATATCTATGAGAACGTCGAGGATCTGCACGGCAACATTCCTGATGCGCTCTACGCTCGGGTGCTGCGTGTGACGCACACCGGATCTGATATCGAGGATCTGGACGTGTGATGGCGCACTGGCTGCCGCCGTCCGCGCTCACTCCTCGACTCCGCCATCGCTCGATGCTGGCGCATCCTGCGTCGTCAGCTCCCGCTCGCGCAGGGCGCGGACCCAGTCCAGCTCGCCCTGCCACTGGTGCTCCAGGTGCTGCATCACATTGACCGCGTTTCCCAGGTAGACGGCTTGCTCCTGCTCGCCCAGCTCGTAGGCCAGGGCTTCGCGCTCCGATTGCAGATACAGCATCGTCGTCTGGCAGTAATTGATGTAGTGGTTCAGCAGCAGCAGGCGCTCTGCGGGACGTAGCAGGTCAATGTAGACCATCTTGTAGCGAAAGACCTTGTCATACTCCCCAAGATTGAAGGACGTATCCATCATGAGCTGATGGAAGCGCTTGCGGCCCTCCTCGGTGATCGTGAACGTGCGCGCGCGGCGATCGCCCGGCGCGGCCTCGTGCTCCGGCGGCACGACGGCGATCAGTCCGGCTTGCTCCAGGCGCGCCAGGATCGTATACATGGTGCCGCTGCTGAGCTTGGCCCACGGACCGATCTGGTCGTTGGTGATCTTCGCGATCAGATAGCCATGCAGGCGCGCGCGCATCAGCAGCGACAGAATGATCAGCTCGTACATGCTGCGCCTCAGCGGGTGTGGTACATCCCTAGCGCATAGGCGACGACGGCAGTCAGGAAGCCTATGGACATAAGCAGCGAGCTGAAGTCGTGCCCGTAGTTCAAGAAGCTGGCTCCGTTGAACCCGGCCGCCAGGATCCCCAACAAGCCGAAGGCCGCCGCGATGATCCAGGCGCGCTCCCGCTGGCGGATCGCGAGGGCGAGGATGGCCAGGGCGGCGAGGAACACGAGGAGTCCGACGATCGCGTGCACCTTGAGCGCCCACTCACTATACACCAGCGCCCACGCCACCCCGCGCGCCACACCCGAGAAATACTCCGGCGCATCGGCTCCAGGATGGGACGCGGGAACCTTGACGTAGAGGTTGACCAACATCCCGACCAGAAACTGCGCCGCCAGCAGCAGCAGGGTGATGCTAACCAACGGACGCAGCCACTGCGTGATCGGGCGGGTGGCTACCTGTTGGGGAGAGACGCGTTGCATCGAGACACCTCCACGATCGGCGCGCGCATCTGGACAGCCAAGGGAAGCGGACGCCGGCCATTTGGCGAACATAGCTTCGCCGATAGATTTAATAAAGGTATTATGAGCGCGCTGGAAAGCCGGTGTCAAGAGGCGCGTGGGGCTTGGCTGGCGCTGGAACGGGAGATTGGTACGGTGAGGCTGAGAGGGCGTGTCAGACTACCAGCGGACGCGTACTGTGCGCTCTGCTATGAGTAGCTGGAGCATGCGGCATGGGGTTATGAGGATGCGGTCGCCGAGGCCACCGCGTACCCAGGGGCGCCGACCGCATAGCTCCAGGTCCCGTAGTGCCCTGCGCAGGGGTGCTCGTCGAGCACGCGCGTCGTGATCGGTTCCCAGGCGAAATTGCCCGTCCCGCAGTTGGACGTCGACGCGTTGTACATGTAAACCAGGTGAGACAAAGCCTGGGGGGGGTGCGAGGACGAACACGCGCGTCCCGAACCGCCACAGCCCTACTGTGCGATTCAGCGGTGCGCTGGCCGCCACCGTGAGGGGCAGCGTGGGCTCATGTCCCGCGAACGGGTCCGGTCCCGTCGAGATCACCTGGCCACCGCCAGTAACAGGCGTGACAGCGAATACGCGCACACGTGCCGTCAAGGTGAGGTGGCCACTAGCTGTGAGCGGCAGCAGCAGATCAGACGCGGAAAGGGTCTGGCCCGGCGCCAGGTCAGTCGGCTCCAGAGCAGGACAGCTGAAGACGAACGGCGTGGTGGGGAGTTGATACGTGGGCGCACCGCCCCCCTGCTGTGCCCCATAGAACGCACCGCCACAACCACTCATTCCTGCGCCCCTCGGCACATGAAGCGTGGCGTTGGTATGGTTGGCGAGTGAGACGTCCACAGGGAGCAACTCGCGCAGAAAGTAGGGGCCAGGCGCCACGCGCAGGGTGAGCACCAGTCCATTAGCCTCCACCTCGGCGCTCGGCCCGGTCAGCGCCGAAGGAACAGCCGGGAAGACGAGCAGGGTGACGCCCCCGACGAGCGTGAGCAGGAGTGCGAGCACGACCGCTGTGACGGCCACCCAGCGTCGTGGCCGCAGCGCACGCAGGATGCGCGGGCTCCAGTCGTCATCATGGACCTCGCGCCGCGCTCAGAACGCGCCCCGGCCCGTCAGCACCGACTTGATGGTCAGCAGCAGGATCTTGATGTCCAGCCAGAGGGAGAAATTGCGCACGTAGTAGATGTCGTCTTGGGTATGCAGATGCAGCACGCGATCGCTGCGCCCATGCACCTGCCACCAGCCCGTCAGGCCCTGAGGCACGAGCAGACGGCGGTACTGCCAGGCGCGATACTTCTCGACGATCCACGGCATCTCTGGTCGCGGCCCCACGACGGACATATCGCCGCGCACGATATTGAAGAGCTGGGGCAGCTCGTCGAGGCTGGTGCGGCGCAGGAACGCCCCCACACGAGTGATGCGCGGATCGTCACGCCGCTTGTGGACCAGCCCGTCACCAGTGCGAACGGCCACCTCACGCGCGCGATGGTCCGCGTCCAGGTACATCGTCCGGAACTTGAATATGGTGAAGCGCCGGTTATGCTGGCCGACCCGCTCCTGCTTGAAGAGCGCGGGTCCCGGTGAGTCCAAGCGGACGGCCACCGCCACCGCCGTCAGCACCGGCGACAGCACGATAAGCGCGGGAATGGTCATCGCCAGGTCCATCACCCGCTTGATGCGCAGCGTCCAGCCGGAGATGGCGGACTCGGTGAGCCCGATGACCGGCATGCCGTCGATGGCGCCGATCGCGGTCTTGGCCGTCTCGGTGACCACATCCGGCAAGACGTAGAGCTGCACTGGAAGATGGGCCATCGAGCTGATGATCCAGCTGGCATCACGCCGCTCGGCGGCGGTGAGGGCGAGCAAGATCAAATCGATTTCGTGCTCCGCAACGAGGTGCGGAATATCGTCGATCCCTCCGAGGCGCGGCGGCGTCCACGCTTGGTACGCGGGCGAGCGCCAATCGTCTTCGGCAACGGGCTCGGTCAGTGGCGGCCGCTCTGGCCCCACGACACCCACCAGCCGCAGCCCCAGGCGCTCTCTGTGAACCACCGTGCGCGCGGTGTCGATCGCCAGCCGCCCGGTCCCCACGACGAGGACCCGTCGCCGCAACCCCGGCCGCGAGGTGAGTGGACGCAAGATGAGGCGCGTGGCGGCGAGCAGCAGCGCGTCGAGCACCGTGAAGGCCAGCAAGAACCAGCGCGTCCGATCGGCCTGTAAGAAATAGAGCACGCCGCTGGTGGCCAGGCTCGAGACGAGCACCGCCAGGAACACGCGCACGGGTGAAAAGCGGTCGGCCGTCCAGCTGGCGTCGTAGAGCCCAAAGAGCGAGAAGACGACGGGCCAGATGACCACCATCAGGCCTCCGAGCACGAAGGTATCCTGCACGTTGAAGATGTGCGCGTACAGCGTCACCGGCACAATGCCGGAGAGGACCTGGCGGTAGCGCTGCGCGAGGAGGAGAGACGCGACCGACAGGCTAAGATCCAACACGAGCGTCAGCTCGATCAAACGGGAGCGCATCCGCCGCCGATTGGCCAGCCGCCGCTGCAGATGCAGGTACGCCGGATCGCGCGTGAGACGGGCCATGCGCCCCGTTATGTGCTGGTAGCCATCTTGATCGTCGTCGTCCTCCACGGGCACGTTGAGCGGAGCGCTCGACGCTGGTGCGCGGGGCGCGGCGGCTGCGCGTGGCTGCGTGGGCTGCCCCACGACGTCGCTCATGGCAGGGTTTGCCGGCTGTGCCCATGCGTCGCTCCGGTGAGGGTCTTGTCCAGCGGAGACTGTGCCTCCCGTCTGCAGCGACGCCAACGTCTCCTGGCTTGGGCGCAACATTCCACCGATCACCCTCTCGCGCTCGTCGTGCGGAGCGGCAGGCGAGGCCGGAGGCGCCCAGATCGGGCGCGGCGCCTCATCCATGCCGTGATATGTGGTCATGTCGTTCTTTCCCCCTCCCGAGCCGGAGCCTTCCGACCGCCCGCCCCGCCACCGGCTTGGCACGCACTGGACGTCACGCGCCGCCGGGTTCTACCGTCATGGCTGCGGCCCCGCGCGGTGATCATCACCGTCCGTTCTTGAAGTATAACAGACGGCAGACGCGTAGGTAACCAATGGTGCCATAAAGTTTGTATGCTGCGGGCGGCGGAGCGCTCGCGAGGCATTCAGCCGCGCACGGTCACACGCGACGACAGCGATGCCACCTGGCGACGCATCCGGCGGATTCGGTTCCGCTACGGTATTCCTGACGACCAAGTGGACAAGTATTTCTATGAGCGAGTGCTTGAGCCTGAGTTGCCGGGCATCCTGACATGGATGGTCCGCGGCTGTCTCGATTGGCAGCGTGCATACCCTACGCCTCCCAGCGAACACCTAAGGTGTCTCCGTCGTCCATGGTTGGGCGTTGTGGCTGCTCCTTGGCCGCCCGCACGTGTTGGTGCAACCCAGTGAGCCTGCGCGGGGTTAGACAGGTAGCATGGAGGCGCTACGATAGAGAGGTGCCGTTTGCACAGATGAGGTGTGACGACGCGACCTATAGCGGACCGAGCCGGGAGCGACGGAATGAAGACGCGAGAGTATGTGGTGCTGTTCAGCCTGGCGCTGATCTGGGGTGCTTCGTTTCTTTTTATCAAGCTGGCGGTGCTGGAGGTGGCACCGGTGACGCTGGTCGCCGGGCGGCTGTTCTTCTCCGTGCTGGTGCTGGCCGGGGTGGCGCTTGCGCAGCCGGCGCGCATCAAGGGATGGCGGCGCGTCCTTGGCCTGAGCGTCGCGGTAGCCCTCGTCAATTACCTGATTCCGTATCTCTGCTTCGCCTGGGGTGAGACGCGTATCGCGAGCGGGACAGCGAGCATCCTGAACGCGACGACGCCGCTCTTCACCGTGCTGGCGGCGAGCCGCTGGCCTGGACCGAACCGTGAGCCGCTGACGGTGCGGCGCGGCGCAGGTGCGTTGGTCGGCTTCGCGGGCGTTTCGGTGCTGGTGGGGCCGAGTGCGCTGAGTCTGCGGGGGGAGAGCTCGGGCGTGCTGGTGGGCATGTTGGTGGTGCTCGTCGCGGCGATCGCGTATGCCTTCGGCGCGTTGCTCTCACGCGGCTATGCCGGCGCGGCGCCGCTGGTGGGTCCGCTGGGATCGCAGGCGGTGGGGCTCATTCTGATCGCGCCCGCGGCGCTGATCTGGGGCATCCCATCGCATGTGCCGTCATGGCGGGCGATTGGGGCGATCGTCACGCTGGGCGCGCTGGGCACGGGCGTGGCGTTCCTGCTCTACTTCTGGCTGATCCGGCACGTGGGGGCCACTCGAACGACGCTGGTGACATACCTGCTGCCGTGTACCGCCCTGATCTGGGGCGCAGTACTGCTGAGCGAGCCGGTGACGTGGAACGCGCTGGCAGGCCTGGCCCTGGTGCTGCTGGGCACAATGGTAATGAACGGGACGCTGGACGGGCTGTTCCGCCGCCACGCGTCTGCAGCCGCCGTCTCGCTCGCGAGCGACTCGGCCCACGCGGAGGCCACTACCGCTCCGCCCGAGCAGAAGAGCATGCGGGCGCGCTGAAATGCTTCGCGGGGTGCGGGCTCCGGCTCAGCCGCCTGGCTCGTACAGCGGGAGGTTCTCCAGCTCGGCGTCGCTCAGGCGCGCATGCACAACGCCATCTTCGATGGAGGCGATGGCGGAGACGGGCAGCAGGACGCGGTGGCGGAAAAAGCCCCGATGCAGCACCAGCCCGCTGACGTGCTGCGTCTGGGCGTCCACCAGGACGCGCTCGACATCGCCGATGTGCTCGTGGGGCACGAGCCGCCAGACGGGGGTATGCTCGGCGATCGCGCCAGCCGTCACCGGCTCCGCATGCGTGATCTCCATGGGCGGCGCGTAGGGTGCACCGCCCAGGCCAAACTCGCTGGCGGCGTAGCTCACGAGCTGCCCCAGCTCAAAGCGCCCGCCCACCCCTTCGGAAGCGACCGTCGTGGCTTGCTCGCGCTCGAAGAGCGCCAACTGGCCAAATGTGGCTTCATCGCATGTCATATGTATGCCGTGCTTGTCCGCGGAGGCCAGCAGCGCAATCGGCACCACGCGCTCCCGTGGACGCTCCCAGCCGCCGGGTGCGAGCAAGTTGCCTGAGGCAACCAGCCCTGGATCGACGACGATACCCACCACCTGCTCGCTCTTGGCGTCCACGATGACGCGGCTCAAGGTGCCCAGGTGTGCCCCGTTGGCGCCGCTCACCGGCACGCCGATATGGAGATCTTCGAGCATATGGCCTCCTCGGCGCGCCTCTCCGCTACCGCTTGCGACGACGCGCGCGCTGAAGCGCCTTGACGCGTTCGTACTCATCATCATTCGTGCTGGCGGTCGCCGTGGTCGTAGCAGGGGTGCGAGCGGGAGCGCGGGCGGGGGTACGAGCGGGAACGGCCACGCGCTTTGCGTTGCTTTGGGTGCGCGCCACGCTCGCTGTGGGCGTCGCGGCGCTGGCCTGGCGCCGCGCCGCGCGCCGTCGACTGGAGTAACTCGTCGTGGCACTGGCGGTCGTGTTCTGCTGGGTGGCGCCGCGTTGGGCGGCGGCCCGCGCTCCAAAGGGATCGCGGGGGATGAGGCCAAAGCGGAAGAGCAGCCAGATCAAGACGATCACGAGGATGAAATAGATGAGAGAGAACTTGGTCATGGCGCCCACCAGCGGCGTGGTGGCCGGAAAGAGCGCCTGGCGCTGCTCGAGACCCAGGTGAAGGTAGCCATTGGCGAGCACCAAGAGCACCTGCAGCACATAGGAGCCGATGATGTACGCCAGCACGCCGACCAACAGGCGGTTGAGGCCGCGACCCAGGCGCGGGCGCTCGGTGGACGGCGTCGCGGCTGTTCCTGGCGCGGCAGGCTTCTGCGCCGCTGTGGGGCGAGGGACGAGCACCTGTCCAACGCGGCTCAGCCACCCTGCTGGCCCGGTGTTGCCGGCTGGCGCGGTACTCTCCGCAGGAGCGCCCGGCTGCTCCCGAACCTTCGTCATCTCCCTCTCCCGCCGCGTGTGGCCACGCGCCAGCGGCCCGTTCGTGGGGTCGACTGGCGCCTCTAACGCCTCGGTCAGTATACCCCCGGACCGACGCTAACGCTAGCAAGAAGCTTGCGCATCCCATGGCGCGTGTTCGCCCTGATCGCCTATGACGGGAACCAGTCGCCTTGTTCACGCAAGCCGAGGATGCCGCGCGCGGCCCGGCGTAGCGCGGCCCGGCGTAGCGCGGCCCGGCGTAGCGCGGCCCGGCGTAGCGCGGCCCGGCGTAGCGCGGCCCGGCGTAGCGCGGCCCGGCGGCGAACCGCGAGTCGGCAGGGACGCGACCTACAAACAGACCCGGAGAGCTACATCTCACCCGGGTCTGCTCAATGCGCTTCGTCCTACGCGGCGTGCCGAAAGCAGCCGCGCGGGTCAACCTACTTTTTGCCGCCCTTAGCTTTGGCGGTCACCGCGTCGTTCAGCTCTTTGCCCGGCGTGAACTTCACGCGCTGGCGCGCGGGGACCTGGATCTTCTCGCGAGTCTGGGGATTGACGCCGACACGGGCAGCAGTGCTGCGCACGGAGAACGCGCCAAAACCGACCAGACGGACGTCGTCACCAGCCTCGAGGCTCTCGCGGACAGACTCGAGCGTCGCGTTGACGAGATCGGTGGTCTCCTTGGCGCTCTTGCCGGCCTTCGTCGCGACGCGACGAATCAGCTCTTGCTTGCCAATCGTGGCCATGTGTCGCTGCTCCTTTACTGAGGCGGTGTCCACATCGAACACCCTTGCCGTTGACCCCCTCGAATCCTGGGCCGCGGCTGTTCTCGGTAACACCGCTACGCGCGAGTATAGCACGCACCTGGCCCGAAGACAACCAGCCACCAGCGTTTCAGGCGCAGAGCGGGCTCGCACAAGCGGGCTCGGCAAGCCTGCCGCAAAGGCCATGAGGCCAGTCATAGAGGGAGATTTCAGCTTGCGAGCGGAATCCAATTTACGGGCGATCAAGTGTTCAACTTACCGCTGAGCAGGCAGTACTAAATGGCTATCACCCCAGCCTTTCTCAGGGTCCAGCGCAAGCTATCAGATTGGGGGCTTGTAAGCAAGCATGAAGATCGGTTGCTGTGCGCCAGGCACCGCCCGCTCGTCAGGTGGAGGGGTCCGCGAAGGCGTTCATGAAGACGGGATACGCGCTGTTCACCTGGTCGTGTACGCCCTGGGGAAGCGGCAGAAACGTACCCTGCGCCTCCGCGATAATCGTGGTCGGATCGTCGGCCAGGCAGATCGCCCCATCCACCACCACCACCCGCGACCGTGACGAAACCCGCCGCGCCGCGATGCGCAACGCCCGCCCTATGGGCGCGGCGCGGCGATAGCGCACTTCCAGGCGGCCGGTCATCATCCAGCGTCCCTCCAGCGTGCTGACACGTTCGAGCGTCTCATCGAGCAGGGTCGCCAGGATGCCGCCATGCACCACCCCTGGGAACCCCTGGTAGCGCGCATCCGCGGTAAACTCGGTCACGATCTCGTCGCCTTCCTGGCGATAGACGAGGCCCAGCCCGACAGGGTTGCGCGCGCCGCACGCGTAGCACAGCTGGTAGTCGCTGCGATCGTTGAGCCGATCGGCGTCACTGCGGCTCGCATCCTCGTCCGCGCGTCCGTTCTTCGCGCCCGATGTCGCCTCGTCAGATTCCACGCGGCCACTCCCCTCGTCTCTCCGAGCCTGCCTCGGCGCGGGTCCGTCAGCGTTTCTCGCGCGCGCCCGCCC
>WNFM01026651.1_pt3 | contig 10088 bp, 9 predicted proteins | sample 5400271 | NCBI WGS metagenome assembly WNFM01 (sample SAMN13153352, study PRJNA577476) | soil metagenome | isolation source: 60 cm saprolite on Douglas fir-dominated hillslope | place: USA:California | collected 2013-09-17
ACGGCCGGACGCGCCACCCGTTGCGCAACGGATGAATTCGTCGACGGCCTCGGCGAACGACAGCGTGCGCGCCTCCACTTCTTCGCGCAACGCTGGCCAGGACGGGAATCCATACTCACGAGCGATTACCGACTGCGCGTCGTGCAGCGCCAAATCGGTTGCGTCAATCTCGTCGATGGATTTACCGGAGAACTCTGGCAAGGCGGCGAAGCGCTGGAGCGCGTCTCTATCACGGGCCTGGGCCGCATGCAGTAGAGACTTCGCTTGCTTTTTCAGTTGTTCAAGATTCGGGCGTGCGGGTAGTTCACGTGGCACCATACATCCTCCATGCTGAAGCCCGTGGTTCGCAAACAGGCAGCACGGCGGTGTAGTGCCGTTTCATTCAAACAGCTATGACGGTGGGCTTGGCCCTTCGCGCGAACCCGCAGGCGCCCTTTGAGCGCACCTCGGCATCCTACCACCAAAATATCGAGGCAGGAGAAAAATTGATCCCGCACGGAAAATGCCGAGACCGCCTAACCTGTTCAACTGAGGGTTCGCCGATACGTCAAAGCTAGCCAGAAACGGGCTTCGAGGAGCAGATCGAGAGCAGTCATACCTTTATGAACTCCTAAGGGATCCCGCAGGCATTCCTTACCGTTCCTTCTCTATTATGAGAACGCTTTGCTAGGGCCACATGCCCTGCTCTCGAATCCTGTCCGAATCTGCAAGAGGCAGCACACCCGTGAAAGACACAACCATCCTCGTGGTCGACGACGAGCCACAAATTCGTCGCGTCTTGCGATCCACTCTTTCGACTAGCGGCTATGACGTGATAGAGGCGAAGGACGGCCAAGAAGCCGTCGAAATGGCGGTCCGCGAGCGCCCCGCCCTGATTCTCCTGGATGTGAATATGCCCGGTATGAGTGGGCTCGGGGCTTGCAGCAAGATCCGATTGTCTTTCGACGGGCCGATCATTATGGTCACCGTCCGCAATTCGGAACATGACAAGATTTTCGCGCTCGATTCGGGTGCGGACGACTACGTTGTGAAACCTTTCACGATGGGCGAGCTGCTGGCGCGAATTCGGGCGGCGCTGCGACGATTTGCTACCGAAGAACCGCTGCCGAAACTCGAGACCCGAGATTTGAGCGTCGATCTTGAGAAACGCAAGGTCGAGGTCCGCGGCGAGAGAATTCACCTGAGCCCGAAGGAATTCGATGTGTTGCGCCTTCTGATGATTCAACAAGGAAAGCCACTCACGCATAAGAAAATGGACCGGATTACCGTGAGGAAACCGAGAATCTCCGCGTGGTGATAAATCAACTGCGCAACAAGATCGAGAAAGATGCATCGCGCCCACGGTATATTTTGACCGAACCTTGGTTGGGGTACCGCTTCCAATTTCCGCTCGTCGCCTCTGAACGACCGTCACGCCGCAAATCCTGAGCTTCATCGCAGCGGATGGGCGTAGTCGAGATCGAGATTCAATTCCAGAACATTCACGCGCGGCTCCCCAAGAAATCCCCAGTCCCTCCCCTTTGTATGCTTTTGCACAAACGCGCGTACGTCTTCTTCCTTCATGCCGCGTTCGCGAGCTACACGCGCCAATTGGAATTCCGCGGCGGCCGGCGAAATCTCGGGGTCGAGCCCGGAACCCGACGTTGTCACCAAATCGATGGGGATTGCGGCGTTGGGATTCTCTGCCCGTAATCTCTGAACATCGCCCTTGACTCGCTCCAGCAGCGCTTTGTTGGTAGGCCCTAGATTCGATCCGCTGCTGGCCGTGGCATCGTATCCGGCGCCGGCATTGGACGGTCGCGAATGGAAATAACCCGGCCCGGTGAAGGATTGCCCGATAATTTTTGAGCCTACGATCTTTCCGTTCTTTTGGATGAGCTGTCCGTTTGCTCGATCAGGAAAAAACAGTTGCGCGAGGCCCGTGATCGCAAGGGGGTACAGAACTCCGAACATCACCGTCGTGACCAAAGTGAACCACAGAGCGATTAGAAGATTTTTTTTCATAAGTTCCTCAGACAACCCGAAGGTACGTCAGCAAGACGTCGATGAACTTGATTCCGAAAAACGGAGCGACAATTCCGCCGACGCCGTAAATCAGTAGGTTGCGCTGCAGCAGAGCCGCTGCACCCAGCGGACGATAGCGCACGCCGCGAAGTGCAAGCGGAATCAGAGCGATGATGATCAACGCATTGAAAATCACTGCGGATAAAATCGCCGATTGCGGCGTGTGAAGATGCATCACGTTGAGCACGTTCAGTACTGGAAATGCTCCCGCGAACATCGCGGGAATAATGGCGAAGTACTTGGCTACATCGTTCGCGACTGAGAAGGTTGTTAAGGCACCGCGTGTGATCAGCAATTGCTTGCCGATTTCGACGATTTCGATCAGCTTCGTCGGGTTCGAATCGAGATCCACCATGTTGCCGGCCTCTTTCGCGGCTTGCGTACCTGTGTTCATGGCCACGCCCACGTCCGCCTGTGCAAGAGCCGGAGCATCGTTCGTACCGTCGCCGGTCATAGCTACGAGCTTGCCTTTCGATTGCTCGCGCTTGATTAGCGCCATCTTGTCTTCGGGCGTCGCCTCGGCGAGGAAATCGTCGACTCCGGCTTGACAGGCGATAGCCGCGGCGGTTAGAGGGTTGTCGCCGGTGATCATCATGGTGCGGATGCCCATCGCGCGAAGATGGTCGAAGCGCTCCTTCATGCCCCCTTTGACGATGTCGGTAAGAGCGATCGCACCCAACACGCGGCCGTTTTCCGCAACCAGCAGGGGCGTGCCACCTGCATTCGAAATCTCCTTCACACACACCTGAACGTCGGCTGGCACGCCGTTTCCACGGCCGTTGGTTAGGCGGCTGATTGCGTCCAGAGCGCCTTTGCGAATTTCACGGCCGTCGATGTCCACGCCGGACATTCTGGTTTGTGCCGAAAACGGGATGAAAATCGTGCCATGCGAGGAAAGGTCGCGGCCCCGGAGCTTGTAACGTTCTTTTGCGAGCACAACAATGGATCGCCCTTCCGGAGTTTCATCGGCTAGCGAGGAAAGCTGTGCAGCATCGGCGAGATATGCTTCTTCGATGCCCGGCGCGGGGAAAAATTGCGTCGCTGCGCGGTTCCCGAGTGTGATCGTTCCCGTCTTGTCTAGCAACAGCACGTCCACGTCGCCAGACGCTTCGACCGCCCGCCCCGACATCGCGATGACGTTCCGCTGAATCATCCGGTCCATGCCGGCAATGCCGATGGCAGAGAGCAGTCCCCCAATCGTCGTCGGTATGAGGCAGACAAGCAGCGAGACCAAGACAAAGATGTTCTGCGGAGCGCCGGAATAGATAGCAAACGGCTGCAAGGTCACAACCGCCAGCAGAAAGATGATCGTGAGACCTGCCAGCAAGATATTCAGTGCAATCTCATTCGGCGTTTTTTGACGTGAGGCTCCCTCGACGAGCTTGATCATGCGGTCGAGAAAAGTCTCACCCGGATTCGAAGTGATGCGTACTTTGATTTCATCGGAGAGGACGCGCGTTCCGCCCGTCACCGCCGAACGATCTCCCCCGGATTCGCGGATAACTGGAGCAGACTCGCCCGTGATCGCGGACTCGTCGACCGAGGCCACGCCTTCGATCACCTCGCCGTCTCCAGGGATGAATTCCCCCGCAACGACAACCACGATGTCCCCGGACCGCAGTTTCGAACTGACCACGATTTCGATACTGCCATCGCTGCGCAAGCGATGCGCTTGCGTTTCCGCACGCGCTTTGCGCAACGTGTCGGCCTGTGCCTTGCCGCGGCCTTCGGCCATGGCCTCTGCAAAGTTCGCAAAGAGAACTGTGAACCACAACCAAAGCGTAATTTGCAACCCAAAGCCAAATTGTCCAGCGCGGTGAAACGCGTTCCAAGCGAGTTGAATCGCCGTCAGTACCGCGCCCACTTCCACGACAAACATCACCGGATTCTTAACCATCGTGCGCGGATCAAGCTTTCGAAAAGAATCGAGGATCGCCCGCGAAAGAATGGCGCTGTCGGCGAGCGATTTTTTCCTAATTTGAGCGACCGGGTCCATGGACACCTCAAAACGCCTTTCCTGCGTTCATCAGCGAATGTTCCAGAATTGGCCCGAGACTTAGAGCCGGGAAGAACGTGAGGGCGCCAACGATCAGGATGGTCGAGACCAGCAACCCGGCAAACAGTCCACCGGTGACCGGGAAGGTGCCAGCAGATTCCGGAACTGGTTTCTTCTTCGCCAAGCTACCGGCAATGGCCAGCACCGGGATGATCATGAAGAACCGACCAAGGAGTTGAGCAACCGCCGTGGTGGTGTTGTACCACATGGTGTTTGCGCTGATCCCACCAAATGCCGAGCCATTGTTCCCGGTCGAAGAAACGTATGCGTAAAGCACCTGCGACAATCCATGTGGCCCCGGGTTGGTTATGCCGGCAGTGCCATGCGGTTTAACCACTGAGACGGCAGAAAAGATCAAGATGGTACAGGTCAACACCAACACCGCGAGCATGGCCATCTTGACGTCGTAGGATTCGATTTTCTTGCCGAGATATTCCGGAGTCCGGCCAACCATCAGGCCGGCGATGAATACGGCAAGAACCACGAAAACGAAGACTCCATAGAGGCCTGCGCCGACTCCTCCGAAAACAACTTCGCCCAACATGATGTTGATCAGAGGAATCATTCCCCCGAGCGGCGTAAACGAGTCATGCATACCATTCACCGCACCACAGCTGGCGTCGGTCGTGACCGTGGCAAACAGTGTGGAGTTCGCGATGCCGAACCTCACTTCTTTGCCTTCCATATTTCCGCCCGATTGCAGTTCACTGGATCGCTGGTCGGTGCCGGTCAAGAGTGGATTGCCTCTGGCCTCCGCCCAATAGGTAGCCGTCGCCCCAGCAAAAAATAAAAACGCCATGGCCGCCCAAACCGCCCAACCATGACGCTGCGATCCGGTCATCCGGCCGAGCGTATACGTCAGGCCGGACGGAATGGCGAAAATCAGCACTATTTCAAAGAAATTAGAAAGCGGAGTCGGATTCTCGAAAGGATGAGCGCTGTTTGCGTTAAAAAATCCGCCCCCGTTCGTGCCAAATTCCTTGATCACTTCTTGTGAAGCCACCGGTCCTTGCGCGATGACTTGTTGCGTGATCGTCTGCGTCGTGACTTTTCCGTCAGACCCAGTCACTTGCGCTGAATAAGGCTGAATCAGGTCGACGGTCGTATACGGCTTAAGATTCTGCACGACCCCTTCGGAGACTAGGACAAGGGAACCCACCAAACACACGGGCAGCAGTACCCACAGAAGGCAACGCGTCGTATCCACCCAGAAGTTTCCAAGTTTGTCCGTTTCCTTGCGAGCGACGCCGCGAATCACTACGATCGCGAGAACGATGCCAACAGCGGCGGAAACAAAGTTGTGATACGCCAAGCCCGTCATCTGGGTGAGATAGCTCATCGTGGACTCGCCGGCGTAAACCTGCCAGTTGGTGTTTGTCGTGAATGATGCCGCTGTGCCGAAGGCCAATCCCGGTTCGACGTTGGGGAATTTCTGCGGATTGAATGGAAGCCATTTCTGTGTGCGTTCGATGAGATAGAGCACAGCCATCGACACGGCGCTGAACAGCAGCATGGCCACCGCGTATTCCGTCCAGCGCATCTCGCGCTTCTCGTCGACGCCGGTCAACCGATAGACGAGCTTTTCGATGGGCCGAAAAACAGGATCGAGAAATGTCTTTTCCCGGTTGAATACGCGCGTCATAAACACGCCGATGGGCTTCGTCACCAGGAAGATCACGAAGAGAAACAATCCAATTTGAAACCAGCCGTTCGCGGTCATGAACTAGAACTCCTCCGCTTTCAAAAGGGCGTATAGCAGATAGCCAAAGAGAAGCGCGCAAATCACCAGTAGTGCGGCATCGCCTGCAGTCATACGCTCACTCCTATTTCAAGCGTTCGCATCCGCGAACGTAGAAGATTCCAACTGTGAAAAACAGCGCAGTCGCTGCGATAAAAATGATATCCAGCATGACTCTTTCCCTCTCTCCTTCTTCCGCACCGGTCTTTGGCTGCTGTATCGGCCCAATTGAAAATCCGAAATAGCACCGCCTGCGGTTTTAGAACTTCACGAGAATGGCGATCGTCGCTCGGTTCTCCGTCTTTCGGAGATCCGGGAACCACGTGTTTGTGGACGATCCGTTACAAGTCGGGAAGCCGCTCAAACACACCAGCCCGCCAGGGGTTCCCGTATTGCCGCCCGGAGGCGTAACGCCGCCGGATCCTGAGAAGTAAGGAACATTCGCCGCCCGATGGTTGTACTCCCACCGGAAAGTAATGTACTGGCTTGGCATCCAGTCAAAGGTTCCAGATACGTCCCAGGCTTTGTATGGATCTCCGGGATTCTCGGTGAAGTAGGGTGTTCCTGACGTGGCTGTCGCACCGTTAATTGGGGGCAGCAAAACCAAGTACCGCCCAGGGTTGTTGATCTTTCCGCCACCGATCGTGAGACCGTACTTATCATTGTCGAACCACAGACGGTTATAGATCATATAACCCAGGAAGCTTTGCTTGGGGCTGCTTGGGGCCCTTCGCGGAATTACCGGCGCAACTGACACCGCCGCCATGTTCACATCCCATGTCGCCTGTCAGTGAGAACGCGGCCTTGGACAGAAATTTGCCGGGGTTGTCGTAGTACTTGATTTGAATGCTGTCGTCGGTGTGATACCGCGCACGGCCCGGCGTGTTCAGGGCGTCCTCCCCCAACATATATTGATTGCCCAAAACCGATAGCCATCCGTTTGGCCGCCATAGAATTTGCATTCCGAAACCAGGCCGGTTGTTGAAACGCCCGTAGGACTGCCAGCCGTTTACAAACCAAGGCTCGATCTTCAAATGCTCTGTGGGAAATATTTGAACGCGCACGCCATTAAAGAACCACGGAGTGTTGGAAGAAACGTACGACGGCTGGTAGGCCCAATTGTCAAACTGGTAGTAGCTGAACAGCCCCACGTAGGACATGAAAATTCCCGCGTCCACGTTGATGCCGTGCATCACGTTGAAGTGGTACCCGCCGTAGGCTTCGGATAAGTAGCGGTAGGCATTGTCAAGATTCCATTGCCCGCGGGAGGGGCTGGCATCGTTGCGCGGTGTGGTCTGGGAATACAGCCCGAATTGCGTCATGATCCGCGCTCGAACATTGTCATAGTGGAAATCACCGCCGACGCCCATTTGGGTCACGTGCACTTCATTGGATCTGAAAATCTCGCTCGAACCGCCAATCGTATCGTCCTTGGGATGGGCGAAGTCGTAGACGTAGTCGACGTCAGCCCGAATTTCCGGCGTGAAGAATTTTGTGTCCAGCGGAACCTCTTTCGTGCGCGGATTGCCGTTCAGCCACGTGAAGTCGGCGAAAGCAAACGGCTGCGCCTTCTCGGGTTTCACTGGACCCGTCGCATTCTTTTCCATCGCTTGCGGCTGGACGCCGACGGCTGTCACAACATTGGTAACCCTTGAGGATGCCGGCTCCGCTGAGACCCCGCTCGAAACAGCAGCGAGACCAGAACCGGAGGTTTCGGTAGAGGCCAGCGAAGAACTAGAACTCGCTCGAGTGGACACGGAGACGGCACCAGCTGATTGTGCCTTGCCCTCGAGCTCGGCCATACGCTTTTCGAGTTGCTCCACGCGATCCAAGAGCTGCCGCTCGCGCTCCGTTAGTGGAGCAGGCGCTTCGATCTTCGCCGCTGCCGCTGGCTTAGCGGGAGGCTGATTCTTGCCGTCGTCATCCGCGAACGCAGAAGCGCCAACCCCACTTCCGCAGAACACCCCCACCAACATCAGCGATGCGAATTTCTTCCTTTTGAAAATATGCATTCCTCCCTCCTAGCTTCTTTTGGAGAATTTGAACGATCTCGCTATTTTCTCGTAGGCGATCCGTTCGCGCTCGTCATACCAAGAAGCGCGACCGCCCGACCGAACTTTGAAGCGATCACGTCTTTGCGCAGCCTTCCGAGCATTTACGACGTGAGGGCGTTTCATCTCGCGCGTCTCACCTTCGCTATCAACTGCGGGACGAGTTGGCCTCTTGCGCTTCGTGTGTCGCGTCCATTGAGCTAGGACGAAAAGAAGGAAGACGCAGGCAAAAAAACAAATCGTTGATAAGACGATGAGAGTCATGGCCCGTGGAACGGAGCGTGCGACGTACGCCCATTGCTGAATGTGGCGAATACGACGAACCGACCGTGCCTACTCCGGAGACCAAGATAGCGAAATGTGCGTGAGGAAATCCTGCGCTATCCGTAAAGAATTCATAAGGAATCCTTCGTAATAACACAACAATTAAGCACTCATAGTGGCAGGATCGCGAGAAGTGGTTTCGTCAACGATTCAATAAATGCATTTGGGCTAGCAATTCTTTAGTGAATTTGCTCACGACTTTCTTAGGCGCGGTTTTGTATTTTCCCTTCCCTGCCGGGCGCGCGTTTGTTCGCGCGCAACGCACTGGGGGCCTGCAATGATCACGAAAAAAACTCGACGATTGCAATCTGTCTGGCAGCGATTTCGGCTTTCAGCCCTGTCGCCGGCTTCGCGCAGGCTACTGCCACGTTCAGCGGTGAAGCCGTAGCTTTGCGGGCAAATGCGCTGGGAATCTCGCTCGCGCTGTCAGATACTGGAGCCCTTCCATCTAGCGGCGGAAATCTGAGCACGTCTCTGGCAAGCGTCAATGTCTTGGGCTTGGCCTCGGCCGACGCTCTGAAAAGTACCTCCTCGGGCAGTGGCACTACCAGTCAGTCGCAATCGTCGGTTGCAAGCCTAAACCTGTTGAGCGGTCTGGTTACCGCCGACGTCGTAAAGTCAAACTCCAGCGCTACTTGCAGCGGTAGTCAGGCCTCCGTCAGCGGGAATGCCGAGATCGTCGGCTTGGTCGCCGCTGGCCAATCCATCGTCGTATCCAACCCAAACCTTGCCATCCCGTTGCCGGGCGGCATTAGCCTCGTCGTCAACGAGCAGACGAGCTCGTCGGGCGGAAACACCGGATCGATGACCGTCAATGCGCTGCACGTCAAGGGACCGAGCATCGACATCGTCGTCGCTTCCGCTCAGTCCGGTATCACTTGTTCGTGATAATTCTCGTCTTGGGGCACGGTCTTAAGACTGTGCCCCACGCGCCACGCCCACCTTTTTCGTCTTAATCATTTCCGCCCTAAGCAAGGAGCCACATCATCAAAGTAAGTACCGCGAGTTGTTGAAGAACGCCGCAATCGTCTCGGGAGCTGCGTGGTTCGACGTATCGTGACCCTCGAGCAGAAGATTGTTCGCACAAGATGTTTTTCTGAACTTACCGTCCGCATAAACAGCGATTCTGATGTTTGAGTGATGTAAGCGACACCAGATGCGGCACTTAGAATTTTGCATTGCGTAGCTTCTAATCAGAGGGTCGCGTGTTCGAGTCACGCCGGGCGCGCCATCTTTTAATCATTCTCCAGGCTCCGAAAATCCCCGTCGCGATGCGCGGCCGAAATTCGATCCGTCAGCCGTCTGCAGACGCGATCTCTCTCGACGTGATCTCGTATTTGAAGTTATCGGGATCGAGGCTGTCGAGGCGGCCTTCGGTCGTTTCCGCCTGCGGATACATGAAGAAGCCGACTGGCGCGCCGCTCCACCCGGGCAGAGCGACATCGTTGGCGAAGTTGTACGCCATCCAATTCATTTCCCAAGACCCGAATAGCCGCGTGCGTGCCTTCTTTACCATGTCGTCTTCCAGCGGTCGATTTCCAGGCGGTTCCTCGAGCACGACTTTCCGCACGTCCGCGGGATCGACAGGCACCCAGCCGTGGCCACCAAGGTAAACTTCGGCGCGACAGTGCTGCGATTTCGTCACGGTCTCCGACGAAGCGCCGAGGCTCTTGTATCCCATTTCGGACTTGGCCACGCGGATGCCGTAAACGTCTCGCGCTGGAAGGCCCGCCGCGCGCGCCAGCCCAACGTACAGCGCGTTCAAATCGGCGCACTTGCCGCCAAGATCTTTGGATTCCAGCATGAAGCGAATGTCGCCCGTGCCGCAGCCGCGCGTTTTCGGATTCCGAAAGGT
>WNFM01294028.1_pt1 | contig 10086 bp, 6 predicted proteins | sample 5400271 | NCBI WGS metagenome assembly WNFM01 (sample SAMN13153352, study PRJNA577476) | soil metagenome | isolation source: 60 cm saprolite on Douglas fir-dominated hillslope | place: USA:California | collected 2013-09-17
GTCATGAAAGTCGTCATCACCGGCGGGACCGGTTTCATCGGCAGGCGCATCGCGCTGCGGCTGCTCGAGCGCGGCGCGCTCGCCGGGCCGGACGGGCGGGATGTCGCGATCGACGAGCTCGTCCTCTTCGACGTCGCGCCGCCGCAACTCGCTTTGCCGGAAGACCGCCGCCTGCGCATCGTCACCGGCGAGGTCTCGGACGCCGCGCTGATGCGCGACCTCATCAGCACGGGGACCGGCTCGGTCTTCCATCTCGCCGCCATCGTCAGCGGCCAGGCCGAGGCGGACACCGATATCGGCATGCGCGTCAATCTCGACGGCACCCGCGCCGTGCTCGAGGCCTGCCGTGCGCTCAAGCGCGCGCCGCGCGTGGTCTTCGCCAGCTCGCTCGCCGTCTATGGCGGCGATCTGCCGCCCCAGGTCTCCGAGGCGACGCCGCTGACGCCGCAGACCTCCTACGGCGCCCAGAAGGCGATCGGCGAGCTCTTGGTCAATGATTACAGCCGCAAGGGCTATATCGACGGCCGCGCGCTGCGTCTGCCGACCATCATCGTGCGGCCGGGCCGGCCCAACCGCGCCGCCTCGACCTTCGCCTCCTCGATCATCCGCGAGCCGCTCTCCGGCGTCGATGTCATCTGCCCGGTCTCGCGCGACGCCGTCATGCCGGCGCTATCGCCGCGCCGCGTCGTCGACGCCTTCGAGAAGGCGCACGATCTGCCGGGCAGCAAGCTCGGCTACAACCGCGCCCTCCAGCTTCCCGGCATCGCCCCGAGCGTCGGCGAGATGGTCGAGGCGCTGCGCCGCATCGCCGGCGACGCCGTCGTCGCCCGCATCAAGTGGCAGCCCGATCCGGTGATCCAGAAGATCGTCGCCGGCTGGCCGGTCGGCATCGACGGCAGCCGCGCCGAATCCCTCGGCATCACGGCGGATGCCAGCTTCGACGAGATCATCCAGGGTTTCATCGAGGACGATCTGCCGGCGCAGAAGGCGCTGGTGGCGGCGGGGAAGGTTTAGACCCCTCTCCCGCCCCTTCGACAAGCTCAGGAGGGAGAGGAGCTATGAGGGAATTCCTGTCGGTCCGGCACACGCATTTGTGACCGTGCGAGACGGCGCCGTTCTATCATGCTGATCGTTAAAGGATCGGCAAAGCTTCGCGCATCGGAGGCAGCATGACGGATTCAGCGATTGTCGCCGGACGCGGCCGTCAAATCCTGTCGAAGGCGCCGCATGTCGCCGTGGCGCTGATCGGCGTCGCCGCGCTGCTCCTCGTGCTGGTGCCGTTCGGCTGGCGCTTCGGCCTCTGGCATTTCCGCACCTCCTTCCAGATGGTCGTCTGGGCGCAGTATCTCGCCCTGGCATCCGCCGCCGTCGCGGCGATCGCCCTGGCCTTCAGCCGCGCGACGATCGGCGCGGGCGGCCGCTGGCTGATGGCCGCGCTCATCCTGGTTGGCCTGCTCGTCGTCTACGTGCCGTGGCAATGGGCGCAGCTGCGCGGGCCGCGGCCGCCGATCAACGACATCACCACCGACAGCACCAATCCGCCGGCCATCGTCGCCGCGCTGCCGGCGCGCAGCGCCGAGCAGGCGGTCACCGCCACCTATGGCGGCGCCGCCATCGCCCAGCAGCAGCAAGCGGCCTATGGCGATATCGCGCCGGCGATGCTGGCGCTGCCGCCGGCGCAGGGCTTCGAGCGCGCCCTCGCCGCCGCCAAGGCGATGGGCTGGACGATCCTCGCCAGCGACGCCGCGACCGGCCGCATCGAGGCGAGCGAGACGACGCGCTATTTCGGCTTCACCGACGACATCGTCATCCGCGTCACGCCGGACGGCACGGGCAGCCGGATCGACATACGCTCGCATAGCCGCCAGGGCCGCGGCGATCTCGGCGTCAACGCCGCGCGGGTGCGGAAGTATCTGGCGGCGGTGAAGGGGTAGGGTAGGAAGCGGACTGCAGGTCGATCAGGCGTCCTTCGAGACGCGCCTTTCAGGCGCTCCTCAGGATGAGGAAAATGGTGAATGGCATTTGCCAATCCTCCTCATCCTGAGGAGCGCTCGCAGAGCGCGTCTCGAAGGACGCACAATGCTTGTCCGAGCTCCTACATCACCGCCCCGATCTGCCACGGCGCGAACTCGTCGTCGCCGAAGCCGAGCTCCTCGCTCTTGGTCTTCTTGCCGCTCGCCGTGTCGAGCACGAGCTTGAAGATCTGCTCGCCGATCTCCTGCACGCTCGCCGCGCCGTCGGCGATCGGGCCGCAATCGATGTCCATGTCGTCGGTCATGCGCTTGTAGAGCGGCGTGTTGGTGGCGAGCTTCAACGACGGCGTCGGCTTGCAGCCGAACACCGAGCCGCGCCCGGTGGTGAAGCAGATGACGTTGCAGCCGCCCGCCACCTGTCCCGTCGCCGAGACCGGGTCGTAGCCGGGCGAATCCATGAAGCAGAAGCCCTGCGCCTCGATGGCTTCGGCGAATTTATAGACCTCGACGAGATTGCCGGTGCCGCCCTTGGCGACGGCGCCCAGCGATTTCTCCAGGATGGTGGTGAGGCCGCCGGCCTTGTTGCCGGGCGACGGGTTGTTGTTCATCTCGTTGCCGGTTTTGGCGGTGTAATTCTCCCACCAGCGGATGCGCTCGACGATTTTCTCGCCGACTTCGCGGCTGACGGCGCGGCGCGTCAGGAGATGCTCGGCGCCGTAGATCTCCGGCGTCTCGGAGAGCACCGCGGTGCCGCCATGGCGGACGAGGAGATCGACGCAGGCGCCGAGCGCCGGGTTGGCGGTGATGCCGGAATAGCCATCGGAGCCGCCGCATTGCAAAGCGAGCTTGATGTGGCTCGCCGGCACCGTCTGGCGGCGCAGCTTGTTGGCCTCAGGCAGCATCTCCTTCAGCCGCGCCGTGCCCTCGCGCACCGTCTTCGCGGTGCCGCCGCTGTCCTGGATCGTCATCGTCTGCAGCAGCGGGCCGCTGTTCAGCCGCTCGGCCTTCATGAGGCCGCTGATCTGGTTCGCCTCGCAGCCGAGGCCGAGGATGAGGATGCCGGCGAAATTGGGATGCCTTGCATAGCCGGCGATCGTCCGCCGCAGCACGTCCATCGCCTCGCCCTCGCTCGCCATGCCGCAGCCGGTGCCGTGGGTGAGGGCGACGACGCCGTCGACATGGGGGAAGTCGCCGAGCGCCCCGGTGCGGAACTGCTCGGCGATATAGCGCGCCGCCGTCGCCGAGCAATTGACCGAGGAGAGGATGCCGAGATAGTTGCGCGTCGCCACCTTGCCGTTCGGCCGCACGATGCCCTCGAAGGTCGCGCGCCGTCCTTCCGGAATGTAGTCGGTCGGCTTGTAATCGGCGGCGAAGGCATAGTCGCGCGCGAAATCGCCCATCGCGACATTGTGGGTGTGGACGTGGTCGCCGGCGGCGATGTCGGCCGTCGCGAAGCCGATGATCTGGTTGTACTTGCGCACCGCCGCGCCGGTAGCGATGGGCGATGTCGCCACCTTGTGCCCGGCCGGGATATGCGCCGCGCTCTTGACCCCCTCGCCGGGGATCGCGGTGCCGGGCAGGATGTCGGCGCGCGCCACCACGACGTTGTCGGCTTGGTTGAGGCGGATGGCGAGCGTTGGCATGGCGCGAAACTCCAGACGGAAGGGGCGGGGGCGACGGCACTCTACATCCGGCGGGCGAGGGAGGCAATTTGGCCGGGATCCGCCCTCAGACGAGCGCGCCGGCGCGGCCGTCCTCGATCGTGAAGCTGCGCAAGGTCGACAGCGTCGCCTGCGGGTCGGCGACGTCGGAGATGGTCTGGAAGCGCGCCGTCATGCGGTCGCGCGCGAGATCGACCATGACATAGCCGCGCTTGCGGCTCTCGAAGAAGCGGACATGCGGGTTCTCGGGCAGGAAGCTGGCGAAGAGCTCGTAGGGCACGCCCGGCGAGGTGATCGAGGTGCCGACGAGCTCGGTCGCCACGGTGGGCGAGGCGGGATCGTCGAAATCGAGCTTGAGGTCGTTGTTCCAGAAGGAATGGATGTCGCCGCCGATCACCACCGGGTTGGCGACCTTGCTGTCATGGATATGCTGCAGCAGCCGGGCGCGGCTCGCCGGATAGCCGTTCCAATTGTCGGTCCAGAAGCCCTTGGTGCCCTCGCGGTCGGTCTCGCGCAATTGCGCCATCAGCACGTCCTGGGCGATGACGTTCCAGCGCGCCGGCGAGCGCGCCAGCCCGTCGAACAGCCATTGCTCCTGCGCCAGCCCGATCATCGAGCGCGTGGGGTCGATGAGCTCGGGGCAGCTTGCGGCGCTCTCGAGATGGCCGCCGCCGAGATTCGGGCGCCGGTAGCAGGCCTCGCGCGAGCGGTATTGCCGTCCGTCGATCATCGAGAACTCGACGAGATCGCCGAAGGCGAAGCGCTCATAGAGCCGCATCGCCGGCCCGTTCGGCAGCGAGCGGCTGGGGCGCAGCGGCATGTGCTCGTAGAAGGCCTGATAGGCGGCGGCGCGGCGCAGCAGGAATTTCTCCGGCGGATCGAAGGTCTCCGACCACTGATCGGCATAGTCGTTCTGCACCTCGTGGTCGTCCCAGGTCGTCAGCGCGGTGATCTCGGCATGCAGACGCTGCAGATCGGGATCGGTGCGGTACTGCGCATAGCGGTTGCGATAGGTCGGCAAGGTCGTGGCGGTGATGCCGTCGCTGTGCTGGCGCAGCGTCGGGCGACGCCGGCTGGTGAACTCGTAGATATAGTCGCCAAGGAAGAGCACGAGATCGGGGTTCTCGTCGGTGAGATGGCGATAGGCCGAGAAATAGCCGTACTCGTAATGCGAGCACGAGGCGAAGGCGAAGCGCAGCCGGTCGAGTTTCGCGCCGGGCGCCGGCGCGGTGACGGCGCGGCCGATCCGGCTCGCCGCATCGCCGCTGGTGAAGCGGTACCAATAGGGCCGACCGGGGGCGAGCCCGGTGACCTCGAGATGCGTCGAATAGGCGAAGCGCGGCTCGGCGATGGCGGTGCCGCGCTGCACGATAGTGCGCAGCGTCGGGTCGCTCGCGATCTCGTAGCCGAGCGTCACCGCACCGCCGCTCATGCCGCCGGGCGTCGTGGGGTCGGCGGCGAGCGGGTCGGGCGCCAGCCGCGTCCACAGCACGAACCCGTCGGGCGCGGGATCGCCGGATGCGACGCCGAGGCTGAACGGGTTGCCCTGGCGCCAAGCGGCGCTGCTGCCGGCGCCGCTGCCGGCGACGCAGCCGACCAGCGCCGGCGCGGCGACCAGCCCGGCGGCGCCGCAGGCGAGACGCAGGAAAGCGCGGCGCGTCGGGGCGATCGGCCATTCGCGGGCATGTCGTGCGCTCATGCGGGCTCCGTTTCCGATCGAGAGAGCGTGCCGCGCAGGTTAGCGGGAATCGCGAACCGAGGGCGCGGGAATTTGCGACGCTTGAGCGCGCGGCGTCATCGGTGGATAGTCCGGCCATGGCGAGCGATCATGGTATGGCGGGGGTGATCGAGACGGCGCGCCTCGCGCTGCGGCGCCACCGGCGCGACGATCTCGACGCTTGCGCGGCGATGTGGGGCGATCCGATCGTCACCCGACATATCGGCGGCAAGCCGTTCTCCGCCGAGGAGGTCTGGGCGAGGCTCCTGCGTTACGCCGGGCATTGGTCGCTGATGGGTTTCGGCTATTGGGTGATCGAGGAAAAATCGTCCGGCCGCTTTGTCGGCGAGGTCGGGTTCGCCGACTTCAAGCGCACCATCGCGCCGTCCTTCGGCGGCGCTCCCGAGATCGGCTGGGCCCTTTCCGCCTGGGCGCACGGCGCCGGCTTTGCGACGGAGGCGGTCGGCGCGGCGATCGGCTGGGGCGAGGCGCGTTTCGGCGCCGCGCGCACCGTGTGCCTGATCCATCCCGACAATGCCGCCTCGATCCGGGTCGCGGCGAAATGCGGCTATCGGGAATTCGCCCGCACCACCTACCAGGACCGGCCGACGATCCTCTTCCAACGATGAGCCGTCGATGTGCGGCCCGGCGTTCCGCTTCGATCAGCCGGCGGGCCGGGCGCTCATCGCCACCGTCTGCTCGTCGGCGCGCGGCACGCAGATGATGCCCTTGCGCGCGGCGACGACGCTCATCTGGGTGTGCAGCGGGATGATCGAGAGATCGGTCATCGCATTCGCCATCGCCTGGCGCAGCAACCCCTCGCGCTTGCCGTCGTCGAGCGTGACGATGGCCTGCTCGATGAGCTGGTCGACCGCCGCGTTCTTGTAGTTGCCCATGTCGTAGGCGCCCATGCCCTTGGCGACATCGTAGCTGTGGATGATGCCGGTGAGGCCGGGCACCGAATCGCCGGTCGAGGCGCTGCCCCAGCCGACCAGCATCAGCGGCAGCTCGGATTTCGGCGCGGCGATGCGCGAGAAATAGACGCTCGAGGGCTGCACCTCGACCTTGGCGGCGATGCCGATGCGCGACAGCATCTGCGCCACCGCCTCGCAGATCTTGGCGTCGTTGACGTAGCGGTCGCTGCTGCAATGCACGGTCAGCCCGAAGCCCTCGGGATAGCCCGAATCGGCGAGCAGCGTCTTGGCGCCGTCGGGATCGTAGCGCTCGACCGCGATGGCGGGATCGAAACCGCCGAAGCTCTCGGGGACGAGCTGGCTCGCCGGTACGGCGAGCCCGTCCATGATGCGGGCGACCATCGCCTCGCGATTGATCGCCTTGGAGACGGCCTGGCGCACCTTGAGCTCGCGGAAGGGATTCTTGCCGAGCGGCGCGCCTTTCTTGTCGACCAGCTCGGGCGAGCTCTCGAGGCCGAAATTGGGCTCCAGATAGATGACGCGGTCGGACGGGCGCTGGAAGACGCTGACCCGCGAATCCTTGCGCAGATCGGCGATATCCGCCGGCGGCACGAAGTCGATGAGGTCGACGTCGCCGGCGAGGAGGGCGGCGACCCGCGAGGCGCTGTTCGGGATGATGCGGAAGGTCACCTTGTCCCATGCCGGCTTCGCGCCCCAATAGCCCTCGAAGCGCGTCACCGTGTAACGGTCGCCGGTCGCGAGGCCGGCGAATTTATAGGGGCCGGTGCCGATGGCGGCGCGGCCGGCGGCGAAATCGGCGGGCGAGGCCTCGGCCGCCGCCAGATGCGAGACGATGAAGACGTTGCTGAGCTGCCCCGGCAAAGACGGGTTCGGCCGGTCGGTCTTGAAGCGGATGGTGTGCGCGTCGACGATCTCGGTCGCTGATATCGAGCGGATATTGCCGGTATAGGGGCTGGGATTGTTCGCCAGGGCGGGGATGCGCTTGATGGTGAAGGCGACGTCCTCGGCGGTGAAGTCGCTGCCGTCGTGGAACTTGACGCCTTGCCTGAGCTTGAACTCCCAGGTCGTGTCGTCGATCGGCTGCCATGACAGGGCGAGGCCGGGCCGTTTCTGCACGTTTTCGTCGCGGTCGACGAGCGGGTCGAAAACGTGGCGGGCATAGGCGATATTGGTGCTGACATAGAAGAAATGCGGATCGACCGTCGGCTCGAAGCGCGCCCCGATGGTGAGATCGGCGGCGGCAGCCGCGCCGCCCAGCACGAGCGACAGCGCCGCCGCCAAACCGAGCATCCGTTTGCGCATCTCAGACCTCGAGCGCCATGCCGTCGCGTTGCGGGTCGGCGCCGCCCGACCATCTGCCGCCCGATATCTCGATGCCGTGCAGCCCGGCGAAGGCATAGCTCTCATAGGAGCGCGCGATGGTGTAGCCCTGCGCCGCCACCGCGTCGGTGACGAAGCGCGGGATGCGATTGGAGACGTCGATGACATTGCCCGTGGCGGTGAAGCGCGGCGCCGCCACCGCCTCGAACATCGTCATGCCGAAATCGATGACGTTGACGATGCCCTGGGCGATCGCCAGGCTGATGAAGGTGCCGCCCGGCGCGCCGATGACGATGCGCGGCGCGTCGCCCTTGAAGACGATGCTCGGCGCCATCGCGCTGAAGCGGCTCTTGCCCGGCGCCAGCGAGCCGGCGCGGCCGGGACGCGGATCGAAGACGCTCATGCAGCCATTGTACATGAAGCCGAGCCCCTCGGTGATGACGCCCGAGGGCGAGCCCAGCGTGTGGGTCATCGTCACGCAATTGCCGGCCTCGTCGACGACGGTGACTTGCGTCGTGTTCTTCGATTCGGCGGCGGCGGGATCGGGCTGGCCGAGCCGCTTGACGTCGGCCTTCTCGCCGCGCCGGATGCGCGCCGCGAGCTCCGCCGCATAGGCTTTCGAGGTCAGCCGGTCGAGCGGCACGTCGACGAAGGCGGGATCGCCGACGAAGAGGTCCTTGTCGATCGTCACCAGCTTCATCGCTTCGGCGAGGATGCGGATATAATCCGGCGTGTTGTGGCCGAGCGAAGCGAGGTCGAAATTCTCGGCGATATGCAGAAGCTCGATGAGCTGCACGCCGCCGCCCGGCGGCTGGTTGGCGGCGATGCGGTGGCCGCGATACTCGCCCCATAGCGGCTCGGTGCGCACCGTGCGGTAATTCCTGAGATCGTCGAGCGCCAGCAGCCCGCCATGCGAAGCCATGTCGGCGGCGATCTCCTCGGCGATCTCGCCGCGATAGAAGATGTCGGGCCCGTGCTTGGCGATGCGCTCCAGCGTCGTCGCCAGCTCCGTGTTGACGACGCGCTCGCCGAGCCCCTTGAGGGTGCCGTCCGGGTGGAAATAGATCCGCCGCCCCGGCGCGCTGAAGCGCAGCCGGTCGTCGTAATTGACCCGCCCGAAGGCGCTCTCCTTCATCGTCCAGATATGGTGGACGTGCGGGCGCACCATGAAGCCGTCGCGCGCGTGGCCGATCGCCGGAAGCAGCACGTCGGCGAGCGCCATGGTGCCGAACTCGCTGAGCGCCTCGCTATAGGCCTTGAGGCTGCCGGGAATGCCGATCGACTGGTAGCCGAGCTCGTTGATCTGGTCCCGGAGGATGAAGCCGAAGCCGTCGCGCGCCTGGCCGAGGATGCGGTCCTCCCACATGTCGGGCCGCACCGCGGCCGGGCAGCGGGCGTGGAAGTCGATGCCGAGATGGATGCCGCGCTTCGGCATGTAGATCTGCATGGCGCCGAAGCCGGCGATCCCTGCCATCTGCGGATCGACGGCGCCCTGCGTCAGCGCGCAGGCGATCGCCGCGTCGATGGCGTTGCCGCCGCGCTTCAAGGTGAGCGCGCCGGCCTCGACGGCTTCCGGCTGCGGTGCCACGACCATGCCACGCATCGTTTCTTTCCTCCCTCTCGCTTGCCGCGTGCGGCGATCAGAGCACACTCGCCGCGGCGGCGCCACGCTGGCGATGCAACCGGCTTAGCGCCCCGGCGCCGCTCGTGTATATAGACGAGGGGAAGCGGGGGATCGGATGCGGCGCGCGCTGCCATGGCTGCTCGGCATCATGCTGGCGATCGCGTCGCCTTGGGCGCGCGCCGGCGCTGCCGAGCGCGTCGCCACCGCCCTCGTCTTCGCCGTCGACGTCTCCGGCAGCGTCAATACCGAGCGCTACGAGCTGCAGCGCGCCGGCATCGCCGGGATCTTCGCCGACGAGCGCATCGAGCCCTTCCTCGCCGACGGGCTCGCCGTCGCGGTCATGGAATGGTCGGACGGAAATGCGGTGGTGGTGCCGTGGACGATCTTGCGCACGACGGCGGATGCGCGCCGCCTCGCCGACAGGATCGCCGAGACGACGCGCTCGCCGGGCTTCTCGACCGAGCTGTCGCTGGCGCTCTTCGCGGCGGCGGATCTTCTCGATGCCTGTCCGTGCCTTCCCGCCACGCGGATCATCGACCTCTCGGGCGACGGGCCCAATAACGGGCCGGTCTCGACGTCGATCGCGCGCGACGAGGTGGTGGCGCGCGGCATCCGCATCAACGGGCTGCCGATCGTGACGCCGGCCGAGCCCGATCTCGCCGGCTGGTACAAGGCCAATGTCGTCGGCGGCGAGGGTGCCTTCCTCGAAATCGCCAACGGCTTCGAGGATTTCGCCCGCGCCATGCGGCGCAAGTTCCAGCTCGAGGTGGCCGGGGCGTCGCCGCATTTTTCGGTTTGCGCTTGCGCCGATCCCCGGCATCCTCCGGTCGATCCGCTTCCCGCCACCTCCAACCGG
>WNFM01071529.1_pt1 | contig 10085 bp, 8 predicted proteins | sample 5400271 | NCBI WGS metagenome assembly WNFM01 (sample SAMN13153352, study PRJNA577476) | soil metagenome | isolation source: 60 cm saprolite on Douglas fir-dominated hillslope | place: USA:California | collected 2013-09-17
CCTCAATCGCCGTGGTGCTCACCCAGCTGGCAGGCGAGTTGCTCGTGGAGAATGGTGTTGTCGGATCGCAGGCACTGATCTCTGCCCGAGCAATGTCCAGGCGAGCACCGAGCGACTCGAGGGTGGCAGGCTGGATGGCCGCCAGGGTCGCTAACCTGGATGGTTCGGCTTTACCGCTGGAAGCGAGAGCGACGGCACCGGCGTGCCCGCTCATACCTCGGCGCGCCATCACGAGCGATGGCCGCCCGGACCGTGTTCCTCCGCCACGCCCATCACCCGGGCGATCTCCCTGATCCATGCCCTCAGCCCAGAGAAGGCGGCGGATCTCAGCCCAGTTCTCCACGTTCACCACCCTCTTCCTCCCTGGCTCGGCTAGAGCCAGGCTCGACCGGAGAGGGTCAATTTTCAGGTTCGGACAGGGTCGGTTTTCATCTGCCGCCGACACGCTTCCGTCTTGATCTTCACGCAGTGCACTGCCCAACCGTCACAGCAGGAGCCTCATCACCGGCCGTGTGGGGTAGGTGCGAGCAACCTCGGCAAAGCCCGCGGCGGAGAACATGGCCACGGTGCCGGTATAGACAGCCGACCCTCCTACTCGAGCAGTGCTCAGGGCCGCCACATCGACCGGATGACCCTCGACGGCCGTCGCCCCGTGCTCACGGGCGAACTCGACGGCGGCTTTCAGTAGCGCTGACCCGACACCGGATCTGCGGTGGCGGCTGTCGACTGCGAAGCAAGTCACCCACCAGGCTCCGGGATCGTCCGTGAGCACCTTTGCCAAGGCTTTGTTGCTGCTCACCCCAGGAAAGGCGGAACGGGGCCCGACCCTGGTCCATCCGACGGGATCAGTTCCGACATAAGCGATCAGCCCCGGCGGTACTGGGGCATGGTTTATCTCCTGCCGCAGCGCGTCGCGGTTGTCCGGTACCGGTCCTGACGCCGAGGATTCGTGACTTGGTGAGCGGAGGAATAGCCGACACCAGCACCACGAAGGATCCTCACCACGCCGACCGAACACCTTGACGAGATCACTCCACCGATCCGCGGTCGCCGGCTGTACCTGAATGGACATGGCCCGACGCTACCGTCGCCCGGGCGTTGTCACGATCGCCGAACCCCTCCCGGGAACAACCGAGGCCAGGCGCGGTCGGTTAGGGGTCTACCGTAAGGGCGGCCCAATGAAGTGTCCGTGACGGGCCCTGTCCGCTGTCAACGGCCCTCCGTCAGATCGCGCCAGCTCCAGCTCGCACCAACTCTGCCTCGGCCCTGGCCCGAACATATCGCCGAATAGGTTTGCCTATCAGATTCATAAGTTTTAGGTGCCTGTCCAGCGCAGATCATCCTGATCTGGCCGGGGCGCATTTTGTTGATTTGTTGTTGCTGGCGTCGGTGGCGGGCCCGGTTCGGCTGGTGCCCGGCGAGGGGGTCGGCGTCTGCTCGGCGGGCCGGGGTGGCGGGCGATGTTTGAGCGGTTTACCGACCGGGCGCGGCGGGTGGTGGTCCTGGCCCAGGAAGAGGCCCGGATGCTGAACCACGACCACATCGGCACCGAGCACCTGCTGCTCGGCCTGATCGATGAGGGCCAGGGCGTGGCCGCCGAGGCGCTGGAGTCGCTGGGGATCAGCCTGGAGGCGGTCCGCCGGGAGGTCGAGGAGATCACCGGCCGGGGCCGGCGGGCGCCGTCCGGGCACATTCCGTTCACGGCCCGGGCCAAGACGGCGCTGGAGCAATCGCTGCGGGAGGCTCTGCAACTGGGGCACGACTACATCGGCACCGAGCACATCCTGCTGGGCCTGACCCGCGAGAAAGAAGGGGTAGCCGCCCAGGTGCTGACCCGGCTGGGCGCTGACCTGAGCCGGGTCCGCCAGCAGGTGATCCGGCTCGTCCGCGGCACCGGCCCGGAGCAGGCCCCGTCCGGCGCGCCGCCCGCACGCACCACGGCGACCGGGGTGCAGGCTCGCCTGGACGCGATCGAGCGGAGGCTGGCTGTCCTCGAGCAGCGGGTGGGCACCGGGCCGGATGTCGCCGGCCTGGATCGGCAGATCAGCGGCGTCCGCGCGGACAAGGAAGCCGCCAGCGAGGCCCACGACTATGAGCGGGCCGCGTCGCTGCGTGACCGGGAAAAGGACCTGCTCGCCGCCAAGTCCGCCCGCCAGGACGACTGGGCGGCCGCGCACCCCGCCCCGCCGTCCCTGGCCGACCAATGCCAGGCGCTCAGCCGCGAGATCGACCGGCTCCGCACCCTGTTCCGCCAGCACGGCATCGAACCACAAGACGAATCCGCCTGACCCAGCCGCCACCGCCGCCGCGCTGACCGCCCGGCGACGCGCACGGGCAGGCCCCGCCCGAACGGCACCGCCCGGGTCTGGCTAACGTGGTGGTTTGACCCAGTCCAGCAGGTAGCGCCACAGCAGCAGCCGCCGGAAGGTGACGCCCGGCAGGATGGCTTCGGTCACGGCGTGGATCTGGCCGGAGGTGTGCGGTGGCGGCCACAGGACCGGCGAGGGGTGCTGCCAATAGCCCCTGGCCGCGCGGTAGCCGAGGTTCACGACGGCTGCGATGGCGTCTCGGGGCAGGTCAGGCGTGACCGAGCCACGCTGATGACGACCAAGCTGCCGCCGGGCGCTAGGAGCTGCTTCATCCTGGCCAGCGCCGCAGGGGCGTCCATGTGATGCAGCGCGGCAACGCAGCTGATCAGGCCGAACGAGCCGGCCGGGAACGGCCAGGCGAGGAAGTCGCCGACTATGAACTCCACACGGCGCTAGGTAGTCAGCGTCTGCACCGCGTGGTCGATACCGCCTGGATTCTTAAGCCGCATAAGCTCAGCGTGCCACGGGGATCGTGCGCCGTGCCGTGCTCCGGCCACGGTGCCCACGCTTCGCCTGTCTTACTCGGCCTGGCGGACTAGCACAGCGAGCGTCGTGTCCACATCGCGACGAGCGACGCGTAGGCCTGGCTTCGTCGCTGGTGAGGTCGGTGTGAATCACAACAACTGGTTCGTCCTTGTGTCGAACGGCCAGCACGGTCATCGGAGCTTCGCCGGCGGTTCCGCCTCCTGCTCGGCCTCAGTGCTGCCATTGTTGTTCAGGTCTGCGGGCAGACGGTCGGGGCCGTCCGTGCGGGCGGTGCGTAACTCCCCGCCGTCGCAGTGGATTCCCTCGGGGCAATTGCGGTGCACAATACCCAGAGGTTACGGCCTGGCAATGAGGGTTACTAGAGATTCCGCATCTACGCGTCATCCAGTCATGGACCGGACCATCCCGCCCCACACGCTCCCGGGTTACCTGTGCCATAGCCGACTGGGCCGACGGTCGGCGGTAACGGCCGCCGGGCTGCCATTGGCTGCCGCGCCAGCGACCACGCGCAGCACGAGAAATATCACCACGACCGCAACGATGCCGAATCGCCAGCAGCACCATGCCCGAAATCTCTGGCAGGATGGCTGGCATGGTGTCCGGGAATGCCATCGTAACCGGGGTCGTGGGCGTGGTCGGCACGGCCGTGGGAGCCTGGTTGACAGCCTCGCTGACTGGGAGGTCTCAGCGTGAGCAGGCTCGGGACGCCGATAAGGGGCAGGTCTACGCCAACTTCCTGGCTTCGTGTGAGAAGTTGATCCGGCCGATCATCGCCTACCATGACTCGCCGGTCGGGATGAGGGTGTCCACGAACCCGCGGTATCTCTGCGCGCGCAGCTGCTCGCCGTGCACGTGGGCCGCTTGGACGGCAGGCTCGGTGGGGCTCGCCGTCCGGACGACGGCCTCGAGGGGAGCGGACCGGCGCAGGATCGCGGCCGCTCCGCCGACGAACGCGGCGATCGCCTGGTGACTGTCGCGGCTCGTCGAGGCGCGCTGCTGCCAGTCGGTCTCGTCCGGCCGGCTGGGGTGGCGCTCCCCGAGTACGGCGGCTTCGTAGAGCTTCGCGAGCAGCTCGCCCTTGGTGTGGAGAACGAAGTACACGGTCTGGACGGTGGACCATGAGCGACGCCTACCGCACCGTCGGCAACCCCGGCACCGGCGAGACCATCACATTCCTGGAGACGTCGGAAGAGAGTGGCGGCGCGCGCGTCGTCGCGCTGATCACGCTGGCTCCCGGTGGTGCGGTCACCCCTCATTCCCACCGGATCAGGGAGACCTTCGAGTGTGTCGAGGGCGCTTTTACCGTCCACCTCGGGGGTCGCGACATGCGCTTCCCGCCGGGGGAGAGCATGGTCGCCGACCCGCAACAGCTGCACGGGTTCCGCAACGACACCGATGTCGCCGCCACCCTCAAGGTGACCGCCACGCCAGCGGGCGACCTCGACCGGGTGCTGCGGACTCTGTGCGGCCTCGGCCGGGATGGCGTACTCGTGCCGGGCAAGCCTCCGCGGCATCCGCTGGTCATGGCGAACCTGGCATATCGCGGCCGCTGCTACTCCCCGCCGCTGCCGCGCTGGCTCTACTGGACGCTGATCGGCGGGATGTCGCCGTTCGGCGCCCGCGCCTGCGATCGGATCATGGCGCGCTACAACCCGGCACCGGCACAGACGAGTCCGACCGGACGCTGTCCGGCAAATACCCGAGGCCGGGGTCATGCGTCACGACACCGCCACCCCATGACCAGCAGGTCGAACGGCAGCCGGCGCGCACTGGTACGACGCAGTGGTACGTCGCCTCGGCAGCCCAGCCGCCACCTGGCAGCCGTGACTATTGGGACGGCCGCGACGTGCGACAGAAATGGCGGATTCGCCTGCATGCGAACGCGGGGACCTAGACTTATTCCCGGTGTGCCGGGAAGCCTGGTCGGCGTCAGCCTCATCTCGTGTCAGGAGTGGCTATGGCCAGGTGGAGTCGCGGGGCGGGCGGGTCGGATGGCATTAGCCCGGCTGGGGCGGGCCGCGGGCGGACGGGGATTGGTGCCGCCTTCGCCAGCTGGCCGGTGCTTCTTGTCGCGTTTGCGTTTGCGGTCATGGGAGACCCGGTTTCGTCGGTCGCCTACGCCATGGAAGCTTGTCTGCGGTCCCTGGACGGTCGCCTGACCCTCCTGGTCCCGACGATGATCATGGTGCTCGGCATCATCGTGCTGGTCGCCGTTAACTACCATCACCTGTATGCCAGGTTCCCCGAGGGCGGCGGAGATGCCGCAGCGTCAGCCTCGGCCTTCTCTGAGGGCCTGGCGTTCCTTCCTCTCGCCGCCCTCACGGTGGACTACGCGCTGACCATCGCGATCAGCGTCGCGGCCGGGGCGTCAGCGATAATCGCGTATCTTCCTGGGCTGGCGCCGGTCCGGGTGGCGCTTGCCATGGTGCTGCTGGTGGTGGTCGCGGGCCTGACGCTGTTCGGGCACGGCGGCCGGGCCGTGTTCGCACTGATGACGATCAGCTTCGCCGTCATCGGGTCCCTGGTCATCGTCTTGGGAGCGTCGGCGCCGGTCCACCACGTGCTGGCTAGCGCGCCGCCGCCCGCCTCCCACCACTCCGCTTTGCTCGGGGTGCTCCTCGCCTTCCCCGTCGGCATGGCGCTTGCCACGGGGGTCGAGGCGCCGTCGTCTGCGATTGCCCAGCTCGCGCAGCTCGACAACACCGGCCGCCTGCGGTTCGGCCGCACCACGCTGTGGCTGATGGTGGGAATCGTCGTCTGGCTGACGATGGGCATTGTGGTACTGGGCGTTCGCCTCCATATCGGGCTGCCTCCCAGAAACTCCACCTGGATCGCAGGTGTCGCGGAGGCGGCGGTCGGCCGCGGAACGCTGTTCGCCGCCTTCCAGGTCTCCAGCGCGGTTCTCCTGCTTGCGGCGGCGAGCTCGTCATTCCAGGCGGGACCAGGATTGCTCAAGGCCCTCGCCCGTGGCGGGAGCGGCGTCGGCATCCTGCCCGCGTTCCTGTCACGGAGCAACCGGCACCATACGCCCTACTGGGGAGTCGCGGTGTTCCTGGTCGCCTCGGTGCTGCTGGTTGCCGCCGCCGGTGCCCACGAGCAGCGCCTTGTCCTGTTCTACGCCGTCGCGGTGTTCATGGCGTTCTGGTGCGGGCTCGCCTCGATGACCCGCTTCTTCGGCCGCGACGGGAGACCGTGGCTGGCAGCCGTGAGCGTCAGCGGCGTCCTCGCGGTCGGGCTGACACTGGGCACGGACCTCGCGCGCGGCTACCCGATTGTGTCCCTCGTCGCCGCCTGCGCGATCGCCGGCGTTCTCTACTGGATGTGGGTCCGAGCCGGCCGTCCACGTGGTGTGGCGCAAGCTGAGCAGATCGCCGAAGCCGACCTCGCCGACCAGCACGGCTCTTCTTGATGACTGGAGCCGCAGCTGTGTGTGCCGCCTGCCGGGCGAGCGAGCGGAGCGAATGCCTGCCCTCTCGCGCCAGCGCGTGAAGACGCGCAGCGGCAGGATGCACGTGGACCAGGCTGGTCGCCACTACACCACTGCGGATGGGGAGCGGAGGTCTTACCCGACGTACCTGCTGCACCGCTCCTACCGCGACGAGCAGGGCCGGCCGCGGAAGGAGACGCTGGCGAACCTGACCGGACTGCCGCCGGAGTCGATCGAGGCGCTGCGGGCGACGCTGCGGGGCCGCACCCTGGTCGACGCGGAGGCGGCGTTCGAGGCGCAGCGGTCGGTGCCGCACGGCGACGTGGCCGCGGCGCATGTGATGGCGTCGGCGCTGGGCCTGCGCGCGCTGCTGGGCCCGGCGTGCGCCGAGCGCGACCTGGCCTACGCGCTGGTGCTGTCCCGCGCGGTGCGGCCGAGGCCGAAGCTGGCCACCGCGCGGTGGTGGGCCGGCGGTGACACCACCCTCGGCGCCGACCTGGCTGTCGCCGGTGCCGGCCACCGATGAGATCTACGCCGCGATGGACTGGCTGACCGCCCGGCAGGGCGAGATCGAGAGGCAGCTGGCCGCCCGGCACCTGCGCGAGGGCGGGATCGCGATGTTCGACCTGTCGTCGTCGTGGGTGGAGGGCTCCTGCTGCGAGCTGGCCGCGTTCGGGCACTCCCGCGACGGCAAGCGGGGCCGCCGGCAGGTCGAGTACGGGTTGCTCACCGACGCTGGCGGCCGCCCGGTCGCCGTCGAGGTCTTCGCCGGCAAGGGTGGGGCGCTCTCACCGCGCCATACGGTCATTGCCGCGGATGACGCGCGAATGCGCGCTTTGCCGCGTTCCGCGCGGTGCTTCGGGGTGCTGCAGGACTACGGAAGTGTTCCAAGGACGTCCTTGTGCGGCCATTCCTCGCCAAGGACCCGCGAGAGCACGTGGTCGGAACTGCTCACACAGTACGGCGTGTGCTCCGGGTCCTTCACTGCCAAGGTGACAGGGGCCGCCAGCAGTCCCCACGGAGGAATCGAGTTGGCAAGCGCGCCGTCCAGCCGCAGATCCTCGTACTCCGGCTCCCACCACACACGGAAAGCGCGTTGCAGATCACCGGGACGAACCCCGACCCACACCCCGTAGGTCACCGCGTACCCGCCCGTCAGCCTGACCGCAAGCAGCGCGCGCACGAACGGGCCCAGCCCGGGGATCTGCATCATCACCGACACCTCCGGGCTTTGGTGGCTGAGCCATGCACCGGGCACGCGTTCCTGTCCCGGGCTATTGAGAACCGGTTCGGGGAGGCGGAACCGGATCTGCCGGTTGTGGGCATCGACCGGGCGTCCGCACATCCCACACCGCTGCTCGGCCACATTCCGACCCTCCCACACCGCATACCGGGTAGGCGTACTCACCTGCCGCGGATGGAGCCGCCGGGCACTGTTGCGTTGTGCCATCGCTGCACAAGGTCAGAGAATGATCACTCGGATGCTCTGCTGGTCAGATGGTGATGGCAAGGTCATCGAAGGCGGTACGGAGCCTGTGGCGGGCGGAGCCGGTGGCGATGTCGTAGTGGCCGCGGGCGCAGGTTCGGCGCGAAGGCGTGACCGGCGGCGAGGGTCCGAGCTGAGCGGTGACGCTTCAGCCCGCGCATCGGCCGGAGCCGGCTAGCCGTCCGTGGTCTGCCTCGACCGGGTTGTCCGCATCTTGCTCGGCGGTATGCCGGGCCGATGGGATCAGCTCGCCCGGGACCCGCGGGTAACCGTGCCCGCGGTCGGTGGTGACCTCGACCGGGATCGTCCCGGCGCGCAGCGCCCGGGTGAAGAAGTGCCGGGCGGCCGCCAGGTCACGCCGTGCCGATAGCAGAACGTCGATGACCTGGCCGTGCTGGCCGGCAGCCCGGTAGAGATAGCTCCAGTTACCGGCGACCTTCAGGTAGGTCTCGCCGGCGAACCACCGGGCGCCAGGGGCGTGCCGGCCGAACCGGGCAGCCTCGATCAGCACTGGGGTGAAACGCTGCACCCAACGGCAGCCGGTGACGTGATCGACGGTGATGCCGCGCCCGGCCAGCAGCTCCCCGGCATCCCGGCAGGACAGCCATAGCGCAGGTACCAGCGGACCGCGACCGAGATCACCTCCCGCGGGAACCGGAAACCAGCGACGGCCGAGCTCATGCCAGGTGCAGTCACCAGACCAGTCTCCCGCCGTCCGCGATCGGCCAACGCAACAGTGCGCTGCAACAGCAGCTGTATACCGCGTCCATCCGGGGGAAGCAGCCCTTGATACTGCCCGACGGCCGGGCCGTCGCGCCGGTAACCGAGTGCCTCACACCAGAATGTGGCGGACCGCTCCAGGTCCGAGCAGTCGATGACCAGTACTAGCTCGCCGCCGAGATCGACCCGAGAGAGCCGTGCCTGGCCAGCTGACTGGCGAGGCATCCGGGCGGTCCTGCGTGCCAGGCTTCTCGCGGCGCGTGCAGTCTCTGCGGCTCCCGTCCTGCAGGACGTGGCGTGGCTGCACACTTTCCTGGCGTCGCTAGCTGATCTCGGCTTCCCCTCGCCACGCCCGCTGCCGGCCTTCGGCGGTCAGTCCTGGACGGTCGCTGAGGGCTTGTTGTGGGAGATCGTTTCTTTCATCCCCGGCCATGAGGTGGGCTGGGATGCCGAGCCGCCGATGGAGCAGATCGGCGCCCTGCTCGCCCGTTACCACGTGGCTGCCCGGCGAATCCAGGTGAGCAGCCAGCGTCCCGGCGTGATCCCGCTCGCCAACGTGCCTGCCATCCTGCTGTCCCCGAAGCTCGACCTCGCGTGCCCGGACCCGGACCGGGCCGCCGTGATCCGCCGCCTCGCCGGGCGGCTGGCCGCCGATCTCGAAGACCGCGGCCATCGCACGGCCGGACGCCTGGTTATCCACGGCGACTTCACCAACCACAACGTGATCGCTGACGGCAAGCCGCCGGCGGCCACAGGCGTCATCGACTTCCACCGAGCCCACCTGGAGACCCCGCTGGCCGACATCGCCTACGCGCTATGGCGCAGCGGCCGGCCGCGGCAGGACGCCGACTGCCTGGACCTGCCCCGGCTCCAGCAGTTCGTCCGCGGCTACGCGAGCACCGCGCCCCCGCTGCCCGGCGCTGCCAGCGCCCTTCCGGTCTACCTGTACGGCCGCGGCCTGCAGATGATCGCCAAGCGAGTTCTGGAAGGCCAGCCCGGATCCGGGAAGCTCGCCCAGGCGGAATGGATCGCGGCGAACGCCGCGGAGATAACCCACGCCGTCGCCACCGCTCTTCGGTAAGGCGCCACCTGGACCACGACCAGGCGGTCTGGGCCCGGCTGCCCATTCAGCCGGGTCCGCGGCCCGGACAGGTGAGCGAACAGAAGATCCACATCGGGGCGCTTACCCGCGTCAAGCCCATTGCCGTTACAGCCGCGCCGAACGGGGCGGATCCGCGCGCGCTCGGATCAGGGTTTCTAGCTTCATGGATATGCGCCGCGGCCTCAGGATGATAACGTCCGCATCTGCCGCTGACACGCCCTCCCACGCAGCCGCGACGAGCCATCGGCATCAAGATGGATACTGGTCGTGGCAATGCGCACACCGTGAGATGTCCTCCGGCGCAGGGGTGCCGCGGGGTCCGGCATCCAAGCCTGGCTGGTCCGCAGCCAGGCCAGGGACGAAGGTCCCTCCTCGTGCCCCGATGAGTGCCCGACCAGGGAGAGATCACAGGACCCGCGGTGACTCGCGGGCGGGCCCCGGCTCATCGACGTCAGCAAGCGCGGCTGGGCATAGGCGCGCGCCCGCAGCGATCGT
>WNFM01252796.1_pt1 | contig 10085 bp, 11 predicted proteins | sample 5400271 | NCBI WGS metagenome assembly WNFM01 (sample SAMN13153352, study PRJNA577476) | soil metagenome | isolation source: 60 cm saprolite on Douglas fir-dominated hillslope | place: USA:California | collected 2013-09-17
AGCTGGCTAGTGGATAGATTTCCAACATCGGCAGGCGTAAAATTGCCGGCCTGACCGTGAAAAGGATTGGTCCCATCAATCAGAATCTGATTTTTCCACCCGGGAAGATTTGCGAGTGTTCCGGGCACCTTGTCCCAGGGCACAGCAAGAAGTACCATCTCGCAAGACGCTGCCTCTTCCTTGCTGGTAGCCATTGCTCCTGGACCAAGTTGATTGACAATTTCTCGCAGGCTCTCGGGGCCTCGGCTATTGCTAAGCCTTACCTTATGGCCGGCCTTCAATGCCCGTTTTGCGAACGCTTGTGCGAAAGCTCCTGCTCCGATGGTTCCGATTTCCATACGCTATCCTTCCTAAGTTGGTCCTAAACTGGGCTTTTCAGTAAGACGATCCCGGTTTTTCCCGGACTAGAGACGTGCTGAATTGCTTTTTGAAAATCGCCAAACTCATACTCATGCGCGACCTCGAAAAGCTCTGGGTGATTTGTTGCGAGGCTTAGAGCGAGCTCGAAATCTTTCTGCTTTTCATCCTGGGTCAGACGAAACCAACTCATAATGGAGACGCTCTTAAGCGCGACATTATTTGGGGCGAGCGAATAAATGTTCGTGCCCATGTTGCTACCCAATGAGCCGAAGTTAATGATGGTTCCACCGTCATCAACAACCTCAGCAAGATCGTCGATCGCTTTTCCACCGATGGCATCGAAAGCCACTTCGAGCCTATGTCCTCCCAGGGCCCCGCGAACCTCTTCTTTCCAATCGCTGTCGCTCGTTGAGTAAACCGGCGGCCCAGGAAATGCCGATTGAAGCTGTTCAGCAGACTGACGCGACCTCACCAAACGAATGGGGCGGACACCGCGATCTAAAGCAATTTGAGTCAGCAAACGTCCGACGCCGGATGAAGCCGCATTCTGAAGAATATAAACGGGTCGTGTAATCGGAGTCTTAAGTGAATTATGACCGGCTTTGATGAGTACGGATGCGGTGATCGTATTTATGAGCACCTGCGCGGCAATCTGATCGGAAATCTCGTTCGGAACCGCCAAGAGAGAGTTGTATCGAACGACCACATATTCTCCCCAAGTACCATCTGCTGGAAAGAATGCCACACGCTGGGCTTCGCTAAACCTCTTGACCCCCTTTGCGTTTGTTCCGAGCCGAACGATCGTCCCGACGCCCTCAAACCCAGGTACTCTTAGAGTTCCTTCTGGAATCGGCTCGACCGGTCCTCCTTGAGGAAGAGCGGACAGGATCTGGATATCACCGTGATGGATCGGTCGAGCGATGACCTTTACGAGAGCATCGTCAGCTCCAAGCTCTTCCCTCTTTAACTGGTGCTCCGCAATTTTTAGAACTTTTTCCGGAGCACCATACTCACTTTGAACAATTGCTCTGAACTCGGTTTGCATCAGGACCTTATTAAATTCTACTGAATTCGGGATAGTCGATGTAGCCGTTCGGGCCGCCTGTATAAAAGAAGGTTTGCTACGCGTACCAAAAGCTTGCCGAAGTTTTTACCTGCAAGCATTCCCATAAACGCCTCCGGCACATTCTCCAGATCATCGACGGTCCCCTATTCGGTTTCTTGTATACCTGTTAGTTAGACGTTTTTCGGTCCATGGCCAGAACCATGCGAAAGCGCGCCTTCCCAGCCATCATCTTCGCGTAGGCATCCGCCGCTCCCTCAAGCGGGACCGTCTCGATCATGGCGGACACGCCGCTCAGCGCACTGAAACGGAGCGTTGCGTCACCAATCGCGGGGGACCCCGTCAGGGCACCTTCAAGCTTCCGGCTCCCGAATATGAGATCCATGCTCGACACCTCGTTCGGCTCCGGCCCGACACCGAGGACGATCGAGACACCGCCAGGACGCAGGCCCTTGAAGGTCTCGGTGACCGCCTTGCCGCCCGAAGCCGTTATCAGAATGACCTTGGCGCCGCCGAGCGCTCGCAGAGCCTCGGCGGAGTCGGTAGCGGCATTGTCGATGTAGTGGTGGGCGCCGAGTTTCTTCGCCAGTTCCGCCTTATCGGCACCGCGGCCAATCGCCGCGACCTCGAACCCCATGTGGCGGGCATATTGCACACCCAGATGACCAAGGCCGCCGATACCGAGCACAGCGACAAGATCACCCGCCTTCGCCGGTGCGTTTCGCAGGGCGCTGAACGTCGTGATCCCCCCGCACAGCAGCGGCGCCGCATCGACCGACGACAGGTCGTCAGGGATCAACACGAGTCCACTCGCCTTTGCGATCATCACTTCGGCATATCCGCCATCATGATGAATGCCGGTATATTCCTGGTTCCGGCAGTTCACTAGATCGCCATTGCGGCAGAACTCGCAATAGCCGCAAGAGCCGCCGAGAAACCCGACACCCACGCGCTGACCGACCACCCAGCCCTGGACACCAGAACCAAGCGCATCGATCCGCCCGACCACCTCATGGCCTGGAACGCGCGGCCAATCGATCGGAAACAGGCCTTCGACCGTGCCGGCATCCGAGTGGCAGACTCCACACGCTTCGACGCGGAGGCGCACCTGGCCGGGTCCTGGTTCACGAGTTGGTAATTGAACGAGGTTTAGTTTTCCTGGTTCACTCACTTGAATTGCTTTGTAGGTTGTCACGATTTGATCTCTTCTTTGTGGTCGGCTCGGCCTTTCCTAATTACCGAATGTTTTGTCTCTCAGAGTTAGTTACCCAGAACGTCGGAAAACTTAGTAGAGATTGGATCCAGGGCAGGCGCGGGAGAACCTCCGTCACCCAAGAACAGCTTTAAGTGCTCCACGAACATTTTTGCGTGTTGATACTGGGCTCCGTGACTCGAATCGGAGTATACGATTAGCTGAGCATTCGGCAGGTACTCTGCCAGAATGAGCGCGTTGATCGGCGGAACCACAATATCCTTATTGCCGTGAACGATAAGCGTCGGATGTGTGATGTCCTTTAAGGTCGAGTAACGGCCGGTTGCTGGTATGGTTCCCCATTCTCTGATCGCAGCCAGCTGTGCCACGGCGGAGTTTCTCGACACAGGAAGGTCACGATCTTCCTTGCGAGATTCGAGTCGCTTCAGGTACTCCCTGCCAGCCTCTTGGCTTGCTTCGGAGGGAGAGAAGAATGCACCCAACAAGAACGCAACCGGATCCGCCTGTTCTTCAGGGGATAGTTCGGTGAATGTCAGGCCTTCTCCACCGCGGGGCGCTGTCCCCAACAAAATCAGGCGCCGGACGAGGTCAGGATGGTCCAAGGCTAGCTGCTGCGCAATCATCCCACCCAGAGAGAATCCCACGATATTAATCGCCTCCAAACCGAGTGCACGGCAGAAAGCAACGCAACGAGGCGTCATCTCCACGACCGTGTTAGGCGTTTCTCCTCCCGAAGCCGCAACGCCCGCATTGTCAAACAGAATGACCTCATGATCCGTTGCGAGACTGTTTGTGACCGCCGGATCCCAACCATCCATGTTGGAGTTGAAATATTCCAAAAAGAGCAGCGGAACCGTTCCTGTCTTGCCGAAACGACGATAGGCATAACGAATTCTTTGGGTCTCAATAAATTGGGTAGGCGCTGTCTCATGAGAATGGTTAGTCATTTTTGTACTCCGAGCATTTTCGTTTGCGGGACCAACGTAAGTCTGACTACCTGCTGGCTGCATCGGCACGAGGGTGGGAATTTTCAGTCCCCCGTTCTGGTGTCATTGAGTGGCAGACCCTTGTGCCACAGCCGGACGAATTCGCGCTGCCACTTTTGAGGGATCCGAAAACGTTCGTAACACCTAAAGGCTGTAGTCATCCCAGTAATGCTCTAGCGCTAGGGATGAGGTTTGGTCGCGGCAGATCTCCAAATCGTCTGCGATGACGTCCAGCCTGTGCGCGAGTGACAGATAACTCGCGACGGATTCCAGGCTTTGACCGGCCAACAGATTTTGGCTCCGAACCTCCTGCAAAGCATTTCGAAAACTTTCACGGGCTGCTTTCGCAGATGGGATCGGAACTCGGGACGATCCTTCGCGAAAGACCTTCGTCAAGCCGTCTGCTATCATCCGGAAATCCTCTCTCGCTTTCTCCACTGCCGGATTGATTAACCGCGCGATACTTTCCGGCAACGCCGAAGGCTGGGCATGAGCCCGAGCACTTAGACGGAGGGCCAGACGTCGCATGGTCATCGTTAGTGCCACTATCTTTTCGACTTCACCCTCCGGACAATGTCGCCCCTTTAACCCTTTAGCCCAACTCACGCTTTCAATTGGGACCAAAGTCAGGCGATCGGACAGAGCGTCGTCGCCGTGACCAGGCTGCTTGCTCAAGAAGTTCGAGCAGGTCGAAAAGAATTCTATGAAGCGCTGGCGCAGTTCAGCTTCCGGAAGTACCGGCCAAAACAGCCGGCCAACGATTGCCGCAAGGAATATCGGCAACACAACTCCAAAGTACGAATTGAATACAGTTTGGACTCCGACTGGCTTCTCGGCATCCAAGCCCACGGTCGCAATAATAAAAAACATGACTGCGCCGGCATGAATATTTTGCCCGCCCAAAGCCGCAGCCCAGTACCCGAAAGCAAACAACTCTGCGAACAGAAACAGATTCATCATGCCGTAGTTCGACAGCGCCGGACTGATCCAGAACACCAGAATCACGAAAAAGAGTCCGGCTACTGATACTTGAAAGGCGCGCTGCAATGCTCCCCGGTCGGCCTTACCACCGATAAAGTTCTTGTTATAGAAGGTTAGCGCTAAAGCCGCCAGAGGAATACCAGCTGCGCCCGGCGGATTAAACCATTGGCAGATCAGAAGCGCTGCGGTGCCCGCGATCGCCGGCTTGACCCCGTCCCGGAGTCGACTTGGGCTTATCCTTGGCCAACGGAATTCAGGAGCATGATCCCGACCTGGCGGGTCTCCCGGGATGGGTAGATTCGCCACAATCGCACGTAGCCTTTCAACCTCATCGTATATGGTCAGAAGCGCCGCCTGGTGGTTTGCCAGATCCAACAGGTCCTCGAGAGAATAATTTCGCGCGGCGCCGCTGGTCAGAAGGTCCTGGATCCGCGTCTCAACGTCCTGTAATGTGGTTTTCAGCCGGTTGCTTTTTGTCTCTCGCCCTGACCCCACAGCGTCTGCGATCATCCGTAATTCCAGTTCAATTGCTTCGTAAACTGCTGAAAGTTCACGACCGATATCACCCAGATACTGTGAGTCTCCTTTCTGCTGGCGAAACAATTCTAACGACGCCTGAAAAAGATGATTTAGAGAGACCACTGCTGTTGTGTAGTTCCGCAAATGTCGCCGGAAGTACAGACTTTCGTTTGCGCCGTTCTGCAGAAGCGCCCGCAATCTTAAGCTCTGACCGCGAATCGCGAGTACGGTTGACTGAGCTTCAGCTCCTAGAATCGGGTTTCTACGTCGTGATGCAATAAGCTTGCCGACATTGCCCAGTGCTGATTTGGCTAAATCAAGGAACTCGTGACGAGCGAATCGCGGCCAGACCAGGTGAGACACCGCCATAATGGAAACAACCCCGGTTAGGATCTCCAGGGTTCGAGCTATCCCTACACTCCAGGCATCAATTGGATCAAAGATACCAGAGGCACTTACCGTAATTAACGTATTCGCGCACAGAAAGAACGAATAAGGAAAGAGCCTGCCTCCGTACATGTACATGCAGAGCCAAAGGTATCCGAACGTGAATAACAGAAAGAACAACCGATCCTGTTCGTAATTGCCAACCAGCCATACACCGACAAATCCCCCGATAATCGTGCCAACGACTCGGGCCACCGACCGCTGGCCGATTGCCCCGACATATTGGGCCGGGGCCAGAACCAACACGGTAAATATAGCCCAGTTCGCGTGACCTAGCCGGATCAGTTGTGAGAGATAGACCGATAGTAGTCCGGCTAACCCAAGCTTGATGCCAAACAGGGTCTTTGGATCCGCAAAGACAGCAGCAAAGTTCCGTGCAACGTCCCGTAGATCTGGCAATCGGCGCGAGTAAGATTTAACTGCGGTGCTCACAGTCTATGGTTGATCGATTCCGAGATTTGGGATGACTGATAGCAAATAGCTCAGACAACACTCAGCGGGCGGACTCATTTCTGCTATCGGCTATCGGCTGTTGGCCATTTGGTACTACGGCCACCGTGACAGTTTGGCCAATCCTCAGAGGGACCGGAGGTGTTCCGGTAATCTTGATGCGGACGGGAAAACGCTGAGGGAGTCGAACCCAATCGACGGTCTGATTGACCGCTGCCAGGAGACCGGTGGAATTCCCGCCGGAACCATCCTGCACAAAGATTCCCCAGGCGACGCTTTGTATGGTTCCTTCAAAAGGTTCGTCATGGTAACCCATCAATGTCATTTTCACGGTTCGTCCGGGTCGGATAGAGACTAGCTGAGTTTCCTTAAAGTAAGCGGCGACCCAGAACGAGCTCCCATCAACCAAGGCCAGGAGTTGATCTCCGACGTGGACGTAAGCGCCCGGGCTGGTGTTGACATTGGTTAGGTAACCATCCACCGGAGCGTAGACCTTTGTGTAACTAAGATTCAGCTCAGCCTGTTGCAAGTTGGCGCGAGCGGCGTTGAGTTGAGCCTGAGCCTCAGCATAGGCGTTCTGCGCATTCTGGAATAGCTGTTTGGAATCGACATTTCTGCGAAACAGATCGGTTTCTCGATCCAGATCCTGCTGCTTCTGCAGCAGGTTCGCTTCCAAATTGGCGACCGATGCCTTGGCGGAACCTAGAGTCGTTTTATAATCGGCTGGATCAATTTCAAATAAAAGGTCACCGGCCTTTACCTCCTGATTATCGTGGACGGGAATATTAACGATTGGACCGGCAACCCGCGGAGCAATTCCCACAATATTCGCTCTGATCTGGCTGTCGCGCGTCCAGGGATCAGTGACGTAGTTGTGATATAAGAGCCAAGCCGTAGTTGCCGCGATAGCAACCACCAGAAGCGTGACCAAATATCGGTAAATCGCGATTTTCACGGGGCAAAGAACAGCCCGATAAGACTTCCGAATAGCACCGTAAGGGCGGCGAAAAACAGTGGCAGATGCCAGACATGTCGAGTTAAGCCGAGGTGTTCAAACAGGGTGGTTACTAGCCATGCAGATAAGAAACCCAGCACAACAATCGCCATCGACCATGGCGTATTGAAATCGTAAATCGGCTGTTCGCTATTCTTAAGATAGTTAACAAGGTCCATCGGCTCCTCTGGCTAGCGTTTTACCGTCGACGCCCCTGATAGGGTCTCTTTGATCCCGGCCTCCGGTCTTCTACTTTACCTACACAATCGAGCTGTTAGTCAGTTTCAGTTCCGCGTTATCATTAACTGACGATCAATCGTCAGTTGATCAGTCTGCGCTAACGATTTTTCTTGGTCATAGCTTTGAACCGCCGTCGACCGGAATGATGGCGCCGGTGATCCAGCGGGCGGCGTCCGACGCTAAAAAAGCAATCACGTCTGCGATATCGGATGGCTGCCCGATCCGCTTGAGTGCTTGCATCCCCAGCGCCAGGTCGCGCCCAGCTTCCGTCTTGGTGAAATTCGACATGTCCGTTTCGATCACACCAGGAGCCACCGCGTTAACGCGAATACCGCGCGGCCCGAGTAGTGCGGCGAAGTGCTTAACCAATGTATCGAGGGCTCCCTTGGTCGAGGCGTACGCGGGGAGAGAAAGAGTACCTTGCGGACCGCCGGGTGCAAAGCGTGCAGCCAGAGAAGAGACCAACACCACACTGGAGCCCTCACCAAGAAGCGGGAGTAGTTGTTGTACAAGAAAGAACGGCGCCCGAACGTTAGTTGCGAATAAGCTATCAAAGTCTTGTACGGTGTGATCCTCGATCGACGCTGCCTTAGAAATACCGGCGTTGGCCACGAGGACATCGAGCCGGTCGCCGGCAAGCTGGCGGACCTGTTCAGCCAGCTCGGCTACGCCGTCCGGTGAAGCCACATCGGCAGCTACGGTCTCGGCGAGTCCTCCGGCCGCCTGGATCTGTTTGCGCAAACTGTCTGCGTCCGAAGCGCTGCGACCATAGTGGATGATGACGCGTGTGCCAGCCTTGGCTAACGCGAGAGCGGTAGCCCTTCCAATGCCGCGCGACGCGCCGGTGACCAGAGCGACTTTGTCTTCCACCTTGTTAGTTCTCACGCGTTGATCTTAACGGCGACGATGCGCGTCCGCATTTGCGCAAAGGTTGGGTTTTCTAGTGCCACCTTCCAATGCGACGCAGGGGCAAATTTCGGTGACACTAAACACCGGATGCCTTCTCCCTCCTTTGAGGTATTGCAAAATCCTACCACCGCACTGTCGTCAGAAGCTACTACGGAACTAACCTGGAACTAGAATTCAGGGGCCGACAACGGTGATTGACCGGCGACAGAATTTGGAACAGATCGATAACGACGACGTCTGCATCCCTTAGCTCTCGAGCTTGAATTGGTCGACCAAATGCAATCCAACGCCGCAGATAGCAGTTTCCCCGATGATCCGAAAAAGGCAAAACTACCAAAAGAATCGCCAGCATCCGCCGCGTACCCCGAGAGCAAATCGATTATTGTGGATGTCCCCATCGGGGACGTTTACGCCTGTTGTTGTCGCGTCGAAGAATCGCCACGATTTATTAAATCTCTGCGCGACGTGCAAAAGATTGACCATACGCACTTCCTGCTGACTTACCTCGTCGACAACGAGCCGCGCCGGACCGTCCTGCAGATCATACTCCGTGTCCCGGAGCGCCGTCTCGCGTGGCAAGCAATCTCACTGCATTTTCCCCGCGGTGTCATACTGTTCGAGCCGCTTTCCGACCAAAGAACCGAGATAACGATCCAGTTATACTCAAACATCGAGCCGGCCAAGCTCGGCACAATAACACGTGACTATCTGATCAGTTTCAAACGGTTCGTTGAACGGGGTGCCACGCCATGAATGCAAGGGACGTCGAAACGCGCGCAGCGTGATTGGGACGAAAATCTGTCGTTAGTGCACCAAGTCTGAGGCTCGTATAGCAGCGTTGGGAGCGCCGCCGGATGACTCGCAAGGCGCTGGCGAGGCGAATAGCTGAGCCCTATTTAACGAGCCAGCAACGTCGCGAGGCGTCGGCGCCGCCCCAACCCGAAGGGCTGCGCGGATTTTGGCCGGGTGCTTTGTTGCTCGTCAGTCAAAGACCGCAGCGGGTATTCTCCTTCCTCGCGCCGCGCACCCAGCCAAAATTCGCAGCAGCGCTGCTATACGAGCCTCAGACTTGGTGCACTGGGTTTCTAGGGATGAAACCTTTGGTAGATTCGTACCGTCGGGTACGATAACTCGTAACCGTACGAAAAACTGATCTCGTTAAAGCCGCTGAGTTCGCCGCACGAATCTTTTTCAGGAGAGTGGTTACACCCATCTGGCATCTTTTGGCACGTTGCTTGCAGCCACCATTTTCTCGTGGCTAGCTCGACATCAGGACAATTTAGATGGGAAGGTCTTCCGAAGAGAAACGGAGCAAGACCAAGAACCATTGCGGGCCCGTTACATATTCAATGCAGCGGGCACGGCGACCAGAAGTATCTGCATCAATTAATAAAAGATGTCCTAACGTGGCCGCACATCGATGTTAAATCTTTGCCGGATGAGTCTGCTAACCTGGTCTGCTTCAGGCTCGAAGAGGCCGCGGCCGGCAATGAAGCTTCGGCATTTCTTAGCCCTAGGGAATTCGCCCGGGTTCACCTGAGCTCGCCGACGATTCTTTTAGCCCTGCCCTTGATATGGGCACATTGGGCGATTGTCCGAGGTTGGGCGGAGCCGCATTATTTGCGTTCCTTCGGACTAATGCCGGCTGGCGCACTCGTCGTCTACACACCGAAAAATCCTGAGGAACTAGCGATCTGTTATTTGCTATTCTCCAAGTCTTACCATTTTGCTTCGAAGCCAGTTCAGGACATAGCATGAGTGGCGCTTGGCGATTCCGGCCTGTTACCTCGCTACAACCTCAGCAACCCGCGCCGGGCGGCATCCGCAACGGCTTCCGTACGGCTAGTGACGTTCATCTTGGCGAAGATCGCTTTCCCGTGCGACTTGACCGTGCCTTCGCTAATGAAGAGGGCTGAGGCAATT
>WNFM01340407.1_pt2 | contig 10085 bp, 5 predicted proteins | sample 5400271 | NCBI WGS metagenome assembly WNFM01 (sample SAMN13153352, study PRJNA577476) | soil metagenome | isolation source: 60 cm saprolite on Douglas fir-dominated hillslope | place: USA:California | collected 2013-09-17
GCACGATTTGAATGGCAGGAAGGATACGGAGTATTTTCATACGGCCAATCACAGGTGGACAAAGTCTATAAATACATTCAGAATCAGAAAGAACATCATATAAAACAAACATTCAGGGACGAGTATCTAGGTTTTCTAAAAAAATTTAAAGTTGAATATGATGAGCAGTATATTTTTCAGGACATGATTTAGATATGTACCGAGCCTGCGGCTCTCTGTTTAGAGTTGTTGCGATATACAACGGATTAAAATCCGTTGTTATAAAATAGTGCGAGCCTACGGCTCTTTAAAAGATAACTTATATATGATGATATTAGATAAAATATTTCAACCCTTCTTCACTACTAAGCCAACCGGACAGGGAACTGGTTTAGGTTTGTCGTTGAGTTATGACATTGTAAAATCACACGGCGGGGAGTTGAAAGTGGAAACGAAAGAAGAAGAGGGATCAACGTTTATTATTCTGTTACCACAATAAAGTTTATCTTTTAAGCCGCCACAAATAATCATCACATGAAATTATTTTTAAGGTATTGCATTGTTATTTTTCTTTTACTCTTTTCAAAAGAAAGCAGAACACAAACACAGCCTGTAAAATTCAACCTTGTTGCGGGAACGAATGGAATTTCCCTGGGAAAGATTAATGGTATTACCCGGGATATGAATGGTGTTATGTGGTTTTCAGATCAGACCAACCGCTGTATTACCCGTTATGATGGTAACCACATAACAAGGTATCAAAATGATCCTAAAAACATTAATTCATTGGGTGGCACTTATCCTGAATGTGTTCTTGCAGATTCCACCGGTATTATCTGGATAGGTTTTTATGGAATGGGGGTTGACAAATTTGATCCCAAAACCAACAACTTTACTCATTTCCGTCACCAACAAAATGATCAGGGTAGTTTGAGTAATGACACTGTTTCTGCTATATTGATTGATCATCTTGGAAATCTTTGGGTAGGTAATAATGGCGGGCTTGATCTTCTTGATCAAAAAACCGGCAAATTCAGACATTATCGCAATAACGTTAGTGATTCAACAAGCCTTAGTTGCAATAAAGTAAGAGCTATTTATGAAGACCATGAAGGCACTATTTGGATTGGTACCGGTTTCGTTTGGGATAACAATAACGAAGGTGGCCTTAACCGTTTCAATCGAAAAACCGGAACTTTTACACATTACCTGAGTGATTCGAAAAATCCTCATAGCCTTATAAATAATAAGGTTAGAGCAATCTTTGAAGACAGCAGGGGAACATTCTGGGTAGGTACTGCAGGAGATGGATTGCATACACTCGATAGAAAAACCGGGTTATTTGAACGACATAAATATAATCCTGACAAACCAGAAGAACTAAGTCGTCTTGCTCTTAAAACTTATGATGATCATATAACCTTTATTACTGAAGATGCAACCCGGAATATATGGATTGGAACATTATCGAATGGATTGATCCGGTATAATCCTGTAACAAAAAAAATAGATCATTTTATTAACAATACCGATAAGTCCGGCGGATTTAAGGACAACAGCAGCTGGTGGGTCAATTCCTCACCGGATGGTTTATTTTGGGTGAGTACGCAGCAAGCTAATCTATACGGGATTGACCTTTTCACAAACAATATTCCTCATTATGAAATGGATAGTATTGGAGTAAATGCTTTCTATGAGGAAACTCCATCTGTCTTCTGGTACGGTACGGATAGCGGACTTGTGCGCAAGGATAGTAAAAATGGAACCACACACCGGTTCAGAAATGAACCTCTTAACCCGAATAGCATCAGTAATAACGTAGTGGGAACTATATTTAAAGACAAGCAGGGAGATTTTTGGTTAGGCACCCAGGCAGGATTGAACCGGTTAAACCAGAAGACCGGGGTTTTTACCCGTTTTCAGCATGATCCAAATAAAATTGAAAGTTTGAGTAACAGCGGTATTTCCGTTTTATATGAAGATAGTGAATCAAATTTCTGGATAGGTACTTTAGGCAGCGGATTAGATCTCATGAATAGAAAAACAGGAAAATTTACTCATTATAAGAATATTCCGAATGATACGAACAGTTTAACTCAGAATTTCGTGACTTCTATTCTTGAAGACGAAACGAAAGATAGTTGGATAGGTACCTGGAACAATGGTGGAGTAAACAGAATGAACCGGCAAACAGGAAAATTCAAGCATTATCTTCCTGACATAAGCATCACCACCATATATAGGGATAACGAAGGAGTTATTTGGGCGGGAGCGGAAAATGGGCTTTACAGGTATAATAGAAAATCAGATATATTTTCTTCAATAACAGAAGAAAATGCGGGGCTTAATATTCCCGGCGTGAGGTCAATTATCGGCGATGATCAAAATAATCTTTGGGTTACTTCACCATCAGGGATCTACCGGCTCAACCAAAAAAGAGATCAGGTTATTTTTTATGGAAAAGAAAATGGCATCATTACAGAATATATTTATTACAATGCTGCTTATAAATCACTGGATGGAAAATTATTTTTTGGCGATTATTTCGGTTATTATTCTTTTTTTCCTGACAAACTTAAGATCAGTTCAGTAATACCGAAAATTGAACTCACTAATTTTTGGATCACCGGCCAGCTTATAAAGCCCACACGTAACGGAACTTTACAGCAGACAATTTCAAAGACTAAAGAGATCCATCTTAAGTATAACCAAAATGTGTGTTCATTTAGTTTTTCAGTAATAGATTATGGCAGTTCAGAGAATAAAAGAATATATTATAAACTGGAAAATTATGATAAAGAGTGGCGCCAACCGGGGACAGAAGACAGGGTTTATTATTTTAACATACCTCCCGGTAAATATATTTTCCGGATAAAAGCAGCAAATACTAACAATGGTATCTGGGCAGAAAAAGATATTACAGTAATTATAACCCCTCCGTGGTGGACACGGTGGTGGGCTTATTGCCTTTACGGATTGTTGTTTATTGCATTCGCATTTTCAATTCACCGTTACCAGAAGAAACGTTTACTAAAAGCAGAACGGGAAAGAACGAGAGCAAGAGAACTGGCACAGGCAAAAGAAATTGAAAAAGCATACCGGGAGCTTAAGACAACTCAAACACAGCTCATTCAACAGGAAAAAATGGCTTCGCTCGGCGAACTTACCGCAGGCATAGCACATGAGATACAAAACCCTTTGAATTTTATAAATAATTTTTCCGAAGTAAATACTGAATTGATTGATGAAATGAAAGAGGAATTAAAATCCGGTAATGCTGAAGAAGCACTTAAAGTGGCAGAGGATATTAAAGAAAACAATAAAAAGATCACCCATCATGGCAAACGTGCAGACGGTATTGTAAAAGGTATGTTGCAGCATAGCCGCAGCAGTAGTGGGGTAAAAGAACCAACTGATATTAATGCCTTGGCTGATGAATATCTACGATTGAGTTATCATGGATTAAGAGCTAAAGACAAATCTTTTAATGCAACGATGAAAACAGATTTTGACCATAGCATTGGAAATATAAATATTGTTCCGCAGGATGTGGGAAGAGTGATATTGAATTTATTTACGAACGCTTTTTATTCTGTATCAGAAAAAAAGAAACAACTGACTAATGGATATGAGCCCACAGTTTCTGTGAGTACAAAAAGAAGCAATAACAAAGTAGAAATAAGAGTGAGGGACAACGGCAGTGGTATTCCACAAAAAGTAATGGATAAAATATTTCAGCCATTCTTTACCACCAAACCTACCGGGCAGGGAACAGGTTTGGGCTTATCGTTGAGCTATGATATTATTAAAGCTCATGGCGGAGAAATAAAAGTGGAAACGAAGGAAAGTGAAGGAAGTGAATTTATAATCATTTTAAATAGTTAATTTTCAAAATGAATTTAAAATGCAGGCCACTTATTTTTTTAATCTTTTCTATTTCTTTAAATTCCTATTCACAACTTAATTCCGGAAACCTAACTCAATACACCGAAAAGGATGGATTGCCAGGTGCAGAAGTGCATAGCATATTAACTGATAAGCTTGGTTATTTATGGATAGGAACTGTCAACGGGTTGACACGATATGACGGTTATGAATTCAAAAGATTTTATTACAACCCTAATGATACGGCGTCTATTCACGGTTTGAATGTTTGGTCGCTTTTTGAAGATAGAAAGGGTGAAATATGGGTGGGCAGTGCTCCTTCATTTCTTAATGTATATAATCCCATTTTCAAAACATTCAGGCAATACGATTTTACTCATCTTATTAATCATCCGGCTAATATAGAATTGGGTATAGGCGTTATGTGTGAGGATAATAACGGGAGAATTTATTTTGGAATAAATACAAACTATGGCGATGCAATTTCACCTGCTCTTTTATATAAAGATGAAAAAGATGATAAATTAAAACGATTCAACTCCCCTGATAGTTTACCGATTCAAAATGTTTACAGGATCACAAAAGATAAAGCAGGCAATATATGGTTCTTAAGTTATTCCGGCTTATTTGAAATTAATGTAAAAGGAAAATTGAGCAAGATTCACTCAATGGATAATAGCTTTAACGCAGGCCAGGAATATCCAACAGATATTAGGTTCGACAAAGGCAGTCATCTATGGCTGGTTACCAATAAAAATAGATTGTTTGACTTTATTCCCGAAACCGGCACTTACAAAATATGGTTTTCAAATGAGCTTTATACTGCCGCTGATAATAATAATTTTTATAGAACAATTATCATGGATAGGGACGATAATATATGGATGGGAACCAATAAGGGCATTCAGTTTTTCAACCGGAAGACCGGTCAATTTTCTGCGTTTAATAATGGTATTAAAAAAGAGTTGGAACATACTCCTGTTGGCGATCTTTGTTTTGACAGTTTCGGAACCTTATGGATCGGCTCATGGGCAGACGGATTATTAAAATATGAAGATAAACCACAGCTAAAATCCTACAAACATAATGAAGCAGATAAAAATTCTTTTACTCCCGGATGGGCAAATTATATTTATGAAGCCATTGATGGTAAAATATGGATAAGCACCAACGCAGGAAATAGTTCTTTAAACATCCTGGATAGTCGCACAGGAATTCTTCAGTCTATACCCTCTTCAAGCTTTCCAAAAAGATTAAACGTTATATTCTCCATTTGGGGAAATACACCCGGAGAATTATTTCTCGGTTCACTTAAAGCAGTTTATTCTTTTTCTGAAAAAACCCATACGCTAAAACCCATAAGGCTTGCCGGCGCACCGGATACGCTTAGCATTACTTATTATTTCAAGGACAGCCGGGAGAATGAATGGCTTTGCACATTCACTGGTCTTTATAAAAAAGAGAAAGGAGCTCAATCATACAAGTATTATGCATTAAATAAATTGCCAGGCAGCGATGCAAGCAGCAATGAAATTACCAGGGCTTTTGAAAGCAGGAAGCATGGGCTATGGTTGATTACTAATAATGGGTTGTTTCTATACGATTATGCTACAGATAAAATAGTAAGGCATGGATTTGATAAAAATGAAGGGAACATTTTTGTAACGCAGGATATCAATTCATTTTATGAAGACCCGAAAGGCATTGCATGGGTTGGCACATGGCAAGGCGGACTTAGCAGGTATAACGTGGAAACGAAAAAAATAAAATCCTATACACGCAATGATGGCTTACCATCTATGAGCATTCAATCCATTCTTGCCGATGAAAAAAACAACTCTTTATGGCTAAGTACATTTGACGGATTGAGCCGGTTTAATTTAGCCACGCAGCAATTCAACAATTTCTCCATTGCAGATGGTATCCAGGGACAATTATTTGCTGATGGGTCTTGCTTAAAAACCTCCACTGGTTTATTTGTATTCGGAGGTTCTAACGGCATAACCATTTTTAATCCTGATGAGGTTAATAAAAATTCAAATCCCCCAAAAGTCTTTTTAACAGACCTCAAACTATTCAATAAATCAATTGTACCCGGCGGGAAATCCATTTTAAAAAGACCAATTGAGGAAACTGGTCAAATAACATTAGCATATAACCAGAACAATATTTCTCTTGAGTTTATTGCTCTTCATTATTCAAATCCTTCTTTGAACAAGTATAGTTATAAACTGGAAAAGTATGATAACGAATGGAGAGATGTAGGTAACCAGCATGTTGCATTTTATCCCAATCTTCCACCGGGAGAATATACGTTCAGAGTAAAAGCTGCTAATGATAAAGGTGTATGGAATGAACAAGGCGCTACCCTTAAAATAATTATCAATCCACCTTGGTGGAAAACAACATGGGCTTATATTCTTTATGGACTATTATTTATTGCATTAGCTTTTGCTGTGGATCGTTATGTCCGCCGCAGACTGGTACAAAAAGAAAGAGAAAGAGGTCGTATCCGTGAATTAGAGCAGGCAAAAGAAATAGAGAAAGCTTATTATAAACTCGAAGAAACGCATGAGACATTAAAAGCAACCCAGACACAACTCATACAATCAGAAAAAATGGCTTCGCTTGGTGAACTTACCGCGGGCATTGCACACGAAATACAAAACCCGTTAAACTTTGTCAATAATTTTTCTGAAGTAAATTCCGAGCTAATTGCAGAAATGAAACAGGAAATTGATAATGGAAGTTTAAATGAAGTAAAATCCCTTGCAGATAATATTGATGAAAACGAACAGAAAATTATCTTTCATGGCAAACGTGCAGATGCTATTGTAAAAGGAATGTTGCAACATAGCCGTAGCAGCAGTGGCGTAAAAGAACCAACAGACATTAATGCATTAGCAGATGAATACTTTCGGTTAGCTTACCATGGTTTAAGAGCAAAAGACAAATCTTTCAATGCAACCATGAAAACTGATTTTGATGAAAGCATCGGAAACATCAATATCATTCCGCAGGATATTGGAAGAGTCATTCTTAATTTAATCACGAATGCATTTTATGCAGTGACAGAAAAAAATGCTTCCCTTCGTACCTCAGAGCAAGCTAACTCAGCAGGACAACAGTATGAACCAATTGTTTCTGTGAGTACAAAAAAAGTGAATAGTAAAGTTGAGATTAAGGTTAAGGATAATGGCAACGGCATCCCTCAAAAAGTTTTGGATAAGATATTTCAACCTTTCTTTACAACCAAACCAACAGGACAAGGAACTGGTTTGGGTTTATCATTGAGCTATGATATTATTAAAGCACATGGTGGAGAAATAATAGTAGAAACAAACGAAAGCGAAGGTGCAGAGTTTGTTATTCAATTACCAATAAATACATAATGAAAGCTCTTCTTAATAAAGCCAACCCTTTTATTCTCTTCCTGCTTTGCTCATATGCAGCATACACACAAGTTCCAGGGCTTGATTCAGTAAAAAAAGTTTTGCAAACAGAAAAAGAAGATACCAATAAAGTTAATACGCTCCTCCAATTAGCCGGTTATTACGGGGGTTCACACGCCGATACAGGAGTAACGTATGCACAACAGGCCTTAGACTTGGCGGAAAAATTAAATTTTGAAATCGGAATTCTTTCTGCGGAAGGGGCTTTGAGTTGGTCTTTATCAAATTCAGGAAATTATCCGCTGGCATTAGATTATGCTTTTAAAACACTTTCTCTTGCTAAAAAAATGAATCGCCCGGCAGTACCATGGGCATATAGTATGGTATTTTACAATTACTATTACTTGGGCGAATACAATACCACCCTGAAATATACACGTGAAGCCGTGCAATTATGCGACACAGTTTGGGAAATCTATTTTGGATGGAGGGACCTGGCTTTGGTGTTTCATAAATTAAATGAGCCGGATTCTGCTATGCTATATGCAAAAAAAGCTTATCAAAGATTCAAAAGCACAGGAACAGGAAACATATCCAATGTTTTAGGAGATGCTTATGCGGGCAAGGGCAATTATGATTCTGCACTGTTTTTTTACCGCAATGGTATTCCTGTTGCACAAAAACAATATAATAAACCAGAACTGATTGATTGTTATAACAACATTGCCGGCGTATATAAGGCAACGAATTTAGATTCTGCTGCCTGGTATTCAAAAAAAGTATTGGATGAAAAAATAGAAAAGAGCTATCCGCTTGGCTTGCTAAAGGCTACCAATATGCTTGCGGATATTTATCAATCACAAAACAAGCCAGACAGCGCATTAAAATATTTAAGAGAAGCTATTAAATTAAAGGATAGTTTATTCAGCCGTGAAAAAACCATAGCTATTCAAAACATTGCTTTTAAAGAACAGGAAAAACAAAAAGAGGTTGAAGCCGCAAAATTGCAATCACAAAACCGGCTAAAGATGTATTCGCTGTTGGGCGGTTTATTTATAATACTGGCAATAGCAGGTTTATTATTCAGAAATAACAGGCAGAAACAAAAATCAAATACAAAAATTGAAAAAGCTTATGCAGAACTTAAATCCACTCAGGCACAATTAATACAAGGTGAAAAAATGGCTTCACTTGGTGAACTCACTGCTGGCATTGCGCATGAAATACAAAACCCATTAAACTTCGTAAATAATTTTTCTGAAGTAAATACTGAATTAATAGATGAAATGCAGCAGGAATTAAAGGCAGGTAATAATAATGAAGCAATCAGCATTTCGAATAACATTAAAGAAAACCAGGAAAAAATAAATCAACATGGCAAAAGAGCAGATGTTATTGTAAAAGGAATGTTGCAACATTCAAGAAGCAGCAGTGGTGTAAAAGAACCAACAGATATAAATGCTTTAGCTGATGAATATTTGCGGTTAGCCTATCATGGTCTCCGTGCAAAGGATAAATCATTCAATGCAACAATGAAAACTAACTATGATGAAACAATTGGCAGCATCAATATTATTCCACAGGATATTGGAAGAGTGATACTTAATTTAATTACGAATGCATTTTATGCGGTAACAGAAAAAAAGAAACAATTAAATGGCGAATATGAACCCACAGTTTCGGTAAGCACAAAAAAGAATAAGGACAAAGTAGAAATTAAAGTAAAAGACAATGGTAATGGTATTCCTCAAAAAGTAATGGATAAAATCTTTCAACCATTCTTTACCACCAAACCTACCGGGCAGGGAACAGGACTGGGATTATCGCTAAGTTATGATATTATTAAAGCACATAGCGGTGAGTTGAAAGCTGAAACAAGAGAAGGCGAGGGTGCAGAGTTTATTATTTTATTACCAGCTTAAAAATCCGATAATAAATTTATCTTTAATCGAAAACAAGCAACCATGAAAGTTTTAGTAGTTGACGATGAGAAAGACATGCAAATGCTGTTCGAGCAGCGTTTCAGAAAAGAAATCAGGAGCACTGAGATAGAATTTGTTTTTGCTTTCTCCGGAGAAGAGGCTCTCTCCTATCTTAACCGGCACGTACATGAAGCTGTGCTGATTCTCTCCGACATCAATATGCCGGGTATGAGCGGGCTGGAGTTATTAAAGCATATCAAACAAAAGTTTGCGGCGCCTCCTCCTATCGTAATGATGATAACAGCTTACGGAGATCCTGAAAATTATAACCAGGCTATAAGTCTGGGCGCTGATGATTTTCTTACAAAGCCGGTTGACTTTAGTCTTTTAAAAGAAAAATTAAAAACGAAAGTGAGATGACAAAGATATTGGTGGCCGATGATGAGGTGGACCTGGAAATGCTTATCAAGCAAAAGTTCCGGCGCCAGATACGGGAGCACCGGTATGAATTTATTTATGCAGTGAATGGAGAAGATGCGCTTGAAAAACTGCAGCAACATGCAGACATTGATGTAGTGTTAAGCGACATCAATATGCCTGTGATGGATGGACTCACTTTACTTGGTAAGCTGAAAGAAACGAGTCCGCTTATCAAATCTGTTATTGTATCTGCCTATGGCGACATGGATAATATCCGCACTGCTATGAACCGCGGCGCTTTTGATTTTATTACCAAACCTGTAAACTTCGAGGACCTGGAACTGACGATGGAAAAAACAATACTCCATGTTAACCAGATGCGGGAAACGCTGAAAGCGATAAAAGAAAATAATATTTTACGAATGTATGTGGATGAAACGGTACTTAATTTTATGGGAGGTCGTGAGTTTGAATCGTCCCTGATGGT
>WNFM01204393.1_pt1 | contig 10082 bp, 14 predicted proteins | sample 5400271 | NCBI WGS metagenome assembly WNFM01 (sample SAMN13153352, study PRJNA577476) | soil metagenome | isolation source: 60 cm saprolite on Douglas fir-dominated hillslope | place: USA:California | collected 2013-09-17
CGCATGGTCGTGCGGCAGCGGAAGTACTGGCGTTGTTCATCAAATGCGGTACAGAATCGTGCTGCTGATGCCACACTGCCGAACCCACGCATGGGATAATAGCGCTGTTTGATGCCACGATGGTCTTGCTCCAACCGATTGGTGAGATACCGGTTGCAGCGATGGGTCACCTCATCTCCCAGCATCTCGCGAATCGCACGCGGATAGGAATCGTGACCATCAGTCGTCACCCGGTCTGGTCTGTGACCAACCACTGCACTCGCCCGCTGAAAGAAGCGCTTCGTGGCGTCCATATCGCGTGTCTCGCTCAGCATGGAATCAACCAAGTTCCCGTCACGATCGATGGCGCGATAGAGATAACACCACCTGCCGTGGACTTTCACATAGGTCTCATCTACGTACCAGGAACGACCGGCTTGTCCCTTGCGCTTGGCACGCAGTTGCTCCACCATCAGGAGCGCGAAGCGCTCTTCCCAGTCCCGGATGGTTTCGTGCGTCACTTCAAAGCCGCGCGCCAAGCACATTTCGGCTAGGTCACGCAGGCTCAACTTGTACCGCAGCGACCACAACTACAGACTATGTTTTCAGTTCTGACACTTCCGCCCAGTTCGCTACGACCTACCGTCTCCCCATTCCCAAAGAGGCACCATTTGCCATTGGCTATGTCTTCGACGGTAAACCCCACGATTACCTGCCCGATGTGGTGGGAACCTTGACCACTGGGAGGCTGCTCATCGCTGAAGCGGGGATGGAGGACGAGAAACGACAAGATCGCCAACAAGCCAAAGCCGAGGCGGCACGTCGCCTGGCGAGAGCCCGGCGGGGCGTCTATTGGATTGCCACAGAGCAGCAGCTTCCCCTCCAGCGACACTACAATCTGGTCTTCTTGCATGCCCGACGCCAGGGCTTTGCTGCCTTTACCGAGATTGAAGCCTCCCTGTACCAGGTCTGGCCCTGGGGCGAAGTGGCTTGTATCAAGGATCTCGTGCCACGGCTGGCAGGCCGATGGCAGGAGGCTCTGGTGGAAGCGGCGATCTGGAAAGTGGTGGCGGACAGTGCAGCACGCGGGCGTCTGTTGGTAGACTTGAGCAGTGTTCCCCTGAGTCGCGAACTGCCCCTGGCCTTGCTTTCCCCAGAAAGCACCCCCATTGTCCCTGATCCTCTCCCCGACACCCCCCCGCCTGCCCACAGGTTGCGCAACGAGTTTTCACACATCATTTGGTGAGCTTAACGGCGTGCTTCATGGCACTTTTGTTTTTCTAAGGCAGAGGTAGTTTTAATCTCTTGTTAAAAACAAGCGGGACAATGAAACGAGCCTGGGAAGCTATCTCAGTTGAAAGTACGTCTCGTTGCGCAACCCGTGGGAAGCTCCACCACAAGACGAGAGCGGGGCCTCTTCAGCACCGGATGATAGGAGATCAGCAGCGAAGCCTCAGCGCCCCAGGCGCGTTGGGGGATCCAAGCCCAAACGGGATGCCAAAGGTCCGCCAGAACCATCAGACACACGTCTTTAGAGACAAGGTCCCTTGTCCCACATTGTAAATCACAGAATGAAATGGGCCGATTGTTAAAAAATTGTCCAGTTACATGGGTAAGCAAGCAGGCAATATCAAAAACCTTCGTTTCCTGCGTCAAATAGATGCGTGAGCGAGCATGGAAGCTAGGATGACGGCGAGTCGGATTCGTGCGTGGAGTTTCGCGCACGAATCCACGCCTTGCGTCTCTTACTTGACGACGTTGAATCTCAGGTGGGTGACCCCTCTTGACTTGATGACCCTGGTGGGTTCCAGTTCAAGGGGGAGCGTGCCAAGATGATCAAACAAGCGGATGCCTTCCCCAAGCAGGGCGGAGACGAGGTGCAGATGGATTTCATCCTCATCCCTTCTCTCCGGCTCGCTGATAGTGCAGGACCACGACCCCTTGGGATAGAGGCGTCGCTTCGAGCAAGGAAAGCTGAAACGGCTCCTTGAGATCCCTAAAAAGCGGGACGCCAGCGCCCAGGACCACGGGATGCACTCGCAACTGAAATTCATCAACCAGGCCAGCCTGCGCAAGCTGCGAGACCAGCCTGCCACTGCCGAAGATCACCATATCGCGGCCCAGCCGCTGTTTCAGGTTTGCGATGGTCTGTACTGGATCATCTTTCACCAGCCTGGCATTGCCCCATTTGCCCCATTCCACCTGCGAGAGCGTGCGTGAAAAGACCATTTTGGGGATGGTATTCATCAGTTCGGCATTGATGTCATCCTCCGTTGAAGCAAAGGGCCAGTATGCAGCAAGCTCTTGATAGGTCACACGCCCTAAAAGAATCGTATCCACCCTCCCCAGGAGAAGAGGGAGTGTATCACGGTCAAATTCTTCCCCTCCGACACCCCAATTCACTTCTCCCTGCGGTCCCGCTATGAAGCCATCAAGACTGATAAACGGGGATGCAATCACTTTTCTCATCGTGTTCTCCATAGGAGAAACCTCCTCGCGAAACGAACGAAACTTCCGCAGCTCATCCAGCCACGGATTTGCAGTGAAGTGCTGCGCTGCTCTCACCGCTTGAGCAGAGTATAGCAGACAGACGAAGAAAGGAATATCGCCGGATCATCCCGTGGGATGATCCCCTTTCAGTGTGGCGTAAACATACGATCCGCGCCGAGCACGGGACTTTAGGCGAACTGGATCGCCATGACTTTGGGCTGCGAGCGGGAGACCTGTCACCTCCCGCATCAAGCTCAAACATTGCTCTCCTGCCATTCATGCTTGGCAGGCCAGGGGAACGCTCTCCTGTTCGGTATGCGCTGCTCCTCCTGGCCTACACCCTGATCTCCTGGTGTTGCTCGCAGAGCCATCTCTCCATCGAGCCGCACCAGAAGAATCGACGGCTGGTCAGGCTGCGGTGAGGGAGGACCGGCGACCGTAGGTGACGGCTGCACACAGCAGCCCCACCACCAAAGGGAGCAGCGCCGCAGTACCCTTGCCGCCCAGAAGCGTGACCACCGTCGCCCCGATCATGTCGAGCAGCAGCCCACAGGCGGAAAGCCTGGTCAGCATCGGGCGCATGCGCACGAGTCCGGGCAGGATCAGGCCGAGTGCGCATGCCACCTCGGCTACGCCGATGAACCGCAAGAACAGGCCTGACAGCGGCAGCGGCATCTGCGCTGTGATCATCTCGATCGGCAGGATCAACTTCATGCTGCCAGCGACCAGAAACAGGAGCGAGAGCCCCCCTGAACGATCCACAAGGTAGAGGTCATGAGGAGTCTCCGCCGCTTCGACGAGCCAGCGCTTTGGCTTTCCACTTGACTACTCAATACGTGTCTCATGTTCATCCTCCTTCTTCTGAGAATACACCCAGAGTTCCTAGTGTGTGAGCTTCCTTGAGTTCAATGACGCACCCTTCTTGGCTCCGCAGCGCAAGAGCAGCCAGGTTCACCTGTTCCTCTCGATCGAGAGAGGTCGAAAGGAGCAGACGGCCCTGACCCAACTCAGGCACCCTCACTACTTGTGCCTCCGCTGAGAGGTTCAGGGCCACCACCAGGCGCTGCTCTCCCTGTGCTCGCAGATAGACAAAACAGTGCTCGGATCGGCTTTCAAGCGCCTGATAGCTGCCGCTGTGGAGCGCTGATTTCGTGCGGCGCAGGCTGAGCAGGGCACGCGTGAGCGCAAGCTGCGAGCGTGCATCTTCACGCTCCACTGCCACGTTGACCTGATGGTAATCAGCAGCCAGTGGCAGCCATGGCTCCACGTTGACCGGGCAGAAGCCGGCATGGGGTCCGTCATCCCACTGCATCGGCGTCCGTATGGGATCGCGTCCAAAGCCCGGTTGGCGCTTGCCTTGCGGGTCATGGGCCAGATGGGCTGGGATCGGAACGTCCTGCATGCCAAGCTCATCGCCATAGTACCAGGTGGGCGTCCCCCGGAGGGTCAACAGGAGCATCGTGGCGACGCGGGCAGCTCGCCGCCCAAGCCGGCTGGCCAGGCGTGGCTTATCGTGGTTGCCCAGCACCCAGTTGGGCCAGGCCCCCACCGGCAAGGCCGCTTCGTAGCTCTCCACCGCCTGCCGGATCGCCTGCGCATTCCACTCCGAGAGCAGGACGAGTTGGAAGTTGAAGGGAAAGTGCACGCCTTGCAAGCGCTCACCATAATAGCGCAGCAGGCGGGGGAGCGGCAGATAGATTTCTCCGATCAGCACGCGTTCGGCATAGTTGTCTACCACTGCCCGCATGCCGCGCACCACCTCGTGGACCTCCGGTCGATCCTCGCTATAGAGCCGGAGCTGGCGGGCCCAGGGCAAGTCCCCTGCTTTCCAGTCTGGATTCAGAGGGTTGTCACGCCACTGCTCGTCCTTGATGAGCATCCAGAGCACATCGACGCGCAGGCCATCGACCCCCCGGTCGAGCCAGAAGCGCATCACGTCGTACATGGCGGCCCGCACTGCGGGATGGCGCCAATTCAACTCAGGCATCCTGGCATCGAACTGATGCAAGTAATACTGCCCCGTGTGCTGATCAAAGGTCCAGGCTGGGCCACCGAAGTAGCTCTCCCAATTGTTGGGAGGGCCTCCATCTGGCGCGGGGTCATGCCAGAGATACCACTGGCGCTTGCGGCTGGTGCGCCCAGAGCGTGCCTCCATGAACCAGGGGTGCGCGTCGGAGGTATGATTGGGGACAAAATCGAGCAGGACCTTCAGACCCCGGCGATGGGCCTGCTCAAGCAGTCGCTCAAAGGTTGCGAGATCGCCGAAGAGCCGGTCAACCGCACAGTAATCGGCAATGTCGTAGCCAGAATCAACCATGGGTGAGGGAAAGATCGGGGAGAGCCAGAGGGCATCCACCCCCAGCCAGCTCAGGTAGTCGAGACGCGTGATGATGCCCTGCAGATTTCCGATGCCATCGCCATTGCTATCCTGGAAACTCCGTGGGTACAGGTGGTAAATCACGCCACGTTGCCACCAGTGCAGGGTGGATGAACGGGCAGATGTAGCGAGAAGCTGGTGCGGCACAGGTGTTTGACCTCCATCAGGATTGACACTCTCATCAGTTTTGATCATAATGATAGCAGGCAGGAGCCACAAAAGGAAGGCAAAATGAAAAGGAATAGGCTCGGAGAAAGCAACAATGAAAGGAGAATTGCTGATATGGTCTTACAAAAGGAAACTCCGCTCGATAGCACCGATTGGCACATTTTGCGTGAACTGCAGCACGATGCTCGCCTCTCCTACCGTGAACTGGGGCGACGGGTGGGGCTCTCGGCTCCGGGGGCAGCCGAACGCGTGCGGAAGCTCGAAGATGCTGGCGTTCTGACAGGCTATCACGCCCAGCTGAACCTGGCGAAAGTCGGTCTGCCGCTCACCGCCTGGATCCAGTTGCGATGCGCTCCGGGGAAGTGTCTCATGAAGACCACGAGCGCCGCCGATTTCCCCGAAATCATGGAGATGCACAAGCTCAGCGGTCAGTATTGCTCGCTGCTCAAGGTGGTCGTCCCCTCAGTGCACCAGCTGGAAGCATGCCTGGAGCGGCTGGGCGAGCATGGAGAACTGACCAGCAATATCGTGCTCTTCAGCCCTTTGACTGGCCGCATCCTCGAGCAGGAACCCAGTCAGGGGGAGGGAGACCCGCCGCCAGAGCGAGCATGGGTGTAAATTTAATAATTCCATGGCTGTGACTGGGTCATTTGCTTTGCTCATTGCTATTGGTTCGCTACTGGTAATGAGCGAGGGCAGTGAACTGAAAGCGAATCGGACGCGGCGTCCAAGCTCCGCTGCCACCCAGCCCCAGCCGTCGTTGCCTCGCACGCTGGCGACGCCTGGCACGTTTACCTCCCCACACAAATGGTGTGGGATGCGTATTCCAGCTGCTGGCGGCCTGCTCGAAGAGCCTCATGATCTCTTGGGGCGTCTTGGGATACTGTCCTCCCAGCGCGCGGGCTTTGAGCAGATGCTGGATCGATTCCGCCATGTTGAGCCAGCTGCCGCCCAAAGGCGTGCACAGCGGCAAGACGCCCTGGCGAAAGAGCCAGCAGAGCAGATCCGCATCGGTATGTCCCACACTATTATCCCAGATCAGCAGCATGCGCAGCGGGGGTAAATCCTGGATCAACGTGACTTTGCACGTCAATCCCTCGCGCCACCTTTCCCACAAGGCCCGATTCTCCTCTGGACTGAGAACCTGGGTCGGCTCAGGCAGCGTGGCGAGGATCTGACTCACCTGGTCTTTGAGAGAGTCGATGGATGATGGCATTGGTGGTCTGGCTTACCCCTTTGACGCGCACCTCCCCTGTCGCCGGGCGAAACAGCGTCAGGAATGTAGTGACCCCGTTGCGCTCAAAATGGGGATCAACCCGCCTGGGGTCGCCCTGCATTTGCCAGCGTGTGGCTGGATAGGCAATGGTATGATAGGGACCAGCCTCATCCTGGCAACACACCGCCAAGCCGAGCCGTTCCCCCACCAGATAAGCCCGCTCAATCAGATTTTTTTTCAAGAATGGCAAACCTAATCTGCAAGGGATATACTGAAGGACAACAACGACCTTGTTCAAAAGTTGATTTCCGCACGTGCGTGCAGAAAGAGGATGTTCATGCCCAAACAGAGGCTTCAACGTCGAGAAACCGTGCAGGAGAAGACCCAGATCGGACTCATACCAGTTTTTCCTGTCGCTTTCCCCGCCTTCGTCCACTCAAAGCCAGAAACCAGCAGGTTTGTCTCGACTTCGGGTGGTGTGTGAGGAGCGAGCCTCGGCAATCCAACAACGTGTGAAAAGAGGGTGTATGATGCAGAAGAGTTCTATTGTCAGTGGCGTCACACTGGCGCTGATACAGGGGAACATCGTTGAGATACACGCAGACGCGATTGTGAACGCAGCGAACCATGCGCTGGCAGGTGGGGGTGGTGTGGACGGAGCGATCCATGAGGCAGGTGGGCCGAGCATTCTGGAGGAGTGTCGCACCATCGGCGGTTGCCCTACAGGGAGCGCAGTGGTGACAACTGCTGGGAACCTGTCGGCGAAATATATTTTCCACGCAGTCGGCCCGATCTACAGCTATCATGAGGACCCTGCCAGAATGCTTCAGAATGCCTACCAGACCTGCCTCGATCTGGCAGAACAGTATCACCTGGAGAGCATTGCTTTCCCCTCGCTGAGCACCGGGGCCTTTGGCTATCCCCTGCCAGAGGCGGCGACAATCGCTTTGCGTACGATCATCGCGCATCTCAAAAAACAAACTGGCCTGAAGCAGGTGACAGTTGTGCTCTTTGGCCGCAAAGCCTATGAGGCGCATGAGCGCGTGTTGGAGCGGCTGCTCTTCTAAAGAGGTGGGGAGCCGAATATCCCCCATCTTGCTGGAGAAGGAGGAAGTTTCCCATGGCTCGAAAACAAAGACGTCCAAAAGCTTCTCAACAGGTGGTGCTTGAACCGCTTCAGATCATGTGCCGAGCTTGTGGAAGTCAGATGCGGATGGGCCATCACAGTCATCGGACCGTAACGACTTTACAAGCAGTCACGCGGTTGACCCTCAAGGTCTATCGGTGCCGAAACGCGGCTTGCTCACGTTTCCACCAGCCAACACGACCGGAAGAGGAGGGTGGATGGGCGTTGCCCCATGGAGAGTTTGGCCTCGATGTGATCGCATTAGTAGGGAAGCTGCGTTATCAGCAGCAGCGCAGTATCCCGCAGATTCACGAGGAATTGCTGCGACGAGGTCTCCAGGTGGCGCAACGCACCGTCACCGATCAGCTTTACCGGAATGAAGAATTGCTGGCACTCCATTTGGCGGATTCCCAGCGGCTACGGGACCGACTGCAGGAACACCAGCAGGTGATCCTGGCGCTCGATGGATTGCAGCCGGATGTGGGACACGAGGTGTTGTGGGTGCTGCGCGACTGCTGTTCGGGGGAGGTGCTGGTGGCGCGAAGTCTGTTGGGAGCCACGGAGAACGACCTGGTTCCGTTGCTGGGGGAAGCAGCGTGCATCTGTCGAAAGCTGGATATTCCCATCACAGGCGTGATCACCGATGGGCAACGCTCTATCCGCAACGCGGTGGTGAGCGCGCTGCCGGGTATTCCCCACCAAGTATGCCAGTTTCATTACCTGCGTGAGGCTGTCAAGCCAATCTCCGATGCAGATCGCCATGCGAAGAAAGAATTGAAGAAACAGGTGCGTGGGGTGCGTCCGATTGAGCGAGCGCTAGAAGAGCGCACCGATGACGAGGCTGAAGCAATCCGTGGATAGTGCCTGGCGGTGAGGAGTGCGTTGACCGATGATGGGCAACCACCTCTGGATGCCGATGGATTGAAACTCAAAGAGCGTCTTCAGGACATCTCCGACTCGATTGCCCGTGTCGAGCAAAAAAGGGGCTTCCCAACGAACTCAGCCGTCTCCAACGGCTCGTGCAAGCCGGACTGACGACGACCAAGGACCTCTGGCCTGCGATCCAACAAGCCTATGCATGGGTGCATCAAGCAGCCCACCTCCTCGCCAATGCCGAGCAGTGCGATGTGGATACCCTGAAGCGAGAATACCAGCAACTCCTGGCAACCATGGTACAACAGCAAGACCGACTTGGAGTGTTGGCTCCTGCGGTCCCGCACTTCCAAAAAGTCACTGCCAGCTATTGGGATGGCCTCTTTGCATGCTACCAGGTGAAAGATCTGCCTCCTACCAACAATGAGCTGGAACACTTCTTTGGCACGGCTCGCCATGTAGAACGGCGTGTCACCGGACGCAAACGGGCGTCACCAACGCTCGTCGTGCGCGGCTCGGTACGCGTAGTCGCCGCAGGTGCTAGTCGACTCGTTTCCGTTTCGGCGGCGGAACTGTGCCCTTCCGATATCACAGCCTGGCGTACCCTACGTCAGATACTCGACTATCGCCACGAGGATCGTCGCAGTCAACTCCGCTTCCGCCGCGATCCGCAGACCTATCTCGCCTCCTTGGAACAGCATCTCTTCAGATCAGTTTTGCCGCCGTAGTTTTTTTGTGCGATCTTTCCCCACTTTTTAATTTCGCCACCAATATCCCTTTGGGGGCTTAGTACTCGCTTGCTGTAGAGCCATCGCTTTCAATTTGAGGAAAAAAGATCCACCATGTGCTCCGTGCTTCATCTGAGGCAAGCCACCCCTTGACTGAGCATCGTGCTCAACGTAAGATAGCGAAGGAAACACGGCCACAGGCTCTACTTGCTCTGGAGAGGTGAAATCGTATAGCACTTCCACAGCACATCCTGAATCGGCTTCATTTAGGTGGGGATAGAGCCGCAGAAGTTCAAGCGACCCAGGCCGAATATCGAGCGTGAGTCTATGTCCAACCGCTCATGGAAACATCCTTTCAAAAAGCCAGGGAACGTTGGACACGGGAGAGGCAATACGAGCCGGTTGATTTTTCCATCAAAGGATATGATGTTCGTTACATTGAGTTAAGTGCGTGGCAACTAGAGTGGGGCAATGACCTTGATTACGCACTCAAGGAGCGGCCAACGATTGATCTGCACATGTGTGTTCGTGATGAACACGCCTTAGAACACATGCTTTCTCAGTGGTGCCACAATTTTTCCACGCTTGGCCTTCCTCAGAGCTATCCTGATCCACCAAGCACCTACTAAAGCAACGAGATGATGGGTCTGCCCTCTTCTCGAGCTACACCGCATGAAGTACCCGCTTGCGAAGCAAGGGAAAGCCTGCCCTGCCATATCCCTGCCTTTTGATCAGTGTGATCTTGGTCACATGACCCCCGACCATTCCGTTATTGATTGCCCAGGTGAGTCCATTTCTCACCGCATCTTTGGCTCGGCCTGGATAAATTGTGACCGTGCTACGAGTGCGTGTGCTATGAGCCATCGTACCTCCAGTTGCGGAGCACCATAAGCTGTCAGAGATTGATAAAATATCAGGGCGAGATCGTCATGGCGTCCCGTCGTTGTCCATTGTTCTGTGATCTTCTTCGCAACGAGAGCAAGACCGAGGGGTGCGGAGGGTAATAATTGTAGAAGTAGATCGGCAGCTCGGGCTGTGTCACTGTTCGTAGCAAGTTGAAATGCTTCTGCTCGCATCTGCACTGGAAGCTCTTCAAGCAGTTTCTGGAGCGTTGGCAGATCTGGT
>WNFM01351834.1_pt3 | contig 10082 bp, 14 predicted proteins | sample 5400271 | NCBI WGS metagenome assembly WNFM01 (sample SAMN13153352, study PRJNA577476) | soil metagenome | isolation source: 60 cm saprolite on Douglas fir-dominated hillslope | place: USA:California | collected 2013-09-17
GCGACGGCGCAGCGCGCCATGGGCGCGGCGCTCAACAGCGCGCACGAAGTGAGCGGCGCGGCGCATCTGCCGCGTGGCGAGAGCGGTCGCGACAAGCCGCTGACCGTGCTGCGCCTCGAGGGGCCGGAACCGTCGGTTGCGGCGCGCGCCACGGCGCTCACGGCTGAGCTCGCGGCCTTCGGCGTGATAGAGGAGGCGCGCGGTGCCCATTCGGTGCGGCTGTGGCGCGGGCTGCGCGATGTCGAGCCGTTCGCCGAGTTCGGCGACCGCGCGGTGTGGCGCGTTTCGACGCCGCCGACTTCCGGCCCCGCCTTGGCGACCGCGATTGCACAAAAGTTCGACGCGCGCCATTTTTTCGACTGGGGCGGCGGACTCGTCTGGCTCGCCGTCGCCGGCGCCAAGGATGGTGGCGCCGCCGCGATCCGCGCCGCACTCAATGCGAGCGGCGGCCACGCGACGCTGGTCCGCGGCGCGCCCGCGCTGCGGGCGGCCGTGCCGGTGTTCCAGCCGCAGCCGCCAGCGCTCGCCGCGCTCACCCGCCGCGTCAAGGAGAGCTTCGACCCCAAGCGCGTGCTCAATCGCGGCCGGATGTATCCGGACCTTTGACCTGATGCAGACCCATTTCTCGCTGGCCCAGCTGGCCGACCCTGATACCCGCGAGGCGGACAAGATCCTGCGCGCCTGCGTCCATTGCGGCTTCTGCACCGCGACGTGCCCGACTTACGTGCTGCTCGGCGACGAGCTCGACAGCCCGCGCGGGCGCATCTACCTCATGAAGGACATGCTGGAGAACAACCGCCCGGCCTCGGCGCAGGTGGCGAAGCATATCGACCGCTGCCTCTCCTGTCTTTCCTGCATGACCACCTGTCCGTCGGGCGTCAATTACATGCACCTCGTCGACCAGGCGCGCCATCGCATCGAGACGACCTTCAAGCGGCCGCTGGCGGAGCGCTGGCTGCGCGGCTTGCTCGCGCTGGTCCTGCCGCGGCCGTGGCTGTTCCGCCCGGCGCTGCTGGCGGCATGGCTGACGCGGCCGTTGGCAAGGGTCCTGCCCGGGCGGCTCGGCACGCTCGCCGCGCTGGCGCCCAAGCGGCTGCCGAGCCCCAGCACCGTCGATCGGCCGCAGGTGTTTCCGGCAGAGGGCGCGCGCCGCAAGCGCGTCGCGCTGCTGACCGGCTGCGCGCAGCAGGTGGTGGCACCGCAGATCAACGAGGCGACAGTGCGGCTCCTGACGCGGCATGGCTGCGAGGTGGTGGTGGCGCGAGGCGCCGGCTGCTGCGGCGGCCTCACGCACCACATGGGCCGCGATTCCCTGAGCTTCGCCAAGGCCAATATCGACGCGTGGACGCGCGAGGCCGCGGCCGGCGGGCTCGACGCCATCGTCATCAACACCTCCGGCTGCGGCGTCACCATCAAGGATTACGGCTACATGCTGCGCAGCGACGGCGCCTATGCCAAGCAAGCGGCGCAGGTCTCGGCGCTGGCCAAGGATGTGTCCGAGCTGATGACGGAGCTGGTCCTCAACGCGCCGACGGTGACGACGGGGCGGCGCGTCGCCTATCACTCCGCCTGCTCGCTGCAGCATGGCCAGCAGATCCGCGGCGCGCCGCAGGCGCTGCTCGCCAAGGCCGGCTTCACCGTGGTCGAGCCGCCGGAAGCGCATCTCTGCTGCGGCTCCGCCGGCACCTACAACATGCTGCAGCCGGAAATCGCCGGCCGCCTGCGCGCGCGCAAGGTGGCGAATATCGAGAGCACGAGCCCCGAGATCGTCGCCGCCGGCAATGTCGGCTGTATCACCCAGATCGCTGGCGGCACGGACGTACCCGTGGTGCACACCGTCGAGCTGCTCGACTGGGCGACGGGTGGGCCGATGCCGGCGGCGCTGGCTCGCTTATGAGCGAAGTGCCGACGACCTATGACATTCTCGAGCGCCGGTTGAGCAGGGCTACGACGCTCTTCTGGCATTCTGCGCGCGCTTTGCGGCATCGTGCTCTCTGGTGGTGCGAAGCGGCGGGATGTCGATGTCACAGGAGGGCTATAGCTTGCTCGCTTTATGCGCGCCTCACTTGATCGAGGCGGCAGCGCGGTCGGAATGGCCCGGAACTGGCCTATTGGGGCATACCGCGACGGTGTACCGATACCGTTTATCTCCGGGAATGCTCGATTGCTTGAAGGCAGGTAGCCGACGGCTTTACGGCTGGTTGCAACCGACCTTGCCGGAGGACCTTGCTATGTACAGGCCGGATGACTCTGTGTTGCTGGCCTCGATTGCTCACGAAAGCGACGCGTGGCTTAAACTGCATGAGTCGGAGATCATCGACGCGCGCCGTCTGCCGCTACGGCTCGCGATGCGCTCTCTGGAGTGACGAGGCGGCTATACGGTTCGCCCCCTCCCCCCTTGAGGGCCCCTTGAGGGGGAGGGTAGGGAGGGGGGGTAGGCCCGCAACGCCTCCAGAATGGCCCAGATCACTCCGTCGGTGTTTGCTAGCACCTCGTTATTCCAGAACCGCACCACTCGATAGCCACGCTCTTCGAGCCAACGCGTCCGTGACGCGTCTGCCTTTTCGCGCACCGCGTGTTGGCCGCCGTCGACCTCGATGATCAGCTTCGCCGCAGGGCAAAAGAAGTCGACGATGTAAGGTCCGATCGGCTGCTGACGACGGAAGCGAAAGCCATCAAGTTGCTTGCGCCGCAGATATGACCACAGCCGGATCTCGGCATCGGTCGGCGTGGTACGCAGTCGCTGGGCATTACTCGACGGCATGCGGCAATGCTGGCACCACGCGAGCCGAGGCGCCACCCCCTCCCAACTCTCCCCCTCAAGGGGGGAGGGGCTAGACTGAGCATTGTGGTCTCGGTCAGTCTTTCCGCCCCGCCAGCTTGGGCACCACGATCGACAGCGCCAGCACGGCGAGGCCGATGAGGGTGGGCGCGAGCCAGCCGGCCTTGCCGGCGGCGAGGCGCTCGCCGGCGGCGCCGAAATCGGCGCAGGCGATGGCCATGGGCAATTGCCCGACCAGCGAGCCGAAGGCGTAGGCGCCGAGCGGCAGGCGCGTCAGGCCGAGCGCGTAATTGGTCAGCGCGTGCGGGATCACCGGGATGAGGCGCAGCACGGCGACGGCGCGCCAGCCGCCGCGCTCGGCGCGCAGCAGCAGCGGGCCCAAGCGCCGCATGCTCTCGAGGTCGACGAGCCCGCCATTGACGTAGCGCGCGAGGAGAAAACCCGCGACCGCGCCGATGGTGCTGCCGAGCGCCGCCCACAGTGTGCCCGCCCAGGCGCCGAACAGCGCGCCCGCCGCCATCGCGAGCACGGTGCGCGGGAAGAAGATCAGGCTGGCCACGAGGTGGATGCCGAGAAAGACCAGCGGCGCCGCCGGATATCGGGCAATCGCGTGCGCGATCGCTTCGGCGTCGAGCGAGCCTTGGCTCGCCCACAGGAACACCGCACCGGCCAGCACGACGAGGACGACGGCGAGCCTTCCGGCGAGGCGGAACGAGGCGAGGGGTGGGGACTTGCCGTTCGCTTCCGGGCTCATCCGGCGCGCCGCGCCTCCTCGGCGTTCTCGGCGAGGATCTCTGGGTTCTTGGCGCGGCGCTGCAGCCACATCACACCGAACAGGTCGGTGATGCCGACCCATAGGCGATCGAAGGTGCCATAGTTGGAGCGCCCGCGCTCGCGCGGCCGGTGGTTGACGACGACCGAGACGACGCGCCCGCCTTGGCGCTGCACCAGCGCCGGCAGGAAGCGGTGGATGTGGTCGAAGAAGGGCAGGTCAAGAAAGACGTCGCGACGGAAGAGCTTGAGGCCGCAGCCGGTGTCGGGCGTGCCGTCCCGCAGCAGCCGCTCGCGCACCCGGTTGGCGATCTTCGAGGAAACGCGCTTCACTGCGCTGTCCTGGCGGCGCTGACGGTGGCCGGCGACGAGGAGCGGCGGCGCGGGCGGCGCCGCGAGCGCGATCTCCCAGAGCCGCGGGATGTCGGCGGGATCGTTCTGTCCGTCGCCGTCGAGCGTGGCGATCCAGGGCGCGCGCGCCGCCTTGACGCCGCTGCGCACGGCAGCGCTCTGGCCAAAGCTGCGCGCATGGCGGACGAGGCGCAGGCGCGGGAAGGCGCGGGCGAGGTTGCGGATGGCGGCGGCGGTGTCGTCGCTCGACCCGTCATCGACATAGACGATCTCGTAATCGAGGGCGCCGTCGAGCGCGGCACGAATCTCCGCCACCAGCGGCGCGATGTTCGGCGCCTCGTTGCGCACGGGGATGACGACGGAAAGCTCCATGCCGGCTGGCGTGTAGCACAGTTTCCGGGGAGCGACAAAAGGCAGATTGGGCGCGGCGGCGAATGCTTTCGTGGGCGAATTTCATGAAGCCACACAAAAAGAAGATTTTCCTCACGGACGCATTTTACGGTTGACTTTAGCGTACAACTGTTCTATATATGTTCCATAGAGAACCGATAGGCGACGTTTCACTTGACGTGCCCAGAGGCGATGGGTTGAGCTATGCTTGACCTTGCCGGCCTAGACCAATCCAACCATCCGCTGTGGGATTCCCGCCGGCCATGGAGCCTGTGGGACATGATCAATTTTACGCTTCGCCCGTTCGTCGCGATGCTTGATGTCATTCGCCAGGAGATCGGCGTCGGCCTCGTTCGGATGAAGGCCGATCCCAAGGCGGTGCTCAACGACGCCGACAAGGAGCGCGTCCTCGAAAACTTCAAGTTCATCGTTGAGGAGTGTCGCCGGCTTTTCCTCGAAAGAGCCGAAGACAGGCTCGGCAGAATTGCCGATCTGCATAAGCTACCGGGGCCTATTCCCTGGGCGGCACTCGCCAACGAATTCGACGTGCTGATGGAGGCGATTGAGGACGACATTCGCTATGAGTGTTTTTTCCACTACCGCCGCGCCAAGAGCACGATCTTGCTCCGCGTCCCTGGCGACTGGGCGAACACCTTCAAAGGCTTCCCGTCCGCTCAATACGACATAGAGCAGGGCGTCGATTGTTACGCCTGCGAGCACAACACCGCCGCGGTCTTCCACTTTATGAGGGTTGCCGAACACGGCCTGCGCGCGCTGGCGCGCGAGCGCAAGGTCAAGCTCCCAAGGGGACGCAAGATCGAATGGGAAGACTGGAGCGGCGTTCTCGTCGGCATCCGCAAAAAGGTCGACCAGCTTGCCAATCGCCCGAGAGGACCAGCGCGCGATGCGGCGCTTGAGTTCTATCGCGGTGCCTTAGGCGAGTTCGAGGCATTCAAGGACGCCTACCGCAACAACGTCATGCACGCGCGTAAGAGCTACGACGAGTTGGAAGCGCTCGGCGCTATGACGCATGTGCGCGGCTTTATGGAGCGGCTCGCGTCACGCATCGACGAGAATCCGAAAAAGCAGATCGCATGGGGTATCCGCTGATGGCGCGCTACCGTTTCGTCTCCGACTTGCGCGGCGTGTCGCGCTTCGCCCGCGAGACCTTCTCAAAGGCTCGATCGAAGGTCTCGCGGTCGGCATCGGCTTCGACCTTGCGCGCCATCTCGCGGAACCGCTTTGACTGCTCAGGATCGTCCGGCGGCGGCTTTGGCTTACGTGGCATGGGATGCCTCTCCATGGGTCGTCGCCGCCTTCAACAAGGGAACGATCTTCTCCGCCTCAGCCGTAGCGACCGAGAGCTTGGTCGTACCGCCGGGGTAAAAAATCTTGTAACGAACTCGACGCATCCCCTTCTGCTGCTCGATGCCGATGATCGAGCGCAACGGGATGGTGACATCGAAAGCTTGTCCTCCGTGCCATCCGAACCAACTTCGTTTCGAGACATAATGGAGGCTCCTGTCGCTCACCGCCCATATCCCAGGAACCCAAGTGCCACCCCGCGCGGCATGGCCGATGGAGTGACCGATCATTGCCGATACGGCAACAGGGCCGCTCAACCGGAAGTCAGGACAGAGACGCGAGCCGCCGACAACCACGCGGATCTGCTCGCCGGCCGCCAGGCGCGCGGTGAGGATGTTGCGCGGGTCAAGCCTCGGATCGGAAGCCATGGATAATCCTATGCCAGATGAAACCGTTGTGGGCAACTTTGATGATACAGTCCCGCGCTGCTCCGACGAGGAGTGGCGGGCGTTTTGCAAGATGGGGGAAATCAGGGCGATTGCATCGCCTTTATTTGCTGATCGAGTAAGGCTTGCACGCGCAGAAGGGCTGCTAGATGCAATCCTTACGGATGACTCGGAAGCGGTGCAGAGACGTGCGTCAGAATTGTTAGCTTATCTTTCTGCACAGATACATTCGGAGTATCAGCCCATTCGGCCTCATACCGCCACGCCTTCGGCTGATCAGGAGAACCCTGAATCTCAGTTACCGCAATCTGACGTATCATCTGGAACGGGCGAGCCGACATGATTTTCGCTCCTGTAAAGACGGTTAGGCGTCGTCGGGCTTCACAACCGACAGCACTGGTCGCCCGCCGCGCGGCCGGAGGCTGGGAGGAATGGGGATTTTATGCAGCGCCTGAAGATGCTGCAGCGCCCTCATCAAAGTCATTGCCCCGCCTGCCGGCATCTCGAACTCGATGGGTTCGCGTCGCGCGGTTTCGGGAAAGAGGAGGAGGAATCGAAATTGAGATTTATTAGGACTTGGCGTGATTTTGATCTGGCGCGGGGTACCTAATTTGCGCGGCTCCATGCGGTTCGCTCCTGCGTCGTGTGGCAACGCACAGGATAGCGGCGGCCGGGGCGGGCGTCATGGCTCGCCCCGGTCGATGAATGGCAGCTTTAGCTGGCGTGGATCGTCGGGTTCGCGGTCGCGATGGTCTCGGCGACGCTCAAACCGGGCGCGCTTCCGTGCCCCGTCTTCGACCAGTCGTCGCATAGGTGAGGCGCTTGCCCTTGGCGCCCATCAACGCCAGCGAGGCGCGCGCGACATCATCGACGCCCAGCCGCTCGCGATGGGTGTAGCGGAAATCGAACTCCGCGAGGTAGCGCTTCAAATGCGCCTCGGAGACGTGCTGGTAGACGCCATAGACGCCGCGCTTCAGGATCGAGAAGAACCCTTCGACGGTGTTGGTGTGAACATCGCCGCGTACGTACTCGTCCTCGCTGTGCTTGACGGTGCCGTGCGAGCGGAAATTCCAGCCGATCTCGGTAAAAGTGCGAGCTTCGTCGGTCATGAAATGCGAGTCGCGCGAAGCGTGGCTGGCGATGACTCTGTGCAAGGTGTTGCCGGTGACGTTGGGGACATGGAAAGACCGCACGCCGCCACGGCGCTCGACAAGCGCAAAGACGGGGTTCATGTGCCCCGCGCCGCGCCGAACCTTGGTGCCGGGCTTCCGGCCCACATAGGTAACGTCAGCCTCAAGAGTGCCGCCGCTGCCGCCCATGGGCGGGGTGAACAGATCATCGCCGCGATCCATGATCTCGCGGATGCGATGGGTGAGGAACCACGCGGTCTTCATGCCGCAATCCAAGGTTCGCTGGATTTGCCGGGTGCTGATCCCCTTCTTGCTGCTGGCGAGCAAATGGATCGCTTGCAGCCAAAGCCGCATGGGCAGGTGGCTATCCTCGAAGATGGTGCCGCTCCGTACGGTGAAGGGCTTGCGGCAGGCATAGCACTTGCGGAGACCAGGCCGCGCGCTCTTGCCGGTGAGCCGGCCGATCTTATCGGCGGTCGCGCCGCAGCGGGGGCAGACCGGGCCATGGGGCTAAAGATGCCGCTCGACGTACGCGAACGCGGCTTCTTCGTTATGGAAGTGAGGCAGAGAAAGGATCGACGCCATGGCGGGAACTCCTTATGGCACCGATACTAGACCTAGTGCGTGGGCACGTCAAGTGAAACGTCGCCAACCGATAAGGTCTCCGAATGAAGGGGCTCTCCAACGCAACATGGTTTCGTCTGGCTGCGGCACATGATGCTTCCGGTGTGAGGTGCGATGAGACCGGGACATTTGTCGGTACCAAGCCTCTTATTCTCCATGTGCCAGACGGCCACGGTTCCGAAACCTGGCAGCCTTGCTCCGTCACCGAACTCAACGAGGTGCTGAGCGACGCCTACGACCTCCCGATCGATATGTCTTCAAAATTGGGTGCGCTCACTGTGATCGCCGGCGCACTGAATTCGGGACATATAGCGCGGGCGCAGGTCGCGGCACTTCACCTCCATCTCCCGGATTTGCCACGCCTTGCCAACGGCCGCCACCCGCAAGAAGACGAAGAAGATAAAGTCAAGTTAGCCTGCTTGCTGCATCAAAGCGGCGTCCTGGACACTGCCGCCTACGTTGGGCGGGATTCTCGGCTAGAGAGACGCGATGTCTCCAATCAGCCGCGAATCCCGGCCGGCCAGCCCGGAGGCGGTCAGTGGACGACGGATGGAGGCGACCAGAGTCCGCAGTCGCCGATAGTGCCAACCCAAGCGATCCCCCTGCCATGGGGGCCGTTCATCAGACCTCTGCCCGGAGTTCGCCCTGTGCCGCCCGGAGCCATCCGGCCACTTCCGCCCGATATCATTCCTCCGCTGGACATCCCGGGCGGCGTGCCGCGTGAGGGGATACCGCAGAATCCCTATCCCGACCGCCCCGAATGTGTTGAGGAATGGGAGGCGGCATATCGTTATTGCAAAAATCTGAAAGACCGGGGTTTGCTTGGCGAAGGGGATTACAGAGGGTCTGGCAAAAACATGTGGCAATGCATGATGGGACAAGTGCCTGAAGACTGCGGTGGAAATGCCTATGGTACGTGACCGTCATTCACGGAGATGAGGCAATGAGACGGCTGACTCGAGATGACCTAACCACTCGTCTTTGGATGATGCGTTCTGACCCGCAAGCCAGCCTGGAGCTGCATAATGCCTTTATAAGGCAACACCCATCAGATCCGCATGGCTATTATGGGCGCCACCAGGTCTTGATGGTTCTCGGTCACAAAGAACGCGCGCTGGAAGACCTGAATAAAGCAATAAGCATAGAGCCAAATGCAACAAGATTAGAAGATCGGGGAGCCGTACTGCGTGAGCTTGGGCGGCATCGCGAAGCGCTGGACGATTTCGATAAGGCAGAAGCACTCGATCCCGAAGATTGGAAGCATGGTTTCGGTCCTCTGCTCCGTGCGGACTGTCATGCACATCTCGGAAACGTAGAAGCGGCCGTAGCGGATTGCGCAGTTTTACACGATGAATACGCAGTTCCAGGGGTCTTCGGCTTTCCATCTGGCGGCAAGCAAGTCCTTATCGCTGAGATTCGTCGAAGAGCGGCGGCGCGAAAGGCGTGATGCGCTCTGGACAACTTGCCTCAGATACCTGTCTTAGTGTTTTCGAGTGATTGGCCTGAGTGCCGCTTCAGTCTATCATCGGTACGATGTCTCGGATCATACCGGCTTTGCTTTTGCTCGCGGCCTTCGTGCTCGTCGCTGCTGTTGCGCGCGCGGCGCAGGATGATCCGCGGCTCGATGCGCTGTTCGACAAGCTTAAATCCGGCTCCGACGAGGAGGCGCGGGCGACCGAGCGTGAAATCTGGCAGATCTGGGTCGCGCACAAGAACCCGGAGATCGCGCGCCTCATGCAGCACGGCATGGCCGCACTCAGCGAGGACGATACGCAGGAGGCGCTCGACACCTTCGGCCAGGTGGTGCGCGCCGACAAGAACTTCGCCGAGGGCTGGAACAAGCGCGCGACCGTCGAATTCGTCATGGGCGATTTCGAAGCCAGCGTCGGCGACATCGAGCGCACGCTCGCGCTCGAGCCGCGCCATTTCGGCGCGCTCTCCGGCTTGGGGCAGATCTATCTCGTCATGAACAAGAAGGCGCTGGCGCTCAGGGCGCTGCGCGCCGCGCTCGCGGTCGATCCCCATCTCGACGGCGTGCGCGAGAAGGCCGATGAGCTCAAGAAGGAGCTCGAGGGGAGCCCGATCTAGAGGCTCCGCGCCGCTGCCCGACTCGTCCCTCGAGACGCGCTCTTCGAGCGCTCCCTCAGGACGAGGTGTCTGTGGCCCTCATGGTGAGGAGCAGTGCGAAGCACTGCGTCTCGAACCATGAATGGGGCAGCGGCTTGGGCGCTCAATCGCTAGGGATGCTTCAACCCTCGCCGCCGTATCATCAGACGATGCGAA
>WNFM01051835.1_pt4 | contig 10081 bp, 6 predicted proteins | sample 5400271 | NCBI WGS metagenome assembly WNFM01 (sample SAMN13153352, study PRJNA577476) | soil metagenome | isolation source: 60 cm saprolite on Douglas fir-dominated hillslope | place: USA:California | collected 2013-09-17
CTGCCTCGCGCTCAGCGCGGACCTCGAGCTCTTCTCGGGATCGGTGAGGGACCCGCGTCGCATTCAATGGGCGGAAGCGCGCGCGGATCACCTCTTTCTGCACGCCTCGCCCATCGATGTCGCGCCCATCCTGCAGGACCGCCTCTACGAGAAGATCGGCCCGGTCGTCTACACCAGCGCGACGCTGGCCGTGGGCGGCCGGCTCGACTATTTCGAGCGCCGCGTCGGCCTCACCGACGAGGAGGGGCCGCACTACCCGCTGCACGACGCGGTGCTCGCCTCGCCCTTCGACTTCGAGAACAACGCGGCGCTCTACCTGCCCGAGGCGATGCCCGATCCGCAGGACGCCGGATTCGCCGAGGCGGTCGCCGGCGAGCTGCGCAAGCTCCTGCCCGTCACGGGCGGCCGCGCCTTCGTGCTCTTCACCTCCCTGCGCAACATGCGCGCGGTGCACGCGCTGCTCGAGGACGAGCTGCCCTGGCAGGTGCTGCTGCAAGGGGATCAGCCGAAGCAGCAGCTCCTCAAGCGCTTCCGCGAGAAGCCCAGCGTGCTCTTCGCCTCGCAGAGTTTCTGGGAAGGCGTGGACGTGCCGGGTGACGCGCTCAGCCTGGTGGTGATCGACAAGCTTCCCTTCGCCTCGCCGGGGGAGCCGCTGGTGGCCGCGCGCATCGACCGCATGCGGGCCGCCGGCGAGGACGCGTTCTACGGCTACCAGGTCCCGCAGGCCGCGCTCGCGCTCAAGCAGGGCTTCGGCCGCCTCATCCGCACCGCCACCGACCGGGGCATCGTCGCCGTCCTCGACGCGCGCATGACCCGCAAGGGCTACGGCCGCCTCTTCGTCGAGTCGCTGCCGCGCTGTCCCATCCTGCGCACCGAAGAGGCCGCCCGGGCCTTCTGGACCAAGGGCAAACCGCGGTAAGGTCGCCCCCCAAGGGGCGCCCGGAGCCTCCCTGGAAGACCCGGCTTCGCGGGGCGGAGCCGGCGGGCGGAGCACGCGATGGACGAGCAGGAACCGTTCGACATCCCCGACGTGCTCCCCCTGCTGCCGGTGCGCGACCTGGTGGTGTTTCCGGCGCAGGTGGTCCCGCTCTTCGTCTCGCGCGAGATCTCGCTCTCCGCGGTCGAGCAGGCCCTCTCCCGCGAGCGGCTTCTCTTCGTGGTCGCGCAGAAGGACGCCAGCCAGGACTCGCCGGAAGTGCCAGCGGGCATTTTCGGCCTGGGCACCTGCTCGCTGATCCTGCGGCAAAGAAAACTGCCCGACGGACGCATCAAAATATTGGTGCAGGGCCTCGTCAAGGCGACGCTGGAAGAGGTCATCGAGCAGCAGCCCTGCACGCGCGCCCGGCTGCGCAAGATCCACGAACTGCCCTTCGAGGCGCAGGGCGACGCGGCGCTGGAGGCGGAGGCGCTCTGCCGCAGCGTCAAGATTCATCTGGAGAAACTGATCGCAACCGGGCGGGGCATCTCGCCCGAGCAGCTGCTCGTCATCTCGGGCGTCTCCGATCCGGGCCGGCTCGCCGACCTCTGCGCTTCCAGCCTCTCGCTCAAGTCGCACGAGGCGCAGGAGATCCTCGAGGTGCTGGATCCCATCGCCCGCCTGCGCCGCATCCACGAGAAGCTGGCGCGCGAGTCGCAGCTCTTGCAGATGCAGGCGCGGCTGCAGAGCCAGGCGAAGGAGGAGATCAGCAAGACCCAGCGCGACTACTACCTGCGCGAGCAACTCCGCCAGATCCAGCACGAGCTGGGCGAGCGCGACGAGAAGGCCGAGATGGTGGCCGAGCTGCGCGAGAAGATCGCGCGGACCTCGCTGCCGCCGCCCGCCGCCGTCGAGTCGCAGAAGGAGCTGCGCCGTCTCGAAGGCATGAGCCTCGAGTCCGCCGAGGGAGCGGTCTTGCGCAGCCACCTCGAGTGGATCTGCGAGCTGCCCTGGGGCCACGTTCCCTCCGACAAGCTCGATCTGGCCGAGGCGCGCCGCATCCTCGACGAGGACCACCACGGGCTCGCCAAGGTCAAGGAGCGCATCCTGGAAGTGCTGGGCGTGCGCAAGCTCAAGCCCGAGGGGAAGAGCCCCATCCTGCTCTTCCTGGGGCCGCCCGGCGCGGGCAAGACTTCGCTCGCGCGGAGCATCGCGCGGGCGATGGGGCGGACGCTCGCGCGCGTGTCGCTGGGCGGCGTGCGCGACGAGGCCGAAATCCGCGGGCACCGGCGCACCTACGTGGGCGCGCTGCCCGGCCGAATTCTCATGGGCATCAAGCAGGCGGGCGCGCAGAATCCCGTCTTCGTGCTCGACGAGATCGACAAGCTGGGCTCGGACGTGCGCGGCGATCCCTCGTCGGCGCTCCTGGAAGTGCTCGACCCCGAGCAGAACCACGCCTTCCGCGATCACTACCTGAACCTCGATTTCGATCTCAGCAAAGTCTTCTTCATCGCCACCGCGAACACGCTCGACCCGATCCCGCCCGCGCTCCGGGACCGGATGGAGATCATCGGGCTGTCCGGCTATTCCGACGAGGAGAAGCTGGCCATCGCCGAAGCGCATCTCCTGCCGAAGCAGCGCAGCGAGCACGGCCTCTCGCCGCAGCAGCTCGAGCTTCCGCGCGAGACGCTGCAGGCGATCGTCTCCGGCTACACGCGGGAAGCGGGCGTGCGCGAGCTGACCCGGGAATTGGCGGCGGTGTGCCGGAAGGTCGCGCTGCAGATCGCCGAGGGAAGGCGCGAGAGGGCGCGCGTCGAGCCGCGAGATCTGGAGGCCCTGCTCGGCGTCTCCCGCTTCGACAGCGCCGGGCCCGAGTTGGAGGAGGTCGTCGGCGCGGCCACCGGACTTGCCTGGACGCCGTGGGGCGGCGAGGTTCTGCGGGTGGAAGTGACGGCCATGAAGGCAGGCCGGTCGCGCGGGCTCATCCTCACCGGCCAGCTCGGTTCGGTCATGCAGGAGAGCGCGCAGGCGGCGCTCTCGTATTCGCGCGCGCGGGCGCCGGGCTGGGGCGTCGCGGCCGACTTCTTCGATCAGCACGATCTCCACCTGCACGTCCCCGCCGGCGCCATCCCCAAGGACGGGCCCAGCGCGGGAACCACCATGGCGGCGGCGCTCGCCTCGCTCTTGACAGGGCGGCCCTGCCGGCGCGGCGTGGCCATGACCGGCGAGATCACGCTGCGCGGAAGGATCTTGGCTGTCGGAGGCGTTCGGGAGAAACTGCTGGCTGCCGCCCGTGCCGGGGTCACGCAGGTCTGCATCCCGCAAGCCAACGCGCGGGAGCTGGCCGAGTTGCCGGCCTCGCTGAAGCGGAAGCTCGAGATCGTCACGATCTCGACGCTCGATGAGCTCTTCGCCCAGGTGCTCCTGGGCGGGGCGCCGGTGGACGGTGCGAAGGCCCTCGTGGCCATCGCTACCGCGGGGTGAGTCAGCGTGCAGTTCAACACGGGCCAACGCGAGCTGACGCTGAAGATCGTCTATTACGGGCCCGGCCTGTCCGGAAAGACCACCAACCTGCGCGCGCTCTACCAGCGCGTCCAGCCGACGCTGCGCGGGCACTTGATGACGCTCGACACCGCCGACGACCGCACGCTCTTCTTCGACACGCTGCCGCTGGTGTTTCGCGCCGGAAATCTGAAGGTGAAGCTCAAGCTCTTTACGGTGCCGGGTCAGGTGATGCACAACTCCACCCGCCGCATCGTGCTGCAGGGCGCCGACGCCATCGCCTTCATCGCCGACAGCCAGCCGAGCAAGCGGCAGGAGAACTACAAGTACTGGCTCAACATGGTCGAGAACCTGAAAGCCAACGGACTCTCCATCGAGACCTTGCCCAACGTCGTGCAGTGGAACAAGAAGGACCTCGGCGACGCCACCACCGCCGAGGCCATCGACAAGATGCGCAAGGAAGGCAAGCAGCCCGTCTTCGAGGCGATCGCGGTGCGCGGCGAGGGCGTGGTCGAGACCTTCCTCGGGCTGGTCGATCTCACCTTCGACAACATCGACAGGCATTACCTGCTCAGCGACAAGCTGGGATTGGACCGGCGCGCGTTCGTCGACGAGGTTAGAAGGTGCCTGGTGGACGCGCCTGTCGTGAACGACCCACCGGAGAAGACGAACTAACGTGGCCGAGAGCATTCTCCAAAAGCAACTTGTGCTGGGCGAGTTGCTCGATCTGCAGAGCTTCACCAACGTCTGCAAGACGTTCGTGGACCTCTACAAGATCGGTCTCAAGGTCTTCGACCAGGGCGGCACCAAGCTCGTCGACATGAAGGTCGCCTCTGGCGACTTCTGCGCCTACATGTTCACGGGCTCGAACGGCCGCCGCCTCTGCACCGAGACGGTGACGCACATCAAGGTGCGGCCGCTCGAGCAGTTCAAGGAGCCGGACCCGATCGCGGTCCGCAACTGCTTCAGCGGGCTGCGCTACCTCATGCTGCCCATCGTCTACGAGGGCGACATGCTGGGCCGCATCATCTTCGGGCCCTTCATGCCCGAGGACGTGGGCGACCTGGGCGCGGATCTGAAGTCGCTCGAGGGCGAATTCGATCTCAAGAAGGCCCGCGATCTGATCGACCGCATCCGCGTCGCGCCCGAGACCACCGTGCGGCGCATCATGGAGCACTTCGCGCGCATCGTGGACGTGCTGGTGTTCACCTCGCACAAGGCGATGATCTCGTCGCAGCTGCACATCGAGAGCGTCACCGAGAGCTACCGGGAAGTGCAGGAGAAGAACAAGAAGCTCACCGACGCGATGGAGCGGCTACAAGAATTGTCGCGCCTCAAGTCGAACTTCCTCGCCACCGTTTCGCACGAGTTGCGTACGCCGCTCACCTCGGTGATCGGCTACAGCGAGATGCTGCTCGCGGGGCTGGCTGGTGATCTCAACGAGGAGCAGGGGGACTACCTCAAGACCATCCTCGAGAAGGGCGAGTCCTTGTTGCGCCTCATCTCGTCGATCCTCGACCTCTCGCGCATCGAGGCGCGCGGCGTGCAGCTGGTGCGCAAGCCCACCAAGCTGGAAGACGTGGTGCAGAGCGCGCTCGAGTCGGTGCTGCCGCAGAGTCTCAAGAAGAACCTGACGCTGACGAGCAAGCTCTCGCCCTCGCTGGAGAAGGTGATCGTCGACTCGGACAAGCTGCGCCAGTGCGTGGTCAATCTGCTCTCGAACAGCGTGAAGTTCACGCCGGCGGGAGGGAACATCCTGGTGCAGGCGGGGCCGGCGGAGCGATCGCCGGTGGCGGCGGGGCCGTTCGGCAGCTCCGGGTACTTCCAGATCTCGGTCACCGATAACGGCATCGGGATTCCGCTCGAGATCCAGCACAAGGTCTTCGAGACGTTCTACCAGGCCGACTCGTCGGCCTCGCGCGAGTACGGCGGCGCGGGCCTCGGGCTCTCCATCGTCAAGAGCTACGTCGAGGCGCACGGCGGCGAAGTGGCGGTGCAGAGCGAATTGGGCAAAGGCTCCACCTTCACGCTGGTGCTGCCCATCGAGCCGCCCGGTGCGGGCCTCGAGCTGGCGCCGCGGGCGTAGTGCCCTCCGAGAGTGAGCTGATCGAGGCGTTCCTCGCGCCCTTCGGCGGCGGCGAGGGCGTGGGCAGCGACTGCGCTTCACTGCAGCCGCGCCGCGGGTTCAAGCTGGTCGCGACCACCGATGCGCTGGTCGAGGGCGTGCACTTCACGCTGCCGGCCTTTTCGCCCGAGGACGTGGGCTGGAAAGCGCTGGCGGTCAACCTCTCGGATCTCGCCGCGGCGGGGGCGCGTCCACGCTGGTTTCTCTGCGCGCTGGGCGTGCCACGGGGAGCGTCGATCGGATTCGCCCGGCGGATGGCGCGCGGGATGGCCGCTCTCTCGCGCAGGTCCGGCTGCGCCATCGTCGGCGGCAACGTCACGCGCGGCTCCGAATGGTCGGTGACGATCACCGCGCTGGGCGAGGCGAAGCGGCCGCTCGATCGCTTCGGCGCGCGGCCAGGCGACGCGCTGGTGGTGGCCGGCAAGCTGGGAGACGCGGCGGCTGGCCTGCGCGGATCGGCCGCGGGTTTTCGCGCGCAGCGCCGGCCGGAGCCGCTCGTCGACGAAGGCATCGCGGCGGCGCGCTTCGCTTCCGCTTCGATCGATGTGAGCGACGGCTTTCTCCGCGATCTGGGAAATCTCTGCGCGCAGAGCCGCTGCGGCGCGCAAGTCGATCTCGACGCGCTGCCGATCGGACCAGCCGCGCGCGCGCGCAAGGACGGCCTCTCGCTCGCGCTCTCGGGCGGCGAGGACTACGCGCTCATCCTTTCGGTGCCGCAGCGCAGGCTCGCCTCGCTGCGCCGGGCAGTGCGCTGCGTGGAGGTGGGCCGCATCGTCCGCGGCTCGGGCATCGCGCTCACGAAGGACGGCCGTCCTTACCCTCTTCCAGCGCTCCTCGGCTTCGATCACCTCCGCTAAACACGATCTCGTGCCCGTGCTCGTGGCTCGATTTCGAGCCCGATTTCGAGCTCGTGCTTGTGGCTTGTTTTCGAGCTCGACTTCGAGCACGCGCTCGCGCACGACATCGAGCCCGAAAACGCGCACGAGCACGCGCACGGCAGTTGATCCCGGACCTTCCCTGTCTTAGACATTCGGCCCCCGCCCCGCGCCCCTTGCGCGGAGGCGGTTGTGCGCTTTGGAAACGACGGGTCGACAACTTCTGGTCCCCGAGCAGCCGAAGGGGAGTCCGACGGCGCTGGCCGAGCTGCTCGATGCGGTCCGCCGCGGCGCGCGCGTGGTCCGCATCCGCGGGCTCTTCGGCGCGGCGCGCGGGCAGGCGCTGGCGCATCTGGTGGCGGAAGCGAAGCGGCCGCTCGTCTGCGTCGAGCCCGACGAGGAGGCCGCCGATTCGCTCGAGCGCGACCTGCGCTTCTTTCTCGGCAGCGCCGAAACGAGCGCAGCCGGCCCAGGAGCCAGGCCCGACGTCATCCGCCTGCCCGCCGACGAAGTGTTGCCGTACGAGGGGCTGACGCCCGATCGCATGGTTGCGCAACAGCGGCTCGCTTCGCTCTTCCGGCTGCACGTCGGCGAAGCGCGGCCGGTGGTGGTCGCGTCGGTGCGGGGCCTCGCCCGGCGCGTGCTGCCGCGGGCGGCGCTCGACAAGCGCTCGCTGCTGGTCGCGCTCTCGATGGAGCAGGACCGCGACGAGCTGGCGAAGAAGCTCGCGGCGGCGGGCTACGCGCGCGTTCCGCTGGTGGAGGACCCGGGGACCTTCGCGGTGCGCGGCGGCGTCTTCGACGTCTGGTCGCCGCTCGAGGCACAGCCCGCCCGCCTCGAGTTCTTCGGCGACGTGGTCGAGAAGATCCGCGTCTTCGATCCGCAGACGCAGCGGACGATCCGCGAAGTTTCCGAATTGGCGCTCTGCCCCGCTCGCGAGATCGTGCTCGACGACGAGGGACGCAAGGCGGCCATCGCCACCGTGCGCGCCGCCGCCGACGCGGTCGAGACGCCCTCGCGGGAATTGCGCGAGTTGATCGACGAGCTGGGCAAGTCGGGCCAGGACGACGATCTCTTTGCGGCGGGCCTCAGCGCAATTCTGCCCGGCTTCTATCCGGGCGGGCTCTCGCCGGTGACGGAGTATCTGCCGGCCGACGCGCTCTGGGTCCTCGACGATCCGCTCGAGCTCGAGCGCCAGTGGGGCGACCTCTGGACCGCGCTGGAGGAGAGCTTCAACGAAGCGCACCACAAGGGCGAATTGGCGCTCGCGCCCGACCAGCACTTTCTCCACGAGCGCGACGTGCGGCCGTCGCTCGAGCGCTCGACCGTGCTCGAGCTGTCGGGGCTGATGGTCGGCGACGCGGCAGTGGGCACCGCCGAAGTGGAGTTCGACCTCGCGCCCACCGCCGATCTGCGCGCGGAGATCCAGGGCCATCACGGCGAGGATGGCGCGCTGCAGCCGCTGGTGCGCAGGCTCGCGGAGCTTCGCGAACGCGGCACGGTGGTGGCTGCTCGATCGGAATCTGATGGGGCAGATCGGCTCACTCGCCGAGGCGAAGTTCACCGCGCACGTTCACGCTTTTCTCGTCACCGGCGAGATCAGCCAGGGTTTCGTCGACGCGCACGCGCACTTCGCCCTTTTCTCCGACGAGGACATCTTCGGGCCCCGCGCGCGCTCCCGCCGCGAGCCGCGCAAGCCGAAATCCTTTGGCCCCGACGGTGCGGACTTCCGCGACTTGAAAGAAGGCGATCTGGTGGTCCACGTCGACCACGGCATCGCCCGCTACGACGGGCTGACGCGCCTGAACGTGCGCGGCTTCGCGGCCGACTTCATCCTTCTGCAGTTTTTCGGCAAGGACAAGCTCTACCTGCCGGTCGGGCGCCTGCGGCAGATCCAGAAGTACACGGGCGGCGACAAAGAGAAGGTCCGCCTCGACTCGCTGCAGAGCCAGACCTTCCTCAAGCGCAAGGCGCGCGTCAAAGAGGAGCTGCTCAAGATGGCCGCCGAGCTGCTCGACATCTACGCCGCGCGCGCCGCGCACCAGGGCTTCGCTTTCACCGCGCCCGACGTGATGTACCGGACCTTCGAAGCCGACTTCGAGTTCGAGGAGACGCCCGATCAGGAGCGCGCCATCGGGGAAGTGCTCAAGGACATGCAGGACCGAAAGCCGATGGACCGCCTGGTGTGCGGCGACGTCGGCTACGGCAAGACGGAAGTGGCGCTGCGGGCGGCCTTCAAAGCCGTCGAGGACAAGAAGCAGGTGGCGGTGCTGGTGCCGACCACCGTGCTGGCGGCGCAGCACTTCCGCACCATGTCGAAGCGCTTCCAGGATTACGCGGTGCGCGTCGAGATGGTCTCGCGCATGCGCGACGAGAAGCAGATCCGCGAGACGCTCGCGCGCGCCCGCGAAGGAAAAGTCGACGTGCTGATCGGCACGCACCGGCTGCTCTCGCCCGACGTCTCCTTCAAGGACCTGGGGCTGGTGGTGGTCGACGAGGAGCAGCGCTTCGGCGTCAAGCACAAGGAGCAGCTGAAGAAGCTGCGCAAGCTGGTCGACGTGCTCACGCTGACGGCGACGCCGATTCCGCGCACGCTGCACATGTCGATGATGGGAGTGCGCGATCTCTCCATCATCGGCACGCCGCCAGTCGATCGCCGCGCCATTCGCACCTTCGTCTCGAAGTTCGACGGCGCGACCATCAAGGAGGCCATCGAGCGGGAAATGGCGCGCGGCGGCCAGGTGTTCTTCCTGCACAACCGGATTCAGAGCATCCGCGGCGTGGAAGAGTATCTGAAGAAGCTGGTGCCGCAGGCGAAGATCGCGGTGGCGCACGGGCAGATGCAGGAGGGCGCGCTGGAGTTGGTCATGACCGAGTTCGTCGAGCGCAAACACGACGTGCTCTTGTGCACGGCGATCATCGAGAGCGGGCTCGACATCCCCAGCGCCAACACCATCCTGGTCGATCGCGCCGACCACTTCGGGCTCTCGCAGCTGTATCAAATCCGCGGGCGCGTCGGCCGCAGCCGCGAGCGCGCCTATGCATATCTCTTGATCCCCGCGCGCCGGAAGATCACCCGCGATGCGCAGAAGCGCTTGCAGGTCCTGCAGCAGTTCACCGAGCTGGGCGCGGGCTTCCAGATCGCCTCGCACGATCTGGAGATTCGCGGCGCCGGAAACCTGCTCGGGCCGGACCAGAGCGGAAACATCGCCTCGGTCGGGTTCGATCTCTACACGCAGCTGATGGAGGAAGCGGTCGCGCAGCTGAAGGGCGAGGAGGTGCGGCAGGAGTTCGAGCCGGACGTGGAGCTGCCCGTCCCCGCGCTCATTCCGGAGGACTACGTGCCCGAGGTTTCGCAGCGGCTCTTCTTCTACAAGCGGCTGGCCTCTGCCACCACCGAGGAGGCGCTCTACGACGTCAAGGGCGAGCTGCGCGATCAGTGCGGCGAGCCTCCGGACGAGGTCGACGCGCTGGTGGAGGTGATGAGCCTCAAGAACGAGCTGCGCGCCCTGCGGATGCGTGGACTCAAGAGCGGGCCCGGGCGCCTCGTCGCCCAGCTCGGGCCCGACGCGGCCCTCGATCCGGTGAAGCTCGCGCAGCTCGTCGCCAAAGGGAAGGGCCGCTACCGCCTGACCCCGGGGATGGAGCTGATCGCCACCATCG
>WNFM01204550.1_pt1 | contig 10081 bp, 16 predicted proteins | sample 5400271 | NCBI WGS metagenome assembly WNFM01 (sample SAMN13153352, study PRJNA577476) | soil metagenome | isolation source: 60 cm saprolite on Douglas fir-dominated hillslope | place: USA:California | collected 2013-09-17
CGTGCCTTCGCCGATCCAGTGGTCGCTCCATTCGGTCATGGCCATGAACGGCAGGCCGAGCGCTCGTCCCATTTCGGTCAGCGGGTATTCGATCCGCGCCCGCTGCCCGTCTTCGCGGTATTCGCGGCGCTCCATGATTCCGAGTTCGACCAGGGCGGCGAGGCGATTGCTCAGCACGCTGCGGGGGATCTCCAGTTCGACCTGGAAATCATCGAACCGCCGGACGCCGTACAGCGCCGATCGCAGGATCACCAGGGTCCAGCGGTCACCGATCAGGCCGAAGGCCTTCCACAGATTGCACTGGTCCGGGGGGACGGGCGAGCGGCGGACGAGGAGGGGGGCGTCGGTCATGCCGTCACTTTATCTGAGTTGCAAAAATGGATCCAGGTGGTTATGCTGAGTCCACTAATTGGACTCATAAGAGGTATATATGCCCTTTATCACCGTCAAGGCTCCGGCCGGCGTTCTCGGCGACGTAGCCAAAGCTAAGCTCGTCAACGGCATTTGCGCGGCCGCGGCCGAATGCGAGCAGGTTCCGGACGATCCCCAGATGCGCGCGTTGTGCGTGGTCACGATCGAGGAAATCGGAGCCGGCAACCGGACGTACGGCGGTCGCGACCTGTCGCAGATGTTGGTGTCGTTCGATGCCGCTGTGAACATACCCAAGGGAATCCTCGATGATCGCAGCCGGGCCCGTTTTGTCGAATTGCTGCACCAGGCGGTAATCGATGCGCTTCCGGGCGAGAAGCGCCGGATCACCAGCTCTTTCATCATCAACGAGATCGAGGACGGCACGTGGGGCGTAAGCGGCAGTCTGTGGAAACTGCCGGATTTTGCCGCAGCTTCCGGCTACCGGCACCTGCAGCATCTTGTCGTAAACCGCTGATACGAACAAGCGCCGGTCCCGGCGCACCTGCCTTGTTGATCACAGAGGAAACACTTCGCATGCCCAATCGATCCATGAAGCAGGACGACGCACTCGAGGATTTCGCGGTTCGCGAGATCACGCTGAACGACATCGCCAAACGGGTCTACATCGCCGGCAACGGTCCCGCCGTTATCGTCATGACTGAAATGCCCGGGATCAGCCCTCATGTCGCCCGCTTCAGCCGCTGGGTGCGTGATGCCGGATTCACCGTGTACATGCCGTCGCTGTTCGGCCGCGACGGCGCCGTGCCCGGGGTCGAGGAGGGGGCGGCGATCTTCCAGCGCGCCTGCGTCAGCGCCGAGTTCCGGGCCTTCGCCGCCAACGAGACCAGTCCCGTGACGCAATGGCTTCGGGCGTTGGCAAAGCTCGCGCATCAGGAGTGCGGCGGTCCCGGTGTCGGCGCCATCGGCATGTGCTTCACCGGCAATTTCGCGCTGTCGATGATGCTGGAGCCATCGATGCTGGCGCCGGTACTGTCGCAACCGTCGCTGCCGCTCAACGATCCCGCCGGCACAGGCATGGCACCTGCGGAACTCGCCGCCGTCAAGGCGCGGCTCGAGCGCGACGATCTCACGGTGCTGGCCTATCGGTTCAAGGGAGACCGATTCTGCCAGGCGCAGCGTTTTGCCGCCTTCGCCGAGGCGCTCGGCGATCGCTTCGTGCCCCGGGTACTCGAAGACAGCGCGGCCAACACCGACCTTCCGCCGTTCTTCGCGCAGCATGTGACGACGCCGCACAGCGTGGTGACGGCCCATCTGATCAATGAGGCCGGCGAGCCGACCATCGCCGCGCGCGACGAGATATTGGCGTTCTTTGCCAGCCGTCTTGGCGCGTGACCATGGAGCTCTGGCCATTGGCACTGGACTCGCTCAACGCTGTGGCCACGCCTGCAGCGCCGCCAGGAAAATAGCCGATCCGAATGCCGTTATCCCCCGGCATTCGGATGTCTTTTTCTGTCCCTATCTTGTCCTCTACGTGCCTTTCGCGGATATTTTGGCTGAAATATTGTCGAGGCTTCCCGTTTCATGGAGGCATAAAATGTCCATCTCCGATACAGCTCTCATGGTTATCGACGTTCAGGAGTCCTTTCGGCAACGCCCGTTCTGGAGCGACGCGGACGTGCCTGTTTTCATGGAGCGGCTGCAGAAGCTGGTCGATGGGGCGAAGGCCCAAAACATTCCGGTTGTCCAGATCTTCCACGTCGCCGATTCCGGGCCGTTTTCGGTCGACTCGGGCTTTGTGCAGTCGCTATCCCCGCTGTCGATTGCGCCGGATGCCGTGTTCCACAAGCGCAAACACAGCGCCCTGGTCGGAACCGGGCTCGACGTCTGGCTTTTTCAGAACGGAATTCGTCGCGTTATCATTAGCGGCATCCGCACCGAGCAGTGTTGTGAGACGACGACGCGACACGCGTCCGACATCGGCTATTCCGTCGATTTCGTTTCCGAAGCGACGCTCACCTTCGCGATGACGGATGCGCGCGAGCGAACCTGGAGTGCCGATGAAATCAAATCCCGCTCCGAACTGGTTCTCCACCAGCGCTTTGCGCGTATCGCCACGATCGAGCAGGCGCTGGCCGGGCCGGCATCGAAATTAGCGGCATGAGTGCGGCCGGGCGGCGCACGATTCCGGTCTATGTGGTGCTTGCACCGCAAACCCTGCTGCTCGACGTGGCGGGACCGCTGGAAGTGCTCCGCAAGGCCAACGATGAACAGCGCGGCATCAGGTTCGAAACCAGATTTGTCGGGCCGAGGCCGGTGGCTGTGAGCTCGGTCGGGCTTACGCTGTCAAATATCGAGCCGCTGCCCGATCAATTGCCGGAAAACGCTTTCATCATCTTGCCCGGCACGATCAATGCTTCCGATCCGGAGCACGGGGCGGGGCCGTTCGGCGCTGCCGAACAGAAGATCGTCGCGTGGCTCGGAAAGCGGATCAAGCCGAGCCACACGCTGATCTCGATCTGCGCCGGTGCATTGCTCGCGGCACGCGCCGGCCTGCTTGATGATCATTTCTGTACCACCCATCATTCCTGCTGCCGCGAGCTTTCGGAACTGGCGCCGAAGGCGAAAGTCATCGAGAACCGTCTCTATGTCGAGGACGGCCGGTGCCTGACCAGCGCCGGGGTGACGGCGGGCGTCGATCTGATGCTGCATCTGGTGAGCCGCCTGATCGATACGGCGTGTTCGGTGCGGATCGCGCGTACTCTTGTAATCTACCTCCGTCGCGCCGGTGCCGATCCGCAGTTGTCGCCCTGGCTTGAGGGTCGCAATCATCTTCATCCCGCCGTGCACCGCGTTCAGGACGCCATCGCTGCCAACCCCGCACGCGACTGGAAGCTCGAGGATGCCGCCGACATCGCGCACATGAGTCCCCGCCACCTTTCCCGGTTGTTCAATGAACAGGCCGGCATGAGCCTGGCTGACTACACCAATCGTGTCCGGATCGCTCTCGCCGGTGAGTTGCTCCGGCAAACGGAGCTCGACATCGAGGGCGTGGCGGAGCGGACGGGCTTCGCGTCGCCGCGCCAGTTCCGGCGTGCCTGGAGTCGCTACCATGCGCGGCCACCGAGCCAGGCCCGGATAACGGCATGATCCTTTCGGCGCCGGCCGGAAATCTTGATGCTTGTCTCGCGTCGATCGACCTGGCCGGCATTGTGGTGCCAACCCATATGAAAGTTAGAGCCACGGTCGCGCGGGCTCTGGCTGACGGGGTGGTTCGTCGGGGCGGGAACGCGGCGGGGGAGGCTGGGCTCGCGTGGGAATGCGGGGCGGCTCACGTCCGGGCATTGCAAATGCTCCGATCAAAAGAGAAGCAACGCCGATCTAGGCGCAGAGTTTCTCGGGGCTCGGCTAAGCCATCTATCGTGGATAAGGAAATCAAGGCCGCGCTTTTGACTGCCGAAGGGCAGGATTAGGTTCCGAGGCGGTCCTGGCCGAATTTTGCGTCTAGCTCGTTAAGGATTGTTTAGGAATCAGGATTACGGATAGAGCGGCGCTGTTCATCGAGTGGAGCGAATCCATGAATGACATGGATATCCTAAGTCGCAAAATAAGTGACTTAAAGGACTGGCAAACACTAGCATGGCGGCGGATTGCAGATCCGGCGGTCACTACTTTTGAACGCCGCGAGGTTCGAAATCATCTCAAAGATAGTGACGAGGAACTGCGGCGCTGCTTGGGCATGATGGCCGATCGCTTTCGTTTCAAAGCTAGGCCTGAAAAAACGGTCGGCAATTCTCTGGCAAATATTAAATTCAAGCTTCTTGCCTGAGCCGAGTATGACGCGATCCGGGGGATCCCGTGTCGGTTCAGGAGCTAGCCTTTCAACCGATTGATCGATGACCTTCGGTGGTCAGCGAGAGGGTGTCATCCTTCATTTCAACTAACCCCAACTCCATCAAGAGCTTTAGATCCGCCGGACTGACCGGTGAAAATTTAGTCCGCTTGCGATCGATGTCCCGGAGTGTCCATCGCAGAACGATCGCTGTGTCGCGGGGCAGGCTTGCAAGCTTCGGCGCCGGAGGATCTTCAATTTCGTTCAGCTTTTGCGGCGCTGGCTCACGTATCGCGCTGGCGACGTCGGCAGCCGGCTCGGCAGCAAAGGGATTGGGCCCCGCGGACTTGGTGCCGGTACCGGTCCGCTGGATCTCACGCATTGCAAGTTCGATTGGATCTGAATCGGTCACGGCTTGCCCTTCGCCCTTCTCAACCTTTGACCGCTCACCCTATCTTAATTCTGGTTTGACACACTAGCCGCCGTCGCGGGCTTCGTAACTCACACCACGACACAAAAGAAAGCCGTCGCCGGGGCCCATCGGCGGCGGCTTTTTGTGTTGCCCTCGAAAGCACGGTCGAAGCGCGACCGTCACCGGGAATTCAGAAAGGGCCATTCAGGAACAGATTGCGAATTAGTGAGCCTTCACGCTTAACGCGAAGGCTCGAACGGGTGTTACGTGATCGCCGCTTGAACCGAGCGGGGAGCGCGTAAGCCGAGCCGGCAGGATGCGCCTCCAAAATCGAGCGGCCACCGGACGTCCGCCGGCTCACGCCGCCGGGCTTGAAGATATTTTAACCGCTCACCGGTACAGCTTAGTTAAATCGTGGTCCCTTCCCCGAAGGATCCGCGAGAGTATTGACTAATGAAGCCCGCCGGAGGCCATAAGCCGCCGGGCATTTTCGCCTATTGAATTTCCTTCATGATCAGCGAAGCAGTTCATGACAGAGCAACGCAAGGCAAATCGCGTCGTATTTGAGAAGGGATTTACCGCCAACATGATGGCGATCGACGGTACTTGGCGTCGGCCCTGTACAATGTTGGACGCATCAGATACCGGCGCCAGACTTGCGATAGATGGCTCGATGGAAGGCCTTGCCTTGAAGGAGTTCTTTCTGGTGCTTTCCACTGTTGGAAAAGCTTATCGGCGCTGCGAACTCGCCTGGGTCAATGGCAATGAAGCTGGAGTCCATTTTATCAAAGCCGGCCGAAAGAAGACGCGACCGCCAGGAGGGTAGGATTGACGCGTACCGTCCGATAAGAACGGACGCTTGCTCACACTAGCGGGCTGAAATCTTGACCGCACGCCGATTAGCTCCAACAATTGCGGAGTCCTTAGGGTCCTCCGTGAGACTAAGAAAAGCCCGCCGGCTCAACCCGGCGGGTTTTTCTTGGCCGCTGTGCCAACGAGTTTCGCCGACGCCTGAAACCTCAGTTTCCCGGCGATTTTGAGAGCTTCAATCCTGGCTGGTCCGCCAGGCATCGCCTGCGCGGTGGCAAGCGCAGCTTGCGCATTCTCCCAATCCTGATCGTGATTTTGCTGTTCAATATCCATGGGTTCCGCCCCCGCGAAAACTAGGCGACATCATACAGGATAAGGAGCCTTGTCATGGCGTTTTTGACAGCAAGGCTAACAAGCGGCGCCTCGGGCTTGGGCCGGCACCAGGGGTAGGAACTGCCGGGGTACTGGCCGACGCGACGGACGCTTGAACCCGGCGGGTTTCTGTTGCGCGTCATCCCGGGCCTGATTAGGCTTAGGGTGTTATTTTCGAACTGGAGAAGCGGACGTGGCGACAGGTATAGTGAAGTGGTTTAACGCAACCAAAGGCTATGGGTTTATTCAACCGGACGGCGGCGGCAAAGATGTATTTGTGCACATTTCAGCGGTTGAGAAGGCGGGTTTTACCGGGCTCGCTGAGGGCGCCAAGATCAGCTACGAGATTGTCAGCGACCGCGGCAAAGAGTCCGCTGGGAATTTGCGGATCTGATCGAATTTTCGGCGGGAACGTCGATCGCCGTTCGTAGCAATTTCACCGGCGACGGAATTGTATGGTCAATTTTTAAACGCTGCTGCCAATCTGTTTACCTTGCCCGTCGTCCGCCAAGCCAAATATCGGCTCTCTGGACCACACCCGTACGGCGCGTTAGAGCCGCCTGTTGGTTTGGCGCGACCGGGTGGCATAACCCCTCGGCCAACGGATTAAGGCTCTAAAAGCCAGCACGGCGCGGCTCGGGGATAGTGCTGGGCCGCGGGAGCCTCGGGGTCGACGGTCGCGAGGTGACTAGATCACTGGTTGGAACCGGTCCGTCGAATAATTGAAGCTGATTTTGGGGGCGGCTTGGCTTGATCGCCTTTTGGGTTCGAACGTAGCCAACGTGCCAGGGGTTATCTGCGCGAACACGAAAGCCGATTGCTGGGTAGTTTTGACGATGCGAGGCAAAGCCGGTGGGGCGCTTGTATCAAAGACTATTCGTTCGGGCAGCTTTTCAATCGAACTGATTCTGATCGCAGGTCTGGTGACGTCCGCGCGAGCGGGCTCTAATCGCGGCTCGGGCACAAGCCAATTCAATCCGAATAGCAGTGCGACCAAACCGCTGCCGACAAATCCAAAATATCGAATAAAGGGCATTTTAGCCGCCGCTATCTTTGCGTCAGTTCGTAAGGATCAGCGGGCAAGTCGCAGAACTGACTCCCGGCGATAACCGAACCGCCATAAGCGCAGGTGGCGAGGATGATGAAGCGAATGATAATGGACACCGGCTGCCTCTTTCTTATTTTGAGAGAGGCTATGGGGAAGGTCTTTCGGTCGACTTAGGAAAGCTGGTGTTCGAGGGGTTGAACAAATTGGTTAAATGTCTCGTAGCCAATTATGGATTCCGCAGTTTGCTTGTATCCGCCGATTTTGTCGGAAAAACCCGACCTTGGCTTAGCGGCTCACCCGCACAGCCGCGCCGGGCGGCTTTTTAGAGCGTTGCCGCGTTTGGGCCGAGGGGATGGCCGCCCGCCGATCCAAGTCGATGGGCGCTCGACGGTGCGGTACTGGCCGAGCACAGAGACAAGCCTCCAACGGCCCGACCAGGGAGCGCGCAGTTCCTATTGTCGGAACCGAAAAGTCGCGCAATATTTTCAATGGCTTGCACGTTAATCAATGTCCAATCAACGTCCAATATACGCTCATCGACCCGCCCGCCTTTGTCCCGTTAGCTCTGTGGACAACGGGGACAAAGACTTCCTCTCGATTGCCCATGCAGAAGTTCGACGGTCGGATATTAGGGTCCGTCGGCATTAACCCGTTTGGAGTTCCGACATGCTCGTCCGCCCTCGTGATTTAGCAGACCAAATGTCTGGCGAGCCGCAGCAAGAGCTATTCACGCTGCCCCTTGACGCGGCTCGCTGCAAAGCCCGCGAAATTATCGATCGGGCACCCCGAAGCGGCCTCAAACCAACTATTGAAAACTGGCGCCAACTCCCCAGCGGTGAGATTGAATTCGCGATCCGGCATTTTCCGGCCGAGGATTGACGCGAAATGCCGGTGAGCCGCGTCCGGTGATCGTTTGAACCTTTCGCTGGGATCTGCGGACCTATCTATGAAGCGCGGTCCCTATCCCCCCGCTTCCCCAAGAAAGCCCCGCTTTCCCCCAGGCGGGGCTTTCGCCTTTTCCTGCTCGACGAAACCATTTTCGACCACCCGCGCAGTCGTCCGGAAACAGACGCGGCCGTAACTTGATGTGCGACAGAGGGGACTAGATCATGTTGAGCATCATCTTCAACTCAATTTACGGGCACTTCGTCGAAGCGACTCTTGCAGGCATGACAAGCCAGGGAGCAAACCTATGACAGAGGTCATCGCGGCAGCCGCTATGCTCTTTAGCATTACCGTTTTTTTCGCTCATGCCTTCGATGTGTATCGCACGCGCTAATCCGGAATGATAACGATGAGACGCAAGAGAACTCGCCGACTCAACCCGGCGGGTTTTTCTTCAGCCGACGCTGGCCGAATAGGCTGATTGCTCCCGCCGCAAACGGCACCAAGGCAAAGGCTAACCAGATCGGAGACGATCCAAGTTTCGCGCTGGCAAAAATAATGAAACCGAAGCAGATCAAGCCGATCGAGATCAAAAAGGCTATCGTGTTTTCCATAAATGTCGCCCCTACAAAAAATAAGGCCGGCAACCTTCAACGATCCGCAGGCAGATTTTTGTCCCAACTTTGTTGAAAGGTCGTGTTTTTACTCGCGCGGCGTCGCTTGGAATTATCCCCCCGCCGGAAAGGCGGTGCGTGGCTTTCTCCCAGCCTCCCACTTCTGTTAACTTTTGATTAACCAGAATCCCGCCAGCTTCCTCATCCTGCAACCGGTTTGCGTGGAGGACGAGATGTGGATTGATTTCGCCATCTTCCTGGTAGCCTGCCAGGTTCTCACCTTCGGTATTATTCGCATCGTCGAAGCAGCAGGGCTGATTTAGAGCTGGGGCTGAAGGCGAAGAAATGAGCGATGACGATCCCGACCCACCGCTGTTGACAAAAGCGGATGGCACCTCGGAATTTGAACCAGCGGCAATGCGCGTCGGACACGACAATTATCGAAGCTTGCGCGATTCCAGTTTTTTGATCTTCGTCGCACATGACGCCGTTCCGCCCTTTCGTTTCAAAGCTGGCGGTTGGGAATTGCTTCAATCGTCGATCGAACTCGGTTCAGCGATGAAAGCCCGCATTGCGAAAAACGGTTTCTTTATGTTTCGTGTCAATGAGGATGAGGATGGCGGGATCGAACTGTGTGATCCTGAAACCCCGCTTGTAGAACTGGGGCTGAATGTGAAGCAGACGTGAGAGGCAAAGCGTCAGGCGTCAACGCAATTCAGTCAGCTCATGCAGTATCTGCGGGCTGGCGATTGGGTATTGGTATCCAAGCTGCCCATTCCCGTCGGTCAAGGTACAATTAATCGGATCGCCGAACATGGCTGGGTCGAGCGGCGGGGTGGCGGCCCTCGGTCGGAGATCAAACTCACCCCAGCGGGGCTAATGGCGTTACAGGCGCCCGTCTGATTTCTTTAGGAATTCACCCCTTTCGGCGAGCTTTCGTGCGCTTGCCATTGATTTCCACCCACAGTTGCGATTGGATGGCTACGGGTCTGGGGAGTTCAAATAAAATGCGAAATTTGGCAATCGTGGCACTCGGTGCCGCGCTGACTGGTTGTGCGTCGTCTTCTGCGGATATCACGCCGGCATACGTTTCGCCTGTCGCCTATCAATCTTACACCTGCCAGCAGTTGGCGCTCGAGGCTCAGGCCATATCGACCAGAGCGGCGACCCTATCAGGCGCTCAAGACAAGCAGCGCACGAATGACGGGCTTGCGACCGCTGCCGCCGTCGTCATTTTCTGGCCGGCTGCCTTCTTTGTTGGAGGGGACAAGCAAACAGCGGCCGAACTTGCTAACATGAAGGGCCAGATGGTAGCTGTCGAGCAGGCCTCAATCGCAAAGAAATGCGGCATTCAATTCCAAGGCCCGCGTCCTCCCGGCACCTGATCTGGATTAAAATCCATGCCTACAAAAATGCGTAGTTTCGTCGCTGTCGCCCTGGCACTACTGACTTGGTCCTCAGCGCGCGCAGCGGACTACGAAGGGCCGGCTGTGGTTGTGGATGGTGACACAATTGAACTGCACGTTGGTGACAAGACAATCCCGGTGCGCCTTTTCGGAATCTGTTGCGGCAGAGTTCTTTCAAAGGGCTGAAGCGAAGCTGACAGAAGTAACCTTGATCGGTTAGGTTAAGGACTAGGTTCTGGCAAGGGGAGAGTCACGCTCAGCTTGCCGTAAGGAGCCCCAAGCGCCCTGAGGCGTAATCCATCAGAAAACAATTTGAAGCAGGCTCATGCCCAG